>JGI12109J20283_10233527_pt1 | contig 13075 bp, 8 predicted proteins | sample ElkSlonscriptome_12_FD_20283 | JGI IMG/M metagenome (IMG submission 20283) | reverse complement strand
CTGCCACCACGAACGACCACTGGGCCTGTTTGTGGGCATCCTGGTAGTCGCTCTCGCAGACCGCCACATTGATCAGCTTGCCGAAGCGCTCCCGTAATCCCACCAGTCGCCGGCGTTTTTCCTTCAGGGATTCGCAACCGGGGAGGCGAAACTCCACCACCAGAAGTTCGATATTCATGCTCGGTTCATGTCGTCGGGGTAGCGGGACCAGGCGGCATCATACTTGAATAGGTGATTTTGCCCCATGCTTGACTTTTTCCCGGCGTATACTTGGCGGCGGTTCCGCATACCCCGCCGGATCAGCAGTCAGGAGTAGAAAACCATGTCCAGCCATCCGTCGGGCGCACTTCAGCAGCCGACCCCGCTTCCGGTTTACCGGCCCCCGGTGGGTGGCTACGACGAGATGTGCCAGCCTGACGGCGAGGTGCGTTCCCACTGGGCCTATCTCTCGCGCGCCCTGTCGGCCATGGGCGTGGAGGCCCTGCAGGGCCGCCTCAACGAGGCCCGCCGGCTGCTCCGGGACAACGGCGTCACCTACAGTGCCTACGACGATCCGGAAGAGAGCCAGCGGGCCTGGGAACTGGACCCGATTCCGCTACTGATCGCCAGCGAGGAATGGCGCGGCATCGAGCGCGGCCTGCTGCAACGGGCGGAGTTGTTCCGGCTGCTGCTGGCGGATCTGTACGGTCCCCGGGAGGTGTTGCGCCGGGGCCTGGTGCCCGCCGAGTTGATCTATGCCCAGCCGGGGTTCCTGCGCCCCTGTGATCGGATGCTGCCGCCGGACGGGCGCCACTGGCTGCCCCTCTACGCCGCCGATCTCCAGCGCCTGCCGGATGGCAGCTTCACGGTGGTGGAGGACCGCAGCCAGGCGCCGCCCGGGGTGGGCTATGCCCTGGAGAACCGGATTGTGCTATCCCGGGTATTCCCGAGCCTGTTCCGGGACGCCCAGGTGCACCGGCTCGCGCTGTTCTTCCGCACCTTTCGCACTACCCTGCTGGATCTGGCCTGGCGCGATCCGGACCAGGCCCGGATGGTGATGCTGACGCCGGGTCCCGATAGCGGCATGTACTTCGAACACGCCTTCCTGGCCAAGTACCTGGGCTACACCCTGGTGCAGGGGGCCGATCTCACGGTGCGAGACGCCCGGGTGTGGCTGAAGACCCTGGACGGTTTGCAGCCGGTGGACGTGATCCTGCGTTTTCTGGAGGATGGCCGCTGCGATCCCCTGGAACTGCACCCCGACGGCAGCGGCCCGGCGGGGCTTTTGCAGGCGCTACGCCTGCGCCAGGTGGCGGTGGCCAATCCGCCGGGCAGCGGGGTGGTGGAGAATCCGGCGCTGAAGGCCTACCTGCCGGGCCTGGCCCGGCATCTGCTCGGCGAGGATCTGCTGCTGCCCTCGCCGGAGAGCTACTGGTGCGGCGACCCCACTGCCCGGCGCCATGTGCTGGCCCATCTGAATCGTTTGATCATCCGCACCGTCATGCCCGGCGCCAGCAGCGAACCGGTACAGGGTAATACTCTGTCCCGGGCCGGGCGCGAGCAACTGCGCGCCCGGATTCTCCAGAACCCCGGCGCCTACATGGCCCAGGAGGCACAGCGTTCGGCCACCGTGCCGGCCTTCACCGGGAGCGCGCTGACCCCTCACCGGCTGATGCTGCGCAGTTTCCTGGTGGCCACCGAGACCGATTACATGGCCATGCCCGGGGGGCTGGCGCGGATCAGTGCCGATGGCGACCATCCGCTGCTGCCGGTGCAATCCGGGGGCGTGAGCAAGGACACCTGGGTGCTGGCCTCCGAGCCCCAGCGCAAACTGTCGCTGGTGAGCCCCACGGTGCAACTGGCGGCGGTGAGCCATGGCCACGGCGAGTTGCCGAGCCGGGTGGCGGAGAACCTGTTCTGGCTGGGCCGCTATGCCGAGCGCGCCGAGGGAGTGATACGCCTGTTGCGGGCGGTGCTGGCGGAGTTGCTGCAACCCGACGAGGAATACCTGCCGGTGGTGGGCGAGACTCACCTCCAGTGCCTGTTGCAGGCGGTGACCCACCTCACCGAGACCTATCCGGGCTTCGTGGGCGAGGAGGCCGAGGCGCGCCTCGCCCAGCCCGACGAGGAGCTGTTCTCGGTGTTCCTGGACCGGCGCCGCCCGGGGAGCCTCGCCTACACCCTGAACGCCCTGCTGTTCGCCGCCCGCGCCGTGCGCGATCGCATCTCGCCGGATATCTGGCGGGTGTTCAACGAGATCGAGGAGGGCCTGAAGCTTCTCCAGAACCACTGGGCGCAGCGCCGGGAACTGAACGGCTCCTCCGCCGAGACCCTCAACCCGGCGCTGGATGAACTCAACCATCTGCTCACCACCTGCGTGGCCTTCACCGGGCTTGCCATGGACAGCATGGTACATGGCCAGGGCTGGCGGTTTCTGATGATCGGACGGCGCCTGGAGCGGGGCCAGCAGACCATGCGCTTGCTGCGCCTGACCCTCTGCCAGCAGAGCACCGACGAGCCCCGGGTGCTGGAGGCGCTGCTACGGATTCTCGACAGCCTGATGACCTACCGCAGCCGCTACCGCACCCAGGTGGAGGCGGCCATGGCCCTGACCCTGCTGGTGCAGGACGAGACCAACCCCCGGTCTCTGGGCTATCAGTTGAAGCATCTGGAGCACGATCTCCAGACCCTGCCCCAGCGCGGCGACAGCGCCTATGCCAGTGCCGAGCGGCGATTGGCGCTGGAGGCCATGACCCTGGTGCGACTGGCCGACAGCAACCGTCTGGCGCAACTGGAGAAGGATCGCCGGCCCCAGCTGGATCAACTGCTGGCGCGCCTGTCGCATCTGTTGCCGGGGCTGTCGGACGCCATCACCAACAGCTACTTCAGCCACGCCGAGGCGCCCCAGCAACTGGTGCCGCTGGGAGGGGATTGAGCATGCGTTACCGGGTTCGCCACCAGACGCGCTACCGCTATGCCGAGGCGGTGTCGCTGTGCCATAACGAGGCGTATCTGCTGCCCCGCAGTTGTCTGCGCCAGCGCTGCCTCCGCAGCAGTCTGAAGATCAAGCCGGGCCCCGCGCTGGTGCGCGAGCGCGAGGATTTTTTCGGCAACCGGGTGAGCTACTTCGCGGTGCAGAGTCGCCACGACCGGCTCCAGGTGACCGCCGACAGCGAGGTGGAGGTGTGGCCACTGCGGGAGGCGGCGCTGTTCGGCTCGCCGCCCTGGGAAACGGTGCGGGATCAGGTGGCCGCGGATATCAGCCCGGCGGGCCTGGAGGCGCGGGATTTCATGCTGGCCTCGGCGTTCACCCCGCTGGATGGGGCGATCCGCGATTTTGCCCGGCCCTCGTTCGCGCGAGGGCGGCCGCTGCTGGAGGCAGTGCGGGAACTCACCGAGCGGATCCACCTGGAGTTCACCTACGAGCCCGGTTTCACCACCATCGTCACCCCGCTGGCCGAAGTGTTGGCCCACCGCCGGGGGGTATGCCAGGATTTCGCCCATCTACAGATCGCCTGCCTGCGAAGCCTCGGCCTGCCGGCCCGCTATGTGAGCGGCTATCTGGAGACCCTGCCACCGCCCGGGCAGACGAAGCTGCAAGGGGCGGACGCCTCCCACGCCTGGATCGCGGTGTACGACCCGGAGCAGGGCTGGACGGATTTCGATCCCACCAACGATCAACTGGTGGGCGAGCAGCACATCACCACCGCCTGGGGCCGGGACTACGGGGACGTCACGCCGCTGAAGGGGATCATCTTCGGGGGCGGTAAACATACCCTGGAGGTGGCGGTGGATGTGGAGCGGCTGGAGGCCGCCGGCTGATTCCCCGCGCACCAACAGCGCGCAGTCCCCGCACCGACCGGGTGCCTGCCCCGGCCCTGTCGGCCCGCCGGTCATCCCGGATCCGCCCGCGCCGCCAGGGCACCAACCTTGCAATCGCGCTGTCATGCATCTAATGCCTTATAGCTATCACCCTGCCACCGATCCGGGATTTCGACATCATGGCCATTGACTGGAGCCAGTACCGCGCCGAGGGTTTGTACGATGAACTGGTGGACGCAGACGGGCATCTGCGTCCTCCGGCGCGGGTGCTCTGCGAGTATCTGGCCAGCCTCGACGGCGCCGAACTGGCCGAGTTGAAAAGCGCCGCGGAACTGGCCATCCAGGTGATGGGCATCACCTTCACGGTGTACAGCGAGGGCAACAACATCGACCGGGCCTGGCCCTTCGATATCATCCCTCGCATCATCCACCGCCGGGAGTGGGAACGCACCCAGGCGGGGCTGGAGCAGCGGGTGCGGGCCCTGAACCTGTTCATCCAGGATGTCTACAACGACCAGAAGATCATCAAGGACAAGGTTTTCCCGGGCGAGTTGCTGAAGAATTCCAGGAACTTCCGCAAGCAGTGCGTGGGTCACTCCCCGCCCCTGCAGGTGTGGGCGCATATCTGCGGCTCGGATCTGGTGCGCGACAGGGACGGCACCCTCTACGTGCTGGAGGACAACCTGCGGGTGCCCTCGGGGGTGTCGTATCTGCTGGAGAACCGCTCGGTGATGAAGCGGGTGTTGCCGGAGCTGTTTGAGAACAACACCATCTTGCCGGTGGACGACTACGCCACCCAGCTGTTCGATATGCTGGCCTCCATCTCGCCGCGCCCCATGGACTACCCGGAGGTGGTGGTGCTGACCCCGGGCATCTACAACTCGGCCTACTTCGAGCACGCCTATCTTGCCCAGCAGATGGGCGCCGAACTGGTGGAGGGCTCGGATCTGGTGGTGGGAGACGACGACTGCGTCTACATGCGCCATATCGAGGGACTGAAGCGGGTGGACGTGATCTATCGGCGCATTGACGACTGGTTCCTGGATCCGGAGGTGTTCAACCCGGAATCGACCCTGGGCGTGCCGGGGCTGATGCGGGCCTGGCAGCAGGGCAACGTGGGACTTGCCAACGCCCCCGGCGCCGGGGTGGCCGACGACAAGGTGGTGTACGCCTTCGTGCCGGAGATGATTCGCTACTATCTGGCCGAGGAGCCCATCCTGCCCAACGTCCCCACCTATCTTTGCATGCACGACGAGGAACGCGAGCATGTGCTGGCGAGCCTTGAGGATCTGGTGGTGAAGCCGGCCAACGAATCCGGCGGTTACGGCATGCTGGTGGGTCCCAAATCCACCGCCAAGGAGCGCAAGAAATTCGCCGAACTGATCCGCCAGGATCCGCGTAACTATATCGCCCAGCCCACCCTGGCGCTGTCCACCACCCCCACCTTCTGCGAGGACGCCGTGGAGCCCCGCCATGTGGATCTGCGCCCCTTCATCCTCCAGGGCGACGGCACCTACGTCACCACCGGGGGCCTGACCCGGGTGGCGCTGGTGCGGGGCTCGCTGGTGGTGAACTCCTCCCAGGGCGGGGGCAGCAAGGATACCTGGATCGTCGATCTGCCGGACGCCGCCACCGATCAACAATAAAGGGCCTGTCACTCATGCTCTCCCGTGTCGCCAATAACGTCTACTGGACCTCCCGTTATCTGGAGCGGGCCGAGAACACCGCCCGCATCGTCAACGTCCATGGCAATATGCTGCTGGACCTGCCGAGCAGTCTCGGCGTGGGCTGGGAGCCGCTGCTGGCCATCACCGGCAGCGGCGAGTTGTTCTACCGGCACTACCGTAACGCCGACGAGCGCAACGTGGTGAAATTCCTGCTCACCGACACCCGCAATCCCGGCTCGATTCTCATGTCCCTGGCCAGCGCCCGGGAGAACCTGCGCAGTTCCCGGGACATCGTCCCCCGGGAGTCCTGGGAGGCGGTGAACGACTGCCACCGCTTCGCCCGGGAGCGGGTGGAGGAGGGTATCACCAAGCGCAACCGCTACGAGTTCACCAAGCACATCATGCGGGTGATCCAGCAGGTCAGCGGATTCCTGGACGGTTCCATGAGCCGGGACATCGCCTACTGCTTCGTGCGCATGGGCCGCCATATGGAGCGGGCCGATATGACCAGCCGGGTGCTGGACGTGCGGGCGGCGAATCTGCTGCCTCCCGCCGACCGGGGTGACGGCGTGTCCCAGGATCCGCTGGTGAACACCCAGTGGATGAGCGTGCTAAAATCCGTCACCGCCTACCAGATGTACCGCCAGCACATGCGGTTCCGGGTCACCGGTCCCGATGTGCTGAGGTTTTTATTGCAGAACCGCGAGTTCCCGCGGGCGTTTTTCTTCTGCATGGACCAGCTGGAGCATGTGCTGAAGGAACTGCCCCACCCCGAGGCGGCGCTACGCCGGGTGGCGCGGCTGCAACGGCGCATCCAGTCCGCCGATGTCCATGCCCTGGCCGAACGGGGGCTGCACGAGTTCATCGACGATTTACAGATCGGCCTCGGCGAACTTCACGGCGATCTGGATGCCCTGTACTTCCGGGGCACGCCGGCGCCGGAGACCGCCGGGGATTGACGCCCGGTCGCATTCCTGACTCCCGTGAGGCGCCGAGTTGACGGCCGAAACGGCGGGAGTATTCCATAACCTGATCGTTTCCCGAGGAGTCGTGGATGGCAATCCATGTTGCCCTGAACCACCTCACGCGCTACAGCTACGACCGTCTCATCGGCCTGTCGCCCCACGTGGTGAGATTGCGCCCGGCCCCCCATTGCCGAACGCCCATCCTGGCCTATTCGCTGAAGATCAAGCCCGAGCCGCATTTCATCAACTGGCAGCAGGACCCCTTCGGCAATTATCTGGCGCGGCTGGTGTTCCCGGAGAAGACCCGGGAGCTGTCCTTCGAGGTGGATCTGGTGGCCGATATGACCATCATCAATCCCTTCGATTTCTTCATTGAGGACCACGCCCAGGAATACCCCTTCCACTACGACGACAAGGTAGCCGAGGAACTGGTGCCTTACTTACGGGTGCGGGAGCAGGGGCCGATCCTCAGGGAATGGCTGGCCAAGGTGGACCGCAGCAAGCGGCCCATCATCGATTTTCTCGTGGATCTCAACCAGCGCCTGCAACAGGAAGTGGGCTACAACATCCGCATGGAGCCCGGCGTACAGGCCTGCGACGAGACCCTGTCCATCGCCACCGGCTCGTGCCGGGACTCGGCCTGGCTGCTGGCGCAGATCCTGCGCCATCTGGGGCTCGCCTCGCGCTTCGTGTCGGGCTATCTGGTACAACTCACCGCCGATCAGAAATCCCTGGACGGACCCTCCGGGCCGGAGGCGGACTTCACCGATCTGCACGCCTGGACGGAAGTTTATCTACCCGGTGCCGGCTGGGTGGGCATGGACCCCACCTCCGGGCTGTTCGCGGGGGAGGGGCATATCCCGCTGGCCTGCTCGCCGGACCCGGTATCGGCCTCGCCGGTGACCGGCGCCCACGAGTCCTGCGAGGTGGATTTTCACTTTCACAACACCGTCAGCCGGATCTACGAGGACCCGCGGGTCACCAGGCCCTACACCGAGGCCCAGTGGCGGGCCATAGAGGCGCTGGGGCACAAGATCGACGCCGATCTTCAGGCCATGGATGTGCGCCTGACCATGGGCGGCGAGCCCACGTTTGTCTCCATCGACGACATGGACAGCGCCCAGTGGAACACCGCGGCGCTGGGCGAGCACAAGCGGCGCCTCGCCGGGGATCTCCTCAAGCGCCTGCGGCGGCGCTTCGGCCCCGGCGGCGCGCTGCACTACGGCCAGGGCAAGTGGTACCCGGGCGAGCCGCTGCCGCGCTGGAACCTGAGCTGCTTCTGGCGATCCGACGGCGCTTCCCTGTGGCGCGATGAAGCCCTCATCGCCAACGAGTCCACCAGCTACGGCTACACCGAGGCCGAGGCCCGCCAGTTCATCGAGCAACTGGCCCGGCAACTGGGGGTGGGCACCGACTACGTGGTGCCGGGCTATGAGGACACCGCCCATTACCTGCTGGTGGAGGGCAATCTGCCGGTGAACGTCGACCCGACCAAGGCCGATCTCAAGGATCCGCTGGAGCGCCGCCGACTGGCGAGGCTTCTCAACCGGGGCCTGGACAGACCCACCGGCTACGTGCTGCCGCTACGCACCCACGACTTTGGCGACGGCCAGTGGTTCTCCAGTCCGTGGCGTTTCCGCCGGGGCCATATGTTCCTGATTCCCGGCGATTCCCCCATGGGCCTGCGGCTGCCCCTGGACGGGCTGCCGTGGGTGGCGCCGAAAAAGCGCGACGAGCCCCAGCCCCGCAGCCTGTTCGAACCGGCGGCGGAACTCATGGGCGACCCGGCGGCGCGGGTGGCCTCGCGCTACGCCCGGTTCCGGGATGAACCTCCCTCGCCGCTGGATCAGCGCCTGCTGCAACAGCTCCCCGAGGATGCCGAGGTGTGGACCGAGGTGATCCGCACCGCCCTCTGCGTGGAGGCCCGGGACGGTTTCCTGCACGTGTTCCTGCCGCCCCTGACCCATCTGGAACACTATGTGGACCTGCTGGCCTCCCTGGAGGCCACCGCCCGGGAATTGAGCATGCCGGTGTTCCTGGAGGGCTACGAGCCGCCCCGGGACGAGCGCCTGAAGCGTCTCTCGGTGAGCCCGGACCCCGGGGTGATCGAGGTGAACATCCATCCGGCCCACAACTGGGACGAACAGGTGGCCATCACCACCGGCCTCTACGAGGACACCCGGCAGGCCCGCCTCGGCACCGAGAAGTTCATGCTGGACGGGCGCCACACCGGCACCGGTGGCGGCAATCACGTGACGCTGGGCGGCCCCACCCCGGCGGACAGCCCGCTGCTGCGCCGCCCCGATCTGCTGCGCAGTCTGGTGACTTACTGGCAGCACCACCCGGGTCTGTCCTACCTGTTCTCGGGGCTGTTCGTCGGTCCCACCAGCCAGGCGCCCCGTGTCGACGAGGCCCGCCACGAGGCGCTCTATGAACTGGAGATCGCCTTCCAGCGGATGCCCGAGGGGGAGGTGCCCCAGCCCTGGCTGGTGGACCGGTTGCTGCGCCATCTGCTGGTGGATCTCACCGGCAACACCCATCGGGCGGAATTCTGCATCGATAAGCTCTACTCCCCGGATAGCCCCACCGGGCGACTGGGACTTCTTGAGATGCGGGCCTTCGAGATGCCGCCCCACGAGCGCATGAGCCTGATGCAGGTGATGCTGATCCGGGCGCTGGTGGCGCGCTTCTGGAAAACGCCCTACACCAGGCCCCTGGTGCGCTGGGGCACCGAGTTGCACGATCGCTTCCTGCTGCCCCACTACATCCGGGAGGATCTGCGCGATGTGGTGCAGGATCTGAACGACAGCGGCTATTCCTTCGATTTCACCTGGCTGGACCCCTTCTTCGAGTTCCGCTTTCCCCACTACGGTCACGTGCAGGTGCGCGATCTCACCGTGGAACTGCGTATGGCCATCGAGCCCTGGCATGTGCTGGGCGAGGAGGCCACCGGTCAGGGCACGGCGCGCTTCGTGGACTCCTCGGTGGAGCGGGTGGAGGTGAAGGTCTCGGGGATGACCGACAGCCGCCATGTGCTCACCTGCAACGGCCGGCGGGTGCCGCTGAAGGCCACCGGCACCCAGGGCGTTTTTGTTGCCGGGGTGCGTTACCGGGCCTGGCAACCGCCCTCGGCGCTGCATCCCACCATCCCGGTGGATTCACCCCTGGTGTTCGACGTGGTGGACACCTGGAACGGCCGGGCGGTGGGTGGCTGTACCTACAACGTGTCCCACCCGGGCGGGCGCAACTTCGAGGACTTTCCGGTGAACGCCAACGCCGCCGAATCTCGCCGTATCGCCCGCTACGACGACTTCGGCCACACCCCGGGGCCGCTACGCCCGCCGCCGGAGTGGACGGGGCTCGGGCGCTTCTATCCGGAGGGGCATCCGGTGGGACCCTTCGAGCCGCCCACCGAGGTGGCCAACGGCGAGTATCCCTATACCCTGGATCTGCGTCGACTGCGGGAGTGATGGGAATGACGGGAGCGAGCCGATGATCACACCGGACGTCTACAAACAGGCCATGGGCCACTTCGCCAGCGGCGTCACGGTGGTGGTGCTGGACAACGGCGCGGGCGGCATCATGGGCCTCACCGTGAGCGCTTTCAGCAGCGTCTCGCTGGAACCCCCGCTGGTACTGATCTGCGTGGATCGGAGTTCGGAATGCTTCGAGGCATTGAGTCAGCGTGGGCGCTTCACGGTGCATGTGCTGGCCAGCAATCAGGCGGAACTGGCGTATCGGTTCGCCGACGGTACGCCGGATAAGTCGGACTATGCCCAGTGGCGGATGAACCAGCGGGGCTATCCGGAGCTCGCCGAGGCGCTGGCCTGGATCGAATGCCGGCTGGTGGCCCGCCACGAAGCCGGAGATCACGATATCTTCGTGGCCGAGGTGGAGGGCCTGCGGATGGCCGGGGACAGGCAGCCGCTGTTGTACTATCGGGGGAAAGTGGGGGGTGGCGAGGTGATGTCCTCGTGAGCACCGCCCGCAGGCGTTGAAACCTGGCTGAAATACTGCCGAAACCGGCGGTCATACTCGCCCCTCCCGGCCTCTGGCCGGGCGCCAGGGTAGTGGCGAGATCCAGTTCGAGGTGGCAGCATGTTTCCCCCATCCGTGTTCCCGATTCCCCCTGCAAGATCATCCGGGGCCAGGACCATTTTGCGAAGCATTCCGGGAAAGTGCCGGTAGCCCGTTCGTGCATTCTGCGAATTGACCGGGAATCCGATACCATCGGACGATCCGCAACCTATCCGGCACGCCGGACATACCGTCGGCCACCTGCGTGCTGTCTCAGGATCGCGCCCCCAGCCACAACGCCCCGCCGATCAACAACCCCCCCAGCACCTGCGCCGGCTCCACCGCCTCGGCCAGTAATAGCCAGCCGGTCAGCAACCCCAGCAGGAGTTCCGCGCTGCCGGCCAGGGCGGTGCGGTTCGGTCCCGCCGCCGGGGCGCCGACGGTGAACAACAACTGCGGCAGCATGGATGCCAGGATGCCCATGCCGAGGAGCGCCAGCCAGCCGATCGGGCTCCCGGGCAGGCCCACCGGCGCCGGGGTGATCCAGGTATTCACCACCAGCGCCACCAGAAACGCGCCCCAGATACCCGCGGCGTAACGGGGCAGGGTGGCCATGGCGTTCAGGCAGTGGGCGTTCACCAGGATCAGCACGGCGAAGGCCAGCGGGGCCAGGAAAGCCAGCCACAGGGCGCGGGACTGGGTGGCGGACAGCTCCCCGGGGGCGCCCAGCATCAGCACACTGGCGATCAGCACCGCCCCGCAGCCCAGTGCATCGGCGCGGCTCAGGGGCAGGCCGAACAGCACTCGCCCCAGCAGTGCGGTGAATAACGGATAACTGAAATATATCAACGTCGTCAGCGCCACCGGCAACACCGCCATCGCCTCGAAATAGGCGATCACCCCCACCCCCATGAACGCCCCGCTCCCCATGGCGAGCATGGCTCGCCCCGGCTGGCGGAAGGCTGTGGGTAAAAAACCCACCAGCAGCACCGCCGGCAACACGAAGCGACTCAGCATGGCCATCTCTGGATTGAAGCCCTCGGCGAACAGCAGTCGCGAGAACAGCGGCGTCAGGCCGAAGCCGCAGGCCGCCACCAGCACCAGCAGGAAGCCGTGGCGGGGAGTGAAGGGATGGAGCAGGCTGGACATGGAAACCTCTGGATGAAAACGATTCGATATTGCCCAGCCTACGGCCCGGAAAAAACAAAAACCAATGGATAGTTTTTGTATTTTTCATCGAAAAATTCTATGGTTTGATCATGTATCGACCACGCCTGTCCCTGGATCAACTGCTCACCCTGACGGTGCTGGCCGAGGAGGACAGTCTGACCAGGGCCGCCGAGCGGCTGCACCTCACCCAGCCCACCCTGAGCTATCGGTTGCAGGAGGCCGAGCGACGTCTGGACGTGGCGCTGTTCCAGCGGGTGGGCAGACGGTTACGCCCCACCCCGGCGGGTGAGCGCCTGCTGCACAGCGCCCGTACCATTCTCGCCGAACTGGAGACCGCCGAGCAGGAGGTGGAGCGTTTCGGCAGGGGGGTAGCAACGGTGGTGCGGATCGGCAGTCGCGGCCAGGGCAGCTTTCGCTGGCTGCCCGGATTCCTGCGGGATTTCGAGGACCGCCATGCCAGCATCGCCGTGGAGGTGGTGGCGATGTCCGCCAACAGCCCCTTCGCGGCGCTGCTGGATGGTGCGGTGGATGTGGAGATCGCCACCGGCGAGGCCCGTCACCGGGGGGTGGAGCGGCTGGATCTGTTCACCGACGAACTGGTGGCGCTGCTGTCCCGGGATCATCCGCTGGCGACGCGAGACTTCATCACGGCGGCGGACCTGGCCCAGGAGACCTACGTCACCACCAACACCATCCCCGATCCGGGCCACGAGAGCGATCAGGTGTTCCGCCCGGCCCGGGTCATGCCACGGCGGCTCATCTCGGTGGGACTCACCGAGGCCGTGGTGGAGATGGTGCGGGCCAACTTCGGGGTGAGCATGTTGAGCCGCTGGGCCATCGGCGAGTACCGGGATATCAGCGGGTTGGTGATCCTGCCGGTGAACTCGGCGGGTACCCGGATCCGCTGGTACGCCGCCATTCGCCGGGTGGAGCCGCTCGACGGCGCCCCGACACTGCTGGCCCGGGCGCTGCAGGCCTGGGTGGCACGATAAGCGGTGGCGTTAGCCGGTATTGCGAAGCCCCGAGGCCAGCGCGTTGATGGAACGCAGCAGGGGGTCCAGCCAGCACTCCGCGCCCGCCTGGTCCTCCCCGGCCACGGCCTGCCGGTAGCGGCGCAGGACGGTGAGCTGGATATAGTTCAACGGCACCAGATACGGATCCCGGCGTTGTAGCAGGCCGGCCAGTTCCGGTTCGTCCGCCAGCAGGCTGTCGGCCTCGATGATATCCTTCATCTGGCTCACGGTACGCTGGTACTCCTCGGCGGCGCGGGCGTGGATCGTCTCCCCCACCACCGGGTCCACGCACAGCCCGGCGTATTCCCGAGCTATGGTCATATCGGCCTTGGCAAGAGACATCTGGGTGTTGCCGAGGAGCACGCGAAAATAGGGCCACTCCCGGTACAGCCGCCGGCAGGTATCCAGGATGGCGGGGTCGGCCTCGCGCAGCGCCGCCAGC
>JGI12109J20283_10136942_pt1 | contig 13075 bp, 11 predicted proteins | sample ElkSlonscriptome_12_FD_20283 | JGI IMG/M metagenome (IMG submission 20283) | reverse complement strand
TGTATTCCATATTCAGAGAGGCGAAGACCGCCTGGGCTTCGGCCCCGGAAAGCCATTCGAGCAGGGCGATTGCCCCTTCGGCATTGCCGGCGTGCGTGGTAACCCCGGCTCCGGAGATATTCATGTGGACCCCGGTAAAATAGTGCTTACAACCACAACAATTAGCCTTGTCTTTCAAAGTTCGGACACCCTGATTTATTTACACCTCTCCGTCAAGAAAACAGCACCACATCGTGGCACACGCCTGCTTCCTCAAGGAGCAGATACCAAATATTTTGTCTGCGTTACAGTAAGATACAGTTTATTGACCACGCTTGAGTCACAACGTTTTATCAATAAAACGGGTGGCCGAAGAAACCTGCAGGAAGGAGAATTGGCAGGAGAAGAGGCAAGTCGACACGCCTCTTTATCTTGCATTAGTCGAACAACGCAAAACAATTCCAAATAATTTTCGAAGACGACGGATAAAGAAAAACAGGGTACTATGGGGTGATGACTGACTGGAAGGATTTTTCAGCACAGTGAGGCATCTCCGGAAAAGTGGCCTGGAGTGTCGCAAGCAACGTATGCACGTTTCATATATTACGACAACTCTTGTCCTAAATGGAATTTAAACAGTGGGATTTAAACAGAATGCCTTCAGGGCGAATCGCAGTGCATGATTTGCAGTGCATGATTTGTATGCGAGCGAAATTCGTAATATTCTAGGTACCCTAAAGAGAAAGATGAACAGCTGGCAGTCGTATTTCCATTTCTTGAATTATTTATCTCTATCCGGTAAAGAACAATGTCGACATTGCATAGCTGATTCGTCATCACAGTGAACAGAGGACCGTGAGACAGCCTCCAAACCTTTGATAAGGAACAAAAGTATTCTGCCATTTGCTCCGGATCGCCTTCTACGAAAAAACCGAGAAGAGAAATTATGAACGAAAAGCGGCCATCGAAAAATTTAGAGACTTCTATTTCTAAATCCAACAAGGGAAATGGGCGGCGCATTCTAGTGGTTGACAATAGTCCGGTCATTTTGCGATTCATGCAGCATTTCCTTGAAAAACACGGACACCAGGTGGCTTTGGCCAGCGATGGGGTAACAGCGCTCGAAGTACTCGAAAGCTTCAGTCCTGAAATCTGCTTTATCGACTTAATCATGGAGAACATCAGCGGCGACAAACTGTGCCGGATTCTAAAGAGCATGCCTGAATATGAAAATGTTTTAATCGTCATTTTATCCGCCATTGCTGCAGAAGAACAGGATCCGCACACGAAGTATGCAGCTGATGCTTTTGTGGCCAAAGGACCATTAAAGGAAATGTCCAGCCATCTTCTGCAAATCATTCAACTACTTGATACAGACGACATTGAACGTATACAGGGAACGGTACTCGGTAAAGAAAATCTGTACGCCAGGGAAATAACACGTGAACTTCTCAATTCCAAAGAGCATTACGAAACCGCCCTTAACCACATTTCGGAGGGCTTCCTGGAACTTTTGGGCGATAAAATCATCTATGCTAATCCCGCTGCCGTCGATATTGTTGGCGGGACCGAAGAGTCGATTCTTAATTCCAAATTTATCAAGCTTTTTAAGGAGACCGACGAAGATACGGTAGGGACGTTGCTTGCCTCCGCCAAAACAGGCAACACTACAGTTCAATCGACAACCCCTCTGGTTGTAAACGATAAGCTTGTGCTTCTCAAAATTATACCCGTTGCCGAGGATACCTTTCAGTCGACATTGGTTATCCTCGGAGATATCACACGGCAAAACCAGCTTGAATCTCAGCTGCGTAATGCTCAAAAGATGGAAGCAGTCGGCACCTTGGCCGGGGGAGTGGCGCATGATCTCAACAATGTTCTCAGCGGTATCGTGAGCTATCCCGATCTGTTGCTCATGCAGCTTCCCGAAGACAGCTCGCTGAAGAAACCAATCCAAGTGATTAAGAGTTCAGGAGAGAAGGCAGCAACCATCGTCCAGGATTTACTTACCCTTACCAGACGAGGCATAACAGAGAAGAACCCGGTGAACCTTAATCAGGTTATCAGCGACTATCTTGCTAGTCCTGAATATCATCGATTACTCTCGTTCCACTCAGAAGTAGAACTAGAGGTATGTTTGGAGGAAGAATTGTTGACGTGTATAGGTTCAGAAGTTCAAATGTCTAAGATTATTATGAACCTGGTCTCCAATGGCGCTGAATCGATTACTGAGCGTGGAAAAGTCCGGATTGTAACCGAAAATGTATATATCGACGCCAATGAGCCAAGTCTGCCCGGGATTGCGGAAGGGGAATATATCCTCCTCACAATTTCAGACAATGGTGCCGGGATCTCAGCAACGGACATAGAACGAATCTTCGAGCCGTTTTATACCAAAAAAGAAATGGGAAGAAGCGGCACCGGTCTGGGAATGACTGTCGTATGGGGCACAGTAAAAGACCATGGCGGTCATATAGATATACAAAGCTCGCCAGGAAAAGGGACGACAATGTCCGTATACCTTCCCGCCAAACGACAGTATCCCGCTTCGCTGCAGGAAATGGAACAAACCAAAAAACTAGCAGCTATTCATGAGCTAAAGGGCAATCAAGAGTCTGTGCTGATCGTTGATGATATCAAAGATCAGCACGAAATAGCGGCTCATATCTTAGCACAACTTGGTTATGTAGCCCACAGCGCCTATAGCGGGCAGGAAGCTGTGGAGTTTCTCACTGAAAAGAAGGTGGATCTCGTACTTCTCGACATGATTATGGACCCGGGTATAGACGGACTAGAGACTTACAGGAAAATATCAGAATTAAACCCTCAGCAGAAAGTAATACTGGTCACTGGGTACTCCAAAACAGATCGCATTATAGCTGCACTGGAGATGGGTGCCGGTAGATATGTCAAAAAGCCCTACACGGTGGAACGTATAGGTAGGGCCATCAAGGAGGAAATGGCCGACCGGGCCTGAAAAATATGATCATCTGGAGCAGTCCTGATTTGACCTTACAGACATCACCTCAAAACTGCAACGTCCGGGAACTACTCCTTCTTAAAGGCAGATTGCCAGTACATTTTTCTGGTAAACGATAGCCTGTTTTTTATCAAGAGATCGTGATCTTCCCCTCTCCTATCATTATTATACATACAGTCTAACCTATCTTATGGAATACCTGTGATAGTGTACTACAGCCGCTCATCCCACGACTCGCATATAACCCTTCCAGACTGGTAAAAATAGTACAACACAGTGATGCCTCTGCGCGCTCGACACCTACGCTGCGACATTGCACTCACCACTCGAATGTAATATACTTACTTACGTCCTATCACAAAAAACGACCACCTGCAGACAATCCTTACGTGGAAGCTCAGGAACCATAGAGTGATCCACAACAGCAGTGAGAATCGCCTTTCATATGGAGGAGTCATGAGCAAGAAGAACATATTCGTTGTCGGTATAAACGATTTTAACCGCGGACTTCTGGAAAGAACCCCACATGCGAGGGAATACCACTATCATGGTCTGCTCGACCCTGCCGAGCTTCTGGAGACCTATGACTTCCCCGTCGCCGACATGGTGCAACGAAGCATCGATCAGCTCAACAGCTTCAGGGAGACTTCCGGCGAACCGATTGATGCCATATGCGGGTACATGGACTTCCCGGTCAGCACCATGCTTCCGCTGATCTGTAAAGAGTTCGGCACCCGCTCCCCGAGCCTCGAAAGCCTGCTCAAATGCGAGCATAAGTACTGGAGCCGGGTCGAACAGAAAAAGGTCGTGCCCGACCATATTCCGGCATTTACCGTTTTCGACCCTTTTGACGAAGAAGCGCTTTCAAAGATCGACCTTCCTTACCCGTTCTGGATCAAGCCGATCAAATCCTCCGGCTCGTTTCTCGGTTTCCGCATCGAAAAGGAAGAGGATTTTACCGCTGCGATTCCCCAGATCCGTGAGCAGATCAGCTTAATCGGCGATCCGTTCAACTACATTCTGGAAAAAGCCCAGCTTCCTCCTGAAATCGCGGCTATAGGCGGCAACCACTGCATGGCGGAAGGTATCATCGGCGGCCGGCTGTGTACCCAGGAGGGCTACAGCCAGAACGGCCGGGTCGAATCGACAGGGATCGTCGACTCCATCCGCTACGAAAACGGCATCAGCTTCTTCCGTTACGAATACCCGTCTACACTTCCCTACAAGATCCAGGAGCGGATGCACCGGATCACCGAAGCCATCATCCCCGCCATGGGTTTTGACGATTCGTCATTTAATATCGAGTACTACTGGAACAGGGAGCAGGATCGAATATGGCTGCTGGAGATCAATACCCGTATTTCCCAGTCCCACTCCGACGTATTCCAAAAGGTCGACGGCGCATCCAACCAGGCGATCACCGTCGATGTCGCTCTTGGAAGGGATCCGGAATTTCCCTCCCAGAAGGGACGATTCTCACGGGCGGCCAAATTCTTCTGGCGCATTTTCGAGGGAGACGGTATCGTCAAAGCCGTTCCGACCGAAGAGGAGATCGCCCAGGTGGAAAAGGAGATGCCCGATACCGTCATCAGGCCCCAGGTGATCCCCGGCATGCGGCTTTCAGAGCTTTTAGAACAGGACAGCTACAGCTATGCCATCTGTCATCTGTTTATCGGTGGGGAAGATCAAAAAGAACTAATGGACAAATACATCCGCTGTCAGGAAATACTGACCTTTGAAGTGGAGCCGCTTTCCGAAGCGTAGAGAGAAACAGAGGCACAATGAAGATTCGAAAAGAATTCCCCCGAAAAATCGTCGAGGTCGAACATCTACTGATCCCCCTGTCCGACGGTACCAACCTGGCCGCACGCATGTGGCTGCCGGAGGATGCCGAAACCGATCCGGTCCCGGCGATTTTGGAATACATCCCTTACCGAAAGCGGGATCTTACCGCCGAGCGGGACGTAGGACACCACGCCTACATGGCTGGATTCGGGTACGCGGGTGTGCGTGTGGACCTGCGCGGCAGCGGCGAATCCGACGGTATTCTCACCGACGAGTACCTTTCCCGGGAGCTTGAAGACGGCGTGGAGGTGATCCAATGGCTGGCGAAGCAGAAGTGGTGCACCGGTGCGGTAGGGATGATCGGCATTTCCTGGGGCGGGTTCAACGGGCTGCAGATCGCCGCCCTTCAGCCCGGGCCGCTGAAGGCAGTGGTGACGATCTGCTCCACTGATGACCGCTACGCCGATGATGTCCATTACATGGGCGGCTGTCTGCTTGGAGACAACCTATCGTGGGCCTCGACGATGTTCGATCAGAACACCCATCCCCCCGACCCGGCGCTGGTGGGCAGCCAGTGGTACGACATGTGGCTGGAGCGCCTCGAAAAGAGCGGGCTCTGGCTGGAAACCTGGATGAACCATCCCCATCGCGACGACTACTGGAAGCACGGTTCAATCTGTGAGGACTACAGTGCCATTACCTGCCCGGTTATGGCGGTCAGCGGGTGGGCCGACGGCTATTCAAACGCCGTGTTCCGGCTCATGGAGAATCTCGAAGTACCGCGAAAAGGGCTCCTCGGCCCATGGAGCCACAAGTATCCCCACCAGGGGGTGCCCGGGCCGGCAATCGGTTTTCTTCAGGAGGTGCGAAGCTGGTGGGACCGCTGGCTCAAAGGGATTGAAAACGGGGTGGAAGACGAGCCGATGTTCCGGGTCTGGATGCAGGACAGCGTGCCGCCCACTGCCAGCTACAACGAGCGGCCCGGCCGGTGGATCGCCGAATCCGACTGGCCGAGTGATGGTATTCGGGAAATGCCCTTTATCCTGGACAAGTGGCGTCTTGCCCCAGCGTCGGAAGACATCCCCGAGCAGCCGCTTTTCATTCAGTCTCCTTTGAGTATCGGCCTTTTCGCCGGCAAGTGGTGCAGCTACCAGGCTCCACCGGATCTGCCGCATGACCAGCGGCAGGAGGACGGCGGCGCCCTGGTTTTCGAAAGCGACTATCTCGAGGAAGACATCGAAATTTTCGGAAGTCCGCAGGTGGAGCTGACGCTGTCATCCAATGAGCCGGTGGCCATGGTTGCGGTCCGGCTTTCCGACGTTTCCCCGGACGACAAGGCCACCCGCGTCACCTACGGCCTACTGAATCTGACTCATCGGGAGAGTCATGAGGAGCCGCAACCTCTTGAGCCCGGAAAACAGTACCAGGTGCAGGTGCAGCTCAACGGAGTCGCCCAGCGGTTTCCCGCAGGCCACCGCCTTCGACTCTCTATTTCCACCAGCTACTGGCCCCTGGCCTGGCCGCCGCCCCGGCCGGTGCAACTCAGTATTTATAGCGGCCTCAGCCGCTTTGTTCTACCCACGCGCACTCCTCGGCCGAGCGACGATACCCTTCGCCCGTTTGAAGAGCCCGAGGCTGCAGAACCGCTGGCCGTCACTCTCCTCAAGCCGGGAGAAGAGGAGTGGCGGGTTATCCGTGATCTTAAAAGAGACATCTCCAAGCTGGAAGTGGTGCTCGACACCGGCACCACACGCTACGACGACATCGATCTGGAGATCAGCTGCCGCACCCTGGAGACCTATACGTTTCGCGGCAATACATATGATTCGCTGGCGGGAGAAACCCGCTGGGAGCGAAAATTTGCCCGAGGCGACTGGCAGGTGCGAACGGTCACACGCACGCTTCTCACCTCAAATGAAACCAATTTCCACCTGCGGGCCGACCTGGACGCCTACGAAGGAGAGAGCCGGATCTACAGCCGGAGCTGGCACTCGGTGATTCCCCGAAAGCTGGTTTGAGGTCCTGGTTCTTTCAACTAAGATTCTCATCAAAGTGCCCATGAAAAACGGCGGCAGAACATGCGGGTGCCACAATACAATTGTGGCACCAGGCTAAGCCGCTTTTTTTCACTCCACCATTCCAATACATATTGCACAGGTTATGTATACAGTCGGGAGAATATTTCCTCTGCCTGGGGCCAGTCTTATGGATTGCTATAATTTATTTTTGATTACCCCTTATTCTCAGCAACTCGGTCTGAGACAGGGATACTCTTTTCCCGGTACGCCATGAACCCATCCTGGGGGCTCGACTGCAGCCGTCCAGGCTGCAGACGCCCGTGAAAAGAGCACCCCTGTCTCGTATAATTGGCTAGGCTGACTTTCAGGGGGAATCAGTTACTTTATTTGGATAAATATGCTTTTCCTGCAATTTTCCACCTCCCAACTACTAAATTCGTAAAGTTTTGTATTTGTGTGCCACGTAATTTCAACGAGCAGCGGATCGGGAGAGATCTTCTCACGGTACGTCATGAACCCATTCCTGAGGAGAGACCACAGCAGTCGTCCAGGCCGCTGGACACCCGAGAAAAGATCCATCCCGCCTCTTCCTGAGAAGTTCAAGCTGATGTGAACGATACGGTTATTTCCGGTAGTCATCACATCCTTCCGCCTCAAGACCATCAGGAACAAGAACATCATATAACACACAACTTTGATCGATATTGTCAGTTGATATATCCATTAATGTCTGAAGTCACAATCACATCTCTCAGACACCTTCCCCGGATTATTTAATATCACTATACATTCAGCGCACAAGATAGGTTTTTCCTGTTTGTCATATCGGTAATATTACCCTATTCTTGTCCTGTTCTGTGCTGAGTCAGAGATGAAATCCACATAACGACCAATTGAGTGTGTGCCAAAATGTTATGTGATTTCAAATATACCTTTCTTACGGAACTGCACAGTAAAAATGGGTGGAAACGTAAAGTATACATCAACGTGAGAGAACATATTTCAATGACACGAGCAGCAAACTCATCACCCTTGTCAGCCGGCGGTGCAACGCCTGCCAGTGCAACCGCCAAAACCCCTGACTGGTCATTTGATGATGAGTTCGACGGCGGTGACGAGACCTGTGGAAGGGTTATTGTCAACCTGCATCTCTACATCAGGGATCAAAAACCAGGTTTTAGAATACTTGTCATTTCAAGGGATCCGGGCGCACCGATGGAGCTTCCCGCCTGGTGCCGGATGACGAAAAACGAACTGACAGAAATGCACCATCCATATTATCTGATAACCCTTAAACCCCATCTTGTGAGGAAATAGCTATGTCCAATACTTTTTGCATTACCATAACCCACTGCAGTACCAACCCCGATAAAGCAACACTCGGTTTCGTTGTCGCCAATGCAGCCCAGGGAAGTGAGAAAGAAACCATGGTATTTTTAAGCTCCGACGGTGTCTGGTGTGCAGTCGAAGATGAGATGACAAAGATTGACGAAGGCGCTCCGTTTGCCCCCTTGAAAGATCTGATCGACAAGTTTATCAAAGCGGGCGGAAAGATATATGTTTGCACTCCCTGTATGAAAAAGCGTGATATCACAGAAAAGCAGCTTATTGCCGGAGCAACCCCGGCGGGCGGTGCAGCCCTTGTTGAATGGCTGGCAAACGGCTCTCCAGCCGTTGCCTATTAAACATGGTGAGCACAGGAGCATTTACGATGGCAACCGAAGACAACCCATTTATTGCCGATGTCGTTTTTGACGGCGGGGATCTCGACTGCGGTTCTGGCCTGATACTCCTTATCCGCGATAAAATGGCCAAGACCCCTCTTGACGGCATTTTGGAGATGCGCAGCCGGGAACCTTCCGTTGCCGGCGATTTGCCGCCCTGGTGCCGCATGGCTGGTCACGCCTATCTCGGCAAAGTGGATGAGGCCAAGTACACTCGCTATTTCATCAGACGCGGCAAAGCTGTCAGCAAAGAAAAACAGGCTCTACAGGAAGACCTTGATCAGGCAAAAAAATATGAGTGGCGGTTGCGTACACGGTCAAGCGGACATCTGAAATCCACTGTGTATGCCAGGAACTTTTCCTTTGAAATCGGTCAACCGGCAAGTTTTGAGGAACACGACAAACATCCATGCGCCGTTGAGTATGTGCTTGGCGCCCTGGCCGGGTCACTTACAACAGCGTTTGCAACTGAATGTGCAAAGGAAAACCTTGAGGTGGACGACATCGAAATCTCTCTTAGCGGCAGTCTGCGCAATATCCTTGCCCATATAGGGATCGAGGAAGGAGACCCGGCAATCGAGAAAATCGTCCTGAAATGTTTTGCCTCAACCTTCGACGATGAAGAGAAAGTTAAAGCCGTTTGGGAACGTACCGTCGCCAGATCTCCTATAGCTGCCACCTTATCCCAGGCTGTAGAACTCCATATTCAACTCGCACTTGTATAGATTATGATAGACAAGAAACCTTTTCTCACAACCCAGGTCGGATCCTGGCCCCGTTCCCGACAAATGCTGAAAACACTCAGAGGCTACCAGAAAGGAACAATCAGCAAGAACGACTATCTGGCTGTTGCCGAAGACGAAATACGACGCACCGTTGAGCTTCAGGAAAAAGCAGGTCTCGATGTGCTTGTTGATGGAGAGCATAGGCGGGAGAGTTTTTATGCATTTATCACAGATAAGGTGGAAGGCACCACCCTTATGTCCCTTGCTGAGATGCTCGATTATGTCGAGGACAAAGCCGAGTTTGAAGAAATGCTCCGTACCATGGATATGCCTGCCTCGGCTGTAAAAAACCCAACCTGTAACGGCAGGCTTTCACGACGTGAACCGTTGGCGTTGGAGGATTTCCGTTTTTTACGAAGCCTGACCAACAAACCTGTAAAAATAACGCTTCCCGGCCCGTATCTGTTAACACGTTCCATGTGGGTGAGCGCACTGACCCGAAAGGTGTACCGTAATCACAAAAAGATGGCGGACGATATCGTCAAGATTCTCAGGGAGGAACTGATCGATCTGCGGGACGCGGGCTGCGATTTCGTCCAGTTTGATGAGCCTGTACTGACTGAACTGATTATGTCGGAGGAATGCGAGCGGCGCACTTTCATGTGAGCCACGCTTGCCACCCGCCGTGACGCGGGTAAAGAACTCAAGTTCGCAGCTGATCTCATAAATAGAATCACCACGAAGGTTGATGGTATAAAAACAGGTGTTCATATCTGCCGGGGGAACTGGTCAAAACAGGAGGAGGTGCTGCTGTCCGGGGATTATGCGAAGTTGATGCCGGCGCTGGAGCGCATGAAAATAGACCAGTTTGTGTTGGAGTACGCCACCCCCAGAGCTGGGGATATAGATATCGTTGGCCGTGCGCTGAATGACAGTGAGCTTGGCCTGGGGGTGATCAATCCCAGAACCGATCTGGTTGAGCCAGTTGAATTTATCGTCAGCAAAGCTGAAAAGGCCCTTGAATACTATCGCCCGGATCAGCTTTTTCTCAATACCGACTGTGGTTTTGGATGTTTTGCCAGTCGTTCTGTGAATATTGAGAACATAGCCTATAGGAAACTCTGCGCCATTGTCGAGTCAGCCAACCAATTGCGACTAAAATATAGCTAGTGCCCAGCCCCCCTGCGGGGTATACATGCCTTGACGAAACCCATTCAAGAAACACGAAATGAATTATTATGGCACTAACAGTCCAGATAGGAGAAGAGCGGGGGAGTGGGAACAGGGGAGTGGCCGTGCGGAGTTTGAGAAAAAGCGAGACCACACTGGGAAAGCGATGCACTCTCACCGGGCAAGAGAATTACGATTGCCCCGCAAGAAGTGATAAATCCATCCGACAAGAATATGGGTGTGAACTGGCTTGCTGAGGCTTGATATCGCCTCGGAAACAATATCATGACCAATCAATTCACGCCGGCGTATGTAGAGTGCTTCCGCGTAGCTTTTTTCAAACTCCGGATGCCCCTGAATACCCAAGGCCACATTCGGAACTTCATACATAAAATACCGGCAGTCGGAATTGCCTGCCAATACGACACCGCCAGGTGGGAGCATCGTTACCTGATCCTGGTGAATGACAGGCATATTTAGGTGTTCAGCACGCGGGTTCATCCAATTCCTGGCTTGATGTATGTGAATCCCCTGCACCCCGAGGCCCCATCCTTCAGAAGAACGGGCGACCTTTCCTCCCAGCGCCTCGGCAATGATCTGGTGGCCAAAGCATATGCCCACCACCTTTTTTTTATGCTGACAGGCTGCCTTTACAAATACTTTCAACTCCTTTATCCACTCGTGATCTTCATACACCGAACTTGGGCTGCCGGTGCATAAAAAACCAGACAGGTCCCCTGTCGCATTCGGGAGATCGCCCTTTACCGCATCATAAACTTTCAGCTCGATTTCAGGGGCATGACGGTTGAACATATTGCAATACATGTCCGCAATTGAGCCGAATTGATGGATCAACGCTTCAGAATCCTTGGCGCATACCAGCAGACCGATTTTCATATTTCTCCTTTGTCACCTGCTTCTTCCAAAGATCTTGAGCTCACCTCTTTTGACTGAACAGACAACTCCTCTTCGGTAAAATCAAGCAGAAATAAAAACACGTTTCTTCAGATCTATCCAGCGTATTTTTCCTGCATCTGCATCACCTGGGTATCAGACAAGTATTCATCATACGGGACCATCTTATCGATAACACCACCAGGAAGGATCTCGATGATTCTGCTGGCCACGGTCTGGATAAGGGTATGATCGTGAGAGGAAAAGAGCACGATTTCCGGAAATGCCTGTAGCCCGTTGTTTAATGCCGTTATCGACTCCAGGTCGAGATGGTTGGTCGGCTCATCGAGGATAAGGGCGTTGGCGTCGCTGAGCATCATCTTGGCGAGCATGCAACGAACCCGCTCGCCTCCGGACAACACACCGGTTTTCTTCAGAGCATCCTCCCCTGAAAAGAGCATCTTGCCTAAAAATCCCCTGGCATAGCTCTCCCCCTCGGTCACCGGGGTGTATTCCCCCAACCAGTCAATCAGCGCTTTGTCTTCCATGAAGAACTTACTGTTATCTTTGGGAAAATATGAAGTGCTCATGGTCTGCCCCCAGCGGAACGTTCCGCTGTCGGGTTCTGCCTCCCCCACCAGGATCTGAAACAGTGTTGTGATCGCCGGACTGTTGAGACCGACAAAGGCTATTTTTTCACCTTTGCTGACGGTGAGGGAAAAATTATCAAGCAGTTTCACTCCGTCGACGGTCTTGGAGATGGAGTCCATCTCGAGGATCACATCTCCACAGCTCCTGCCGGGCTTGAAATGTATGAACGGGTATTTTCGCGACGACGCCGGTAAATCCTCAAGTTCAAGTTTATCAAGCATCTTCTTCCGGGCTGTCGCCTGACGCGCCTTGGAGGCATTCGAGGAGAACCTGGCAATGAATTCTTTCAACTCCGATGCCTTTGATTGACTTTTCTTATTCGCCTCCTGGCGCTGCCTCAAGGCCAGTTGGCTTGCCTGGTACCAAAAGTCATAGTTGCCGACATAGACCTGAATACGGCTGTAATCTATATCGGCCATGTGGGTACACACCTGGTTAAGAAAATGACGGTCGTGCGAGACAATGATGACGGTGTTCTTGAATCTCTCCAAAAACCCCTCCAGCCACTTTATGGATTTGATGTCGAGGTTATTGGTGGGTTCATCCAGGAGCAGGATATCCGGGTTGCCGAAAAGCGCCTGGGCGAGAAGCACCCGGACTTTCTGGCCGCCCTCAAGCTCACGCATCTTCCGCTCCCGCAGTTCTTCGTCGATTCCAAGGCCGGTAAGAAGTACCGCGGCCTCGGATTCCACCTCATAGCCATTCATCTCAGCGAACTCCGCCTCAAGTTCCCCGCTGCGAATACCGTCTTCTTCGGTAAAATCGGATTTAGCATACAATGCCTCCCGTTCGGCGATAACTTCATGCAGCCGCTTATGACCCATGAGGACAGTCTGGGCGACCGTCATGTCATCGAAGGCGAACTGATCCTGGCTGAGGACGGCAATCCTTTCCTTGGAGCCGACAAAAACCTCGCCCCTGTCAGGCTCGAGCTGGCCTGCCAGGATTTTCAGGAACGTCGACTTGCCGGCACCGTTGGCGCCAATAAGGCCGTAGCAGTTGCCGGCAGTGAATTTAATGTGTACGTCTTTAAAAATAACGCGCTTGCCATAGGCAAGAGCAATATCGGAGGCTTGTATCATCTGTTATCCCTCAGGTACATGGTGATAATCTAGTGGGTGGTTTCACGCAGGTAGTAGTCGTAGTCGC
>JGI12109J20283_10006356_pt1 | contig 13079 bp, 12 predicted proteins | sample ElkSlonscriptome_12_FD_20283 | JGI IMG/M metagenome (IMG submission 20283) | reverse complement strand
AAGCCGTTACCAGCAGAAAATGAATTTGAGTACATCCCTTAAATCTATTTCTAGATTAGCTCAACCTATACTGCTAATTGACGGGTTATTTTATAAGTCATAATTTAATGAATGATCATTCTCTAAAATTACTGCTCATTTCTAGTCCCGTGGGTCCCTTGGGTCCGGGATTGACGGGCGGTGTTGAATTAACGTTGCGTAATGTGGCTAGCGATTTAGTCAGACGCGGACATCAGGTCACCATTGTAGCAACACAAGGGTCCACGGGTTGGGGTATGCCTCTGGTGGAAATTAGCGGAACGGTGCAAACTAGCGCTCAAACACAATCACGAGATACACCGATTATTATTCCCCCAGCTTCGGTTTTGGCAGGATTTTGGGATTATGCACGACAAGTACAATTCGACTATGATTTAATTGTCAATTTTGCGTATGATTGGCTGCCCTTTTATGTAACGCCGTTTTTTTCTCGTCCCATTGCCCATTGGGTGACGATGAGTTCTATCTCCGATGCGATGGATGAGATTATTGAGAAAGTGGTGATGGCGTTTCCGGGCACAGTGGGCGTCTATTCCCAATCCCAGGCGGCTACATTTAGATTTGGCGATCGCTGTCAGTGTTTGGGTAGTGGTATTGATTTATCATGCTATAATTTTTGTCCAGAACCAGAACCGTGGATCGGATGGATGGGGCGAATTGCCCCAGAAAAGGGGTTAGAGGATGCAGTGGCGGCGTCTCATAAGACGGGGATTCCCCTGAAAATTATGGGAGTGCTGCAAAATCAGGACTATTGGCAACAGATTTTGCGGGATTACCCGGAAGCGCCGATTGATTATTTAGGGTTTTTCTCGACGAGTGAGTTGCAGGAACAGTTACGGCGATGTCGGGGATTATTAATGACGCCGCGTTGGGTAGAAGCCTTTGGCAATGTGGCGATAGAAGCCCTCGCCTGTGGCGTGCCTGTGATTGCTTACCGTCGCGGTGGACCGGCGGAAATTGTCGAGGAGGGGAAAACGGGGTTTTTGGTAGAACCGGATTCCGTGGCGGGATTGGTTGAGGCGATTAACGGATTAGATAGGATTAACCGCTATACCTGTCGTCAACAAGCCGAAGCCAAATACTCGACCCAGGCGATGTGCGATCGCGTGGAGCAGTGGTTGTACACTATTTTGATGGAATGGGAAAAGAAAATTTGACCCGTAGGGGTTTGGTTACCAAACCCCAGGAATTTAATTACCAAACCCCAGGAATTTAATTACCAAACCCCTACTCACTTGCAGGATATCAATCTTCCACCTTCATCGCCTTCGCCAATTCCGCCGCGACTAAAGGTCGAGAAAACTGCGGCGGAGGTAACTCACCTTTACGCAACAGTTCCCTTACCTTGGTTCCCGATAAGTGAATGCGTTGATCTGGAGTGCTGGGACTTGTCTTGGCTGTTGCCATTGTCTCCGTCACTTCGCAGTAAAAGGCGTGTTCAAATTTCAGGGGTATAATCCCTAATTCATCCGGCTCAAACTCATCAAAGATATGCTGAGCATCGTAGGTGCCATAATAGTCACCCACACCTGCATGATCCCGTCCCACAATAAAGTGAGTACAACCGTAATTCTTACGCACGATCGCGTGGAAAATTGCTTCCCTTGGACCCGCATAGCGCATAGCGGCTGGGTTAATCGCTAAAATCACCTGGTTTTTGGGGAAATAGTTATCCATCATAATTTCATAGCAACTCATCCGCACATCGGCGGGGATATCATCGCTTTTGGTTGCACCAACTAAGGGATGCAGGAATAAACCATCAACAATTTCCAAGGCACACTTAATGATATATTCATGCGCCCGGTGGATGGGATTTCGGGTTTGGAAACCCACCACCGTTTTCCATCCCCGTTCTTTAAACAACGTCCGAGATTGAGCCGGATCAATTTGATACTTAGGAAACAGAGGATGGGGATACCGTTGCAATAACCAAACTGGACCGGCTAGATTCACGTCTCCTTGGTTATAAACCACCTTGACACCGGGGTGCTTCTCCTCATCGGTGCGGTAAACATTCATCGCTTCCCGCTTTTTGTCATAGTGATATTTTTGCGTGAGTTCTAAAACGCCAACAAAGCGCCCATTTTGGTCATCCAGACGCACTAAGTCGCCTTCCTTTAACGATTCAGCAACGTCCTCATCAACGGATAGAGTAACTGGGATAGACCAAGGTAAACCATTCGCCAGACGCATATTATCCACGACTGACTCATAATCCCCTTGCTCCATAAACCCGGTCAAGGGACTAAATCCACCGATCGCGATTAAGTCTAGATCAGATGCTGCCCAGGCATCAAGTTGCACCCTGGGTAGGGAATCCGCTTTCTCTAAAAATTCAGATCGCTGTTGTTCTGAGGCAATACGATTGATAAGTTGACCCCCATGAGGGGCGATTCCATCCGAATGCTTACTCAATGTCTTTTCCTTTATTGCTTGACATCCTCCCCCGGCTAAAAGCGCGGGGGATTCCTCACCACGCCACCCCTAAAAGAATGGTCGCTGAATGGGGGTGACAGCTCTACGCACACAGCCTGAAAACAGGTCTTACACGCGCTCCCTGTCCGTTTTAAGTCTCGGAATGCCCTCCCGCGACTACACGTATCGTTTAGAGCAAAAACACAAATACTGTTTTTGTTTGCCTCCAGGTCGGATCGTCCGTTGCCCTTCAGTCTTTCCCTATTGCTGGCTCAGTCCCGGTTTCAACTCCTATCCTGTGGAGTGTATATCGCTGCAAGCTTAGGCGGGGATTTCAACCGCTTACTATGATAGCACAAAAAGCCGTCCTAGAAGGTGTTCCTGAGCCTGTCGAAGGACGGGGAGCCTGGACCCAAGTTTCCGGTCAAAATCACCAAAGAGAGTTTAAATTCAGGGTAAATCCCGGCAAAACCCCTTCTCCGGAGAGAGTAGCCGGAGCCTCTAAAACTTCAACATCCTGCTGGGAACGATAAATTTCCACTCGTCTCATTCCCGGCGCAATTAACCAACCCAAACGAGCGCCATTCTCGATACAGCGCTTTGCGCTCTCCATAAAGTACAGTAGATCAAAGTCCCCTGATACACCTGATCAATCATCACATCAACATCCGTAGCGGCTTTAGGATTTTCTTGAGTAACCCAGTGAATCGTCGCTAGCATTTCTAATCCATAAGGCGTTTCAAAACCTTGAATTAAATTACCCACTCGCTGGAGACAATCATTCGCCTCCGGGTCTTGTGCTAAAAAAGTATGGGCGGCTTCTCTCCCCCTAGGCAATACCTGAAGTTGAGCATTATTACTGCGATCGCCATAACCCCGAATAAAATGCCCTTCAATCCGTTGCAAAACATGATTCAGATTATCTGCGTAGAAACCATAGTGATGTTTAACATACCGCAATTTCAAGGGTTCACCCGCTACTTGTAAGAAATAGGCAAGTTTCTGGATTTCCAGTTTCGTGAGTTGATAACCCGGAATGCCATAGAGTTCCAGTAAGCGAATCAATAAAGCCCGGGCGCGAGTCATTTTAGGTATCGATGTAGCTACTGGCATTGTATCGGCTATTGGTGTGCCTTGCGGCTCAAAGATAACCACCTGCACGTCTGGCAATTCAGCCAAGGCTGATTCAATCAGTGGCTTAACATTGTGCCAATCTAATCCGCCATTCCCACATCCAAGAGGCGGAATTGCAATAGAATGAATATTTAACCGTTTAATCTCAGCCACTAATGCTTTCAGCCCAGCTTGAATATCCTCTAGTTTTGATTGTCCTTTCCAATGACGTTTAGTGGGAAAATTAATAATATATCGGGGAAACAATTGATCGGTTGCTACAATAAACATTCGTCCCGGCTTTAATTGTTGGGAATTACAAGCCTTTTTGTAAGCATGGAAGTTTTCGGGAAATGCTTGTTTAAATTGCAAGGCAATTCCTTTACCCATGACACCGACACAGTTGACGGTGTTGACGAGGGCTTCGGTGTTCTCTTCGAGTAGGTTGCCTTGCTTCAACTCAATCACGTTTCTGAATGGATGACTTGAATCTGAGTTATACGATTATTTTAACGTTAATAGTACCAATCACGGTAAAGATTAACGGGAGGCTTATGGTTGAATTTTTGTAATTGTTGTCTTACCTGTACTTTGATTGTAGAATTGAACACGCCAATCTTTTCAATGAGCCGCCACGGACAGCATCGATGTATCAAAAACTCAGCTTGTCGTCTGCGTTTTCTGTCTCCATCGTCTGGCGTATCTGCCCAGTAGTTCTGTTTCATAATCTGCCAATCAATCCGATTTAAATAAGCCAGATTATCATAAAAGTTTGAGTACGCCATAATCCCATGACCATCGGTAAATACAAACCCTGGTATGTTTGTCGCGATCGCCTCGACAGAGGAAACCAAATAGAGTACACTACCTTGTCCTTGAGTATAACCCGGTACATTCCCTCTGTGAATCGTGTAGAGCATCGGCGGGGGGGCAAAGTAAAATGGCACATAATCATGCAAAACGCCACCAGCGCCACAGGGAACCGTAGTAGTTGCGCGGCGATCTTGGATAGTTTGATAAGCAATATTGATGTAATTTATGCTATCTTGGCGCAGCCGATTATAAGCGAATAATCCAGCCCGTTCCAATATAGACGTTAAATTTTTGATGTCTGTAATATGATAAATAGGGATTGGCACTGGTGTTTTTAAGCGATATCTAAATCAGGGCACGATGGTATCGTGCCCCTACCCTATCAATTGCCCTGTACGGGTGCGGCATTGCCCTGTCCTTTTCGGATATCGGGCTTTCGTTCAATAATTCCACCGCCTAACAGCATTTCCCCCTCATACAAGACAGCGGCTTGTCCGGGAGTAATGCTAAACTGCGGCTGATCAAAAATCAGTTTCATCCGATTCCCGTCTAGGGGAATAACCGTCACATCTACGGGATGACTGCGATAACGCACTTGCACAGACGCCTGAATTGGAGTCGTTGGCGGATGAATCGATATCCAATTGACTCGCCCCACGGTACAATCAGGTTGAGTTGCACTGGCGCGATCGCCTACAATGACACGATTCGCCCCTGCATCAATCGCCACAACGTATAACGGTTCAGGTGCAGCAATGCCGAGTCCTTTGCGTTGTCCAATCGTGTAATGGTGAATTCCTTGATGCTGACCTAAGACTTTACCATTAGTATCAACAATATCTCCCGTGGTTTGGGAAATATACTGATCCAGAAACGTCCGCATTGAACCATGGGACTCAACCAAACACAAGTCCTGACTTTCTGGCTTCTGTGCCGTCTTGAGTTGATAGTCAGCCGCAAGCTGTCGCGTTTGCGTTTTCTGGAGTTCGCCTAAAGGAAATATCGAGGCGGCGAGTAAGTCTTGGCTTAAGTCGTACAGGAAATAAGACTGGTCTTTATTCGAGTCTACCGCCCGTAGCAATTGATAGCGATCGCTCTTAGCATCATAGCGAATCCGTGCATAGTGACCCGTGGCAATTTTATCAATGCCTAACGTCTCCCGCGCGTAGGCAAGCATCGGACCAAATTTAACGGTTTTGTTGCACTGAGAACAAGGCAAAGGCGTGATTCCCGATTCATACCCCGAAACCAGATAATCGACGATATTTGCCTGAAAAACCTCACGACTATCCACAATATGATGAGGAATGCCCAGTTGCTCACAAATAAACGCCGCATCGACCATTCCCTCAGAACAACATTGACCCTTGCCTTTCATTAACCACAGGGTCAGACCAGCGACTTCATAGCCTTGATGATGTAGGGTAGCGGCGGCAACTGAACTATCAACTCCACCGGATAGACCGACGACGACTTTATTCATGACATCAATGGATAATCCTTTTGAAACATCAATTGTTGATCTAGGCTAACATCCCCATCGGCTATTTGGTTTGGGGGAACCTCATTCATCCCCATCGGCTATTTGGTTTGGGGGAACCTCATTCAGCTTTCACTGTTGTCGGTTGGGTTGACGTAGGTAGGAAAGCCAACAAAATTAAACCTGGTTGTGTTGTTCGTCTATCATACCTGTAGTTCACTGCAATACAAATCTTACCCTTCTAAGTAGGTGTACACAATAAAAGCTAACGGTGGAGAACTCGCTCCCGAAAAGAAGCAAGCTACCTCCTTTGCAAGGGTTTGAGGCTTGTTTACAAAACAAGCGTGAGCGTGCCGTTTTCTTTTGTCCGACTACTTACCATGGTTATCTTTGTTGCGTTGGGGCTCGTACCTCGACCAAACCTACTTGTTACCCTTTTAGCCTTCTACTGATTACTTTTTAATAACCTAATCTTAACCTTGTTTTATTTGCTTAACTTAATTTAAATCTAGTCCCCAAAAATGTATAATTTAAATCCGAACTATTTGAAAATCGGTGTTAAAATCAAAATTTTAACAGTTGCTATACAGAAGACAGAACCTTTATGGATTCATCTATGTATTCTATACAACAGTCATCTACGCAACTTGAGGCATCTTACCCAGAGATAAAACAATTGAGTGTAAATGCGACGCTGCAAGAATTACCTCTCTATAATTTTCAATTTGAAGCGTCTCAACCTGGAGAGGAAGTGGCTCATATCTTCCAACAAAACCCTGTATTACCAGGAGTTATTTTAATTGAACAGGGGAGATTTATGGGTATACTTTCGCGGCGACGGTTTCTGGAACAGATGAGCAGTCCCTATGGACTGGAACTCTTTTTGCGGCGACCACTCAAATCGTTATATCGTTTTGCCCAGACCGAGGTGTTAGTTTTAACCGGAGATACCCAAATTGTTACAGCAGCACGCCATTGTTTAGAACGTCCTTCAGCCTTACTCTATGAACCAATCGCTGTGGAGTTAACCACCCAAACCTACCGCCTATTGGACGCCTATCAATTATTAGTGGCTCAGTTGTATATTCACGAACTAGCCACCCGGTTACTCAAGCAGCTTTATCAGGAGTTAGAAGTCGCTAACCTGCAATTAGAGGAACTCGCCAAGTCTGATGGTTTAACTGGGGTTGCCAATCGTCGGCGATTTGATGACTATTTACAAACATGCTGGAAACAACATTGTGTGGGAAACTCTTGGCTGTCGCTAATTATGTGTGATGTTGATTGTTTTAAATACTACAATGACACTTACGGTCATCAGGCGGGTGATGACTGTTTACGAGAAGTTGCATCGGCTATCCAACGTCAAGTTAAGCGTCCCGCCGATTTAGTAGCGCGTTATGGGGGTGAAGAATTTGTGGTCATTTTACCCCTGACTCCTCTCGATGGTGCAATTCAGGTGGCTCAAGCGATTGCAGAAGCGGTGCGGACTTTAAACATTCCCCATGCAACCTCTTTTGTGAGTCACTGCGTTACCTTGAGTCTTGGTGTCGCCAGTACCATTCCTAATCCACGACAATCACCAACAACCTTGACCGCAGCCGCCGATGCTGCATTATATCAAGCTAAAGCCGCCGGACGCGATCGCGTGATTGTTTATACCCGTTAGCATTAATGCTGATGGATAACTTCAACCGTCTCTCTTTTATATTTATATCAGGGATTCTCTACTTAAATTGGATTAATTCCCCGTGTTCACTTGATCTTTATTAAAGTTTAATCGTTTCTTAAAACGATATTAACGTTTCAGGGCATCTTCATTTTCTAGAATATTTTGTACAAACCAACTATTAAATCATTTTACAAACCATAAGACAAATAGTTGATTGTGGGTTTATATAAAAAATAGAGGTTTAATTTTATAGGTTTATGGTTTCTCTCCAAGACTTTTACCCCGAATTATGCGTCTTGCCTCAATTCGATACCGCTAATCTGACGTTGGATTCTACCATCCGAGAACTCAATCTCTATCACTTTCAGGTGGAATCGGTTCAACCCGGTAGAGACGTGGCTCAATCGTTCCAATTAAATCCTCTATTACCCGGAGTTATTCTAACTCAACATAGAAAACTTGTCGGGATGATTTCCCGAAGGCAGTTTTTAGAACAAATGAGCAGTCCTTATGGATTAGAACTGTTCTTAAAACGTCCCCTGCACTCCTTATACCGCTTCGTCAGTGGAGATATTTTAATCCTGAGAGGAGATACAAAAATAGTTGATGCGGCTCGTCGTTCACTTCAGCGTCTCCCCAAATTTGTCTATGAACCAATTGTTGTCGAACTAGAGTCAGGAACCTACCGCTTGCTAGACGTGCATCAATTACTCGTGGCTCAGTCACAAATTCATGAACTCACCACCCAGCTTTTGCATGAGCAAACTCAAGCGCAAATGATTCAAACAGAAAAAATGGCAAGTTTGGGACAAATGGTAGCGGGGATTGCTCATGAAATTAAGAATCCAGTCGCGTGTATTACCGGTAATTTTGAATTCTTAGATGATTATTGTGACAAGTTAATTGAATTATTGACAGCCTACGCCGCAGAAGTTCCCCAGCCATCAGAAGATTTAAGTCAACTCAAAGAAGATTATGAACTCGATTTTATCTTAGAGGATTTACCGAAAATCCTGAAAAGCATGAAATTAGGATCAGAACGATTAACCAAAATTGTTGGTAGTCTGCAAAACTTCTCACACATGGATGAGTCGAGACATCAGCCTGCGGATATTCATGAGTGCATTGAGAGTACATTAATTATTTTGAATAATCGCCTCAAAAAAGGAATTAAATTAATGAGGAATTATGCGGAATTGCCATTAATCAACTGTTCATCCGGTCAGCTTAGTCAGGTTTTCATGAATCTAATCAGCAATGCCATTGACGCCCTGAATGAAAAGATAGAACAAGCCGGAAATGGGTCTGGCTCATGGCAGCCTCAGATTGAGATTAGCACTCGCCTAGTAGCAAAAGAGGAAAGAGATTGGGTTTTGGTAAAAATTAGTGATAATGGTACAGGAATAGCACCCAATATTCAACAGCGAATATTTGAGACATTCTTTACGACTAAGCCAGTCGGAAAAGGGACAGGATTAGGGTTAGCGATTACTCATCAAATTGTCACTGAGAAACATGATGGGAAGTTGTTAATGCATTCACAGTTAGGAAAAGGGACAACCTTTGAAATTTTATTGCCATTAGAGTAATCAGTCTCTAGTAAGAAGACATACATCCTGTAGGGGCGACCCGCTTGCATAAATGAACAACGGTGTCCATTCAATTTCATCGGGTCGCCCTTTACTCAACCCTGGTACGTGAGAAGTTAAGGCTGGTGGGCAATGCCCACCCTACGGTATATCAAAGAATCAACAGCTTACTGGGTATCCTCAGACTGTTCTAACTCTTGTTTTAACTGTTGATATTGACGAGTCAGATTTTCCAGTTGTTGCTCAAGTTGCTGTAGTTTCTGCCAATAATCGAGAGAACGTATATTTAAACGACCCAAAGAATCCGTTGTATCTCTACGATTAATTTCATCGGCTAAAACGGCATCATTCCAGGTGACTCGTTTCACTTCATCGAATGTGGTGACTCCTTGTTTGACGAGATTTAAGCTATAGTTATATAAGGTCTTCATCCCTTGTTTGATGGCAACATCTTTGATGGAATGTTCTGGAACTCCTTCCCGAATTAAACGTTGTATCTGTTCACTATTTCGCAAGACCTCATAAACACCCACTCTCCCTTTGTAGCCAAATCCATGACATTTGGGACAGAGTGTCCCATTCCATCTCGCCTCACGAATCTCTTCAGGTTGCAAAGTATTTGCCTTATAGAAAGTACATTGCTCCTGACTTAATGCAGATAGACCAAATCGCTCTAATTCAGATGAGTTTGGTTGATAGGGGATACGACAATCAGAACAGACTCGCCGCAGCAATCGCTGGGCAATGACTCCTAGGAGTGCCTCAGAGAGTATCCAAGAATTTACCCCAAGCTCCTTTAAGTTCATTATTGCACTAACCGTATCTTTTGTATATAATTCAGTGATAATTAAATGTCCTTGCATCACTGCATTGGTCGCCATAATTGCCGTTTTTTTATCTTGAATTTTACCAATAAGAATGACATCAGCATCTTGACTGATTATAGACTCCAAGTTACTCACAACATCAAGATGAAAGTTGTGCTGAACTTGAACCTGAGTAATGCCAGGTAACGAATACTGAATTGGATCTTCAATTGTCAAAATATTCATGTCCGGCTGATTCTGTTCTGCTAAGAGCGAAAATGAAGTCGTTGTTTTCCCTGAATTTGTAGGTCCAGTGACCAGAATCAGTCCAAAGGGACAACTTTTCATATCTCTAACAATCTTTAGGGTATCTGTATCGGTAATGAGAATATCTAAGCCAATCTTGGTACTGGAATCATCTACTATGTTTAGAACTATTCTTTCTCCATAACGGCTGGGTAGAATGCTAACTCTAAAATCAACGTTGCAACCGTGAAACATACGCCGAATTATACCCTGTTGAGGTATTCGCCGTTCAGTAATGTCAAGATATGCCATAATTTTGAAGCGAGCAGAAATTGCATTTTTGATTGTCTTGGGGAGAGGTTCAAACGCTTGGTGTAGGACTCCATCTTTCCGGAAGCGTACCCTTAAGTACTCTTGTTGAGGTTCGATATGGATATGAGAGACTCCATCTTGCAATGCCTTAGCCAAAATTCTATTGACGAGATTAATAACGGGATCGCCACCGCTTTCATTCAATGGTTCAGATAAATCTGTCTCAGTTTCTTCGGGTGCATCAGAGACTGTATCTAGATCATCAAGATCTCGGCTTATATCAGTCTGTTTTGCTGCTTCTTCTTTCTTCTCTTGTGCCAACTTTTGATCGCGATATTGATTCAGTAGATGCTGATAGTCTTCCTGGGTAATCACCATCCGTCGTAATTTAATTCCTTGAGGGCGCAGAATCCGGTTCAAATCATCTTGAGCGTCTAAATTATCAGGATCAACCATAGCGACAAGTAGGGATGATGGTTGAGTCTCCGTTTGCGATAGAGGAAGTACTCGATAGCGACTACAGATATCAATAGAAATTAGGCGCTCGATGAGTTCCTTAATTTTTTGATTGGAAATTTCACTCCGTTCGGGATCAAGAGATTCAACACCGTAAAGTATTTTGAGTTCAAAGAGTTGTTGTTTCTTGTACTGGCGCAGTAAGTCGGGTGGCAACTGACGACCCGTAATTGATTCAATAACATCAGTCAGAGGTCTTCCTGACTTTCGACTTTCCCTCAAGGCGGTTCGCATTTGCTCCAGATTCACATAACCCGCTTGAATCAATTTTTTAGCAAAGGGAGGCAAGGGTAAAAAGAAGTGGGTAACTTGATTCCGTAAATGGGGGGGGATTTGAGACTCGGTGAGGGATTCGAGAATCTCAATCAGGATAACGGCGCGTTGGTGGGGCGATTGAGTTGTGCGTCGTGAGCCTTTAACGGTAGACTGTTGTTGGACAGATTCGCTCCATTGCAAAAAGAGCGCGATCGCCTCCTCCATCTGTTGAGGGTTAACATACCTCGCCTTAATCAAAATTTTCGCTAGCGCCGAGAAATAAATCGGTACAGACATGACAGTTGTTGCGATTGATGGTCATTTCAGTCGATGCACCAGATTTGCTGCAACTATAGCAAATATTGTCATTGGTCATTGGTCATTGGTCATTCGTCAATTTGCGAGAATTGAACGGTTAGGTCAGGGCGGGTTTAGTTATATCAGGATGACAACGAAATGTTAGTAGTAAAACCCGCCCCTACACAATTTTCCCATCTTCCCCATCTCCCCCATCTTCCCCATCTCCCAGACGTTCCACCGGAAAGTCTCTACAATCTCCCCCATCTTCCCTATCTCCCCCATCTCCCCCATCTTCCTTATCTCCCCCATCTCCCTGTCAGCCTCAACGATCAAATTAAATGCGTGACAGCTTACGCTTGTGTGGGATCATAGACTATGATGTCCCCTTATCTTGTGGAAAAGTTGATCGATGAAACAGTTAATCCAGGGTCTGCATGAGTTCCAGACCAATTACTTTACAGCGCACCGGGAGTTATTTGAGTTACTCTCTCAAGGACAACATCCGCGAGTTCTGTTTATTACTTGCTCCGATTCTCGGATTGATCCCAATCTGATTACCCAAACTGAGCCGGGTGAAATGTTTATCATCCGTAATGCGGGGAATATTATTCCTCCCTATGGAGCGACGAATGGCGGAGAAGGTGCAGCCGTTGAGTATGCTATTCATGCATTAGGTATTGAAGATGTGATTGTTTGTGGTCATTCCCACTGCGGCGCGATGAAAGGATTGCTGAAACTCAGCAAATTGGAAGAGGATATGCCAATGGTTTACGAATGGCTCAAACACGCGGAAGCAACGCGGCGGATTATTAAGGAACATTATCAAAGCTACGAAGGGGCAGACCTGCTAAATGTTTCTATTCAAGAGAATGTTCTTAACCAATTGGAAAATTTACGCACGTATCCGGTGATTCAATCTCGACTCAAAGCTGGGAAATTACAACTCCATGCTTGGGTGTATGAAATTGAATCGGGAGAAGTTATGGAATATAACCCGGTTCAAGGTCAGTTCATACCACCAAGAACCCAATTTGCTAGAGCCACTTGGATTACGCCAGAACAGCAAGAGCGTATCTTTAAAGGCTCTTATAATGCTCATTAGGTGTAATTCGTCCTTTGTCAGTGGAATAGATTTTACCATTGAATCGGGCGCAAAGCTTTGCGCCCCTACAGTTGCTGGGTATGAGCCTAATTGATTGATCAAATTAGGTGTGCCATACTACTACAAATGCGTGATTTTAGTCCGATGAATCAATCAACGCTTTAATGACGCCGATTTTAGCTTGGGAGACTTTTGACCCTAAGGTGGGATTAGTCGAACCAATAAAATATTCTCCAGTTGGCAGATAATGTAATGCCAATTCGGGATAGGTAATAATTTCCCAATCTTTATAGATTTCGGTCTTTTCATGATTATGGCTGGGTCGATTGCTTTCGTAACACCAGCCGGCGGCAAGTAATTTTTCGATTAGGGTTGACATGGAAAATCAGCTAATTAATTCTCGGATAGAAATTTCGGG
>JGI12109J20283_10320622_pt1 | contig 13080 bp, 14 predicted proteins | sample ElkSlonscriptome_12_FD_20283 | JGI IMG/M metagenome (IMG submission 20283) | reverse complement strand
GGTCATCACCAGCGTCAACCGAGACGAACTGGCCGACGGCGGCGCGGGCATCTGGGCCGAGACCATCATGCGAGGCCGAGAGGCCTGCCCTGGCATGAGCCTCGAGGTGTTGATCCCCGACTTCGAGGGCAACTGGGCCGCCCTCCAGATGGTCATCGATGCGAAGCCGCACATCATCAACCACAACCTCGAGTGCGTCCGCCGCATGTACCCAGCCGTCCGCCCGAGCGCCAAGTTCGACCGCTCGCTCGAGCTGCTGCGCCGCGTGAAAGAGCAGGGCGGCGTGGCCAAGACCGGCATCATGGTGGGTATCGGCGAGAAGGACGAGGAAGTGCTGGCCCTCATGGACGACGTGCAGGCCCAGACCACGGCCATGGGCCCCGATGGCACCGAGGACGCCTGCGACATCCTGACCATCGGCCAGTACCTCCAGCCCACGCGCAACCACCTGCCCATCGACCGATGGGTGCACCCCGACACCTTCCAGATGTACAAGGAAGAGGGCCTCAAGCGCGGCTTCAAGGTCGTCGAGAGCGGCCCGCTGGTGCGGTCGAGCTACCACGCCGACCATCAGGCGGACGTGCTGAGCACGATCGAGTCGGAGCGGGCAAAGTGGGGTTGACTGTCGTATAGCAATAGATATACTTGAAGACAACTTGAGGATCATCGCTTGTTCCCGAGTGCAGGCGAGTTGGCCACTCAGTATTGAGCTGCCTCAGGAATCCGTTGGTGCGGTGGAGCGCCCCGCTCGGGAACGGCTTCCGAGGTGAATCGGCACGCATGGACGCGATGCTGCGCATGTAGGCGCAAGCCGTGGACGGTGTCTTAGTTCACCTCGGGAGTTCAACATGCCCTCAGAAATCCGATTCGCCCTTGTTCGCAAGGCGCTTGAACACCATGGCTGGACGCTCGACAGAATCAACGGATCGCACCACGTCTTCGTCAAAGAAGGCGAGCGGCCAATCTCGATCCCGGTCCACAAAGGCCGGGTCAAGCCGGTCTACGTCCGCAAAATCGAGAAAGTCCTCGGCATCACGATCTGACGACGGATTGACCGCCGCCGAGCGGAAGCGCCTGTTGCGGCCGTTTAACGCGAAGATCCTCAAGCAGGCCGAGGAGATCGCTCGGTCGTATCGCATCATCATCGAGAGCGACGAGGACGTTGGCTTCTTCGGCTCTCTTGCCGAGATGCCACTCGTCATGGGCGATGGCAAGACCGTGGCCACGTGCGTGGACTCGGTGATTCAGGCAGCGATCGTTGCTGTCGCGACCATGCTCGAGAGGGGCGACAAGCCCCCAGCCCCCGCCCGCGAGGGCAAGCGGGACCAGCAGGTCAACATCCGGCTGACCGCCGAAGAAAAGCTCCGGCTTGAAGAGGCGGCCCGCCGCGAGGGCTTCCGCAGTCTGTCGGACTTCCTGCGATCGAGCGGGCTCAATAGGGCAAGCTAGCCCCAATCTTTGCCGCATACCCTGTTTTCATGCTCAAAGCCGTCGCCATCCTTGTGTTGTACTCGGCCCTGGTTCTCGTCCTTGGCGCCCTGGCCTACGCCGACGCGCCGGAGGGGGCCAACAAGGCCACCGCGCTGATCTTCCCGGGGCTGATCGCCATCATCAGCTTGGCGTGCGCGGCCATGGCCTTGTTCATCCACAAGAAGCGAACCATTGGCATGATCGGCATCCACGTGGGCATCGTGTTCCCACTACTGGTCGCCGTTGCCGTAGGCCATCGGGCGTACAAGACGCACGAGGCGAGCGGGCAGTACCGCGAGGCCGTCGAGCGATGGGAGCAGTTGGTGCAGGAAGGCGCCATCAGCACGCCCGAGGCCCGCGAGCGGTTCTTCGAAGAAGGCGATTACCCCGACCATGACAAGGCATACCTGCGCAACACGCTGGTAGCCATCTCTGCGGTCAGTCTGCTCACGTTCGTGGCGATGATCGCCGCCAGGCCCAAGCCCCCCGCCCGAAAGCCCAAGCCGGCGCCCGCGGCCGAAGCGTCCTGAGCCCGCCCGTTGAGCGCCTCACCCAGCCCTACTGCAGCCCCGAGCCAACTCGGGGGCGTCGCCCTCGTGATCATGACGCTCCTGGGATGGAGCGCAATCCCGCTCTTTCTCAGGCACTTTGCCGAGGATATCGACGGGTGGACCAGCAACGGCTGGCGGTACGGGTTCGCCGCGCTGCTGTGGCTCCCCGTGCTGGTGGTCGTTGGGCTGCGCCGGAAGCTGCCCAAGGGCCTGTATGTCGCAGCACTCGTGCCCTCGGCGTTCAACATCGTGGGCCAGGTGTGCTTCACGTGGGCCCACTACATGCTCGACCCGGGCATGCTGACGTTCGCCCTTCGAGCCCACATCGTGTTTGTCACCGTCGGCGCGGCATTGCTGTTCGCCAGCGAGCGTGAGGTCATCCGCCGGCCGCTGTTCCTCATCGGCATTGCGCTGGTCGTCGGCGGCACGAGCGCGACGATCCTGCTTGCGCCCGAGCAACCCTCCACGGCCAGCCAGGCCAGCGGCGTGCTGGCCGATGATCCGGCTATGGCTCGAATAGTCGGTGTGACGCTATCCGTCGCGGCCGGCGGCCTGTTCGCCTGCTATGCCCTGAGCGTGCGCAAGTTCATGGTGGGTGTCAATTCGATCGTCGCCTTCGCGGCCATCAGCCAGTACACGGCCCTGGCGATGATCGGGCTGATGCTCGGACTCGGGGCGTCCTGGGGTCTTAGTGGCCTGCCAACGGCGTGGGTCGAGGCACACGGAGCCCTGACCGTTACCGGCTTCTGGCTGCTGATCGCCTCGAGCATCATCGGCATTGCGCTCGGCCATGTCGGCTACTACATGTCGATCAATCGCCTGGGCGTCGCCGTGGCCAGCGGTGTCATCCAACTCCAGCCGTTCGTGGTCAGCATCGCCAGCCTGCTCGTATTCAAGGAATTGCTGACCGTGGGCCAGTGGTTCGCGGGTGCCATTGCGGTTGGCGGCGCGGGCTCGATGCTGTGGAGCCAGCACCGAGCAAGCCGGGGCAAGCCGCCGTTTTTTGCACGATCAAGACGTGCCGCGGGCGATGCGGCCGATGTGCCAGAAGACTTGCCGCCGGATCACGTGGCGGCCGCGGTCGAAGCGCAGCACCACGCGGTCGACAAGAAGATCCGCTGAATTTAAGGACCGGACCCTGACGCGACGGCGGCAAAGGCGATCATCAGGATCCACACGACGACCATCAACACCGTTGCGGCGATCGACAGGTAGCCGGCGACCAATCCGATCGTGGCCAGCACCTTGGCGGTGCCGTTGGTGTTGCCTTCACGCTTGATGCGTCCCAGGGCCATGTGTCCGGTAATCACGGCAGGGATCCCCGCCAAGATGCCGGCGCACACCCACGAGGCGATGCCCAAGCCGAACGCCCAGCCGGCGATGGGCAGAAACTCCTCGTTCGGCCCGCCGATGGCACCCGTTGGCCGGACCGGGGGTGACGAGACGTGCTCGGGCCGCTCCGCAGCATCTTCGGGCTCGTTCCCGAAGAAAGCGGCTGCCTCTTGCCAAGTATCGGAGCCGACCTCGGCGATCAACGCGCCCCCAACCAGCTCGCCACGCTCGTGCATGGCCTTGAGTTCATCGTGTGGCAGCGGCCCGGCGGGCTTGCGGTTGGCGTCGGTGTAGTAGTACTCGGTCATGTCGAATCAACCTCCCCGCGCCGAGACAGCATCGACGCCACGCATGTTGTTGGTATTTTCGACCAAACCATGTCGGCAGGCCCAACGTCGGTCGCTCGATCTGGTCTACATCAAGAAGAGCAGCGCCGCGCTCACCGCGTGGTATCCCAGGCTGACCAATCCGAGCACGATACCGAGCCACGCGTGGACGACCCCGCCGTATGCCAGCTTTCGCTTTCGCCGCCCCAGGCCGATGAAGCCGAGGGTGACCGCCGCCAACGCGGCAGGCACACCGATAAACGGAATCAGACCGAAGATGCCCGCGTAATAGGCGATCAGCGCGGCGGGGTTCTTGTACGGAATCACGCCGCCGGTTGCATCGGGCGTCACGCCGCCCTCGCCGATCTCGCCGGCTTGCGTGGGCGGCGCAAGCGGCGGCGGGGCCGGTGGAGAACTGGGTGGCGTCGGGTCCATGGCGGTCTCTTCGAGTACGTGTCCCACGCATCGCCGGGACGAAATCCCCGGTGACGGCTCGGCGTCGATCGTGCAGTGTACCACAACCGTGGGCAACCCAAAACCCGCATGTACCCCGAACACCCAGAAAGCTCACCGTGCACCCGCAAAGGCTTGGACGGACGCCCATGCTTGCCGCCGGGCTTGACCACGGGCCGAAGGCCGCCCACACTTGCCCCTCTGCTTCGGGCAACAGAACGGCCCGGGCGGGCGTATGAGACCTGCGTATGGTCTGATTGGTCGAGTCTTTCGGCCATTGGTCGGCGTTCGAGTCGGCCCACAATCTGTATCCGTGAGATTGACCCAGGGCCCAAGGCCCTGCGCGAAGAGAAAAGGGGCCCCCAATGGCTGGACGTGGTGGCGGCATGGCGATCTTCGCCGCGATTTCAAGCATACTTGTCGTGGTGCTCTTCGTGCTCACGGTGGTCTTCTACTTCCAGGCCCAAGCGGCCGATCGTGAAGTGGCCACACTTGAGAACGGCATGGCCGAGTTCATCAGGCCCGAGGAACGCTCTCGCGACGACGTGCGCCAGCTCGTGCAGGCTGCCGCCGGCGAGCGCGAAAGCCTGGTTGGCTATCTCGTCGACAGCCGCCGAGACGTGATGCGTCGCGTCACCGGCGTGGGCCAAGACTCGCTCGACCAGCTCAACACCAAGCTCGACAGCGTGCCCGGGGCCGAGCAGAGCGCGCTGCTCCAGGTCGCTCGCGATGCGATCCGCCAGAACCAGGAACTCGACGACAGGCTGAATCAGGCGCTCGCCGCGGCAGAGCGCGCCCGCCAAGACGCGGCCAACGAGACGCAGCGCGTTGCCTCGATCGAATCGGGCTTCCGCGAGACCATCAGCCAGCTCAGCGCTGAAGTCGCCGGCTACCGCGATGAAGTTGAAAGCCTGCGTAGCGAATACGGCCAGGCCCGCCTGAGCATGGACCGCCGCGTCTCAGACATCCGCACCCGCGCCGATGACCGCGTGTCGATCCTCGGCACGCAGCTCGATCAGTCCCGAGCCGATCTCCGTACGGCCGAGGAGCAGCTCCGAGAACTGCGCGGACAGGGTCGGACCGCCGGCGTTCGCCCCCGCCCCGAAGAGTCGCTGGTCGACGGCGTCGTCGTGGCCGTCAACGAGCGTGACCGCCAGGTGACGCTAAACCTGGGCTCTCAAGACAAGGTGACGCTGGGCATGACCTTTGCCGCATACAGCGACGCTCGCGACATCTCTCCCGGCCCGGACGGCAACTACCCGCCCGGCAAGGCCAACCTTGAGATCATCCAGGTCCGCGAAGACCGCTCGATCGCCCGCATCAATGGCGCCGTTGCCGGTCGCCCCCTGCTGCAGGGCGACGTCGTGGCCAATGCGGTGTACGACCCCGACAAGATCTACAAGTTTGTGGTGTACGGCTTCTTCGACGCCGACGGCAACGGCATTGAGACGTTCGGCGAGAGCCGAGCCATCGAAGCGTCCATCCGCAATTGGAACGGCCGTGTCGTCGAGGCACTATCCGGCGACGTTGATTTCCTCGTGTTGGGCACTCGCCCGACGCTGCCGCCAGAGCCAGACATTACCGCGACACCCGAAGAGATCCTCCAGTATCAGGAGGCACTCACCCGTGTCGAACGCTACGACGACCTATTCGACCGGGCCGTGTCGGCTGGTGTGCCCGTGCTGAACCAGAACCGCTTCTACACCCTGGTGGGCAAGCCCTACGGCGACGTACGCTAACTCGCCGACGCCGGCGCGTTAGGAATTGGTCGTGCGCGGCAAGAAGCACCTGCCCAATCGAGGCCTGCCCACTCCAGTCGTTCTCGGCGGGATGGCGGGCGTTCGCGCTGCCGTCGCAGCGATCGCCGCACCGACCTGGTCGATGGCCTGGGACATGACGCGATTCTCGGGCTCGTACTACGCCACGCGAGCCATGAATGGAGTACGGCTCAGGCGAGCACGCGACCATCTTCGGATCGCCTTTCCCGACGCCAGCGAGGCCGAGGTTGAGAAGCTTGCGATCGCCGCGTACCAGCACTTGTTCATGCTCGGTGCGGAGATCGCTCGCAGTCCAAGAACGATGAATATCGATAGCGTGCTGGACTATGTCGAGTTCAGCAACGTCTCGAAGGGGCTTGAGGCGATCGTGTCAGGGCGTCCATGCATCCTGATGACAGGGCACTGCGGCAACTGGGAGGTGCTGGCGATCACCGCGGCGCTGCTTGGCATCCCGATGCATGCGATCTATCGCCCCATGGACTTCGAACCGCTCGACAATTGGATCCGACGCGAACGCAGCCGGCCCGGCCTCATCATGCTCGACAAGTTCGGTGCAATGCATCAGCTTCCCAAGCTCATGGAACAGGGCGCGTGCCCGGCCTTCGTCGCAGACCAGAACGCCGGTGACCGCGGCGTGTTCGTGCCCTACTTCGGCCGCCTGGCGAGCAGCTACAAGTCCATCGGTCTACTGGCCATGAAGTTCAACGCGACGATCATCTGCGGCGCGGCCCATCGCCGCCACGGCGCCGACGGGACCATGCGCTATCGCTTCACGATCCACGACACCTTCGGCCCCGAAGACTGGGCGACGCATCCCGATCCGGTGTTCTACCTGACAGCACGATACCGTCGGGCGCTAGAGATCGCCGTTCGAGAAGCGCCCGAGCAATATCTCTGGATGTATCGAATCTGGAAGAGCCGGCCGAGGCACGAACGGCTCGACAAGCCCTTCCCGGACAAGCTGCGTGAGAACCTCTCGCTCTTGCCGTGGATGACCGACGACGAACTGCAACGCATCATCGAACGCAGCGAGTACGACCGCAGAGCGCTGCACGGGGGAGATGCGGCCTAGGTCGCGCTCACGCCGCCTTGCTCGCGTGTTCGCCGGACATCTGCTGGTCGATCACCGAAACCACGCTGGCCAACTCGGGCTTGGCGATCTGCGCATCGGCGCCGACCTCCTCGCCCTTCTTGCGGTTGTCGTCGGTCACCAACGAACTGAAGAGCACCACCTTCAGGCTCTTCAGTTCTCTCGACTCGCGCACCCGTGAGGTCAGGTGCAGGCCGTCTATGCGTGGCATCTCTATGTCTGCCAGCAGCACGTCGACCGGAGCCGCATTCGCGTCGTTCAATCGCTGCCATGCGGCCTGTCCGTCCTCAAACACCTCGACCGACCCATAGCCTGCACCATTGAGCACCTGCGTGAGCAGCTCTCGCATAAAGGCCGAGTCTTCGGCCACGACGACGCGAATCTTCGAGCGATCCAGACCGAGAGGCGGATCGGCGATCTCGGGCTTGTGCAGTCGATCATCGAACACGATCGAGTCGGCCACCGACTCAAAGTCGATCATCAGCACGAGCCGATCGTTGAGGTTCAGCACGCCGGTGCAGGCGCTCACCGCGCGTTCGCTCGCGGCTTCCATGCCCGCAAAGCTGTTCAAGTCGGGCACGGGCTCGACGGCGGTCCAGCTCAGCCGATGAATCTGCTCGACCGAGTCAACCACGAATGCCGTGCGCCGTCCGTTGAACTCCGTAACGATCACGCGGCGATCCTCTTCGTCGGCATGGCACGATTCCATGCCCAGGTGCCGCGCGAGATCGACCAGCGCGATCACTTCGCCACGGAGCTTGAACATGCCGTCGACCGATGGATGCAGATTCGGCGTCTGCGTCGGCGGGGTCCATCGCACGACTTCTCGGACCTTGGCGACATTGACGCCGCAGATGCTGCCGCCGATGGTGAACACCAGCACCTCGAGCTCGTTGGTGCCCGCGTTCAGGAGAATTCCGGTTTGATCCGTGCTGCTCATTCGCCGCGCTCCGTTCCCTAAGACGGACGCCCTTGATCGCCCCTGGGCAACCGCCGACGCCTGCCGGTGGTGATCGGATGCGAAGACCGATCGCCTACTCCCAGGCTCAATCGGGTGCTCGCAGAGCGTACTTCACACGCGATGCTGAGATAGACTCGCATGATGTCAGATCAGAACACCCAGTCCGACCTCGACGTGCGCAAGATCGCCCATCTGGCACGCCTGGAACTGCGCGAAGACAATATCGGACCCCTGACCAAGGACCTCGAGTCCATCCTCGATTACGCAAAGATGCTGAACACCCTCGAACTTGGGAGCGTGTCTCCGCTCTCGCATGCGGCGGATCTCGACTCACCGCTCGCGCCAGACCAGGCGAGCGGCGAGATCGCCCACGATGATCTGTTGCGGATCGCTCCGGCAATGGATGGCCGATTCATCGAGGTGCCCAAGGTGCTCGGCGAGGGCGACGGAGCCTGAGGTTCTCGGACTGTTGCCGCTACACTGGCTCTCTATGGGCGAAACCAAGCACAGGCTTCCAACCGACACCGACAACGGCCTGCTCGTCGTCATGAGCGGCCCCAGCGGCGTTGGCAAGACGACGATCGCACGGGCCGTTGAGCGAGCCATTCCCGATTCCATGTTCAGCGTGTCGGCGACGACGCGGGCAAAGACCGACGCCGACGTGGAAGGCGTGGACTACCACTTCGTCGACGAACCGGAGTTCCGCGCGATGATCGAGCGCGAGGAGTTTCTGGAGTGGGCCGAGGTCTTCGGTCGTCTGTATGGCACTCCCAGGGCGTGGGTCGACGAGCAACTCCGCCGCGGCCGCGTCGTGATCTGCGACATCGACGTCGAGGGCGCCAAGCAGATCAGGGCCAAGATGCCCGACGCCGTCAGCGTCTTTGTCCTACCACCAAGCGAGGACGAACTGCTGCTTCGCTTACGCGACCGCAAGCGCGAGGATGAGGCCGCCATTCAGAAGCGATTCGCCGAGGCCAAGCGCGAAATCGCTGCGGCCAAGGCGAGCGGAGTCTACGAGCACTTCATCGTGAACGAGGTGCTCGAGACGGCGATCGACCAAGCCATCTCGCTGGTGCAGGCCGCACGGGCCTGATCCTGCATCGTCGGGGTGGCCTTGGATTAGCCGCCCATCGAGACAAGCAGGCCCTCCAGCGCATCTCGCTCGGCATCGGTCCTGGCCTTGCCGAGGCTCAACCGAACGATCGATCGTGCCTCACCGACCTCGCCCGCGACCTGCAATGCTCGCGCGAGGTCTCGCGTGTCATCCACCAGCTTCTGCGGACGCACGTGCGGCGAAAGCAATCGAGCCATGGTCGCCGAGGCCTCGGGATCGATGAGCAAGTGCCGAAGGGCGTGCCAGGCGAGGTCTTCGATGTGGGTCTGCGACTGACGATTGGCGGGCAACCTGGCAAACATCGCGGCGACGCCTCGCCGCTGACCGGCCTCGAACAGCGCGTGCAGCGATGCCTCGGCCATCTCGTCAGAGATCTTGCCGGGTTCGTCTCGGAGCGTCGCAAGCGACAAGTCGACCAACGCTTCGTTCTGACCAGCCATCCGAAGATTCCAGGCGGCGACCCCCAACTCGCGCGCCTCTATCGCACGCTGCGCCTCTGTTACCAGGTCGGTATGACCCTCCAACGGAGGCAAGCCAGCGACTCGTGGTCGAGGCTGAGCATCGAGCATCCAGAGCGGATCGCCGATGACGGCCAGCTTGCGGTTCTCGAGCAGCCCGTCCTCACGTCCCGCAGCGCCAAAAGGAAACAGCGAGCCGAGCCGAGCCGCGTAGGTCACTTGGGGCACGAAGCTTTGTAGACCTGGTTCGGCAACCGACCCCATATAGGCGAAGGCGCCTCGCGAGAGCCACGCACCGGCCACGCTCGTGTCCACGCCAGGGCGCTGTGCTGAAAAAGAGTGGATGACGTAGGCCGCTGTGGGTCGAGCGAGGATGGGCACGTCTCGACCGGCAGCCCGCCCCGGCGAGAGATGAAATTCTGCCATGCGGCCCTTGGTGTTCATGGCCACGAACCCAACATCGATCGCCTCGCGGGCGCGCAGGAGAAACTCGTCGAGCCCCCTCCTGGCGGACGTGTTGATCAGCACGTCTAAGCCAAGCTGGCCGTAGATGTCCGCCGCGGGCGCCAGGGCGTAGTTGGACCACGGGGCTTCGCTCGGATAGCTGTCAAAGAGCCACGCACCGGACGTATCCAGGAAGATCGAGGCCATGGCCCACGCCGCCGAACGCGGCGCCGAGCCGAACACGTGGCCGGCCCATGCCCATCGCGGCGCGATTCGCGCGACCGAGCTCGTTCGACCGACGCGCGCGGTGAACGCGACCATGCCGTGTTGGTCGCTTTCGAGGCGTGCCGGCGCATTCATGCACAGCGTGACGGCGTCGATCTCGTCACCGAGCGTGTTCCATTTCACGCCCAGAGAATCGAGGGCGGCTTCGAGTACTCGGCAGAATTCGTCCGCATCCGCATCGGCCATGGTCTGGTTGATGCCACCGGGCGCACCAAGCCACACGATCGGCTGCATGCGAGCCGTCGCCAGCGCCAGGGCCGCGGGCCAGGTGCTATCGCCCTCGGCTGCCACGACAACGCCCGGCGGCGGCGCATCGAGGCTGCGCCACCGGTCAATCAGCGCCGGCATGGGCAACTGATCGTCTTGGGGCACGACGCCCCACGAACGCAGCATGGCGGCTTCGATGGCCTCGCGTCGCTCGCGTGCCGACCAGCCTCGCGACGTCGTGCCACTCCATCGCACGACTCGATCCGGACTAAACGCGCGCACGAAGCGAGCGATACCTTCCCGAGCTTCCGGCGTGCCGTCGTCAAGCAGCACCGGATAACGAACGGCCGGTGTCCACCGGGCGACCGCTTCGACGAAAGCAGCCTCGTCGCCCACGACCACCACCACAGGCAGCACCCCCACCGCACGCTCGACGGCGCGGACGCGAGCGCCGAGCCGTTGCTGTGGCGCCAAGTCCTGGAACGACTGCCGCTGCGGCTCACCGGTCGCCGAGTCGGGCTGAGAGGCCCCGGCCATGGTTGCTACTAAGAGCGAAAGCACGATGCATTGCACGCGTAGGGTCATCTGCGAACACTACGCTGAAGGTCCACATATGATTGGGCCTGAACCGCTGCGGGCGTGGCGGAATTGGCAGACGCGCGGGATTTAGGTTCCCGTGGCCGAAAGGCTGTGCAGGTTCGACCCCTGTCGCCCGCATTCTGAGCCGATGGAGACGTGCCAGGGAAGGCCCGAATCCCGGCAAGCCAGACTCTCTGCGAGGACCGAATCGTGACGCCAGACACATCTTCTACACGCATCGACACCGCTCGAGATGCCGCCGCTACGCTCGATCGCGGTGAATTGGCCGTCCTTCGCACGGAGACCGTCTACGGCGTCTTCGCTCGCGGCGACATGCAGGACGCCATCGAGCGTGTCCGCGCCCTGCCTCGGCGAAGCGACGCGGGCTCTTGGGGCGCGTTGGCGTGGCACGCGCCGAGTCTTGAGGCCGTGCTCGAAGCCCACGAGCAAGCGTCGATCGAGATCGCCCCAGCCCTGCGCCGAGCAATGTACCGCGTGTGGCCCGGACCGATCACGCTTCGATTGCACGGCGATGGACTGGCGGCGTTGATCAAGCGAATCGGACTCTTGCCCGGCGTGGCCGATACCCGTGGTGAGGATGGTCATGCGCTGGCCGTTCGCGTGCCCGACGACACCTGGGCTTCATTGGCGCTCCAACGCGCGGGCGGCCCGGTCGTGGGCGCATCGGCCGAACCGATCGATACGGGCGAGCCAGCAGGTCCTCAGGGCGGATGTCCGAAGGGCTTGGAGAAGGTCGGTGTATCGCTCGTGCTCGATGAAGGGCCCACGCGGTTCGCCAAGCACAGCACCGTGTTGGATATCGGCCCTGAAGGCGATTGGACCATACGCGCCGAGGGCGCCGTGTCTGCCGAGCAGGTGACCGAGCGGCTGGCAACGCTCCTGGTCTTTGTCTGCACGGGCAACACGTGTCGGAGCCCGATGGCCCAGGCGATCGCCACAAGCCTGATCGAGCGGCGAGGACAGTCGCACCGCGCGGTTGCGGTCTCGGCCGGCGTTGCTGCGACCAGCGGCGCTCGGGCGACACCCGAGGCCGTCTTCGCCAGTGAAGCCGTTGGTGCAAGCCTGGGCGAGCACCGCAGCCAGCCGACGAGCCCGGACCTGCTCGAGCGTGCGGATGTCGTCTATGCGATGACCGCCAGCCACGCCGAAGCGGCCCGGGCCATGCTGCCCGAGGGCCAGCGGAGCAAGGTGCACACGCTCGACCCTGATGGGGACGTAGACGATCCCATCGGTGGACCGCAAACGCTCTATGATGAGGTTGCACGTCGATTCATTGAGGTCATCGAACGGCGTCTTGAGGAACTTGGGCTATGAAGATCGCCATTGGAGCCGACCATCGCGGCCACGACGCCGCACGCAGCCTTGCACGAGCCCTCGAGGCCATGGGGCACGAGGTGCACGTCCAGAACGACGACGAGGCCGAGGGTGGCCCGCAGTCCTGCGACTATCCCGATCGGGCCCACCAGGTGGCCGGCAGCGTGGCAAAGGGCGAGGCCGACCGGGGGGTGCTGCTGTGCGGCTCTGGCATCGGCATGTGCATCGCAGCCAACAAGGTGCACGGCGTTCGCGCTGCACTGGTGCACGACGAATTCACGGCACAGATGGCGAAGAGCCACAACGACGCCAACGTGCTCTGCCTGTCGGCCGACATGCTGGGCCAGCGACTGATCGAACGCATGGTCGAGGCGTGGATGACCGCTGAATTTGAGGGCGGCCGACACGCCCGACGCGTGGCGAAGATCCACGCCATCGAGCGCGGTGAAGATCCCGCATCCGTGTCCGGCGAGTCGATCACCGCCTAAGCGGCCTGTTCTGACGTGTCGGTTTTTAGGTCAGTCGACTTCGCTGACTATGTAGGCGATCCAGGACGCGTCGGCGTCGCCCTCGGTGGCCGGCTTGAAGTTGCCGTCGCCCCCGCCCTTGCCATCGTCGCCTTCCCAGTAGGCCGTGGTCTTGGTGAAGCCGGCCTCGGCCAGCAGATCGCGCAGCTCGGCCATCGTCCACAACCGCC
>JGI12109J20283_10010604_pt1 | contig 13081 bp, 10 predicted proteins | sample ElkSlonscriptome_12_FD_20283 | JGI IMG/M metagenome (IMG submission 20283) | reverse complement strand
GTCCGTGTCAGCTCGACGGCGGGATCCCTCCCGCCGACGGTCGCCGCGATCCGCCTCCGATTACTTTCGGGACGATTGAGACATACGCGGGGCCGGCCATGTTATCGCTCCTGCTCGGTGTCATCGATCCGAAACGGGCGACGGCCGGCCAGGGCGTGGTGTCCGATGACGGCGCCGGCTGCGCTCCAACCCTGATGGCGGGTGCCGCCCGGCGTCAGGGCCCGGCCGTGGATGAATTCGGGAAAGCTCCAGGGCTCCCCGTTCATCGGAAGCGCGTTGCCTCGGTCGATCGCCGCGAGGTGCCGTTGCGCCTCTTCGGTCCGGCCGCGGAGGGCGAGGTCGGCGACGTAGAAGCCGGTCAGCATTGACCACAGGCCGCCGTTGTGGAACTCGTACGGCTTGTTCTTGAATGTGTACGAGAACATCACCTGCAGATCCTTCCAGTCCTCATCGACGGGCTGGATGACCGGGTGGAAACCCGGCAACAGAGGAAGTGTCTCGTTGACGACCCGCGTCGAGATGAACGTGTCGACCTGTCGACGTTGAGCGGGATCGGCGACGTCGAATAGGGAGGCCAGCACGTTGGCGAAGGTATCGAAGCGATAGGCATACCCGCTCGGCGAAAAGGATGGCATCCAATATCGTTCGGCGCAGCGTGCCGCCGCCTGTAGCCCTTTGCGGTAGAGGACCTCATGATAGGCATCGGCCGGTAAGTCCTCGCCATCGAACCAGTAATTGGCGCGTATGAGGTGGCGCAGCCGGCTCAGCCGGGCCTGTAGGTCGTGGTCGCGTGTCCCATGGATCGCCGTACGGACGCGGGCCAGCGTTCGCTGGGTCTGCAGATAGAGCAGCTGATCGTAGAGGACATAGCCGTTTTGCAGGTACTCGTCGGCCCAGTCGCCGGTGACGGGAACGTAGAGCAGCCCGCGATTGTTGAATTCCCAGGCGCCGAGGAGGAATCGGACCTTTTCAATGGCCGGCAACAGCGCGTCGAGGAAGCCGTCATCGCCGGTTGCCTGCCAGTATTCGCCGCAGCCGATGACGAACCAGAGGTCGGCGTCGACCCGGCCGGTGGTTCCCCCGTAGCTCACGCGTTCAGCGATCGGGTCGACGTTGCTGGGGATTTCGCCGTGCGGGCCCTGATGCGCCGCGAGGGTCTCAAAAGTCCTGCGAGCTGTCTCGATTAGTTCGCCGTCGCCGGTCAAGAGGGCGGCGAGCGATATGATCGCGCCGTCGCGCGCCCAGATACGGCGGTAGTTGTGGCTCGCCGTCGGCGAGGCGACAAAGCCATTCGGTGTTCCGCAGCGGCGTATCAGGCCAATGGCCTTCGTCAGTCCCTCGGCCGAGGGAACTCTGGCAGAGGCGGTGCGGGCGTTGTTCGACATGGGTCAGCCTTCCCGCATTGATCCAAACAAGTGCCTAAATCCGCCTCACGGCGCGCATGAAGTTGGTCATCGACGACTCGGCGACGCCCCACCAGGCATCGGAAGTCTTGTGGAAGCTCTGCATTGAGTCGAATATCTCTTTGAATCTCGGGTTCTTTGCCGACTCCTCTGCGTAGATGTCCTGGGCGCTCCGATAGGCCTGGAGCAGGACATCGTCGGGAAAGCGACGCAGTTCTGCACCGGCCTGGATGAGGCGCTGCATGGCGGGCGGGTTCTTCGCATCGTAGGCGGCCAGCATGCGCAGGTGGGCATCCTGGGCAGCAACCTGGAAGGCCGCCCGGTAGGTCGAGGGCAGGGACTCCCAATGATCTTTGTTGACATAAAAGGCCAGTTGGGTACCCGGCTCCCACCAACCGGGGTAATAGTAATATTTGGCCACCTTGTAGAAGCCGAGCTTCTCGTCGTCGTAGGGCACCGTCCATTCTGCGGCGTCGATGGCGCCGCGTTCGAGGGCAGGATAGATTTCACCGCCGGGCAGCGATTGGGGTACGGCGCCCATCCGCGAGAAGATTTCCGCGCCGAACCCCGGGATGCGGATCTTCAACCCCTTGAGGTCGTCCAGCGAGCCGATCTCCTTGCGGAACCACCCGCCCATCTGGGCCCCGGTGCTGCCGCCGGGAAAGTTGACGATGTTGTAGTCGGCGAACAGCGCGCGAAGCAGCGCGAGCCCGCCTGCCGAGAAGACCCAGGCACTCAGCTGACGCGAGTTGAAACCGAACGGGAAGGTCGTATCCAGGGCCAGGGCCTTGTCCTTGCCATAGTAATAGTACGAGGCCGTGTGTCCGCATTCGATCGTCCCCTGTTGCACCGCATCCAGGACGCCAAAGGGGGGCACGATCTCGCCGCCAGCGAAGACCCGGATCTCAAAGCGGCCGCCGGTGAGCTCCGCGACGCGCTCGGCCAGGGTCTCGGCACCGCCATAGATGGTGTCGAGGCTCTCCGGGAAGCTCGAAGCCAGCCGCCACTTGACGGTCGGGCCCTCGGCGACGGCGGGCAGGGCGGCGCCGGCGGCTGCGGCGCCGATGCCGGCGGATTTCAGGAAGTGACGTCTGTGCATGCCAGTCTCCGTTACAAGCGCATCTGCAGATTGCCGGGTTCGTCTCCCTCCTCGTCGTCGGCCAGGGACATCCGCTCGACACTCTTATCGAGCTCGGATTGGACCTCTTGCCCCTGGAGCTTGATCATCAAACGCACCTCGTTCGCCGAGTCGGCATGTTTCAGCGCATCCTCGAAGCTGATCTCACCCTCCTGGTGGAGGCGGAAGAGGGCCTGGTCGAATGTCATCATGCCGTGCTCTGTCGAGCGTTTCATCAACTCTTTGAGCTTGTAGACCTCGCCCTTGCGGATGATATCGGCGGCCAGCGGCGTGTTGAGCATAACCTCGACGACGGCGCGTCGTCCCTTGCCGTCCTTGCGGCGGATGAGCTGCTGAGCGATGACCGCCTTGAGATTCAGCGAGAGGTCCATGAAGAGCTGCTCGCGACCCTCTTCCGGGAAGAAGTTGATGATGCGATCGAGCGCCTGATTGGCGTTGTTGGCGTGCAAGGTCGCTAGCACCAGGTGGCCGGTCTCGGCGAAGGCGATGGCGTACTCCATCGTCTCGCGGGTCCGGATCTCGCCGATCAGGATCACATCGGGGGCTTGGCGCAGCGTGTTTCTGAGCGCCACCTCGAAGGACTCGGTATCGACCCCGACCTCGCGCTGGGTGAGGATGCAGCCATCGTGCTCGTGGAGGAACTCGATCGGGTCCTCGATGGTGATGATATGGCCGGTGCTGTGGCGGTTGCGATAGCCGACCAGCGAGGCCAGCGACGTCGACTTGCCGGTGCCCGTGCCGCCGACGAAGATGACCAGGCCGCGCTTGGTCATCGACAAGTCCCGCAGAATGGGCGGGAGCTTCAGCTCTTCAATCGTCGGGATATTGGTCTCGATACGGCGCAGGACCATGCCGGCAGAGTCGCGTTGGACGAAGGCGCTGACGCGAAAGCGGCCGACGTCGCGGGCGCTGATCGCGAACTGGCATTCGCGCGTTTCGTCGAACTCGAGCCTTTGCTTGTCGTTCATCACCCCGGTGACCAGCTCCGTGGTCTGCGCGTGCGTCAGGGGCCGATTGCCGATCGGGTGGATCATGCCATCGACCTTGATGCTGGGCGGCCAGCCGGCCGTAATAAACAGGTCGGAGGCCTTCTTCTCTACCATCATGACAAGCAATTGCATGAATTCCATGCCGTCATCACCTCGTTCTCGCGCGCTTGCGACCAATTGCGAATTGCGTCTTCTATCGCCCCGGGGCGCCTCACATGAAGCCGTCCTTGTTCTGTGCCTTGCTGCGGGCGTCGCCGCGCGCGATCAGCCCCTGCTTGACCAGATCGCCGAGATTCTGATCGAGCGTCTGCATGCCGTGCGCTTGCCCGGTCTGGATCGACGAGTACATCTGCGCCACTTTGTCTTCACGGATCAAATTGCGGATCGCCGGCGTGCCGATCATGATCTCGTGCGCCGCGACGCGTCCGCCGCCGATGCGCTTGAGCAGGGTCTGGGCGATGACCGAGCGCAATGACTCGGAGAGCATCGAGCGCACCATGCTCTTCTCGGCCGCCGGGAAGACGTCGATGATGCGGTCGATGGTCTTGGCCGCCGAGCTCGTATGCAGGGTGCCGAAGACCAGGTGGCCGGTCTCGGCGGCGGTCAGGGCGAGGCGGATGGTCTCGAGGTCGCGCATCTCGCCGACGAGGATGATGTCGGGGTCCTCGCGCAGCGCCGAACGCAGGGCCTCGCTGAAGCCGTGGGTATCGCGGTGCACCTCGCGCTGGTTGACCAGGCACTTTTTGCTCGTGTGGACGAACTCGATGGGGTCTTCGATCGTCAGGATGTGCGCGTAATCCTTCTCGTTGAGGTAGTCGATCATCGCCGCTAGCGTCGTCGACTTGCCCGAGCCCGTCGGGCCTGTGACCAGGACGAGCCCGCGCGGGACCTCGACGATCGTCTTGAAGATCGCCGGGGCCTTGAGGTCCTCCAGCGTCAGGATCTTCGACGGGATCGTCCGGAAAACGGCCGCTGCGCCGCGATTCTGGTTGAAGGCATTGACACGGAAACGCGCGATCCCCGGGATCTCGAAGGAGAAATCGGTCTCGAAGAACTCCTCGTAGTCCTTGCGCTGCTTGTCGTTCATGATGTCGTAGACCAGCGCGTGCACGGTGCGATGCTCGAGCGCTGGGACATTGACACGCCGCATATCGCCATCGACGCGGATCATCGGCGGCAGACCGGAGGAGAGGTGGAGGTCCGATGCGTTGTTCTTAACGCTGAAGGTCAGTAGCTCTGCGATGTCCAACTTGGGCTCCTGCTTGGAAGGTGGCAGCGGCGGGTCCAGTCGGTCCCGTGACACGCTCGCATGAGCGCTGCGCAAGCATCGCGAAGTGGAATGCTAAGCATAATTCCAATTCTGGCGGCAGGCGAGGTATCGACCCGTCCCAAGTGACTATATCGCAGCGCGACCCCCGCTAATTGCGATGTCGTGCCGATTTCGGTGAGCCCGCGCGCGCCGAGACGCCGCTCAGGGGCGTGAGCGGGCCTCCATGCGGGCCGCCTTCTCGAGGACCTGCTCTTCGAGCGCACGCTTGTAGCGTACGACGCGCTCGCGGACGGCGATGTCGCTGGCACCCAGGATCTGGGCGGCCAGAATGCCCGCATTCTTCGCTCCGTTGATGGCGACCGACGCGACCGGCACGCCGCCGGGCATCTGCACGATCGATAGCAGCGAGTCCTGGCCCGAGAGGGCCGAGCTCTTCACCGGGACTCCGATGACTGGCAAGGGCGTCAACGCGGCAACCATGCCCGGCAGATGGGCGGCACCACCAGCGCCGGCGATGATGACCTGAAGACCCTGAGCGGCGGCTGCCTCGGCATAGGTGAAGAGTCGGCGTGGCGTCCGATGGGCCGAGACGATCGTCATTTCGAACCTCAAATCGAGCTCGGTGAGGGCGTCTGCCGCCTCCTGCATGACCGGCAGATCCGAGTCGCTTCCCATTATGATGCCGACACGCGCCTGGCTCATGGGTGGTCTTCTCCAGTGATGGTGAGCATCTCGCGGATGCGTTCGGCCTTGTCCTTGGCCGCCTCGATGTCCGCATCCAAGATCGTCACGTGGCCCATCTTGCGATAGGGGTGGGTTGCGGCCTTGCCATAGAGGTGTACCGAGGCGCCGGGTATGGCGAGTGCGGCGGCAAGCCCATTGATGACCGGTCGCCCGACGTGCTCCGGTGCCCCAAGCAGGTTGATCATCGCCGCTGGCGAGAGCAGATCCGTCGCCCCGAGCGGTAGGCCGAGGATGGCGCGCAGGTGCTGCTCGAATTGGTCGGTCAGGCAGGCCTCTATGGTGTAGTGGCCGGAGTTGTGCGTGCGCGGTGCGACCTCATTGACGAGGATTTCGCCTTCAGCGGTAAGAAACATTTCGACGCCAAAGATCCCGACGCCGCCCACTGCCTGGGCCGCGCGTCGCGCCAGATCGCGCGCCAGCTCGGCCTGCGCGGCAGGGATGCGCGCCGGGGCCAGCAGCAGGTCGAGGATGTTCTCGCCGGGGCGGAAGCACATCTCGACGACGGGGTAGGTCCGCCAATCGCCGTCCCCGCCGTGAACGACCATCACGGCGATCTCCTTGTCGGCCTCGACGAATCGTTCGACAAACGAGGGGACCGGCAGGTGCTCCTCGAACTCCCCTGGCGTGCTCAGCACGGCGACGCCGCGTCCGTCATAGCCGCCGCGGCGGGCCTTCTGGACCAGGGGATAGCCGAAGGCGGCAAAGTCGTCCGGGTCGGGTCGCTCCACCGGGACGAAGTCGGCCGTTGGGACCCCGGCCGCCGCCAAGCGCTGCTTCTGCTGCAGCTTGTCTTGGACCGTCGCCAAAACCCGCGGCTCGGGGTAGATGCGATAGCCCTCGTACTCGAGCTCGGCGAGCGTGGTGGTGTCCACGTCTTCGATGTCATAGGTGGTGACATCGCAGATGCTGACGAGCTCGCGCAGTCTGGCAGGGTCGTGATAGTGCCCGAGGATTTGATGGCCGGAGACCTGGCCGGCCGGAGAGCTCGGCGTCGGGTCGAGTACGACGCAGGTGCAACCCAGGCGTTTGGCCGCTTTCACGAGCATCCGCCCGAGCTGTCCGCCGCCGATGATGCCGACCCGCGCTACGGGATAAGGAAATTGGTCCATGCGTTAGATTGCCGCGGTGGTGCGGTGCGGCAGCGATGGCAGGATGTCCGAGCTAGCGGCGTCAGCGCTATGACCGCCCATCGCGATGCCCGTCCGGCAGGTCGCGCCCGAGCCGTCGGGTAACAGGTCGATGAGTCGGCGCCACATGCCGAGCCGCCTCCACATTGAGCCGCATGCCGATAGTATACCCGTCTGAGTCGCAATTGCGGCCGACTTCGGGGCCGGCGACGGGTGCAGGGGACGCCGTGAACCCGTCTCTTTCGAGGGAAGCGACGCAGCCGCCGACGGTGGGCTGCACCCGAGTCAATCCCAGCGCAGCGCGCCGCCGGTCTGGTACTCGGTGACGCGCGTCTCGAAGAAGTTCTTTTCTTTCTTGAGATCGAGCACCTCGGACATCCACGGGAAGGGGTTGGCTGCACCTCGGTACTGCTCGGGGAGCCCGATCTGGGCGCACCGGCGGTTGGCGATGAATTTGAGATACTCTTCGAACATCGGTGCGTTGAGCCCCAACACGCCGCGCGGCATGGTGTCGTGCGCGTAATCGATCTCGAGCTTGACGGCGTCGCGGATCATCGTGCTCAGCTCCTGCACGAGGTCCGCGCTCCACAGGTGCGGATTCTCGATCTTGATCTGGTTGATGACGTCGATGCCGAAGTTCATGTGCATCGACTCGTCCCGCAGGATGTATTGAAATTGCTCGGCCGTGCCGGTCATCTTGTTGCGGCGGCCCATCGAGAGGACTTGCACGAAGCCGACATAGAAGAAGATGCCCTCGAAGATCACATAGAAGGCGACGAGCTCGCGCAACAGCCGCCGATCGTCTTCGGGTGTCCCGGTCTGGAAATGCGCATCGGCCAGATGGCGCGTATAGGGCAGGGCCCACTCGGCCTTGCGGGCGACCGACGGCACCTCCCGGTACATGTTGAAGATCTCGCCCTCGTCGAGCCCCAGGCTCTCGACGACGTACTGATAGGCGTGGGTGTGCAGGGCCTCCTCGAAGGCCTGCCGCAGCAGGTACTGACGGCACTCCGGATTCGTGATGTGGCGGTAGACCGCCAGCACCAGGTTGTTGGCGACCAGCGAATCGGCCGTCGAGAAGAAGCCGAGGTTGCGCTTGATGATGGTGCGCTCATCCTCCGTCAGGCCGCTGGGATCCTTCCAGAGGGCAATATCGGCGTTCATGTTGATCTCCTGCGGCATCCAGTGGTTCGCGCAGGCATCGAGATACTTCTGCCAGGCCCAGTCGTACTTAAACGGGACCAACTGGTTGAGGTCGGCGCGGCAGTTGATCAGGCGTTTGTCGTCGACGTGGACCCGGCCGGCGCCCAGCTCGGGCTGCTCGAGGCCTGTCGCGCCCGCCGCCGTCGATTCGGATTTGTCCCCTTGGGCTAGGGCGGCGCGGGCCGATCTGGACGCCGCGCCCGACGCCTTGTCCACCTGGGAAGCGGCGTTCTCGGGTGCACAGGGCTCGGTGCCCCCGCTCGGGCCTTGGTCCCCCGGCGACGGCGGCATACCCTCTCCCGGCTGGGCAGGCTCGGCGTGGATCCCCTCATCGCCTTTTGTCCAGTCGTCGTGCGCCGGTAAGACCGGTGTCCTCGGTCGCTCGGTCCGATCGGCCCCGGACAAGGGGTCGTCCCAATTCCACATACTCAAGTCCTCCTCGCGTCGTCATTGTCAGTGGGGTGCGTATCCTATTGGCAGCTCTCGCAATCCGGCTCCAGCACGGAGCACGCCTTGGGCTCTGCGCTGCCGTTGCCTTTGCCCGCACCCCGGTCCTTGTCGAGGCCAAGGTAGCTGCCGCCGACGGCGCTCAGGCGGTTCGCTCGGCCGCTGTCGGCCAGCGTCGACTTCTCGACGTGTGTCGCGCCCATCGAGCGTAGGTAGTAGGTGGTCTTGAGCCCGCGGACCCAGGCGAGCTTGTAGAGGTTGTCGAGCTTTTTGCCGCTCGGTTCGCTCATGTACAAGTTCAGGCTCTGGGATTGGTCGAGCCACTTCTGGCGGCGGCTTGCGGCCTCGACGAGCCAGCGCGGGTCGATTTCGAAGGCGGTGGCATAGAGCTCTTTGAGGTCCGCGGGGATGCGCTCGATGGGTTGCACGGAGCCGTCGTAGTACTTGAGGTCGTTGACCATCACCGCGTCCCAGAGGCCGCGCGCCTTGAGATCGGCGACCAGGAAGGGATTGACGACGGTGAATTCGCCGGAGAGGTTCGATTTGACGAACAGGTTCTGATAGGTCGGCTCGATCGACTGGCTGACGCCGGCGATATTGCTGATGGTCGCCGTCGGGGCGATCGCCAGACAGTTGGAGTTGCGCATTCCCACCGCGCCGACCCGCTCGCGCAGGGCATCCCAATCGAGTCGGGCCGTCGTGTCCATCTGCAGGTAGCCGCCGCGACCCTCCTCGAGCAGCCGGACGCTGTCGATCGGTAGGAGGCCCTGGCTCCAGAGGCTCCCGGCGAAGCTCGGATAGCGCCCGCGTTCCTCGGCGAGCTCGGTGCTAGCCTCGATCGCATAGTAGCTCACGGCCTCCATGCTGGTGTCGGCGAAGGCGACGGCCTCGGCGCTGGCGTAGGGGATACGCAGACGGTGAAGGGCGTCCTGGAAGCCCATGATGCCGAGCCCGACCGGGCGGTGGCGGAGATTCGCGTTGCGTGCCTGGGGAACGTTGTAGAAGTTGATGTCGATGACGTTGTCGAGCATTCGCATCGCGGTCCTGACCGTTCGCTTGAGGCGCTGGGTATCCAGACCGGTCTCGCCCAGGTGGGCGGCCAGGTTGACCGACCCCAGGTTGCAGACGGCGATTTCCTGGTCGTCGGTGTGCAGCGTGATCTCGGTGCAGAGATTCGAGCTGTGCACCACGCCGCGGTGTTGGTTCGTGTACCTGAGATTGCAGGGGTCTTTGAAGGCGATCCAGGGATGGCCGGTCTCGAACAGCATTGCGAGCATCTTGCGCCACAGGTCGACGGCACGTAGGCGCTTGCTGACCTTGAGCTCGCCCCGCTCGGCGCGGGCCTCGTAGCGACAATAGGCCTCCTCGAAGGCCGGGCCGGTGAGATCGTGCAAGTCCGACGTCTCGTCGGGCGAGAAGAGGGTCCAGTGGCCATCCTCGGCGACCCGCTTCATGAACAGGTCCGGCACCCAATTGGCGGTGTTCATGTCGTGGGTGCGGCGGCGGTCGTCGCCGGTGTTTTTTCTCAGCTCGAGGAACTCCTCGACGTCGATGTGCCAGGTCTCGAGATAGGCGCAGACGGCGCCCTTGCGCTTGCCGCCCTGATTGACCGCGACCGCCGTGTCGTTGGCGACCTTCATGAAGGGCACCACGCCCTGGCTTTTGCCGTTGGTGCCTTTGATGTGGGCGCCCATGCCGCGCACGCGGGTCCAGTCGTTGCCGAGGCCGCCGGCAAATTTCGACAACAGCGCGTTGTCCTTGATCGCGCCGTAGATGCCGTCGAGATCGTCTGGGACCGTCGTCAAATAGCAGGAGCTCAGCTGGGGGCGCAGCGTGCCCGAGTTGAACAGGGTCGGCGTGCTGCTCATGAAGGCGAAGCTCGAGAGGAGCTCGTAGAACTCGATAGCACGCTCCTCGCGGTCGATCTCGTCGACGGCCAGACCCATGGCGACGCGCATGAAGAAGGCCTGTGGCAGTTCGAAGCGCGTGCCGGTCTCAGTGTGTACAAAATAGCGGTCGTAGAGGGTCTGTAGGCCGAGGTAGGTGAAATCGAGATCCCGCTCGGGCTTGAGGGCGGCCCCGAGGCGGGGCAGATCGAGCTCGGTCAGGCGCGGGTCGAGCAACTCCAGATCGACGGCGCGTCGCACGTAGGCGACGAAATAGTCGCTGTAGCCGAGCGCGAACTCGCCCTGGGTCGCGACCCCGATGTCCATCTCGAGACAGGCGATCGCCTCGCGGCGCAGGATGTCGAGCAAGAGACGGGCGGCAACCTGGCTGTACTGCGGATCGGTTTCGATCTGGGCCCGGGCGCTCATCACCAGCGCTTGACCGACCTCGGTCTCAGGCACGCCGTCGAACAGATTGCGCAGCGTCTCCGCGAGTACGCCCTTGGCATCGACTGCTGTCAGTCCGTCGCAGGCCTCATCGACGAGACGGCGCATCGCCGGAACGTCCAACGCTTGGGTGCGCCCATCGGCCAGCGTGACCGAGACGGGCGGTGCCGGCTCGGTTGCCGTGCTGAGCGATGCGCGTTCGTTGCGCTCACGGGCCCGCGCCTCGCGGTAGAGGACGTAGTCGCGCGCCACCTTGTGCTCGCCGGCGCGCATCAGCGCGAGCTCGACTTGGTCCTGGATATCCTCGATATGGACGGTGCCGCCGCCCGGCAGCCGGCGGGTCAACGCGGTGACGACTTGCTCGGTGAGTGCCTGGACGCGCTCGTGGATGCGGCTCGAGGCGGCGGCCGAGCCACCCTCGACAGCCAGGAAGGCCTTGGTCATGGCCACGGCGATCTTACTTGGGTCAAAGTGCGTGACCTGTCCGTTGCGGCGAATCACCTGCACCTGGCCCGGCGCCGGCGTGGGGGGTGCCTCTCGACCCGGGGTCGTTCGGCCGGTCCCAGAGGCCATGGGGTCTGGGCGTAGAACGGCGGACGGCGCGCTCGGATTCATGACTCCTCCTCAGACGGCTGGTTTGGCGTGGCAGGCGGGGCAAAGGATGGCCCGTCCGGGCTGGATCAGAGAGTGATCTGCGGGCTTGCCGAAAACAATATCTATGTTCTCGGCATCAGTCAAACACAAGATATTGTGGTTTCCCGCCAAGACGCCCTCGGCCAGCTCGTCTTGAGCGAGGGGGGTGTGCCGGTCCAACGGTCATGGGGCGAGCCGAGCCGTCTCCGGTTGCTTTTGCAACCCTCAACAGGCGCCGCTTGACAGCGGCGCCTCGGGGGTTCAGTCAGGGTGGTCTGTTGGGTCGTGCGCGGCGCGGCGCCGGCGCGACTCGGACGCTCGCGAGAGTTCGTAGAGCATCGGAGCCGTGTCCTCCCAGCTGACACAGGCGTCGGTGATGCTCTGCCCGTAGACCAACTCTGCGGCGGGGCGCTGCGGTTGGTTGCCGGCGACCAGGTTGCTTTCGATCATGGCTCCGATGATGCGCCGGTCGCCGCGGCCGATCTGGCCGGCGACGTCGTGACAGACTTGGATCTGCTTCTCGGGCCGCTTGCGGCTGTTGGCGTGACTGAAGTCGATCATGATCTTCGGCGCCAGGCCGGCTGCCGCGATTTCCTCGGCGGCGATGCTGACACTCTCGGTGTCGTAGTTCGGCCGTTGCCCGCCGCGGAGGATAATGTGGGTATCTTCGTTGCCGGCGGTCGTGAAGACGGCCGAATGGCCTTCCTTCGTCATCGACAGGAAGACGTGGGGCCGCGCTGCGGCATGGATGGCGTCGATCGCCACCTTGACCACGCCATCGGTGCCGTTCTTGAAGCCCACCGGGCAGGACAGCCCCGAGGCCAGCTCGCGATGGCCTTGGCTCTCCGTTGTGCGGGCACCGATCGCGCCCCAGCTGACCAGGTCGGCGACATACTGCGGCGTGATCAGATCGAGGAACTCGGTCCCGGCGGGAACGCCCCGCTCGTTGAGGTCGAGCAACAGGCGGCGGGCTTGGCGCAGGCCCGTATCGATCTCGAAGCGGCCGTCCAGGGTCGGGTCGTTGATCAACCCCTTCCAGCCGACCGTGGTGCGCGGCTTCTCGAAGTAGACGCGCATCACGATCAGCAGCTCGTGGGCCAGGTCTTCGCGGACCTGCCAGAGCCGCTCGGCGTATTCGAGCGCGGCGCGCGGGTCGTGAACCGAGCAGGGGCCGACGACCACGAGCAAGCGGTCGTCTTCACCGTGCAGGATGCGCTGGATTTCTCGGCGGGTCTCGAAGACGGTATGCGCGGCCGCCTCGCTGACGGGCATCTCCTCCGTGAGGCCCCGGGGTGTGATGACCTGGCGTATCTCGCGAATACGCAGGTCGTCGGTGACGTCGGTCATGGGCGGATCGTGATCTAGTGTCAAACCGGAGATTATACGCGAAGGACGAGGGCGGGTTGGCGTCGTCAGTCGGCGCCGTGCAGGACGCGACCGGTCTCGTCGAGCACCTCGACCTTGATCGGGATGCCCTCGCGAATACTCGCGCTGACGACGCAGAAGTCCTCGAAGAGATCCTTGCATCGGTCGATGCGCTTGGAGCCGGCCAGCTCGTCATTGACGATCAGCCTCACCTCCATGCCGCCGATGCGCAGGCGTTTGCGCTCGTTGCGGACCAGGATGCAGGTCGCCTCGGCCTTGATACTATGCGCTGGGGGCTCCTCCTTGGCCAGGCAATGGAGCAGGCTGGCCGACAGGCAGTTGGCCGCGGCGGCGGCCAGGAGCCGCGAGGCGTTGGGGCCAGCGGTCTCGCCGAGCGGCGGCGGCTCGTCCATGAGCAGATCGGCCGCC
>JGI12109J20283_10648515_pt1 | contig 13089 bp, 9 predicted proteins | sample ElkSlonscriptome_12_FD_20283 | JGI IMG/M metagenome (IMG submission 20283) | reverse complement strand
CGTTTCACCGGCCTGAGCATCGCAGCGCAGCAGCACGCCGTCGGTCTCCGCCTGGATCTCAAAGGTGACCTTGTCGGTCTCGACTTCCATAATGGGTTCGTCCCGCTCTACGGGATCGCCCTCGTTTTTAAGCCAGTTGACGACGGTGGCTTCTACCACGCCCTCGCCCACCAGCGGTAAGATAATCTCTGTGCTCATTTTGTAAGAACCTTTTTTCGACCCCTCGCCCTCCCATCAGCCACACCGAATAGTAGGATAGGCAGCAGTTCCCCCTCTCCCCAGCCGTCATGGACGGTGATTGTGGGAGAGGGAGCCAGGGGGTGAGGGAATATATTAATAAAACAGTGGATACGCCGCCGGATGATATTCGTTCATGATGTCGTAGACGGCCTCGAAGATGGTTTCGGCGTTGGGCTTGCTGAAGTACGCGCCATCGGTGCCGTAGGCTGGGCGGTGCGGCTGTGCGCTGAGTGTGCGCGGTTCGCTATCCAGCCAGTGATAGCCGCCCTGTACTTCTAGCACCTGCTGCATCATGAAGGCGGTGGTACCACCGGGTACATCCTCATCCACAAATAGGATGCGGTTGGTTTTCTTCAGCGACGCCAGAATAACGCCGTTTACGTCAAACGGCAGCAGCGATTGCACGTCAATCACCTCTACATCCACGCCGACCTGGGCCAGTGCATCAGCGGCTTTGAGTGCGATGTCGCATAACGCGCCGTAAGTGACCAGCGTCACATCTGCACCGGGGCGCAGAATTTCCGGCACACCCAACGGCAGCGCGAACTCGGTCAGGTTTTCCGGCAGAGGTTCTTTCTTACGGTAGCCGTTGAGCACTTCCACAACCAGCGCGGGATCATCACCTTGTAGCAACGTGTTGTAAAAACCGACGGCCTGCACCATGTTACGCGGTACCAGCACATGCATCCCCCGCACCAGATTAAGCACCCCCGCCATCGGTGACCCGGCGTGCCACACCCCTTCTAAGCGGTGGCCGCGTGTGCGCACAATCACCGGGGCTTTTTGCCCGCCAGCGGTGCGCCAGTGGATCGTTGCCAGATCATCGCTCATGGTTTGCAGGCCATAAAGCACATAATCCAGATATTGAATTTCAGCGATGGGACGCAGGCCGCGTAAGGCCATGCCAATCGCCTGCCCGATGATGGTGGTCTCGCGGATGCCAGTATCGCTGACGCGCAGCGCACCGTATTCGGCTTGCATCTCTGCCATGCTCTGATTCACGCCGCCCAGGTAACCCACATCTTCACCGAAAGTCACCACCCGTGGATCACGGGCCAGCGCGTGCTTGAAGAAACGGTTCAACACCTGGAAACCGGGCGCGGTCTGGGGTTCATTGCTGTAACGCGGGGCCACCGGGTTGATCAGCAATGGCGACTGCGGCGACTCGCTGGTGAGGTGCGTGCTGTATAGATCCTGGTAGATCTTAAGTTGGCTCTCGCGCCAGTTGATGAGATCAGCGCGGGCGGGCAGGTCTTCGTCACGGGTCAGGCGTAAAATCTCGAAGGTGGTTTCCAGCAAGGTGCGGCGATGCGGTACGGTCTCGCGTTCCATCGCCGTCACCAGCCCCCGCAGACGGTCTGCATGGGTGGATTGATCGGCTACAGCCTCTATCAACCGGCGCAATTCAGCGCGTTCCGCTTTGATCTCGGCGGTGAAGGCGTCCCAGGCGGCACGCATTTCCATCTGTACGGATTTCAGGTCTTCCGCTTCGATTTGTTCCAGCGTATCCCGGTCAATATGGCCTTTATCCAGCATCCACTGGCGCATGTAGGCGAGGCCGTCGTGGTCGGCTTCCCATTGCAGCCGCTGCTTGGATTTGTAGCGTTCGTGGCTACCGCTGGTGGAATGGCCCTGCGGTTGCGTCAGTTCGATGACATGAATGATCGCCGGGATGTGGTCACCACGGGCTTGCATGACCGCATCGTTATAGGCGTCGATGAGTTCCAGGTAATTCCAGCCGCGCACGGTGTAGATGTTATAACCGCGCTCGGTTTCTGTGCGGCGGAAACCCTCCAACATCTCGGAAAGGCCCTTGGTATGCTGCACCTCGTTGGACACGGAAATCCCGTAACCGTCATCCATGATGGTGATCACCGCCGGGGCTTGCAGCACACCGATGGCGTTCACTGCCTCCCAGAACATACCCTCGGCACAACTGGCGTTACCGATGATGCCAAACGCGACCTCATCGCCATCATGTGAGAATTCAGCGAAATCTCGCAGTTCTTCGACACTGCGATACAACACGGAAGCCTGCGCCAGCCCCACCAGACGCGGCATCTGCCCGGCGGTTGGGGATATATCCGGCGAGGTGTTGTACTGTGCGGTCAGGTCCACCCAATCACCGCGCTCATCCAAGGAACGGCTGGCGAAGTGGGCTGGCATCTGCCGCCCGCCGGAGTTCGGCTCATGGTCTAAATTGGTGTGGGCGTAAAGCTGCGCACAGAATGACTGCACGCTGATTTCCTCTAACGCCAGCATTAAGGTTTGATCACGGTAATAACCACTGCGGAAATCTCCCTTGCGGAAGAACCGGGCGATTGCCACCTGCGGCAATTCCTTGCCATCACCAAACGCGCCAAACTTGGCCCGGCCACGCATAACATCCTTGCGGGCGGCCAGGCTCAGTTGGCGGCTACGATAAGCGATTCGATAATCTGTGAGTATTTGCTCCGGCGTTAGGTGCGGAGCATTGGTAAGGTCTGGGGAAATGTCCATAGGTCTCTATCTCTTGGCATGTTAGTTTGTAAAAAGTAATCAGTATTGTTGTCTCTCAAATACGGCACATGCGCCCTTGAATTGGCCCATGCCTGCTGAGAATTAATCGGGCTTCACAAAAGTCTCTCTAAATAAATCAATCGGGTCGTTGAGGTGCTGCTGTAATAATTTACGGGCCAGTGCTTCATCCCCGGCGCGGACAGCATCGAGGATCTCTCGATGTTGTTGTTGAGATAACGCCAGTTGCGCGTCAGTGAGATGGTGGGCAGCCACAAAACGGGCCACATTGTTATGTAATTCGCGGATGGTCTTCTGCATCAGCGGCAGGTTGGCCGGGGCATATAACGCCGCGTGGAAATCCCAGTTGCGCTCTACCCAGCTTGATAGGTCGGTTTCCAGCTCAATCTGATTGAGAATGTGGTCCATTTCCGCTAAGTGAATGGGGGTGATATTGGGCAAGGCATGAATGAGCGCGAGATCTTCCAGCGAACGCCGCATCAGGTAGATTTCTTCAATCTCACCGAGTGTCAGGCCGCTGACAACCGCGCCCCGGTTCTGCCGGAACTGCACCAGCCCTTCCGCCTGTAGTTGAATAAGGGCCTCGCGCACCGGGATTTTACTAACCTGAAGATCGTTAGCGATCTCATCTTGCTTGAGGTTCTCACCGACGCATAGCTTGCCCTGTAGGATAGCACTACGCAGCGTATCAGCGACAACATCNGCAGTATTTTTAGCGGGTTTCAAATCAATCTTTTGCATGGTCATCAGGTAGCATCCGGCATATGTTAAGTCTTCACATGTATAATCGTATACGATTATACACCCATTGACAACCAAAATTTACGTAAAAATGTGCAGGCCGCACAATGATCTACGGGTATTGTGCCTAATTGCCTAAGTCTGTGATGTTTCTTTGGTGGAAATCACTAATTGAACATGCAACATTTGCAAGCTGGACTGTTACTGTAATTTTCGCTCCCAGCGGGCGCGGAAGCGGGCAATTTCTTCCGGCGTGTAGAAGTGTTGCATCAGGCGAGACTCACAGTACATGATAATGCTTTCCTGTGGGTATTCGAGTTTTTGCTTAAATGCTTTGTAGACCTCCGCATAGCCTTTTTCAGAGCCGACATTAAAGCGCGTGTCCAGTTGAAAATCCTCTATACCCAGAAGGTCATTAATGGCCTGGGTCTTGATAGAGTCATCTATCTCTAATTTCATCAGTAATATATCCAACCAGCCGTTGGATAAGTGCTGGAAACCCGTATCTTCAGGAAACTCATGATCGTAAATATTAATGCCCGTTACCGCATGAAATTCTGTATCAAACCAGGTGAGCGGCACATCTAAACCTGCATACTTTTCGACAAAGATCGCGATTAATTCGTCAACAGTAAGGGTTGTGTGTGCGTCCGGTACACTGGTGAAATGGTCCAACATATGGAAATAGCGCGAAACCGTATTGGAGATGGGATCGCGGACAATCGTAATCACTTTGGCATGTTTGCGCTTTTTTACGATGTGATTGGAAATAACCTGATTACGGCGAAACGTCCAATAATCATAACCGGATTTCAGCACGCTTTGCAGATAGGATGGATCTAAATTATGCACGTTGAACGCAAGCATGCCGTGCATCTCAAGCGATTTATAGATTGATGAAGACCCGACCTTGCCCATCTGATACACCAATATGGGCGTTTCACGGAGTACATACAGCCGGAACAGAAAGCGAACATAGAACCAGTAATGCTTGAGCCGGAACTTAACCGGCATTGGCAGGATGCGCACGATTGTTGCGTAAATCAAAGCCTGTAATTGTTTAAGGCGTGCTGACATAGGTGCATGGTCCTTTTGTGTGATCTGTTGATAATATGGGCACTGGTGTGATTTACTGTTTCAGGCGGTTGCGCATAAGCAGTATATGTCGTAGGACTTTCGCTTGAGATAAATATTCTAGGGAATTTACAGAGACAATGTAGAGAAAAAACCAACTGGTGTAGGGGAGCACCTATGTGTGCTCCCGCCGGGCGGACACATAGGTCCGCCCCTACAGAGTGTGTATATTCCCTACCATCGTGTCTTTTTTACCCGAAGCGAAAGTCCTATGTCGATCAATTTCGGTCAAATCGCCGTTTATTATGCCCGGATTAGGCCAGATTACCAGCCATGAATGGGGAGATTTGCTAGAATGCAGCTATTCTATGGACAAAAAGCAGGGTAACCCCAATGACTGAATTTGAAACCAAAGCCAATCACACCCAAATTGACCCGGCAACGGGTGCGGTGACGCCGCCCATCCACCTGACAACTACCTTTGAACGCGCCGCCGATGGCAGCTACCCGCACGGATACGAATACACCCGCGAGAACAACCCCAATCGCAAGGCATTAGAGCAAACCCTCGCGGAGTTAGAGGGCGGCGCGGCGAGTGTGGCCTTTGCCTCCGGCTCTACCGCCGCCATGATGATCTTGCAGACGCTCAAAACGGGCGATCATATCGTGGTGCCAGCGGATCTGTACTTTGGCATCCGCGTGTTGATACAGGATGTGTTTTCCGCGTGGGGGCTGGAACATACCTTTGTGGATACCACCGATATTGACGCGCTGCGGGCTGCTGTTCAACCGAATACGCGGCTGGTGATGATCGAAACACCGTCTAACCCGCTGCTGAAAGTGACCGACATCGCCGCCGCCGCAGAGATTGCGCACGCTGCCGGTGCGCTGCTGGTCTGTGATAACACCATTCCGTCACCGGCGCAGCAGCAACCTTTCGCACACGGCGCGGATGTCATCCTGCACGCAACCACGAAATACATCAGCGGTCATGCGGATGTGCTGGGCGGTGTGGTGGTCTGCAAAACAGAGGACGACTTTTACACGCGGCTGCGCTACATTCAACGGTTTGGCGGTGCGGTGCCCTCCCCCTTTGATTGCTGGCTCACGCTGCGCGGATTGCGCACGCTGCCGCATCGTGCCCGCGCCCATGCGGAAAACGCGCTCAAGGTGGCGCAATTTCTGGCCGCACACCCCAATATAGAAAACGTCAACTATCCTGGTTTAGAAAGCCATGCCGGGCACGCCGTCGCCCAAAAGCAGATGATCAATGGTTACGGTGGGTTGATGTCTGTGCAGGTGAAGGGCGATGCTGAGGCAGCGATGGCCGTCTGTGCGCGGGTGAAGGTGTTTATCCGTGCGACGAGTTTCGGCGGCACGCACAGCCTCATTGAGCACCGCGCATCCGTGGAAGCACCGGGCAGCAATACACCGCAGAATCTGTTGCGTGTGTCCATCGGCTTAGAGCACGCTGACGACCTCATCGCGGATTTGGATCAGGCGTTAAGGGGATAAGTTGAACGTGGTGAGGCGAACGTAATGAGGCGAAAGTGAAAAGTTGAACGTGACGAGTTGAAAGTAAAAAGTGACCGTCACCCGTTACTTAGCACTCATTACCCAGCACTCATCACCCAGCACTCATCATGTACGATCATCGTTGCTTATGGCGTCTATGGAATACCGTTTTACCGTAACAGCAAGGAGCAATCTCATGCGACGGATTATCGTCACCGGGGCCAACCGGGGTATTGGCCTCGCCATCACCCGTGAATACCTGGAAAACAGCACTGCGCAAGTCTTCGCCACGGCGCGAAATCCGCAGAACGCCACCGACTTGCATCAGCTACAGGGCGCATATGGTGACCGCCTGCACCTCATCCCACTGGATCAAACCGATGAAGCCAGCGTAAACGCCGCCGCTGATGTCGTGCGTGAACGCACCGATGCGATGGATGTGCTGATCAATAACGCGGGGATGAACATGCCTGGCGCCGAGCAAAAACTCGATACACTGGATATTGACGCCCTGCTACATGTGATGCGAGTCAATGTAGGTGGGCCGCTGCTGGTGACCCGTGCCCTGCGCCCGCTATTGGCCGCCGGGGAGAACGCAGCAATAGTCAACATTTCCTCGCAGATGGGGTCCATGCAGTGGATGACACGCGGGGGCAATTACGCCTACTCACCGAGCAAGGCCGCGCTGAACATGGTCACGCGCTCCATGGCCGCCGACCTCAACGCGGATGGCATCACAACAGTGACGGTGCATCCCGGTTGGGTACAGACGGACATGGGCGGCCCCAGCGCATCACTGACGCCGGTTGAATCTGCACGGGGCATTGTCGCGCTGACGGCCCGCCTCACCCCCGCGCACAACGGGCAATTCTTCCGCTGGGACGGCACCGAGCATCCGTGGTAGGGCAATTTTCGACACCAGCAGATCAAATCTGCTAACACCTAAAAATACAGGAACATCTCAATGCGGCGGAAGGCTTCAAAGTAGCCCATGGCCTGGAATGCCGGCCACATAGGATGATCAACGGGCAGATTCTCTTTTTTCGAGTCCTGCATGGCATATTCTTTGTGGGCATGGTAGAGCAGCGCGGTGGCTGTTTCTAGCTGCATGTTGGCACTGAGCACAAAATGCATCAACTGGAAGGGTGTGCGCTGAAACACCACCCAGCCGGTATCACCGTCGGGCATCTCCAAGCGGATGCCGCGCAGACTGCCCGCGTTTATCAGAGAGGCGTTTTCTTCCACCCAGGATGCACCCGGTTCGCGCTTTTCCAGGTAAATCGGGATCTCATGTTCTTCCATGTGGATAGGGGTCAGCGCATCGTATGCGGGGATGGGGTCTGGTTCCCCTGGTGGGCGGCGGATGACCAGCAGTTCGCGAGTCTCTTCAAAGCCGCATTTTTGGAATAGATTATAGGCTGGATCATTGCCAGCGATTACTTCTAACTGCACGAGATTAGCATGGTGACGTTTTGCGGAGTCTAGCATGCTTTCCATCATGAACCAGCCAATGCGCCCCTTACGGCGATGTGGCAGCACACCCAGGCGCGTGATCCAGGCGCGGTCATCGCGCAGGCCCAGCATCCCCACACCCGTTTCCAGGTGATCATCATTCAGGGCGACGACTGAGGCATCCAGGCTGACATCATAATTGATGACATATTCTTTCATGCGCTTGCCATTCATCGGCATCGGTACGATATAATCCACCCGTGCCTGATTATAAATATCCGCAAGCTGATCAAACGAATATGCACTAGCCGGGACTGCCGTTCGCTCCGGCATATCTGGCTCCTCATCAGCCGTAGTGCCCTGCTCCGTTAGTACGTCGTCGCGTGCCATGATGTCCCTTAGCCTTAATTGCCTGTAGAAGTTATGCAGTGATGCGTTATAAGCGTTCAGTTGATGTGGCTGACAACTTAAAACTAAAAACTTCTGCGTTAATTGCATGCTACATAGATGTAAAAACGCCACTTGAGGCGTCTTAGCTATGTGCTACAAACCTAATTATAACAAATTTGTACGATCCGCGTTAGTCCACCGATGATTCCATTTTGGGCTTGGCCCCATTGTCTGCCGGTGATGCCGCTTGTGCTGCGGGTGTTACGGTATCCGCTGTGGTGGTGGCATCCTCACCGCTGGCAGCATTGATAAATGCGTCAATCTGAGCGGCAAAGGTACGTGTGTTAATGGGCTTGGTGATCACACCGTCACAGCCATACGCTTTTGCCATGCTGTGCGCGGTGCCTTCCGGCCAGGCGGTGAAGGCGATAAGCGGTGTCCCTTTCATTGCGGGTTGCTGCTTGAGTAAGGCAATCACCGTTTGCCCGTCAATATCCGGCAGGCCCAGGTCAATTAATATCAGGTCGGGGCCATTTTCAAAGGCCGTAGTTAAGCCACTTTCGCCGTCTTCTGCGATGATCACTTTGTGATCCGCATGGCGCAGTAATTTAGCCGCCATACGCGCATTTTGTGCGTTGTCTTCGATGACAACGATTAAACTCATGATGTGCCCCCTTTTTGTATTTTGCTGGCTTAGCTAGCCACGCTGCCCAGGTAGAGTGCGATGGTATTCAGCAACTCATTCTTGGTTACAGGCTTGGCGATGTAGCCATCACACCCGGCATCGAGGAAGCGTTCTTTATCCCCAAACATGGCGTTAGCCGTCAATGCGATGACTGGAATATGGCTCAGTTCCTGGGTAGCCTTCAGCCGGGATGTACACTCAATACCGTCAATATCCGGCAGGTTGATGTCCATCAGAATCAGGTCCGGGCGTTCCCTCGCTGCGATTTCCAGGCCGCTATTACCGTCCGATGCTTCTATCATATCATAGCCACCGATGCGCAGCATTTTACGCACCAAGCGCATGTTCTGGGGGTTGTCCTCAACGTAGAGAATTTTAGCACTCATGATACCCTCCATCCGGGCCAGGTGATATTTATCTTAGGTTAATTCATTCTCAATTATATCAAGGAACAGACTGCGGTCAAGCGCACCTTTCTCAATTATTGAGCGAATGCTTGATTGCAGGTCGGTTCGTTCCTGATCACTAAGGGTCTTTGCAGACACCACCACCACCGGAATATCACGGAGTTTGGGGTCTGCTTGCAGCGTTTCCAGGATGTGAAAGCCATCCACATCTGGCAGCATTAAGTCTAGCACAATCAAGTCAGGATGATAATTATAGATCGCTTTTAGACCTGACCGCCCGGTTGTGGCTTCAATGAGATGATAATTTGCACCGGATTGCAGCATCTTGCGTGCCAAACGCAGATCAGAGGGGTTGTCATCAATCAGTACGATGGTCGTTTCCGCACCGATATTCGTCCGTGTAACCTCACCTTCATCTACTGGGTCAGGATGCACATGTTGCCTGGTCTGGATCAACCCAACTGGCGTATGACCGAGTGTTTCCACCACATGATCCACCAGTTGACGGGTTTCGAAGCCGCCTTTGGTCCACACACTTTCGGAATAAGTCTCTAGCGTATGGCGGTCCTGTACGGTCAAGGACTTAGCGGAGACCACTACCACCGGGATATGTGCGGTTTTGGGGTCGTTCTTGATTTTTTCCAGCAGCGCGAAGCCATCCATCTCCGGCATGGTCAGGTCACACACGACAAGGTCCGGCATGCGGTCATGAATGACCTTAACGCCCTGCTCGCCATCACCGGCTTCATAGACGCGATAGTTCTTATAGCTTTGCAGCAATCGGCGTATCAGGCGGCGATCATTGGGGTTATCATCCACCACCACAACCGTTGTTACCTGCTCATCGAGATTCTTTAGGGCAGCACCCAACCCTTCTTCCTGGGGTTCTTCAGCATGCGTGGGTGTATCCACCTTGAGATCAAGAATATACTTATCATATTGATCACCCAGGATATGACTTTCTGCGGGCAAGGTGTGCCCGGTACAGTTGACGACAACGGTCTCCCCGGCGGCGATGGTCCCCTGGCTGAGCATCTTTTCCAGGCCAGCAAAGGCCACTGCCGTCGCCGGTTCCACGGATAACCCGGCGCGAGACGCGACACGGCGCATCGCGGCGAATGCCTCACCATCCTCTACGGCGATCATGGTGCCGCCGTTGCTGCGAACTGCCTTATTGAGCAGCACATAGCCATGCCCTGGATCACCCGTCGCCAGCACATGGATGAGCGTTTTAGGCACGACAGCGTCCGCTGTATCTTTACCCGCCTGGAAAGCCGCCACCATCGGGGAGCAGCCCGCCGCCTGCACAATCGCCAGCTTCGGCATTTTGTCGATAAAGCCCATCTGATGCAGTTCTTCGAAGCCTTTCCACAGGCCAATCGGCCCGATGCCGCCGCTCACCGCCTGGATGTACCAATCCGGCGCGACCCACCGCCCGCTTTCGTCCGGGTGCATAGCCAGCCCCATCTGCTCGGCGATCTCGAAGGCCATCGTTTTCATGCTCTCTTTGGCGGGGATGGTCTTCGCGCCCTTATCCATGACGATGCCTTTACGTTCGGCAAAGGCTGCGGCGACCTTTTTGGTCTCATCATAGGTGCCGCTGACCTTGACCACCTCCGCACCGTATAGGGCGACCTCGCGCATTTTCTCCGGCGGGGCGAGGCTAGTCAAAAACAGCCATAGCTTGATGCCCGCCCGCGCACAATACGCTGCATAGGCCACCGCCGCGTTCCCCGTGGATGCCAGCACCGCCTCCTTGACACCACGCATCTTCATGGCGTTGACGCTGAGAGCGGCTTGCCGATCCTTGAACGAGTTGGTAGGTTGGGCGCGTTCGTCTTTGACGAAGATGTAAGGGTGATTGTACTCGCGCTCATAGGGGTACAGGCGGCCTAACGGCGTGAAGCCCTCCCCCATTGTAATTTCCGGGTCAGGGTCGGTGATGGGCAAGAGATCACCATACCGCCATAATGAACGGCGATTGAACTTTTTATCCGTCGCGAAGGTTTGCCAGCGTGCTTTCACGGCCTCGTAATCGTAACGGGCATCCAGCCACGGTGACCCACACGCCGCGCAGGCCGTCAACGCGAGATCAGCCGGGTGTTCGTGCCCACATTCCAGGCAAGTGACCTGATTGAAGTAGACGTTCATAAAACCTCTTACTTTCATAGGGATGGCGGACGGGTTGGTATTTGTGCTTGTGATTTATATGACAAAGGGGCGGCCACACGGACCGCCCCCAGACTAAGTTGTTGTTCAGGGGTGATCCCTGTTATGCATCGTCACCTTCACTGTCACCTTCAAAGAGCGGTACGGTGAACCAGAAGGTCGAACCGGCTCCCTCTTCACTTTCTACGTCGATCTGCCCACCGTGCATCTCTACCAGCAACTTGGTGATGGTCAGGCCGAGGCCAGTACCACCCGCCCGCCGTGTAGATGACCCATCCACCTGGCTGAAGCGTTCAAAGATGCGGTTCAGGCCCTCTTCATCCATGCCGATACCGGTGTCTTCCACGGTGATCAGCGCGGTTTTGTCGTTGAAGAGGCCCAGCTTCACATGTACATGTCCCTCTTCGGTGAACTTGAGCGCGTTACTGACCAGGTTCCATAGGATCTGCCGCAGGCGGATCGGGTCTGCATGGATGGTGCCGACTTCGCGTTCAACGATCAGCTCTAGCTCCATATCCTTATCTTTGACGAGGACCATACCACTGCGCACGATCTCGCTGGCAAAGTCTTTCAGCTCCACCTCTTGCAGGTCGAGCTGCATCTGCCCGGCCTCAATCTTGGAGAGGTCAAGGATTTCGTTGATGATGGCGAGCAAGTGCTTACCACTATTATGGATGGCGTCGATGTCCTCTTCCATGTCCTCGGTGAGTTCACCGTCCACACCATCTAACAGGACTTCGGAGTAGCCGATGATGGAGTTCAGCGGTGTACGTAGCTCATGGCTCATATTCGCCAGGAACTCTGACTTGAGGCGGTCAACCTCACGCAGACGTTCTGCGGTCTCACGCTCACGTTCTGCGGCCTCTTCCATTCGCTCAAAGGCACGGGCATTTTCAACCGCAACGGCGATCTGCTCTGCAAGGATCGTCTTGATCCGCACATCTTCCTCAGTAAAGCGATTGATTTCATCGCCTTGCACGTCCAGCACGCCGATGACGCGGCCACGGTGAACCATCGGGATCGCCATTTCCGAACGGGTGTTGGGTAGCAGTGGGTTCGGCATGAAGTTCTCCGCATCGGTGACATCGTTGACGATAACACCACGGGCTTCCTTAGCTGCTTTCACCACCACCGACGCATCGTTGTTCATTGAGATGCTGTGGCCGGCATCACGCATGGTACGTCCGGCATCACCGGCACCGGCAGCCAGAACCATTTCTTTGCGTTCGGCATCCAGCAGGTAAACGTGCGCATGATACAGGTGGAAGCGTTCTTTCGTCAGGTCACTCACGTTCTGGAGCAGTTCGCCCAGGTCAAGAATGGTGGTTGCCGCCGCACTCACTGTCGCCACGGTCTCTAGCTCGGCAGCGCGTTGTTGCGTCTGCTCGGTGAGGTAGTAGCGGGTTAGCGCAGCCGCCAGCAAGTCGGAGATACTCTCGGCAATACGGATGAAACTAGGCGAGAAATCACGTTTCTTATTGTAGAAGAAGTTCACCGCACCCAGGGTACGCCGCCCCAGCGAGATATTCACTGAGATATAGGACTCGTAACCGAGTGTGCGTACACTCTGCGCGGTAGTTTCATCTACAATATCCCGGTCATCGAGGTCTTCCACAACAATGATGCCGGATTTTTGCAGGACATACGCCGCTGGGAAGAATTCTAGATCGAACTGATCCCCCGGTTGTTGGATGATCTTATCCGGTTCTCTGGCAGCCACAGCCAGCGTTTCCAGCGCAGTGGCTGTATCCAGGTCAAAGCCATCATAGGCGATAATCGTAACCGCGTATGGGTCCAGGCCACTATCCTTGGCAATGGACTCTGCCATTTCACCTGGGCTGGCCGCCGCGTTGACGGACTGACTGATCTGGAACAGGGCAGCGTTGGTGCGGCGGGCTT
>JGI12109J20283_10103841_pt1 | contig 13090 bp, 15 predicted proteins | sample ElkSlonscriptome_12_FD_20283 | JGI IMG/M metagenome (IMG submission 20283) | reverse complement strand
GGCCCAGAGACAACCGCAATTTCGGCTCAGACGGGTATAACGCCGTGGCGATCACTCGACCGGCTCGCGCCACCAGCGTCCGCCGTCGCAGACCAAGACCTCGCCACGCGCCGGATGCCACTCGGCAAGGACGCTGCGCCTCGCGGGGCGTCCGTCGAGCACGAAGTCGTGATCGCCCGCTCTGTGGGTATGCCCATGGATCAGGTGGCTAGCGCCGTGCCGACGCATGGTGCGCCGCACTGCGCCAGCATTGACGTCCATGATGGCCTCCGCCTTCGTCGCCGTCGCGGCCCCGCTGCGGCGGCGGTAGTCGGCGGCCAAGGCCCGTCGCTTGGCCAGCGGTCGCCAGAGGAAGAGCTGCTTGACCAACGGGTTGCGGACCCGGCGCCGAAAGCGCTGATAGGGCTTGTCATCGGTGCAGAGCCGATCGCCGTGCATTAGGAGGGTGCGTGCACCAGCGAGATCGATCCTCGCCGGATCGCGCAGCAGCCGGCAGCCGGTATCGCGAGCGAAGCCCCCACCGATGAGGAAGTCGCGGTTGCCGTGCATCAGTGCACAGGCGGTCGTCGCACTGAGCTCGCGCAGCGCCGCGCGCACCTCGGGATAGGGCGGCGTGTCGTCGTCGTCGCCGATCCAGGCGTCGAAGAGGTCGCCGAGGACATAGAGCCGCGCCGCGCCGCGTGCGCGACCGGCGAGAAAGCCCAGAAACAGCGCGACCGTCTCGGGACGCTCGGGCGAGAGGTGCAGGTCGGCGATAAAAAGATGCTCGCCGCTTGCTTTCGGCATCGCTGGGCAGGCTATTCGGGCGGAGGCGATCGGACATCGTGATCCGCGCGGGCGTCCTCCCGGCACAGATCAGGACGACGCGGCCAAGTCGCGCATCACTCGACGATGCGGGCCTTCTCGATGACGACGTCCTCGACCGGGACGTCCTGGTGGCCGCGCCGACTCGTCGTCGGTATGGCCTTGATCTTTTCAACCACGTCCATGCCGTCGGTGACGCGGCCAAAGGCGCAATAACCCCAGCCGTCCTGCCCAGGGTAGTCGAGGAAATCGTTGTCGGCGACATTGATGAAGAACTGGGAGGTCGCCGAGTGTGGATCGTTGGTGCGGGCCATGGCGAGGGTGCCGACCTTGTTCTTGAGCCCTTGCTTGGCCTCGTTATTGATCGGCGGGCGGGTCGGCACTGGGGTGAAGTCCGGTGTCATGCCGCCACCCTGGATCATGAAGCCGTCGATGACACGGTGAAACAGGGTGCCGTCGTAGTGACCGTCGCGCACATATTGCAGGAAGTTGGCGCTGGTCTCCGGCACCTGCTCCTTATCGAGCTCGATGAGGATATCGCCATGGTTGGTACTGAGCTTGATCATGCAGAGGTCTCCGTCAGTGGCCGCGCTAGGCCGGCCGGGGAAGCGGGCGACGGGCGCGGCGGGAATCGCTGGCGTGTCGTGCGAGTGGCCGGGTGTCCAGGGTCTCGAACGCAATCCGGTGCGCGGCCCGGCAACGCACGGCGGGCGGGATGGCGCCGTCGCGCTTCACAGTGAAATCGCCGTAGTGTGTTGCCGCGATCTGCCTGGACCTGTCCTGCGACCACCAAAAGACATCTGCCTGCGGACGAAGGCTTCATGTTACGGCTTTTGCTACTGGATGGAAAATGAACAGGGCCTGGTACAGCGCCGCGCCGATTCCGGGGCTCGCGTGACCGATACCTCGAGTGGGCGCCCTGGTCGCGCGCGGTTGGTCGCATCCCATGGCTTTGCTAAGATCCAGACTTCTTTATAGGCCGCTTCGTGTTCGATGCTCCAGATCTATAATAGCCTGACTCGCCAGAAGGAGACCTTTGTGCCGATCGAGCCCGGCAAGGTTGGTCTCTACGTCTGCGGCATGACGGTCTACGACTATTGCCACCTTGGGCACGCGCGGGTCCTGGTCGTCTTCGACATGGTCTACCGCTACCTGCGCCACCTCGGTTACGACGTCGCCTACATCCGCAACATCACCGACATCGACGACAAGATCATTCGTCGCGCCGACGAGAATCAGGAGTCGATCGGCGACCTCACCGGGCGTTTCATCGCGGCGATGCACGAGGATGCCGCTCGCCTCGGTGTCCTGCGCCCGAACGACGAGCCCCGCGCGACCGCGCACATCGCTGATATCCAAACCATGGTTCAGGCGCTGCTTGACAAGGACCTGGCCTATCGGGCCGAGAACGGCGATGTCTATTACTCGGTCAGCCGTTTTCCCGGCTATGGCAAGCTGTCGGGGAAAGACCCTCAGGAGCTGCGTGCCGGGAGCCGCGTCGAGATCGGCGAGGCCAAGCGCGACCCGCTGGACTTCGTACTTTGGAAGGCCGCCAAGCCCGGCGAGCCGGCCTGGGCGTCGCCCTGGGGCCCTGGACGGCCCGGCTGGCACATCGAGTGCTCGGCGATGTCGACCTGCACCCTCGGCAACCACTTCGACATCCACGGCGGCGGTGCGGATCTGCAGTTCCCGCACCACGAAAACGAGATCGCCCAGTCCGAGGGCGCCACCGGCGAGCCCTTCGTCAACACCTGGATGCACAACGGCTTCGTGCGCATCAACGAGGAGAAGATGTCGAAGTCGCTCGGCAACTTCTTCACCGTGCGCGAGATCCTCCAGCACTACCGCCCCGAGGAAATCCGCTACTTCATCCTCGCGAGCCACTACCGTAGCCCGCTGAACTACGACGCCGAGCACCTGCAGCAGGCGCGCGGGTCGCTGACACGCCTCTACACGGCTTTGCGCGGCCTGTCCGCAGGCGAGGCGAACGACGACGCGGCCGAGCCCTTCCGCGCCCGCTTCGAGGCGGCGATGGACGACGACTTCAACACGCCCGAGGCCTTGGCCGTCCTCTTCGATCTGGCCCGCGAGGTCAACCGCGCGCGCGGCGAGGAGTCTGGTGTGGCCGCTGCCTTGGCCGCGGAGCTGCGCCAGCTCGGTGCCGTGCTCGGTCTCCTGGAGGACGACCCAGAGGCCTACCTGCGCGGCCAGGGCGGCGACGAGAGCGGCGCCGCGGGTCTCACCGATGGCGCCATCGACGAGCTGATCGCGCGCCGCAGCGCCGCCCGCCAGGCCCGCGACTGGGCCGAGGCCGACCGCATCCGCGACCAACTGCAGGAGGCCGGCATTGTGCTCGAAGACGGCCCACAGGGCACCAGCTGGCGGCGGGGCTGATGGATCATTCAGAGTAGAATCCCAATACCGAGTGCGACCGACGAATCGCGATGTCGACACCTGCCGAGCGATTGACCTTCGATGCGGAGGCCTACCTGGCCTGGGAGGCCGAGCAGCACGAGAAACACGAGTACCTGCGCGGTGAGGTCTTCGCGATGGTCGGGGCACGGCAGGAGCACGTGCTTGTGGCGCTCAATCTCGCCTCCGCGCTCAAACAGCGCCTGCGCGGCGGTCCGTGCCGCGCCTATGTGTCCGACATGAAGCTGTGCGTGGCCGCGGCCGATGCCTTCTTCTACCCGGACGTCATGGTGTCCTGCGATGGGCGCGATTTCGACGCGGAACACTTCCTGGAGCACCCGACGCTGATCATTGAGGTCCTGTCCTCGGGCACCGAGGCCTTCGACCGCGGCGCCAAGGCCGCCGCCTATCGGTTGCTGCCCTCCTTGCGCGAGTATGTCCTCGTCGACACCGACGCCCGCCGTCTCGAAGCCTACCGCCGCACCGACGCGGGCGACTGGTTGTTGCACGATTGCCGGCCCGAGGAAGGGGCCTGCCACCTCGCCTCCCTGGACCTGTCGCTGCCCTTCGAGGAGATCTTCGAAGACCTGGCGCCATCCGCATATTGAGGCTTGCAAAAGTAATCGGAGACGGCGCGCTGCGACAGGCTGCAAGGACGTCCGCGGCAGCTCAGCTGCCCTTGCTGGGGCGTTCGCAGCGGGCCGGGCCGTCAGCCGGAGACCAGCAGCAGGTGCAGGCGGCGCGGGCCGTGCGCGCCGAGCTGAATGGTCTGCTCGACGTCGGCGGTGCGTGAGGGGCCGGTGATCAGGTTCACGGCGCGCGGCATGTCCGGGCCGAGGCATGCCCAGCCGTCTTCGACGTGCAGCAGGATCTGGGCGGCGTCGAGCACCACCAGGTGATGGTCCGGCAGGAAGTTGAGCAGGGTCGGCGTCTGCGGCCCGCTCACCAACACCAGGCTGCCGGTCTCGGCGATGCCGGCCAGGGCGCGGCTCACCGCGAGCGGGGCGCGCCCGTCGGTGCTGCCGAACTCGACGGCGAGCTCCGTCGGCCAGGCCAATTCCCTCAATGCCGGGGCGACGGCGGTGGGTCCCACGAGCCCCATTCGGCGGCGGTAGTCCAGCACGCGCGCACCGATGGCACCCATGTCTTCGAGTTGCTCGAAGGTCGCGGCAGTCGCCTCGAGTTGGGCGAGGAAGGCATCCACCAGGTCGCCCGAGGGCTTGGGTCGGGGCGGTGCCGGCAGCGCCCCGGTCGCCGGGCCGGCGAGCGCTCGCAGCCGCGCGAGCATGCGTTCGCGCGCGTTCATCGCCGGCGCCCCTTGCGATACTGCTCGAAGAAGGTCGAGCCCTGCGGCAGCGGGAGATCGCGACCGCGGGTCCAGCCGCCGGCCAGCGGCAGCCGGGGGACGCGGCCGCGGCCGCGACCGAGCAGGCGCAACAGGCGCACGCCGACCCCCGCCGACCGGTGATAGAGCCCAGGGCGACGCGCCAGCCACGCCCAGAGGGCCAGCCCCCGGCGAGCGCGCCCGGGCTTGGCGTCTTGCTGGTGGATGCGCACGCGCAGCCGGCGCAGCAGCTCGGGCAGAGGGATACGCACCGGGCAGACCTCGGCGCAGCGGCCGTTCAAGGTGCAGGCAAAGGGCAGGTCCGCGGTCTCGCGCAGGCCCCACTGCAGAGGCGTCAACACCGAGCCCATGGGTCCGGGATAGACGGCGCCATAGGCGTGTCCGCCGATCGCCGTGTACACGGGGCAGTGGTTCAGGCAGGCGCCGCAGCGGATGCAGCGCAACATGTCGCGCAGCTCGCCGCCCAGCATGTCGCTGCGCCCGTTATCGAGCAGTACGACGTGGAACTCCTCGGGCCCGTCTGGATCTCCATCGCGTTTCGGCCCAGTGAAGAGGCTGGTGTAGGTGGTGATGGCCTGACCGGTGGCGCTGCGAGAGAGCACCCGCAAGATGGTGGTGGCGCCGTCGAGGTCGGGCACCACCTTCTCGATCCCGGCGATGACGATGTGCACGCGCGGCAGGGTGGAGCAGAGGTCGCCGTTGCCCTCGTTGGTCACGAGCACGTGGCTGCCGGTCGCGGCGACCAGCAGGTTCGCCCCGGTGATGCCGACGTCGGCGGTCAGGAACTGCTGGCGCAGGACCCGGCGCGCCTCGCCCACCAGCTCCGGGATCTCGGTCAGGCGCCGTTCAAGATCCGGATGATTGGCCTCGAACAGCGCCGCGACCTGCTCCCTGGTCTTGTGCACTGCTGGGGCGATGATGTGGCTCGGTGGCTCCTTGGCCAGCTGGACGATGTACTCCCCGAGGTCGGTCTCGATGACGTCGAAACCGGCCCCCTCGAGTGCGGCGTTGAGCGCGACCTCCTCGCCCGCCATCGACTTGCCCTTGGCGACCTTGCGCGCCCCGGCGCCTGCGCAGATGGCGAGCACCGCCTGGCGGGCATCCTCCGCGGTCTCGGCCCAATGCACGCGGCCGCCGGCGGCGAGGACCTTCGCCTCGTACTGCTCGAGCAGCGCGCCGAGGCGCTCGAGCGAGAAGTCCTTGACGTCGCGGGCCGCGTCGCACAGGGCTTCGAACTCCGGCAGCGCGTCCACGGCTCGGGCGCGTTTGTCGACGAACCCGCTGCGGGCTCGGTCCATGGCCTGCCGCAGCACGGGATCGGCCAACGCGGCGCGCGCCCGCTCCTGAAAACCGCGCGGCGAGGCGACGCCCTCAGGCACCCGAGGGCTCCCCAATCGCCGGCCCGTCACCCATGCCCGCGATGATCTCGGCATAGTGAAAGACGCGGATGGCGCTGCCCTCCCGCTGCAGCCGCCCGGCGATGTGGAGCAGGCATCCCAGGTCACCGGCGAGGAGCGTGTTGGCGCCCGTCGCGCGCACGTCCGCTGCCTTGTCGCTCACCAGCCGGGTGGAGATGTCCGGATACTCGACGGAAAAGCTGCCGCCGAAGCCGCAGCACACCTCGGGTTCGGCCAGGCCTTTCAGCGTCAGTCCGGTGACCTGCTCGAGGAGCGCTCGCGGCTCGTTGCGCACGCCCAGCTCGCGCAACGAAGAGCAGCTATCGTGGTAGGCGGCGGTGCCGTGATAAGTCGCGTCGATCTCCACCCCGCGCTGGGTCAAGTACTGGCTGAGCTCGACGACGCGAGCGGCAAAGGCACGGGCGCGCTCCGCCCAGACGGGATCCTCGGCGAACAGCATCGGATAGTGGCGCTTGAGCATTCCCGCGCAGGAACCCGAGGGCAGGATTACGTATTCGAAACCGTCGAAGACGTCGATGACCTGGCGCGCGATGCCGCGAGCGGTCTCGAGGTCGCCGTGGTTGTAGGCCGGCTGACCACAGCAGGTTTGCGCCGAGGGCACCTGTGGGTGCACGCCGGCACGCTCCAACAGGCGCAGCGCGGCAAAGCCGACGCTGGGGCGAAGGGCGTCGATCAGGCAGGTGACGAAGAGCGCGACCCTTGGCTGGGTGGCGGCCGTCATCGTGTTCTGGGCGCAACGAGCGTAAGCCCCGCGCCTTGCGCCGCGATGGCGGCGCGCTGGAGGCTGGCGTAAAGGGACCCAACTATCTGATCGCAACCCCTCGCACTCGTGGGTTCGACGATGCCGCCCGCTGATACGACAGCGCCCTCTAAGCCGAGCGGATAAGGAGACAGCGATATGATACGTACACCCGCCGCGATCCCAGTGTTCATTTTGATGGCCCTAGCCTTGAGTACCACGCTCCGAGCAGACGTTGAGACGCACGGGGATGCCGATTCCGGTGCGACGCCCCTGATCACGCAGATGTTGCGTATGCAGTACTACGCACACAAGCTCGGCCTTGCAGTGCAAGCCGAAAACCGCGATCTCCAAGCCTTCTATGCCCATGAGCTCGAGGAGGTCATTGAAGCAGTCGCCGAGATCGAGCGCTATGAAGACGTTGCCGTCAGCGAGCTGATCGCGACGACGCTCGAACCGGCGTTCGCAGAGCTGGAGGCCGCCCTGGACGGCGGGCGCCCAAGCACGATCAGCACCAAGTACGATGCCCTGCTCGATAGCTGCAATAGCTGTCATGAGAACGCCGAGCGTGCCTTCATTGTGATCCAACGGAACGACCATAACCCCTATGCACAGGCCTTCTCCCCGCCGCCCGAGCGCTGAGCTGCCCGGAAATCGACCTCAGGCCACCCGCGAGCAGGGCTGACCTGCGGCGAAGGCCCGGATGTTGCCGGCCACCGCATCGGTCAGGCGCTGGCGTGCCTCGCGGCTCGCCCAGGCGACGTGTGGGGTGAGGATCAGGTTCGGGATATCGGGCGCCAGCAGCGGATGGTCGGCCGGGGGCGGCTCGACGCTCAGGACGTCGACCAGGGCCCCGGCGATCTCGCCACGGCGCAAGGCCTCGGCGAGGGCCGCCTCGTCGACGATCCCGCCCCGAGCGGTATTGATCAGGAAGGCGTCCTTTCGCATCAGGCTCAGCTCGTTGGCGCCGATCAGCCCGCGGGTGTTGTCAGCGAGTGGGCAGTGCAGGCTCAGCGCGTGCACCTGCGGCAGCAGCTCGGTGAGCGGCAGCCGCCCGGGGCTTGGTCCGCCGCCCGGGCGCTCAGCGATCAGGACCTCCATGCCGAAGACCTCGGCGACCCGTGCCACGGCCTGCCCGAGCTCGCCGCAACCGATGATGCCGAGACGCTTGCCGGCCAGCTCAGTGATCGGGTAGTCGAGTAGGCTGAACTGGGTGCTGCGCGACCAGTCGCCGGCGGCGACCGCGTCGCGGTAGCGGACCAGGTTGGTTGTGTGCGCCAGGATGCCGGCGAAGACGTGCTGGACCACCGCGGGTGTCGCATAGCCGGTGACATTGGTGACCGCGATGCCGAGCTCGCGCGCGGCCTCGAGGTCGACGTTGTTCGTCCCCGTTGCGGCGATGCAGATCAGGCGCAGCGCGTGCGCGGCCGCGAGGCGGGTCCGGTCAAGGGCGACCTTGTTCGTGACCACGACGTGCGCCGATGCGATGCGTTCTTCGACCTCCGCGGCCGCTGTGGAGCGATGGTAGATCCACCGGCGGCAGGCGGCATCCAGGCCCCCGAGGTCGATGTCCCCGGTGGTGATGGTCGCCAGATCCAATACGACCCCCAGCTCCAAGCGCGTGTCCATGGCGTCAGTCCGTCACGACCGGGAAAGTCGCGGCGATGCCCCAGGCGATGGCCAGCGCATTGGCCAGCCCCGCGACCAGTGGGTGGTGTGTGCGGCGATAGACCCAGCGGCTGAAGAGGCCGTAGACGACGAAGAAGATCAGCATCACCGGCGCGATGATGCCGAGGAAGAAGAGCTCCCTGACGTTGAGGAGGATCGCCATCGCCAGCGACAGGAGGAAGAGGGCCTTGGTCACCGGATAGCCCCAGCGTGGCGCCGCCGGTCCGCGCGTCAGCCATTCATCGGCGAGGAAAAACGGCAGGGTGCCGGCGAGCACGACCAGGACCAGCCCCGCCCGATCACCGACCGGCAGGTAAGCCGTCACGAAGCGGTCGAGCGGGATGGCGAGCGCCAGGGTGACATAGACGGTGGTCGCAACGGCCGCGATGGCGAAGGCGCGCCAAGCGGTCCGGCCGGTCGCTGCGGCGGTTCGCTGTGTCCGAGTGAGCCAAAGCCCGATGGCCGTCAACGCCCCATAGAGCCCAAAGTGCAACAACAGATAGTCGCCGAGGAGGATCGGCAAGCCACCGAGCGGCACCGGCGCGAGCAGGAGCGGCGTCGCCAACGGCGGGATCAGGATCACCGGCCAGCTGCGCCGCCAGGGCTGACCGCCGCCGCGCGGTTCCGGGGCAACGGGCGGCAGCAGCTCGGCGAGCGGCCATGCGAGCAGCACGATTCCGACGAAGAGCAGACCCAGCCAACGACCGCGGCTTGCGACCTGGCCACTGCTGTGGCGATCGAACGACGGGTTCAGCCAGTCCACGGCGGCGTCGAGGCTATCCGGGCTGAAGACGACCCCGGTGTGCTCGACGCCCTCGGCGATCACCAGCCGACGGGCACTGCCGTCGGCGAAGCGGCCGTAGGTTTTGCCGGGGACGACCTCGCCCCCGGCCGCCATGCCGATAATGCGCTTGCCGACCTCATGCAGGTGAGCCGGCTCTGAGGCGCCGTAAACGACGAGCAGGTTGCGCGGGCTCGCGGCCGTGACCTCATCCGAGAAGGGCGACACAGCGATGGTCGCGGCCACCTCCGGGTGGCTGCGCGCATAGCGCACGATCACCTCGGTCGCCATCGAATGGCCGAGCAGCGCGATACGCCCGTCAGTGGCCTCTAGCTCACGGGCGAAAGCGACGATGGGGCCGAGCGACTCGAGCAGCGCTTGGGTGCGCCGATCGACATATTGGAGCCCACCGGGCAGGGGCATGGGGTTACGGCCGTGGCCCAGGAAGTCGAAGGTCACCGCGACGTAGCCGTTCTGGGCCAGGGTGACGGCGAAGGATTGCATCAACTGCTGGGAGCCGGCGAAGCCATGGGCGATGACGACGGCCGGCGCCGGCTTGCTCGTCGGCGGCGCGAAGACCGTGACCGGCGTTCCCTCGACCCGCGTTGTCCTGACGTCGAGATCGGCCTGCTGTTGCATGAGCGGCCAAAGGCCCGTGGCGATGAGGCCAAGTGCAACGACGGCGACGAGGGTCAGGAGGAGACGGCGCATTCGCCAACGCTACCATGTCGGGCGGGGCGGGCCAACTGACACCGCTGCGGGAGCGGCACATCGCCCCTCAAGACGTCGGCACCTCGGCCAAGAAGTGACGCAGCCGGCGGACGAAGGCTTTGGGCCGCTCCAGGTGCAAGGCATGGCCGCATTCGGCCAGCGTCTCGAGCCGTGCTGCCGGGCACAGGCGCGCCACCTCCGCATTGCGGGCGACGAATTTCGGGTCCTCGCGACCGGCGAGCAATAACAAGGGCATGCGAATTTCGGCGAGCCGCGGCCAGAGGGAGGGCTGGCGGCCGGTGCCGAGCCCTCGCAGCGACCGCGCCAGCTCTTGCGGGACGTTCCGATGCCGGCGCGCGAGCACCGCAGCGAAGTCGGGATGTGCGCGCAGCGATTCGAAGAGCGGTTGGGCGTACCAATGTTGCAGGAAGGTCGGGACGCCTTCGGCGCATAGCCGCGCCGCGAGGGCGTCGTCTCGCTCGCGGCGCTGGCGTCGCTCCTCGGCAGTCTTGAGACCCGGGGAGGCCGAGACCAGCACGACTCGCTCGAACAGCGCCGGAAAGTGCACCGCCAGATAGAGCGCCAGGCGTCCGCCCATCGAGTAGCCGATGAGCACGCAAGGTTTGACCTCCAGGCGCCCCAGCAGCTCGGTCAGCCCGCGCGCCGTCGCAGCCATCGCGTAGTTGGCCTCGCCGCCGTCGACGCGGGTGCGCCCATGGCCGGGAAGGTCGACCGCCAGACAGTCATAGTCATCGCCCAGTCCCTGCATCGCTTCCTCGAACTCGTCGCTGGCACCGAGGAAGCCGTGCAGGAAGACGACGGGTTTGCCCGACGCGCCATCGCGGCGGCGGTAGCCGAAGCGGTAGGGGCCGACAATGCAGGAGCGCTGCGACACGGACAGGGCTCAGGCGTCACCTTGCACTGTCACGGTCACCCCGCGCTGATGCCGCTGGACGCGGTGCTCGTAGAGGAAGATCCCCTGCCAGGTGCCGAGCGCGCAGCGCCCATCGGTGACGGGCAGTGTCAGGTCCATCTTGGTCAGGATGGCACGCACGTGCGCCGGCATGTCGTCGGCGCCCTCCGCCGTGTGGTCGAAGAGCCGGTCCCCGTCCGGGACCAGGCGCGCCATGAAGGCCTCGAGGTCGCGCTGGACCGTCGGGTCGGCGTTCTCGCAGATCACGAGCGATGCGCTGGTGTGGCGCGTGAAGACGTGGCAGAGGCCGGTTGCGATCCCCGAGCCGCGCACCACCTCCTCGACGCGCCGGGTGATGTCGTAGGTGCCGCGACCGCGGGTCGCGATGGCGAGCTGCTGCTGGTCGATCATCAGTCCCTCCTCGGTGCAAGGCGTTGCGATACTGCATGCCAGCCTAGGGGTTCGCAGGCGACAGTGCTAGCGGGAGCGGATAACCCTCGGTGCAATGACTGGCATAGAATGTGACGCCTGCTTTTCACCCTTCAGAGGAGATTGTCACCGTGCCAGCGACGGAGTGTCTGACCGCCGAGATGATGGAGGTGGGCATGCGCCAGGTCATCCGCCTCGCATTCACCCACGAGCAGGTCGCCCAGTACTGCGCCTTGACCGGCGACCAGAACGCCATCCATCGGGATCTCGAGGCCGCGCGGGTACGCTTCCCCGATATCCCCGATATCGTTGTCCCCGGCGGCCTGTTGCAGACCACCGTCTCGGGGCTGTTCGGCACGCGCCTACCGGGTGACGGCTCCCTCGGTCTCAGTTTCACGCCGGAACGCCTGCGCGAGCCGATCTGCCCCGGCCAGGCAATCGAGGTCACGCTCGAGGTGACGCGCCTGCGCGCCGGTATCGTCGAGCTCGATGTCTCCGTCGACGATCGTCACGGGCGCCGCATCACTGGCGCCAAAGCAAAGGTGCTGCCCCCGGACCCGGCGTATCGTCGTTGGTGGGAGCAGCAGTAGGGTCCCTCGATCAGCGACGCCGAGTCTTTGCCGTCAGCGACGACCTCGGATCAGCGTGTGCTCGTTCCCCCCGGAACCCGTCGCCATCTTGACGTGATGGGGTACTGAACGGCAGCCAAACCATGCCGATGAGTGCCCATCCTGAAAGATGGCGTGTCGTTCAGCCTCCGTTCAGTTACCCACGCGTAACCTAGCCTCGACGATGCGATAGATCGAATCGTATTCGTCAATTTGGAGTGTCGCCTACTCGCGGCACAGCGTCGCGAGTCGTCCGGACGTCCTGTGACGAGCAGCGCTCCGGAGCAGCGATTGCAACAATTGGCAAGGTTTCTCGGAAAAGGGTGAACAAAATGACGAATGCACGCTCGAAACTGGCTTCGCTGGCAGCCGCCGCGATCGTGGCAACCCTGTGCGGCCCCGTCTCCGCCTACAACATGAATACAACCATCCAAGAGGGACAGGTCAACACCAACGACACCTATCAGCGCGGCCCGATCAACGACAATGCAACCTGGCAGAACGGTCGGGACAACGCCAACCGCACTCGGCAGTTGGGCGAGGACAACTGGAACGAGACGGCCCAGTTCGGCAAGTACAACTACAACGAAACGCGTCAAGCGCGACGCGTCACGCGCGCCCGTGGCAACGGGCGGCACCATCGATAGGATCGATTGGGGGGCGGGCGCCGAGGCGTTGGGCGCCGGTCCCTCGCTTTTCAGTATTGGAGGCCGGATCAGATGAAAACCTCAGTCTTGATGGTCGGTGTGGCGCTGTTGAGCGCCTTCTCAGTTGCCCAAGGCAGTACCGTCCTGGACCGCGGCGATGGCCCTTGTGTACGCGTTACCGTGCAAGACGATCGAGTCAACGAGTCGGACGTGCTGCAGAATTGCCAACGCAACGCCAGTCGCACCGTGCAATTGGGCGCCCAGAACCGGGCACGAACGGTCCAGGCCGGCCGTGTTAACGACAACAAGGTCAGGCAAATCCATTTCGACAGAGACGCGTATTTCCCGCACAGGCGAAGCTACCGATAAGCCGCAGCAGGCGCCAGGTCGAGACCGCGAACCAATCCTCTGTGATCTGGTGCCTGCGCGCGGCAATCCATGAGGCCTGAACGGATTTAATGGCTTAGGCGATTTCGGTGCCTTGGAGGCAAAGCCGCTGCACGGGTGCGGCCGGTCTAACGATCATGGGTCGAGCCGAGCCACCCCGGACGATGAAATGTCGTCTCGCCCCTGATCGTTCCCTCACCCCAACCCTCTCCCGGAGGGCGAGGGAGC
>JGI12109J20283_10050493_pt1 | contig 13097 bp, 11 predicted proteins | sample ElkSlonscriptome_12_FD_20283 | JGI IMG/M metagenome (IMG submission 20283) | reverse complement strand
CGGGGCGAACCGCGTGGAGAAGCCGATAACGGCAGCTGCCGGAGTCGATGAGGGAGAAGTGCTGACCACCGGCTGTTCGCCGCGGAAATTGCTGCGACGGTCGCGCAGTCCGGTCCACCTTGCCCGGATCTTTCAACGCGCAATACGGATGTCGATGCGGGCCGATATGGCCTTCGGGGTCAGGCGCTGCACCGGGTCATAGAATTCAGAGCTCGCTTCGACTGCTGATCACCAGCTCGGCCAGGGCGTTCGGATCGAGGATCTCGATGTCGCGAGCGTTCGAATTCACGATTCTATCGACGCGCAGCGCCTTGAGGCACCGCGACAGCGTTTCTGGCTGTAATGAAAGATAGATCGCGATGTGTTTCTTGCTGGAAGGCAAGCGGAAAGAGGGCGCGCGGCCGTTACGCAGGTACTCGTCGTAGAGGAACGTGGCGACCCGGTGGCTGGCCTTGTCGACGGACAGCAATTCAACGTGATCGATCAATTCTTCGGCGCGTGTGATCAGCAGCGTGATGAGGTCTTTTCGAGCGCGCGGAGATCGGTCGAACAGGTCGACCAGAAAGTCGGTTTCGATCGACATCACCTCGCTGGCTACGATGGCCGCGCAGTTCAGGGAGTACCTCCGCGTGTGATCAAGAGAAATCGAATCGAGGATCGTGTCGCCGACGCCTGCAATGGCGAAGATCTTTTCTCCGCCCATCCGATTCAGCCGAAAGAGCTTGACCCTTCCGGAAAAACAGAAAAGCGTCCGATGGACGGATTCACGCTGTCGGAACAGCGATTCCTTCGCGCGCAGCGTGATGATCCTGGCGTGTTGGCGGACGTCTTCCACGAGCGCGTCGTCGAGGTTCCGGAATAGCCGGAACTGACGAACCTGCTGTGGGTCGACCATTCTGCGATCGAGCATCCGGGAATTCGCTCCTTTGAAATCCGCAATGAACGGCCTGGTTCGGCGGCCGCTGGAGGCCGCCTTCAAGGCACGATTCAGTATGCTTGATTCAAATTCAGGGCGTTTGATTTGAGTCAACGGAATCTGGGCTGGTCTCGCCCCGGATCTTTCGAATTCAATAACTTGCGATGCCGTGCGGACTCGGCAAGCGCGGACGGATGTATGGCTCCCTGGCCGTATCCAGTGAGTGGATTACCGGGTCGGCGTCAGCCTCCAGGGGCCATCCGTTCAGCCTCGGTCGCGCTGAGCCCCGGAGGTCGCCGACCGGTGGCTGTTGCGCTACGCGATTACTCGACGATCTGGTTGATCAGGACCGATACGTTGCCGGTGGTTTTCGGGTCGAATGGTTCGGACTGTCCCTGGAGATCGCCGGTGGCGGCGATCACGTTGCCGCTTCGACTGACGCGTGCGGTGACGTTGACGGTAGGAAAGGTCCCCAGCGTCAGTCCTTCGGCCATTGAATCGGCATCGCTGAGTACGACCGTCGCAGGCAGTGCCGAAGCTGCCATTCGTTTGACCGCCAGCGGGGCGGCGGGTCCGTTGACTGCACGAGCGAACACGAATACCGTTTCGGAACCTCCGAGCCGGGCCGCGACCGTGTCGTCCAGAGCGATATCGACGGAGACCTGAGTGCCGGCACCCGGGTCGTCCTGTGTCGCGGCGACCCGGGGTGTCGGTGTGTCTGCCGGACTGCTTGTCGTCGCGGGAGCCGTTTCGGCCCCATCGGCGCGGCGAATCCCTGCATGGATGGCATCCCGCGGCGCCTCGTTGCCCGTGGCGTCGGCCAGCATCGGTCCATCGGTTGCCGAAGCGATCTGCTCCCGGATCCGGTCGCGTACCTCTCCTTCCGGGAGGAGAGCTTCGAGCCGGCGCCACAGCGCGACAGCACGACCGCGATCGCCGGAATGGAACGCGCCCAGCCCGGCTAGCCAGAGGGCTTTCTGGTTCTGGGGCTCGCGCGCAAGCACCTGTCGCAGAAGCTGGTTGCTTTCCGCCGGAAGATTGGACTGGCCTCCCTGGAACAACAGCGTTTCCGCCAGCTCGACCCGCGCCAGAGTATTCCCGGGCTCCAGGAACACGACGCGACGAAAGGCCGATTCGGCGGCCGGGTACTGCTGAATCTGCTTGTAGATCATCCCGAGCTGGTTCCATGCAGCGATGTCGCCCGGTTCCGACTTCACCTGCTGGGTCAGGTCTCCCAGCATTTCGCGCAGCTGTCCGGTCTGTCCCGTGTCCGGGTTGATTCCTTGAGGCGTGCCGATCTGGAAATAGAGCACCGCGCCGACCAGCGGTACGGCGGCCAGAAGCATGAAAGCCAGTGTGCGAGTCGAGCGCGCGTGCGCCGAACCCGTGGCCTTCTGCTCTTCCTCGATCCGGGCGACTCGCTGGCGGTATTCCGGTTCCGAGAGTTCATCCCGGAGTTCTTCCAGCGCCTTTCGCCGCCTCCGGAGCTTCGACGCGTCGCCGCCGCCGCGCAACATCGGCAGCAGCAGAAATGCCAGCGCTGCAGCGACAAGCGCAATGGCGCCGACCAGGAACAGGGGAGAAGCCGATAGATTGCTCAAAAGTGTCTCCTGAACGAAGATTCGATTCGGATTGTTGACTGCGGCCGCGAGCGCAGCCGAGCTTGATCAAATGGATTCGGGATTTGCTGCTACTGCGCCGCTTGGCTGCGTTCCATCAGCATCTTCCGGCGGTGACGAATCAGGATGCCGCCGATGATCAAGCCGATCAGCAGCAGCACGATCGGACCCAGCCACAGGAGCAATGTATGGCCGGCGAACGGCGGGTTGTAGAGGACGAAATCGCCGTAACGGTCGCGGAGGTAGGAACGAATTTCGAAATCCGACCGGCCATCGATGATCTGCTGATAGACCTGCTCACGGAGGTCGGCTGCCAGCGCGGCGTTCGACGATTCGATCGGTTCGTTCTGACAGACGGTACAGCGTACTTCGCCGATCAGCGATCGATATCGATCTTCCTGGGTCTGACTCGCGAAGTCGCGCGGCTCGATCGGTGACTCGGATTGCGTGATCTGTCCGCTTGCGCTGGCGCTCGCCAGGGTCAGGATCAGCACGGCAAGAAAAGCTCGGATCATGAAGTTGCGGCCTCCGTTTCAAGTTCGCGGATCTTTTGAATCAGGTCGTCATACGACTCCGCGGTGACCGGACCGATATGCTTGTGGCGAATGATGCCGGTATGGTCAATCAGAAACGTCTCCGGTGCGCCGTAAACGCCGAGATCGATTCCCAGACTGCCCGGTTGATCGAACAGGTGAAAGTCCCAGGCGTCGCCGAACTGACCCAGCCAGCGCATGGCGGCGCTTCGTTCGTCCTTCCAGTTCAAGCCGACCAGCGGTGATTCGATCTCCCGGCCCATGCGCGTGATCAGCGGATGCTCCACCCGGCAGGATGGACACCAGCTGCCCCATACATTGAGGACGAAGGGCTTGCCGAGCAGGTCGACCCGCGCGACCGTGGCCGACTCGTCGTGCAGCGTCGGCAACGCGAAGTTGGGCATCGGGCGGCCGATCAAAGGGCTATCGATCACCTGTCGCTGGTCCGCGGTCTGCAGGCCGGTCAGCAAAAGGATCACAAGGCCAAGGAATACCCCGAAAGGGAGCAGCATCCGGATCATGTCGCAAGCGCCTCCCGGTTGCCGGCAGCCGAAGAAGCCGGAGGATGGTCCTCGGCGTGGTGGGCTCGGCGCACCCAGTAGCGTCGGTCGCTTGCCGAAATCAGCGCGCCGATCAGCATCAGCAAAGCGCCACCCCATATCCAGCGGATGAATGGCTTGATGTGGATTCTCATCGACCACGCGCCGCCGCCGATCGGTTCGCCAAGCGCGACGTAAAGGTCGCGGGTGAATCCCGGTCGAAGTTCGATCTGGGACATGATCTGACCGGACCGGTAGTAGCGACGCTTCTGCGGCGCCATGAGGTGCCGCTCTTCGCCGTTCTTCAGGACGCTGAGCCTGGCTTCATCGGCAGCCCAGTTCGGGCCCTTCACCGTGACGACTTCGTTGAGGCGGAATGTCAGACCGGCGGCCTGGACTTCCTGCCCGGGCTCCATTCGGAGGTCCTTCTCGAATGTCGTCGATTCCACCATCGCGACGCCGATGACGAATACACCAACGCCGAAGTGGGCCAGGCTCATTCCCCATTGACCGCGAGTCATGCGACCGTGCGACTGGCGCCGCTGACGCATGACGTAGGCGGCAGCGCCGGCCATCAGCCAGAGTCCGCCGACCCAGCCGGCGATGGCGCGCAGATTCCAGGAGCCCAGTAGCGCGGTGATCACCAGCGCTCCGATGACCGCCGCGACCGCGGCCCAGAGGAGCGGACGCAGGGTCCGCATCACGTTGTCGTGTTGCCATTTCGACATCGGTCCAAGCGGCAGCAGCAGCACGATCGGCGTCATCAGCAGCACGAACATGGCGCCGAAGTAGGGCGGACCCACCGAAACCTGTCCCCAACCCATGAAGTCGATCAGGATCGGGTAGACGGTACCGATCAGAACCATCGCCGCGGAGACCACGAAAAAGATGTTGTTCAGCAGTAGCGCCGATTCACGGCTGACCACGTCGAAGCCTTCACCGGTCGCGATTCGTGGCGCGCGGATCGCGTACAGCAGCAGCGAGCCGCCGACCACCACGCCGAGGAAAGCCAGGATGAACAGACCGCGCTCGGGATCGTTGGCGAAGGCGTGGACCGAGGTCAGGACGCCGGATCGAACGAGGAACGTGCCGAGTAGTGAAAGCGAGAACGCGGCGATCGAAAGCAGCACCGTCCAGGCGGGGAAAGCGCCGCGCTTTTCGGTGACCGCTTGCGAATGGATCAACGCGGTACCGACCAGCCAGGGCATGAAAGAGGCGTTTTCCACCGGATCCCAGAACCACCAGCCGCCCCAGCCGAGCTCGTAGTAGGCCCACCAGGAGCCCAGCGCGATGCCGCCGGTCAGGAAGGCCCATGCCGACAGCGTCCATGGCTTGGCCCATCGAACCCAGTCGCGCTCTACGCGGCCGCCGATCAGGCCGGCGACGGCGAACGCGAAGGCCACCGAGAAGCCCACGTAGCCCATGTAGAGCAGCGGTGGGTGGAAGATCATTCCGGGATCCTGGAGCAACGGGTTCAGGTCGTTGCCGTCGGGTGTGCCGGGCAGCAGACGGTCGAAGGGGTTCGAGGTGAACGCGGTAAATGCCAGGAATCCGACGCAGACCATGCCCATTACGGCAAGAACGCGGGCGCGGAACACCCGCGGAAGTGAACCGGACAACAACACCACCGCCATCATCCAGCCGGTGAGCATCAGCAGCCACAGCAGCAAGGACCCCTCGTGACCACCCCAGATCGCGCTGATCCGGTAGTACCACGGCAGCAGAAGATTGGAATTGGCCGCGACGTAGCGGATCGTGAAGTCGTTGGCAAGGAAACCCCATGCCAGCAGACCGAAGCCCAGTGCCGTGAAAACGAACAGACCGATCGTCAGCGACGGCGCCGTCGCGATCAGGCGCTCATTGTTGTTCCATGCGCCGATGATCGGGAGAACCGAAAGACAGATCGCGATCAGCAGCGAAAGAATGAGCGTGACTTGTCCGAGTTCACCAATCATTCGCCCGCTCCACCGGCAGGGTGACCGGTCTTTTCAAGCGCGCGCTTGACTTCCGGAGGCATGTACTCCTCGTCGTGCTTTGCAAGAACCTCATGGGCCTCGAACCGCCCTTCGCGAAGAAATCCGTGCGCCACGATTCCCTGGCCCTCCCGGAACAGGTCGGGCAGGATTCCGTCGAAAACAACCGGCACTTCGGCGGCGCCGTCGGTTACGGCAAAACTCACCTGCAAACCTTCGGTAGCGTGCTTGACGCTGCCGTCGACGACCAGCCCACCGAGGCGAAACTGCCGGTCGGGCGGTAATTCTTGCGCTTCCACGTCGCTTGGGCTGACGAAGAAACGCATGTTCTGGTTCAGTGAAACCATGGCAACGCTGGCGGCTGCGGCGATACCGCAGATCATGCCGGCGACAATCCATGCGCGACGTTTGCGAGTCGGGGTCATTTCTGGCTCCTGGCGGCGGCTCGCCGCTCGGCTTCGGCTTCGAGCAGGTTGGTAATGAGGCGTTTACGTTTGAGCAGCGGCTGGATGAATTGCCAACCGACGATCACGGCGAATACCGCGTAACTGCTCCAGACATACTGTGCGTGGGTAATTTCAGGAATCATCGATTCTTTATCCCTTTCCAATCCCTTCGTTCTTGGAACGTCTCGAATGGCCGAGGTTCCGCGAAATTTCAGCAATCCTAGCCTCGGCCGGCTAAGCATTCCTTGCTCTGGGTCAAGCTTTCACGCAGCTTCCAGAATCCGTTCGCTGACCCACTTCTTGTTCCGGTCCTGATCGATCAGTTCATTGCGTGCCCGGTCCAGCAGCGCGGCACCGAAAAACAGTTTGGTGGCGACGACCATCCAGAGCAGCGGCGGCAGCATCGAGGGGTCCATCGACGATTCGCCGATCAGGCGAATGGTCTGGCCTTGATGCAGCGTGTTCCACCATTCGACCGAGAAATGGATGATCGGAATGTTCACCGCCCCGGCCAGCACCAGAACGCAAGCGATCCGCGCGCCCTTACGCTTGTCGTCGAAGGCCGCATAGAGCCCCATGATTCCGATGTAAATGAACAGCAGGATCAGCATCGAGGTCAGTCGCGCGTCCCATTCCCACCAAGTGCCCCACATCGGCTTGCCCCAAAGAGAGCCGGTCGCGAGACAGACCAGCGTCAGGGCCGCGCCGATCGGCGCACAGGACATTGCCATGATTTCGGTCAGCCGGATTCGCCAGATCAGCGCGATCACGGCAAGGATCGCCATGACGCCGTAGATGAACATTGCCTGCCAGGCCGACGGCACGTGGATATAAAGAATTCGAGCGCTGTCGCCCTGCTGATAATCCGGCGGAACGACATACAGCGCAAGGTAGATCCCGTACAGCGTGGTGATTGCGAAGCCGGCCCAGAGCCACGGAGCGACGCGGCGGGAAAACCCGTAGAAGTACGGGGCGGAGCCCAGCATGTGAAACCAGAGTTTGAGCTTTTTCCAGATCATTCCAAGTTCATCCTCAAAGCAGCGGCGATGCCCAATGGTGCGAGCGTAAGGGCCAGTATGGTAAACGCTCCGAGAAGCCCGATGTAGGCTCCCGGATCCAGGTTGTCGGCGGTCATCGAAACTGCGCCGGTCGCAAAGATGACCAGTGGCACGACCAGGGGGAAGATCAGGATCGACAGCAGCACGCTCGCCCCGCGCGTCGACAGCGTGAGCGCCGCGGCCAGCCCGCCCAGCAGGCTCAGCGCCGGTGTGCCGATCAGCAAGGTCAGAATCAGCGTTCCCAGCGCGTGGTCCGGCAGATTGAGCATCTCTGCGGCCAGCGGCGAGAAGACGATGACCGGCAGGCCGGTGATCAGCCAGTGCGACAGCAGTCGCGCCATGACCCGACCGTACACCGAATCGTTGCCAACGAACCACTGCTCCAGCGTCCCGTCTTCCAGGTCGGGTCGGAACAGGTGTTCCAGTGCAAGAAGGCTTGCCAGCAGGGCGGCGACCCAGACCATGCCGGGTGCCATCCTTGCCAGCAGATTCGGCCCCGGCCCAACGCCAAGCGGGATCAGCACGATCACCGTGAACAGGAAGAACAGCGGCAGCAGCGATTCGCCGAGTCGCCGAAAGGCGAGTTTCATGTCGCGCCGGAACAGCGCTGCAATGGGACGACCGTGCGCGGGCTTCATGAGCGATCCCCTGTTCGCTGAGTGGAGAGACGGACCTGCACCACGCGCTCGGCATCGACGTGCGGATGACGTTGGTGGGTTGCCAGAATGACGCCTTGATCCGAATCGATCTGCGATGCGATCAACTCGTCGACGCGCTCGCAGCCTGCATCGTCCAGGCTGGCGTAGGGCTCGTCCAGCAGCCAGACCGGCGCGTTGCGCACGAGCAGTCGCGAGAGCCCCAGACGCTTGCGCTGACCGGCCGACAGGGCGCGCGCGGGGCGCGAGCCGAGGCCGGCCAGCCCGACCATCGCCAGCGCTTCGGCAATCGGCATCGCGGGCGGGCCGACTTCGCGCTCATAGGCCAGGTTTTCGCGACACGTAAGGTCGGATTTGACGGCCGGCTGGTGGCCGACGAAGGAGACGTCGGCGTGATGCGTGAGCTTGCCCGCTACCGGCGCGAGAATTCCCGCAAGCAGCCGGAGCAGCGTCGTCTTTCCGACGCCATTCGGCCCGGTCAGGACGATGACCGTTCCGGGCTCCAGGTCGATGTCGACCGGGTCGAAAACCGGTTCGCCGTAGCGGTGGAATTCCAGCCTCGAGCCGCTCAGCAGGTGGTTCGATCGATTCAAGAATTTCTACTCCGATGTTGGGCCGCTATCCGCGTCGTCGGCCGGTGAGTAAAAGCGAAGCTGCGCCGGGTGCCCCGGTTGGCCGACCACGACGGCTTTCTGGTCGAACGCCTCTGCCAGTTCATCCACTTCACGATCGTATTCGAAAGTAAAGAACCACCCCGGTTCGTCGGGCCATCGACCGTCGGGGTCGCGGTTCAGTGCCGGCAGCAACCGCCGCGGCGATCGATCCCGCAACAGCCGCTCGAGCCTCCGATGGGCGCGAAGATTGCTTCGAGATGAGACTTGATTTCCCTGAGGATTGAACGCCGTGAGGATGCACCACCGGCTGCCGTCCGCGAGCTGGTCGACGAATTCATCCCGGATCCCGATTCGCACTTCCAGCGTCCTGTCCCCGGTCTCGACTCGATATCGAGCGGCGCGGAACGCGGATTCGAGGGTGCGGTCGTGAGGTTGTGCTGCTGCAGGCATCGCGTTATTCATTGTGGATCGTGACCAGACGAGTTTCCGGAGTTGCACCGCCTCTGCGTGAGGCGATCTTGATGATCCGGAATCGATTCGCGGTATTCTACCCAGCTTGCATTTACAGCCGTTGGACTATGACAGAGTACGACTACGATTTGCTGGTCATCGGCGGCGGGTCCGGTGGCGTGCGCGCCGGACGGATCGCCGCTGGATACGGGGCTCGCGTCGCGGTATGCGAAGAGTCACGATTGGGCGGAACCTGCGTCATTCGCGGATGCGTGCCGAAAAAGCTGCTGGTGTTTGCCAGCCAGTTCAGCGAGGCGTTCGCTGATGCCGCCGGTTACGGGTGGCAGGTCGGAGCGACCGGTTTTTGCTGGTCCGACCTGGTGGCCGCCAAGGAGCGCGAGATCACCCGCCTCGAGGGCGTCTACGGTCGGCTGCTGGACAACGCCGGAGTGGACATCCTGACCGGTCGCGCAACGTTCGAAGACGATCACACGATCGCCGTCGGTAATCGGAAGGTACGCGCCGAACGGATCCTGGTCGCTGTCGGCGGACGACCCTTTCGCCCCGACATTCCGGGAGCCGAGCTGGCGATCGAATCCGACGATGCCTTCGACCTTCCGGAATTCCCGGCACGCGTCCTGGTCGTCGGTGGCGGTTACATTGCGGTCGAGTTCGCCGGCATCTTCCGGGGCCTGGGCGCCTCGGTGACGCTGAATTATCGTCGGGATCGAATTTTGCGCGGGTTCGACCACGACGTGCGTCGGGTGATCGAGCAAGGCATGCGTGCACGGGGAATCGAGTTCTCCTACGGCTCGACGCCGCAGTCGATTTCGGCTGGACAGGACGGCAGCCGCAAGGTCCGGTTTTCCGACGGTTCATCCGGGGAGTTCGATCAGGTCCTGTATGCAACCGGGCGTCGGCCCTATACGGGGGCTCTCGGCCTCGATCGCGCCGGGGTCGAGACCGGTCCGGGAGGCGAAATCACTGTCGATGAATTCAGCAAGACCTCGGTTCCGCATATTTTCGCGGTCGGGGATGTGACCGATCGGATCGCGCTTACCCCGGTTGCGCTGATGGAAGGTCACGCGTTCGCAGATACCGTGTTCGGTCGGCGACCCCGGTCTGCGGATCATGCGAATGTGCCGTCGGCCGTTTTCAGTCAGCCGCCTTACGCCGGCGTGGGAATCACCGAGGACGCCGCGCGGTCCGAGGGGCAGGACGTGGTGATTTTCCGCTCGGAGTTCACGCCGATGAAGTACACGCTGAGCGGGCGCGAAGAGAAGGGCATGATGAAGTTGATCGTCGATCGGCAGACCGACGTGGTGCTGGGCATGCACGTCGTCGGTCCGGATTCTCCGGAAATCGTGCAGGGGTTCGCCGTCGCGATTCGGGCGGGGTTGACCAAGGCGGACTTCGACCGGACCATCGGCATCCATCCGACCAGCGCCGAGGAACTGGTCACGCTGCGCGAGCCCGTGGCGTGAGTGCCGCTCCGGACGGGCGCGCCGCGTATCTCATGGGTGCTGCGGTTATCATGCAGGGAACTTCGAAGCGATTCGTTGCCTCTACCGTTTTGGAAAAGGACGAATAAACGATATGTCAATCTTGCGTGTTTGGTTACTGATCATCGTGGCCGTCTGGCTGTTCCCGGCGCCGTTGTCCGCTGCCGGACCCGGCATCGACCCCGACATGTGGATCGTCGAGCTCGACGACGCGCCAACCGTTTCTTTCCGGGGCGGTGTACCGGAGTCGGTGACGCGCACCGGTAACAGCGCGGGCAAGATCCTTGATGCCACCGCACCGGACGTCACCGGTGCCGATCGGCTGCGAGTGTCCGACCCGGCGGTACAGCGCTATTCAGCGCATCTGGACCAGGCGCGCGCCGAGGTACTGGATCGAGCGTCCAATCGGCTCGGCCGGACGCTGGTGCCGAAGTTCGTCTATCGACACTTGCGCAACGGATTTGCGCTGAGCATGAACGAACGGGAAGCAAGCCTGTTGGCGGAGCTGCCGGGTGTCCGCTCGGTGACGCCGGACGTCATCGAGACGCTGCAGACCGACGCTGGGCCTGCCTGGGTCGGGGCGCCCGGTGCATGGGCCGGTTCGGTCGGCGTCCCGGGGACGCGTGGCGAAGGCACGGTTCTCGGCGTGATCGATTCCGGCGTGAACTGGGCGTCGATTTTCTTCGACCCGGCCGAAACCAGCTTGCCGATCGACAACCCTCGGCCCGCCTTTCTGGGCTTGTGTGCCGACGGCACCTTGAACATCTGCAACGACAAGCTGATCGGCGTCTACGACTTCACCGAAGAAAATACCGACGGGTTCGATCCAGACGGCCACGGGTCGCACACCGCGTCCACCGCCATCGGCGTCCCGCTGAGTTTCAGCCTGAATTTCGGCAGCGGGCCGATCGGTTTCCAGGTATCGGGTGTCGCGCCGCGCGCCAGCTTCATTTCCTACAAGGCCTGTCAGGCGCCCCCGGACAGTCCGACGGGTCAGTTCCAGTGCCCGAGCAGCGCCACCAGCGCGGCGCTGGAACAAGCGATCACCGATCAGGTCGACGCGATCAATTACTCCATCGGCGGTCCGCCCATCGACCCGTGGAGCCTGCAGGGTAACCAGCGCTTGTTTCTCAATCTTCGCGAGGCCGGTATCGTCCCGGTGACCTCGGCCGGAAACAGCGGGCCGATCGAAGGGACGGTCGGCAGCCCGGCCAACGTGCCGTGGGCTGTGGCGGTCGCCAATGCACACCACGGGCGCATCATCGCCAACCGCGTCGTCAACACCGTTGGCGGCGATTTCGAGCTCGGCGACCTAGTCGGTGAGGCCGTTGCCGGTGGAACCACGATCCTGCCGATCGTGCACGCCAGCGATTTCGGCAATGCCCTGTGCGGTACCGGGCCGGCTGAACTCGGCCCCGACTGCGCCGACAATACCGGTGCGAGCAATCCTTTCCAGCCGGGCACGTTCGACGGCGAGATCGTGGTCTGTGATCGGGGCACCTACGGGCGCGTCGAAAAGGGTAAGAACGTGCTGGAGGCGGGCGCCGGCGGAATGATTCTGGCCAACACTTCGGCTCAGGGAGACAGCGTTCAGCGCGACGAACACTGCCTGCCGGCCACGCATATCGATTCCGAACAGGGCGATCTTCTGCGGACCTGGCTGGCTTCCGGCACAGGCCACGGCGGCCGGCTGACCGGCACGCAGCGATTCATCGATCCGTCGCTTTCCGGCGAGATCAACAATTCCAGTTCGCGAGGCCCGGCTGGTGACGCGCCCGGCCTGATGAAACCGAACGTGACTGCACCGGGTACCTCGGTGCTTGCTGCGGTGACCGAAATCAATGCGACGGAAGACGGCCCCGGAGAGAATGCCGCCAATCAGGTCGGTTTCCTGACCGGGACCTCGATGTCCTCGCCGCACGTTGCTGGCGCGGCTCTGCTGATCCGTTCCGCTCATCCGACCTGGAGCGTCGATGCCGTGATTTCGGCGCTGGAGACGACGAGCGTTGCCGATCGCGTCCAGAACGCTGGCGACACGCCGACGCGCATTATCGATCGAGGCGCAGGCGGAATCCGGGTCGACCAGGCCATGCGCATCGGCCTGTATCTTCCGGTCACCGAAAACGAATTTCTCGCCGCCAATCCATCCAGCGGCGGGGATCCGTCGGAGCTGAATCTCCCCGGCCTGGTCAATGAGCGTTGCGTGCTGTCGTGTTCATTCACGCGGACCGTGCGCGCGCTGGAAGCCGGCGCATGGGAGGCTACCGGAGAGGGCGATCCGATCATCACCGTGACGCCGTCGTCGTTCTCGCTTTTGGCCGGCGAAGAGCAGGAACTGACGATTCAGGTTTCGCGCGCTGCAGCCAGCGTCGGTGACTGGGACTCGGGCAGCGTGGTTCTGACGCCGACCTTCGGCGATTTCTCTACCCAGCGGCTACCGCTGGGCGTGACGCTGTCGGCGAGCGCGCTGGACCTGATCAACACCCAGACCAACCGCGGCCGGGATTCGATCGGACTCAGCGATCTGGCGCCGGTCGACGAACTGGTGTTTCGAACCAGCGCACTGATCCGTCCGGAGCAACGCGAAGCCAGCCTGAACGAAGACCCCACGCCGGATTCCGCGTTCGACAGCGATGCCGGAACCGAGACCGTGCTGGTCGACGTGCCCAGCGACGCGCTGCTGCTGCACGCTGAAACCTTCCAGTCCGGTGCCATCGATATCGATCTTTACGTGGGCCGGGATCTGAACGGTGACGGGCAGGCGCAGTCCGGTGAGGCTGTTTGCCAGTCG
>JGI12109J20283_10918770_pt1 | contig 13108 bp, 7 predicted proteins | sample ElkSlonscriptome_12_FD_20283 | JGI IMG/M metagenome (IMG submission 20283) | reverse complement strand
CACCTTGTGGGAAGCTTGTGGTGAAAGCTAACCGGCGCGACTCGACCAATCCATCAGAACTTGTGAAAGACTGTGAAAGATTATGAAAATAGTTTGAATTCAGGAGGATAGCAGGCCAAGCCCGCCACGACCCGCATCCGGCGCGGAACTGCTCAAAGGAAGTTTCACGATCACGGTGGCAACCAGCGCCGTCAGGGAACCTCTGAACGAACGGGATGCCCGCCGGTGATCAGGGCCGACGCTCGAGCGACATCACGATCGGCAGGTGATCGGATACGCCCTCGCGCGCCTCGAGGTCGAAGCGCTTCGGCGTGCCGTCTTCATGGAGCTGTCCCTCGAAGGCCGTGACCACGTCGACCGAGTCGACGTCGAGCGCCCAGCGATCCGACTCCGAGGGTGAGAAAAGGATCATGTCGAGGAACGACCAGCTTTCGCCGCGTCGCCAGTAGTTCGTGCCCTTGCAGCCGTCGCATCCGACTTCGTGCGCCACGATCCAGTACGGCCGAACCAGGTCGTCCATGATCGTGGTGTCTTCCATCTCTCGCTTCGGCGTGTTGAAATCGCCGGCGGCAAACACCGGGCGATCGCTCGGCAGATCGGCGCGAATGCGATTGAGATGTTCATAAGCGGTCCGACGCATTTCGATCGGGTGGTACGGGGCCGGAAAATGAACCGAGTAGCCGGTCAGCAAGCTACCGTCCGGCAGCTCGAAACTCGCCTCGAGGATGCCGCGCGTGTCCTGCGCCCGATCCGGGAACGCGGACATGTCGACCGGGTGGAGTACCGGCCGACCGGCCAGGGGTAGACGCGTCAGGAAGGCAACGTCGATACCGCGGTCGTCGAGGCCCTCGATCAGCACCGGCTCGCGATAGCCGGCGGCGGCGAGAAACTCGCCCCGTAGCCGGTCGAGTACGCGAATGTTCTCGACCTCCTGCAGCGCAAGAATGTCCGGCCCGATGCCGTCGCTGTAGGCCAGGATCGTGGCCGCCAATTGTTCGAGCTTGAAGCGCAGCGCATCCTCGCTCCAGTCGAGGTAAAGGCAGTCCTCGCGCCAGCGATCGACCTCGATCAGCTCGCACGCAGCGACGTGCTCGGGATCGGACTTGACCGCCGCCGGCAGGTAGGTGGCGTCGTCCTTGCCGGGATCGTCGGCGGTATCGAACAGGTTCTCGACGTTGAACGCCATGATGCTGACCCGCTGCGACTCCGGCCGGGATGTCGCGGAACCGACGATGTCGTCCGAAGGCGCCACCGGCGGGTTCGATGAACAACCGACAAGAACGACGGAGATTGCCAGCAGGTAGAGTCTTTTCATGGATATTCCTCAACGTTTGGCGGATATCGATCGGAGTGGTTCAGTGGCAAGGACCGGCGCATCGCTCCGGGTCGGGAGCAGGCAACACCCACCACGAGCCCCGGACTCCGGATTGGCCGCCAGCGAATGCCGCGTCAGCTTCGAAGGACCACGATTCTAGAAGAATTCCGGCAGGCGCTTTCAGCATCTGCAAGCCGGTCCAGGGCACGCCGTTGGCGAATGCGCCGATCGAACGGTCGTTTTTCGATCGGGCCATTCAAGCGCCGAATCGAAACACCCCCAGCAGAAATCGCCGGACGACCGGGCGCGGCGCGTCCAGATCGGGCCACTCACGCTCGGCAAACGCGTCGAGCCGGCGCATGGTCTCTTCGAGAATGTCGTCCGGAAGCACCCAGCTCTCGGCGTCGTCGCGCGAGCGGATGCCGTCGAGCACCGCCCGCGGCGTGAGGTCCGGACGCCATTCGGCCGCCACCACTTCACCCTCGCCGACCGGCTCGGCGCCGAGTTCGGCCAGGGTCTTGACGATGGCCGCGCTGCCGCTGGGCGGCGCTGCGGCAGACGCACCGGGCGGCAGCATTTCGGTACCGACTTCTACGACGGTTCGGCGAAAGCGGTTGCGAATCGCGCCTTGAAACGTTTCGGGGTCGAGCCAGTCCCGACCGAGCACGAGCGCTCCCCCCGGACGAACCACCCGGGCCACCTCCGCCAGCACGTCGGGCCATTCCGAGACCAGGTGGAGGACGTGCACCGCGATCGCGCCGTCGAAAGACGCGTCACTGAACGGCAGGGCGCGGATGTCGGCTCGAGCCAGATGAATGCCTTCCGAGCCCCGCTCGTCGATTCGATTCGCCAGCGTGGACAGCATGTTCAACGACCGGTCGATCCCGAGGACTTCGCAGCCGGCGGCAGCAACCGGCAGCGCGATCCGACCGGTTCCGACGCCCAATTCCAGCACGCCGGAGCGCTCGGGCATCTGGGCGGCGATGGCCCGGCCGATCTCGGTCGAAACTTCGGGCGGATGCCCGCGCATCGCATCGTACTGCTCGGAGACGCGCGAATCGAAGCGAAAATCAAGGCGGCTACTGTCGTTCATGCGGTGCTCGCTGCGGCCACGTCGCTTGCACCCGGGTTCGAGCGCCGGCTTCGACGGTTCAGGCGCTCGCCGCCGAACCCGGCGACAGTTCCGAAGACGCCGGATCGTTTTGCCGGGGTACGCCGGCGGTGGCGTGGAACTCGCGAATGCTGACGCGATAGAGAATGTATCCCGCGATCATCAGCCCGACGGCCTCGAGCAGAAAAATGCCGAAGTAGGCGTGCTGCGGTATCAGCAGTCCGCCGCTGATCAGGGTGGTATGCAAGGCGCCGCTGCCGATCGAGGACACGCCCATGCCAAGCGCCTGCGCCGTGCCCCAAAGCCCCATGTACAGCCCGGTGGCGTTGGCCACAGTCATCTCCATCATCAGGGCCAACGCGCCGACGTTGAAGATGCCGATGAACAGGCCCATCGCGAACAGGTTGGGTCGAACGATGGGCTCGGCTCCGAAAAGCGACGAGCCCGACAGCACCAGGAACGTCACTGCGGCGCCGCTCAGGCCGGCAATCACCAGCTTCTTTCTGGATATCTTCAGCGCGTAGCTGACCACGCCGGTCAGCACCATGCCGATCAGCACGCCGCCGGCCCAGTAGCGCTGGAGCGTGGAAGTCTCTGTGATCGTCATCGCAAAAACCTCGGCGCCGAAGACTTCGATGATGTTTTCCTGCAGGAAGATCGAAAAAATCGCCAGGAACACGAACGCGAAGAAGGCACGGGTGTGCGGGTTTCCGCGAACCAGCTTGAACGCCGAGGCGATCGGGTTGCCCGGCGGCGCCAGCGCACGGGCCTTGAGCCGCGCGGCCTCGAGTTCGTCGGCGCTCATGCGCCGCTCCATGCCGATCACGCCCAGCAACGTGCTTCCGAGCACGATCAGCGGGGTGAGGTTGTAGAGGTTCTGCATCGCCTCGGGCGAGAACTCCGGCCGAACGATGTTCATGACCACAGTGGCCAGAATGGTACTCATGATCAGCACGATCCAGACCACCGAGATCACCAGGCCGCGCGTCTCGGGCGTCGTGACCTCGGCAATCAGCGAATGATAGGAATCGGCGATCACCGCCATCGACAGACCGAACACGGTAAACAGCACCACGGCGCTCAGCATCGCCCAGATCGAGCCTGAGCCCATGTTCAACACAACGGTCGGCAGAACCAGGAACAGCAGGCTGGCGACCAGGCTGCCGAGCAGCAAATACGGCGTCCGTCGGTAGCCGAAGACCGGAATGGTATCCGCGATGCGCCCGATCACGACCTGGAACGGCGCCATGAAGTAATGAATCGACAGCAGCGAGGTCACGACGATCGCCGCGATGCCGAGCTCGAAGATGGCGACGCGATTGAAGTCGATCGTCAGCAGCGCGAACATCCAGCCCGTAGCGACCTTGGGCAAGGCGATGCGAATGGTCCAGATGATCGCCTTGATGCTATTCCACATGACGGTCCAGAGGCCCCGAAAACAGTCTGGTTCTTGTATTACATCGTCCGGGCGATTTCAAGCTGGCGCGCCCGCATGGCCAAGGATAGCAGCGCAAGCCGCCCGGCGCACTCTCGGAGTTTCGAGGAAAGATATTTCGGGAGCTCCGGGCGCGGGGCCGTCCGATCGGCTCATTCAGACGCCAATCGTTGCGACCCCCCACCGGCCGGCCGGGCGGCGCGCCGTTGCGCGTCCGCCCGCCATCCGACGCTCGACGCGGAATCAGCGATCGCCGAACCGGTAGATCACCCGGACGCCGACGACCTGCGGCTCGGGCAGGTAAGCAATCAGCGCCCTTCCCGGCGCGAAACCTTCCGGGTTGCCCGGATCAACGTTGCGCTGCGCGCTGCGGATGGTGTCGTTGTCGGTCAGGTTGGTAACGAAGCCGATCACGTCGACGTGCTCGAACTCGATTCCGGCCTGCAGGTCGACATTGGTATAGCTCGGCATCCATGCCCTGTTGGCTTCGCTGAGGAAGCGCTTGGAGCGGTACTGGCTCCGGACCTCGACGAACCAGCTGTTGCCGCTGTTGCCCAGCGGAGCGCGGTACAGACCACCTATGTTGAGCGCGTGTTTCGGGCTTTTGGGCACGCGATTGCCGGAGAAGTCGGCGCAGGCGTTGCCGGCTTCGGCGCGAATCTGCGGCGACGAGGTCTGGCCATCCGGCACGCCGCACTCAACGAACGCGTTCGGCCCGGCGTTCGGGGCCGGACCGCCGATGAATTCCTCGAACTCGGCGTCGGTATAGGCGTAGCCCAGCTGCAGATCGAGACCCGGGACCGGATTCCAGCCCGCCATGACCTCGAAACCCTTCGACTCCACTTCTCCGGCGTTGGTGATTCCGGGCACCGCCACGATCGTGTCGCCGGCACCGGTCTGGTTGACCTGAACGCCAATCTGCTGGTCGGTGTAATCGTTGTAGAACAGCGCGGCGTCGAGCTCCACGTTGATATCGCTCCAGAGGCTCTTGAATCCGACCTCGTAGGCGTCGACGAACTCCGGCAGATAGCCCTGCTCATCGAACTCGATCAACTCGTTGACGTTGAAGCCGCCGGGCTTGAAGCCGCGAGCCACGTTGCCGTAGACCATGACGTTGTCGTTGACCCGCCAGTCCAGCGTCACGCGCGGCGTCCATTCGTCATAGGACACCTTTTCAGACTGCGGGCAGGCCTGCACCGTGCCCGGCGGAGGCACGTTCGGCCCCGGCACGCCCATGAACATGGCCCCCTGCGGGATCCCCGGCAGACACACGGGATCCAGCTGGCGAAGCGAGATGTCCTGCAGCCGCCAGCCGGGCACCGAATAGCGGATTTCGTCGGAATTGAAGCGCGTCTCCAGGCCCAGTCGGACCCGGTCTGTGATCTCCCACTTCAAGCTGCCGTAGACAGCGGCGTACTCGGTATCGCGATTGAGACGCACCGGGAAATCCGGCGTGACCTGCTGAGTCCCGAGGAAAAATGGCGGCCCACCGAGCGGCGAGTTCGGATTGCGCAACCAGAAGCTGGAGCTGTTGACCAGTGTGGAGTCCTCGTCGAGATACTGCGCGCCGAGAAGAACGCGCACGCTGCCGAGATCGCGGGTCCAGAACAGGTTGTGATCGATGCGTTCGTTGGCGTAGTCGAGTTTCTGCAGTGCCGACAGCGAGAAAACGAACCCAGGCGGTGCATCATAGTCGGTGAAGTCTCCGTCGGCCTCGATGAAGCTGTCGTTGTCGATCCAGCCCAGCGTGTATCGCAGCGTGCCGAAATCGGTGGCCCACTTGGCGTCCAGCGAAAGAATCTGCTGATCGAGCTCCAGACCGCGCGGCGGCTCTCCGGTCTCCTCGTTGAAACCCATCTGCACATCGCTGATGTCAGCGCGGATCGGGCCGAGAATCGCGCCCCGGGTGCAGGCCTCGAAAACCGGCGCAGGCAGGCCGGAAAGGTCGCCCGGGCACGGCAGCGACGGCGAGCCGGGCGGACCGGCGGTGAACGTGCCGTCCGGAACCGGCAGACGCGTGTTGGCCGGGATCTGCGCGGTCGGATAGTCCGAATTGTCCGTCGAGCTGACGCGATAACGGAGGTTGATATCCCAGTTCACGCCCGGGGTGAATCGCAGCGCACCGGCAATGCCTTCGAATTCCTCGGCGCCCAGCGGGCCGCCGTTGACCGGGTTGGTCCAGAAGCCGTCGCTGTCTCGAACCGCGGCGTTGATTCGATAGCCGAGCAGCCCGTCCACGATCGGTCCACTGATCATGCCCTCGAAGCGGCGCTGGCCGTATTCCGCAACCTCCATCGTGAGCCGTCCTTCCAGCGTGTCCGACGGCTTCTTGGCGATGTAGTTGATCGCACCGGCGAATGCGTTGCGGCCGTACAGCGTGGTCTGCGGCCCCTTGACGACCTCGATGCGCTCCAGGTCCATCAGGTCCGGTACGACGCCGGCGCCGCCGCCGGAAATGGCCAGGTTCTCCCCTGAAAGATCCAGGCCGTCGAGCATCACGGCAACGCTCGGTCGCCCACGCTCGGCCTGCATGCCGCGAACCGCCGGTCGCGTGTCGTTGGGAAATCCGCCGAGATCGTAGGTGATGCCGGGAATCAGCGCCACGACATCGTCGAGGCCGGTCAGCCCCTGGCGAATGATGTCTTCGTCGTTGATGACGCTGGTGGACAGCGGCACCGCCGTTTCGATTTCTTCGATGCGCCGCACGGTCACCACAACGTCTTCGAGCGCCAGTCGCTCTTCGTCGCTCAAATCGTCACCGCTCTGTGCCAACGCCGACGGCAAACCGCCGAACATCGCCAAACCGCCGACCAGCACAAGCGATGCGCGGGCTCGATGAATTGCCCTGAACAGTCCGCTGCGCGATTGAATGGTTGCCCTGCCGTTGCGGTTGCTTCTCATGCGTGCTCCTTTTATTTCCTTTATTAGCTTTAGGGAATGAAGCGAACCTGCCGCTGCGTTCCCTTCACCGTGTGTTCTCGACCCCGAATGGCCGGCTTGATTCTATTCGAGCCGGCAGATTCTGTCCCGCCGTCCAAGGGGTGCTCGTGCCATTCGAGCACCGGACAGGGGACGTCCTATTCCGCTCGGCACTATAGTCGTCTTGGTGGCGAATTTCCAACATTTCGGTCACTGCAAGGGCAACGGATCGCGGCCCACGACTTGAAGCCGGGCGTCGTCCGGAGCATGGCGATTCAACCAGGCAAGGCGGCTTTTCGCGGCCAGATTGTTACACTTGCAACCAATGGGCGGCCGGGCCGGTCCAATGAAAGCCGACGACGATCGATCTTCGTTCGGCGACACCGTGGAATCTCACGAACCAGGAGCGCATCATGGGACTGCTTGTCGATGGCGAGTGGAAGGATCAGTGGTACGACACCGAGTCGACCGGCGGGCGATTCAAGCGATCGGAGTCGGCCTTCCGGAACTGGATTACCGCCGACGGCGCGCCGGGCCCCAGCGGCGAGGGCGGGTTCAAGGCCGAGCCCGACCGGTACCACCTCTACGTCGCCTACGCATGCCCCTGGGCGCATCGGGCGCTGATCTTTCGCAAGCTCAAGGGCCTGGAATCGATGCTGCCGTTATCGGTGGTGAATCCCATCATGAAAGAGCACGGCTGGACCTTCAAGCCCGGCTACAAGGTTCACACCGACCCGATCCACGACGCCACTTACATGCACCAGGTCTACACCGCAGCCGATTCGGGCTATACCGGTCGGGTCACTGTGCCGGTGATCTGGGACAAGAAAAATCACACCATCGTCAGCAACGAATCGGCCGAGATCATCAGGATGCTGAATTCGGCGTTCGACGACGTCGGCGCGAGCGAAGGTGACTTCTACCCCGCCGAACTGCGTGAGCGAATCGACGAGATCAATGAAGTCGTCTATCACAAGGTCAACAACGGCGTTTACAAGGCCGGCTTCGCAACCGCACAGGAGGCTTACGAGGAAGCCGTCGTGCCGCTGTTCGAGACGCTCGACGAACTCGAGAGACTGCTGTCGGAGAACCGCTACCTGTGCGGCCGGCGGCTGACCGAGGCCGACTGGCGGCTGTTCACGACCTTGATTCGTTTCGACGCCGTCTACGTCGGCCACTTCAAGTGCAACATCCGCCGCATCGAGGACTACCCCAACCTGTCCGACTACGTTCGCGAGCTCTACCAGATGCCCGGGATCGCTGAAACGGTCGAGTTCCACGCCATCAAGCTGCACTACTACGGCAGTCACGACATGATCAACCCGCCGGGCGTGGTGCCGATGGGACCGGCGCTGGACCTCCATCGGCCGCACGACCGGGCTCGCCTGGGCTGACGCGGCCTCTGAAGAACTGACTGCCGGAAGACGATGAAGCCCACGGGCACGTTTCTCTACTTCGCTTACGGCTCCAACCTGCTGACCGCGCGGCTCAAGGCGCGCTGTCCTTCTGCGCGCAAGGCCGGCAACGCCATCCTCCCGCGCTTTCGGCTTCGCTGGCACAAGATCGGCTGCGACGACACCGGCAAATGCGACGTCGTGTTCACCGCCAATCCGGGCCATGCGGTGCACGGCGTTGCCTGGGCGATCCAGCGCAGCGAAATGCCGGCGCTCGACTTTCATGAAGAACTCGATACCGGTTACTACGCCTGCGGCGTGCCGATCGTCATCGGCTCGCGCCGCCGCATGGCGCGCACCTATCGCGCCATTCCAATCGACCCGGAACTTCGGCCGCTGGACTGGTACAAGCGCTTTGTCGTCGACGGCGCGCGTGAGCACCGCCTGCCCGAGCACTACATCGCGCGACTTGCGCTGACGCCGGCGCTCGGCGACAGCGACAGCAAACGGCGCGCGCGCAACCTGCGCGTGCGCTGAGCGCCACTCGATACACCAGGGCGGAGTTCGTCAGCCGTCTGCGTGGAAACGAACACCCGCAAACCGCTCCCTGCGACTCGCAATGCAGCCCCGCCCCGACAAGCCTTACAGCCCGCCCTTCCCTAGCGATGAAGCCCCATTCGACCAAAGCCTAATTGCGTCCCCGGTTCAGTTGTTTTAAGGTGGTTCGGTTTCATAAAAAAATCCGAGAGGACGGGAGGAAAACATGCAGAAAACAATTTCATATCAACCGCTTCAGCGTCTGCTGCTGCCGTTTGCTGCGGCCATTTTTTTCGCCACCTCCGCCCTCGCCGACGGAGATCGAGTCATGGAACTCGAGCGGCGCGTCGCCGAACTGGAATCGATGGTCGAGGCACTGCTTGAAGACCGCCAGGCTGCCGGCGCCGAGGCACAGGCCGAAGCCCGGCAGGCTTCCGCTGCTGCGGGTGAAGCACAAGCCGAGGCGCGCGCGGCGCGAGCCGAACTCGCCGAGTTGGACGAGAAGGTCCAGCCGGTCGTTGCGGCGATCGAAGAAGAAGCCGGCAAGCCGAAGTTTTCCTACGGCGGCTACATCAAGAGCGACCTGATGGTGACCGACTACAGCGACGGCTCGGTGCCCGGAAGCAGCATCGGCCGGGATTTCTTCGTTCCCAGCACCATCCCGGTCGACAACGGCGACGGCGAAACCTACCTGGACTGGCACGCGCGCCAGTCGCGCTTCCATTTTGCGACCAATCACGCGCTGGCCAACGGCGAAGAACTCGCGTCGTACGTGGAGCTCGATTTCCTGGCCACTGCCGGAGGCAACGAGCGGGTCAGCAACTCCTTCTCCCCGCGACTGCGCCACGCTTTCGTGACCTACGGAAACTGGCTGTTCGGACAGACCTGGAACACCTTCATGGATGTCGCAACGCTGCCCGAGAGCGTCGACTTCATCGGCCCCACCGGCAGCACGACTTTTGGTCGTGAACCGATGATCCGCTATACCAACGGCGGCTTCGCCATCGCGCTGGAAAACCCCGAATCGACCGTCACGCCGATCGGCGGCGGACGAATCGACGTCGACGACAGCATCGTGCCGGACCTGGCGGCCCGCTACACCTGGAAGGGCGAAGGCTGGCATCTGCAGCTCGGCGGCATGCTCCGACAGCTCTCTCTCGATGACAGCGGCCTCGGGGTCGACGACACCGTGACGGGCTGGGGCGTGAGTTTGTCCGGCAAGGCAATGTTCGGTCGCGACGACGTTCGCTGGATGATCCATACCGGCGACGGCATGGGCCGCCACATCGGCCTGAACTTCGCCAACGGCGCCGCCATCACCACCGATGGAAAACTCGAGGCCATCGGCACGACGGGCGCCTTCGTGGCCTACAGGCACTGGTGGAGCCAGAAGTGGCGCTCGAATGCAGTGCTCTCGTACCTGGAAGTCGACAACCCGGTGCGCTTCACCGGCACCGGAGTCAACGAGTCCAACTGGAGCGGTCAGATCAACCTGCTTTACTCGCCCACGCCGCCGCTGAGCTTCGGCGTCGAGTTCCTGACCGCCGAGCGCGAACTCGAAAACGGACTGGACGGACAGATGAACCGCTTCCAGTTCACGACCAAGTACGCGTTCTGATCCGGCACGCGGTGGATCGCCCCGCCGGGCGAGATCCTGCGCACGTTCTAACAACGCCCCTCCCTTGCGGAGGGGCGCTTTCATTTCCGAATCGCACGGCCTACGCAGTCAGCCCGTAACCCGACGTCTGCTTGCAATTCGCTGAAGCCGGACAACTCCACAACTTGCCTGGGCAGGAGCCTGCTTTCGGGGCACGAAACCCTTCGATCTGGGCGAGAGTCAGCGCAAAAGGTGGGCGCTTCAGCACTCCAGTCCCGCCCACTTCGCTTGATCTGAGGGACCAATGCAGAGGTCGAAACCGCGCGACTTTTGCGTGATATCGTTTCCGATCGACGATCTCGACGGTGAGTCGATCAAAGGTTCGAGTCAGCTCCGCAGCGAGAATTCCATGGCCAATACCGCCCCACTGCCGGAAGATTTTCTGATGCAGGCGCTCACCCGGCGACTGGCCGAAGACGATCGCGGCGAGGACGCGCCATTCGAGTTGCTCGACGGGGTCAACCTTGCAATCGTTCCGTCCTCGGTGGCGCCGGCAGCCGGATTGCTGAACGCCGCTCGCCGCTATAGCGCGCACCAGTTCTTCCACGCAACGGGGCTCGGACCGGCTTGCCGGGATCCGGACGTTTTCCTCTGGCGCCTGCTTGCCTACCTACGCGACGAGTTCGAAATCCCCGAGTCGGCGCCGCTGGATCCACCGGCCATGCGCGAGACGCTTCCCAACTGGCTGGCGCGTGCAGCCGCGATGGGCGGCATCGCGGTGGTGATCGAGGGCGCGCAGAATCTCAGCAGGGACGGTCTCGTCGCCGATTTCGATTGGCTCCCGGACTGGCTGCCTCCGGGTGTCGCGGTCCTGATTTCTGCACCGCGGGGGCCGGCCTCGGAGCAGTTTCGTGAACGGTCGGCAGGCGTTTTCCCTTGGCCCAACGAAACCGGGACCGTGTCCGAAGGGGGCCTACCGGCAGGCCTGCTCGAATCGGAACGCTCTTGCCGCGTTCTGGAGTTGCTGTGGGCGTCGCGTGCGGGTCTGGAGAGGAAGGCGCTGGAGGCCATTACGGGTTCGCTGCCGTCCGCGTCCGATCTGGAAACGCCGGCAGTACTGGTACGCGACGGTCACCTGGCGATCGCTTCCGTGAACGCGCGCGACGAGGTGGCCCGACGCCGCCTCGGTGACCACGGTCGTCGGCAGATGCTTCACGTCGAGCTGGCCGAACATTTCGATGCCGACACCCAGCCCGGATCGCTACTGCTTGCTTGCTGGCATTGGACTGCAGCCGGCCGAAAGGATCGACTCGAGCAAGCGCTGACCCGCCCGCAGCTTCTCGAATCGGCGTTCCAGCCCGCGTGTGCATTCGAGACGCTTCGGTACTGGCAGAACCTGGGCGGGAGCGATCGAATGCGCGAACAGCTGGGCGCGGTCTGCAGCGAGCCCGGCCAGCGCGCGGTCGTGGTGTTGGGAGCCGCGCGCCTGATCCGACTGCTCACGGGCCAGGGTGCCGATATCGTCTGGCTCGAGCGGGCCCTGGAGCTGGCTGAAACCGAACGCGATCCACAAATACTGGCCCAGGCACTGCGAGAGCTGGCCGTGCACCAGGAGACCGAAGCGAGTCGCGCGCGCAAACTGCTGGATCGGGCCGTGGAAATTCTCGAGGCTGCACCACACGACGAGGCCGACCTGCGGGCGGCGCTCCATCACCAGCTGGCCTGCCTGGCCGAAACAGCGCGTGCCCCGGAGGAAGCCGCCGGGCAATACGAAAGGGGACTCGAGATCGTCAAGGCCGCCCATGGCACGGAAACGCCGCGCCTGATTGCCTGGCTGAACAACCTGGCGGCGGCGCACAAGGCCACCGGCGATCTGCGCTCGGCAGACCGGCATTCGCGCCGGGCGCTGGCGCTGGCGCGTGCTCGACTCGGATCGCGCCACCCGACGACGGCGTCGTGCTGCGATCAGCTTGCGGGGATCGCTTACTTGAACGGACAGCACGAAGTCGCCGAGCCGCTGTTCCGCGAAGTCCTGGAGATCGCCGAATCGGCGTTCGGGCCCAGGCACCCCGCCACGGCTGCCGGTCTGGGCAACCTCGGCTCGGTACTGGATGCTCGCCGAAAATTCGAAGAGGCAGAGCGATGCCATCGCCGCTCGCTGTCGATCCTGATGGGAACCCATGGTCAGACGCACGAGGACACCGCGGTTTGCATGCACAACCTGGCGGTCACGCTGGAATCGGTTGGCAAACTGGACGACGCCGAGGAGTTCTACCGACGCGCGCTGGAGACCTGGAACGAAGTCGCAGGCGAAAGCAGCCCGGCTTTCGCGACCACGTTACTGCACCTGGCCGGGGTGTTGCGAGAGCGCGGCGAGTGGGGTCAGGCCGAGGCGCTTTACCGTTCCGATATCGAGCTCTGGCGTCAGCTCGTAGGCCCGGAACACCCGCACACGCTGGGTGCCCTGACGGAACTCGCGCGTCTCTATCTGGAGGGCGGTAAGCCGGAAATGGCGGAACCGCTGTTACTGCATCTCAAGGATGTAACAGCACAACACCAGGGCAAGCAGTCGAATACCTATCTCGAAGTCATCGCGCTGCTGGCGCGCGTCTATCAGGAGCTCGGGTTTGCCGATGAGGGCCGGGCGCTGATCGAGGACGCGCTCGACGCCGGGCGTGGAACGCTGAACATGCTCTCGGCGCCGGTGCAGAAGCTGCGCAAGCTTCTTGGTGATGCCGGCGATACGAATGACCGNGAACGGCTACGTCGGATGCCTGAGCGAGACGAGCCCGCCGTTCAG
>JGI12109J20283_10481718_pt1 | contig 13112 bp, 10 predicted proteins | sample ElkSlonscriptome_12_FD_20283 | JGI IMG/M metagenome (IMG submission 20283) | reverse complement strand
GCCGTTCATGCCGCCATCGCCTTCGGGCTGGGGAAGAGCTGCTGCATCAGCCCTTTCTTGTGCGTCTTGAGGGCGTCGAGCTTGTCCGTCTGCGCGGCGATCAGGGTGTCGAGGGAGGAGAGGCAGGCGGCGATTTTTTGTTGTTCACCTAGGGGCGGCTTGGGCAGAGGAATTTGGGCGAAATCTTTGTAATAGAGTCGCAAGCGGTCTTTGGTTAGACCTTGTGAATGTGCCGTCAATGCCTGCAAAGATTGCGGCAATTTAAGAAAGTAGCCGTAGAGTTCTGCACAAACACCGTCAGATGGTTCCAATATGACGTATGCGGGACTAACCATGCAATCTTCAACAGCAACACCGGAAGCCCCTTGCCACATCCGCATCATGTTGTAAGCAATGTCATGCTTATAGACTTTCTTGTTACCTGACGAGAAAGAAATATCGTCGATTTTTCTAGCAAGCGAATCACGCTTGGCTAAGCCCACATTCATTGTCACCGAGTAAACGGGAAGCCCGTCTTCGCCATGTTCAACTCGGTTTGAAAAGAGAAACTTGGCCTTCTTGATTTCCCACTCCCCCGCCTCCCGAAACTCGGGAAAGCGCAGGCGGGGGACGGTTTCGCCCTCGCGGGGGAAGAGCTGCTGCATCAGGCCTTTCTTGTGGGTCTTGAGGGCGTCGAGCTTGTCCGCCTGCGCGGCGATCAGGGTGTCGAGGGAGGAGAGGCAGTCGGCGATTTTTTGTTGCTCGTCAGGCTTGGGGGTCAAAATCTGCAATCCGAGAACGGCCGCCTTCGCAATGTTCTTCATGGAGCCGGAAGTGCCGGTTGCTAAAGCCGATAATGCGGCGCGACCTTTTCCCGATCCCAATATGTATGCAACGAAGCGCATGGACGTTCCGGGTTTCGGTTTGGCCGCCCAAAGCCGATCGGGCAAGAACAAATCTTCGTGATCTCTCTCGATGTAGGCATTGGCTCCAACTAACGCGGGCGTGTTCATTCGGCTTATGATGATCGTATCCTCAACGACGCGCTCCCTTAATCTTTCAAGCTCGCTTGCATCTGATACAATTTTATTCTCGATGGGATAAAAAGCGCCGTCAGTTATCGCACTGGTCTTCAGAATACCCTTTTCATCCGAGGTCGCAGGTCGATCGCCAGAATTGACGCTAACGCCTGCATCCAAAGACTCAAACAGTGTCAACAAATACGCTTTTTGCCACTCCCCCGCCTCCCGAAACTCAGGAAACCGCAACCGCGGTACGAATGAATTATGAGTGGTGAATGATAAGTTGTGAACCATATCATCGCCTCGATTCTTATCATTCATAATTCACCATTCACCATTCACCATTCACCATTCACCACTCACCACTCACCATTCACCACTCACCATTCACCATTCACCATTCACCATTCACCATTCTCTTTCCCCCTTTTTTCGCACTCAAAATAATCGAAGCCAAAATCTTCGCTATCGCAACCTGATCCGGAAATATCGAAGCAAACTCCTTCTCGCTTAAAATATCCGTCTTACGCAAGAGCTCCAACCAGTATCCGGTTTCATTCGTCTCCTTCTGAGCAATGGACATCTTATGGATGAAATCGGCCTTGCTCTCCGCATGCTCAGCTTCCCGCACCAAGGCACCAATAGCCGTACCGCTACGCAAAAGCTGCTTACTCAAAACGAACTCCCGCCGCTCCTCAGCCAACAAGCGACACAACTTCACAATCCGCACCGCAAAGTCAAAAGACCGCTCCCGAACCACATTCTCACCACCCATAATTCACAATTCATCATTCATCATTCATAACTCACAATTCACAATTCACAATTCATAAGCCGCCAACCCCGAGATCTCCCGCCCGCCGGCTTGCTTCTTCAGCAGCGGCACCAGCTCCGCCATCAGCGCCGTTTCCGCCTTGCCCCGCGCCTTCCAGCCGAGTTCGAGTCGCGCGAACAGGTCGCTGAGCTGTTCGCCGTCGAAGATGAGCCGGTCGAGGATGGCGTCGACGAAGGCCTGTAGGGCCTTGCGGGGGAGCCCGTGCCGGGCGGCGATGGCGGCCAACTCGTCCTCGGCCTTTTGCGCCTTGAAGACCTCGTAGCGGCCGCGGATGTCTTCGACGCCTAGGCCCTTGCCGGCCTCCAGGGTGTCGATGTAGGCGACGATCTCGTCGCGCTCGTCCATCAGGTTGCTGTTGGCGCTGAGCAGGTTGACGAGCTGATCGCGGGTCATGGTCTCTTTGCCCGGCTGCTCCTGACTGAAGCGGGCGATGAGCCCCATGATGTAGTCGTAGTCGATGAGGCTGGAGGCGAATAGCACGAACTCGAATTCGAGCTGCTCGACGGCCTTCTGGTCGTCGCCATCGTCGTCCCCCGGCCTGCGGCGCTGGTCGCGCAGGCGCTTGGCGGTCCCCAGGTACATGCCGCGGAAGCCGCGGTGGGTCTCCTCGGGCAGGCGCTGCTCGATCTGCTGTTGTTGCTCGGCGCTGAGGTCGGTGTATTGGTCGAGCTGGGTCTTGAGGCGCTGGACCTCCTTGAAGCGATTGATGAACTCGGCGCGCGCGGTGTCGCCCTTGAGGTTGTTGACGGCCTCCGGGGTGCAGGGCTGGCCCTGGGCCTGCATGAAGGTCTCCAGCTGCGCGACGGCGGCGTCGAGCTTTTTGATGACCTTTGGGGCTGGGTCCACCAGCCAGATCTCGCGCGATTTGGTCACGTCCTCGCCGGAGAACAGCGCGATGGCGGCATCCACCGCCTTCTCCTGGGCGCGGAAGTCGAGGATGTTGCCGTAGGGCTTGGTGTCGTTGAGCACGCGGTTGGTGCGGGAGAAGGCCTGGATCAGGCCGTGGTGCTTGAGGTTCTTGTCGACGTACAGGGTGTTGAGGTACTTCGAGTCGAAGCCGGTGAGGAGCATGTCGACGACGATGGTGACGTCGATCTTGTGCGCGTGGGGGACGTCGCTGTTGGGGTACTGCTGGTCCTTGATGCGGCTCTGCACGTCTTGGTAGTAGGCATCGAACTCGCCGAGCTTGTGGTTGGTGTCGTAGCGGGCGTTGTAGTCGGCGATAATGCTTTGCAGCGCGGCCTTCTTGCGCTCGGGCTCCTGCTGGTTGTCGGCCTTCTCCTGCGGCAGGTCTTCCTGCAACTGTTTGACGTCGCGGTTGCCCTCGGCGGGCGGCGAGAAGACGCAGGCGATATTGAGCGGGCGCAAGTCCGGGGCCTCACTCGCGCGCTCGGCCTGAAGCTGCTTCAACAGCTCGTAGTAGGCGATGGCGTCGTTGATGGAGCCGGTGGCCAGCAGGGCGTTGAAGCGGCGCTGGTCGGTGGCGGCGTCGTGCTTGTCGAGGATGGCCTCCGCCACGGCGCGCTGGCTCAGGGCGCGATCGGGCTTGGGGCCGGGCTTGGCCTTGGACTGGGGGCTGTCGTGCTCGGCCTGGGCTTGGGGCGCGGCGGCGTCGGCGGCCGGCTTGCCCTCGGGCCGGAAGTAGTCGATGTGGAAGCGCAGCACGTTGCGGTCGTCGATGGCGTGGGTGATGGTGTAGGCGTGCAGGCGCTTCTCGAAGATGTCCTCGGTGGTCTTGTAGGTGCCAACGGTGCCGTCCACCTGCGCGTAGCCGGCGTTGTCCTCGAAGATGGGCGTGCCGGTGAAGCCGAACAGCTGCGCCCTGGGGAAGAACGCCTTGATGGCCTGGTGGTTGTCGCCGAATTGGGAGCGGTGGCATTCGTCGAAGATGATCACCAGGCGCTTGTCGCGCAGGGGGACGAGCCGCTCCTTGTAGGTGCGCTTGCCCTGCTCCTTGTGCTGCCGGGCCTGCTTGCCGGTCTCATCCAGCGCCAGGCCCAGCTTCTGGATGGTGGTGACGATGACCTTGTCGGCGTAGTCTTCGGAGAGCAGGCGGCGCACCAGGGTCTCGGTGTTGGTGTTCTCCTCGACGCAGCCTTCCTGAAAGCGGTTGAATTCCTCGCGGGTCTGCCGGTCGAGGTCCTTGCGATCCACCACGAACAGACACTTCTCGATGTCCGGGTTGTCCTTCAGCAGGGTGGACGCCTTGAACGAGGTCAGCGTCTTGCCGCTGCCGGTGGTGTGCCAGATATAGCCGTTGCCGCGGTCCTGGTGGATGCAGTCGACGATCGCCTGCACGGCGTAGATCTGGTAGGGCCGCATGATCATCAGCCGCTGCTCGCTGGCCACCAGGACCATGTAGCGGCTGATCATCCGGCCCAGGCTGCACTTGGCGAGGAACTGCTCGGCGAACGCGTCCAGCTGGGTGACCTTGCGGTTGTCGGGCTCGGCCCACTGGTAGATGGGCAGGAAGCGCTCGTCGGCGTTGAAGGCGAAGTGCCGCGGGTGGTTGTTGGCGAAGTAGTAGGTGTCGGTGCGGTTGCTGACGATGAACAGCTGCATGAAGCACAGCAGGCTGGTGCCGTAGCCGTTGCCGGGGTCGTGCTTGTACTCGACGATCTGCTCCATGGCCCGGCGCGGGGTGATGCCGAGGGTCTTCAGCTCGATCTGCACCAGCGGCAGGCCGTTGATGAGCAGAATGACGTCGTAGCGGTGGTGGCTGCTGTCGGTGTTGATGCGCAGCTGGTGGACGACCTCGAACCGGTTCTTGCACCAGTCGCGGAGGTTGACCAGCATGTAGTGCAGCGGGGTGCCGTCCTCGCGCTGGAGGTAGCCGTATTCTCTTAGGGTTGTGGCGGCCCGGAAGACATCGGGGGTGACGATGTCGTCGCGCAGGCGGGCGAATTCGGCGTCGGTGAGCTGGACCTGGTTGAGCGCCTGGAACCGCTCGCGGAAGTTCTGCTCCAGCGCGGCCTTGTCGCGGATGTCGGGGCGGTCGCTGTATTTCAGCTCATCGACCAGCTTGGCGATGAGCTGTTGCTCGATCTGGCTTTCCTTCAAGGTCATCCGATGCCCTCTGCATCTGTTGTGTCCGGGCTTGACGCCGCGCCGGCGGTGTTGAGCCCCGTTCGCGCGGACTTGGTCGACGGATGGGGAATCCGGGCCGGCCTGCGCAGCGCAGTGGCCGGTCAGCCTTGGCGGAGCGCTTGAACCTCCAGCACCGTCAGGCCGGCGGCCGAGGCAATCTGCTCGTCGGTCAAGAGGTTCATCGCGATCAGGTTGCGGGCCACGTCTTCGCGTGCCGCGTCCTGTCCTTCTTCGCGCCCTTGCTCCTGCCCTTCCTTGCGCACGGCCTCCAGATCGGCATAGCCCTGGCGTTGCAGCAGATTGCGCAGCGCCGCGGCTTGCGCCGCATCGGGGTCGTACAGGGCCTCGACGGCGACGGCGTTGCGCAGGACCCCCGGGGCCTCGAGGCGTTGTCCGGGCCAGACCTCGGTCATCGGCGCATCCGGCACATGCACCTCGACCCGGCGCTCGCCGCTCAGGCGGACCACCCAGACGTAGCGCGTGCCGGCCGCGAGCAGCGTGCGGATGTTCCGCTCCAGTTCCTGTTCGTCCTGGCCGACATCGGCGTACTCCACCGCCAGCGGCGGCACCCCGGCGATCCAGCCCGGTTCCTCCGGCACGTTGCCGACGGCGATGTCGGGCGCGCGCAGGTTCAGATCGTCCGTTTTGAAACCGGGATCGACGCCGCCCGATTCCACGTCCGGATCGGTCCGCAACGTCAGCCCTCCGCTCAGGTTGGCGCCGGCGTGTCTCCCGCCGCCGGGAAGACACTCCACGGGGTGACCGTTGTCGAGCTCGTAGGGGTCGCCGGAACGCAACTGATCGGCCCGAAAGGGGCCGGTCGTCTTTCTCAAGTAGGGGTTCGGCATGATCTCAGCGGTCCGAGTTTGCTTGGCATGGTGCCGATTATAGCGGTTACGCCGGTCGGCACGGCTTGTTCCGATGCGCGAACCGCGGGCCCTCAGCGCCGTGCTGCGAATCCTCCTGCGCGTCGCCTGTTAGCCACCGTCTCTACCACAGGAAACGGTGCGGCCCACCCCGTCGCCCGGCGGCGCACTGGGCTAAAGAGCGTCCGGGTCAGGTCTAGAGCGTCCGGGTCCAACCAGGCGGGCGAGAAACACGGCGACGAACATCGGGCCGACACAAGAGCACGATGCCGACAACGAGCAGTATCCGTTTATTGTACATCGAGGCCAGTCCGGCGAGCAGGACCGCTGATGCAGCGATGTTGCTCAGTAAGTCTCCAATGCCCGTGGTCGCAAAGCCGCTGGCGGCGCCAAGACGATGGTTTGGTGACTGTTCGACCTCTACTTGAGCGCGTCGAGCATGTCGCGCAGTGCTTGGACACGCAAGACGGACCCTGAACGCGTTGCCGCGCTGACAGGGGGTCAGACCGTCGGCAGGCCCTTGATGGGCGAGCACGCGCTAGCCGAGCTTGAGAAACGGCTTGGCCGAACCCTTGGTCCTGGCAATCCAGATCCTGGATCACGCACGCGACCACGATCGTGTCACCATCGCTGACGCCGTCACCATAACCGGTGCCAGCCGCAACAGGCTGAAGCTTCACTTCAAGCTGTTTCGAGAACGGGGGCTCCTGGTGCTGCATGGCCAGGGCAGGGGGCTTGGTACTGCCTGCCGTAGCCGGCGCGCGAACCTGGCGAGGTGGGCGCAGAACACAGGCAAGACCAGGCCTGCACCAAAGCGCCGGAGCAAGCCGCAAGGATCAGAGTGATTCTCCATCGAAGGTGGCCAGAACCTCTTGCGTTGCGTTGCGTTGATGCCGAGATGCTCCGGCGCACAGTCCTAGGTGATCGAGAGGCAGGCGCGACGCCCGTCGTGCGCAACGGCATTGAGGCCCGGTTCCGGAACCGTAATGATGCGCATGCCGGGTGCTGGATGTGCCATGCCTGTCGCGATCCGCAGCGAAGAAATACCTATCGGTAGGTAACCTGCTTGCGGAATCCGCGGTCGAACCGCCGCATCGCCTCACTCCCCCAAAGGCAACCCCTTACCCGGATTGAGGATGCCGTTCGGATCGAACTGCCGCTTGATAGCGCGCATCAGGCGCAGGGCGCTCGGGTCGATCTCGCGGTCGACGAAGTCGCGCTTTTCGAGCCCGACGCCGTGTTCGCCGGACAGCGTGCCGTCGAGGGCGACGACCAGGTCGAACACGGCGCTTAATGCCTGTTCGGCACGCCGCAGTTCATCGGCGTCGTCGGGGTTGACCAGCAGATTGACATGGATGTTGCCGTTGCCGGCGTGGCCAAAGTTGACGATGCGGATGGACAGTTCCCGCGACAGCCGTTCCAGGCCGTCGATGAACTCGGCCATACGCGACACCGGTACCACGACGTCTTCATTGATCTTTTTCGGCGCCACGTGGCGCAGGGCGGGGGACAGGGCCTTGCGGGTGCGCCAAAGTGCGGCGATCTCGTCAGGGTCGGCGGCGACGGTGACGTCCAGCAGGCCTGGGTTGCGGGCGGCCTTGCTGACGGCCTCGGCGGCGGCGGCGACGCAGTCCGCTGGACCATCGACTTCGATCATCAGCAGCGCGCCGGTCTCGGGCGGCACACCCAGATCGGAGAAGCGGCGCACCATGTCGATGGCGGCGGCGTCCATGAACTCCAGGGCGCAGGGGGTGGTGGGCTGGGCCATGATGGCCGCCACCGCGGCGGCGGCGGCGTGGATGTTGCGATAGGTGGCGCGTAGCGTGCGCTTGGCCTCTGGCAACGGGGTGAGTTTGAGCGTGGCGCTGGTGATCAGCGCCAGCGTGCCCTCGGAGCCGATGATCAACCGTGTTAGGTCGTAGCCGACCACGCCCTTGGTGGTGAATACGCCGGTGCGGATGGGCTCGCCGTAGCCGGTGACCGCGGTGAGCCCAAGGGTATTCTCCCGAGGCGTGCCATATTTGACTGCCCGCGGTCCGGCGGAGTTGTAGGCCAGGTTGCCGCCAACGGTGCACACCGCGGCGCTAGTAGGGTCCGGCGGCCAGAAGAAGCCGTGCTCGGCAACGGCGCGTTGCAGGTCGTCGTTGACCACGCCTGGCTCGACCTGGGCTAGCCGGTTGGCCGGGTCAATGCGCAGGATGCGATTCATGCGCTCAAAGGCAATGACGATGCCGTTGCGCTCGGGTACCGTGGCGCCGGTGGTGCCGGTGCCGAGCCCGCGGGCGGCGATCGGGATGCGCTGGCTATTGCACAAGGACACCACGGCAGCGACCTGGGACGCGTCGGTGACGAACACAACCGCCTCGGGCAGTGCCTGGCGGCGGCTGTTGTCATAACCGTAGGGCAGGCAGTCAGCCGGATCGGTCAGTAGCGCCTCGCGGCCGACGATCTGGCGCAGCGTGCGAACGACGGCGTCAGGCAGCGTCGGTCTGGGCGGAATTCGGTTCCACATATTCAAAGATCTTGACGACACGGGTAACGCCTGGGATGCGTCGCACCTTCTCGGCGGTGGCGTCGCCTTCTTCGGGCGTGACCAGGCCCATCAGGTAGACGACGCCGTTTTCGGTGACGATCTTCACCCGCAGCGCGTCGAAGCCGGGAAGGTCGATGGATTGAATGGCGAGCTTCGCACGCGAGGTCAGGAAGCCGTCGGTGGTCAGTTGTTTAAGGCTGATCATGGGGCCGATCTCGGCCTCGTTGTAGACCTGTTGAACCTTGGGCAGTTGGCTGACGACGCGCGCGAAGCGGTCGCTGATTTGTTCGGTTTCGGCCTGGCCGGTGATCAGCGCACTGTAGTTGTAGCTGGTGACCTTGAGCTGGCTGTGCTTGCTGATGTCCGGATTTTTCAGATAGGCATCGCGGGCTTGAAACTCGATGACCTCGTCGTCGAAGACGGTTCGCTCGTCCCGACGATCGTACATGACCGCGGCACCATAGCCAGTGCCGACGACGAGGGCCGGACCACAGCCTTGTAGGAGCGACGCCATCATGGCCGCGGCGAAGACGATGGCGACCTTTCTGAGGTTCATAGGTCTAAGGTTCATGGGGCAGTGCGACTCCAGAGCATGAATCCTTGTGATTCCGGGTGAGGCTCGGTTTAGTCAACGAACTCCTGTTTGGTCAACGAACTCCTCCGTCAAAGGCGTCTTTAATCCATTGCACCCGGTCTTGGGCGCCGATCGCGACCACGTCGAAACGGCAGGGCAGATCGGTCGGGTGGCGTTGCAGATAATAGCCGGCGGCAGCCGTCAGGCGCGCCTGCTTGCGTCGGTCGACGCTGGCGGCGGCGCCGCCGAAGCCTTCGCCGCGGCGATAGCGGACCTCGACGAAGACCAGGGTTTGCTCATCGCGCATCACCAGATCGATCTCACCATGGCGACAGCGCACATTGTGCGCCACCAGCTTCAGGCCGCGGTCTTCGAGGAATCGACGGGCGATGCCTTCTTTGGCGTCGCCGGTCTCGCGGCTATTGGGGCGGGGGCGACCAAACATCGATCAACACGCGATCACGGCGGGGGCAGGTTCGGACTTCCGGTCCCGTCGCTGTCCCCAGTCTTGCTCCCGATTCGGCCGTTCACCGCGCATGCGCCGGCTACTGAGTGGCGTCGTCTTCCGCCGCGGCGGCATCGTCGGCTTCCTTGTCGTCGGTCTCTTGGTCGGAGTTGGGTTCAGGGGCCGCTGCCTCAATACCGCTGTGCGTCTCCGGTCCGGACTTGGTGAACTGTGCCAGCATCAGTTGTCGACGGACTTGGCCCAAGGAGTCGATGGTCAGGCCACCGGTCTCGCCGGGGAAAAAGGTACCTGGATGCTTGCTCATCCGTGCGATGCGTGGTGCCAGACGGTAGCCGTCTATCCCCATGGCATAGAGTCGCGCCAGCGGTCCGCTCACATTTGGCAGCTTGTCGCGCAGGGCCTTGCGGGAGAGGGAGTCGGAGCGTTCGTTGTCGAGTATCCAAGGGATATCGACAAAGTACAGCCCGGACAGCGCGGCGTCGCGGTTTGGGTCGAACTCGCCGCTATAGACGTGGGATGTGGCGACCACGGGCATGCGCGCGCCGGCTGTTCGCAGTGAGGCATAGATGGCCTGTGCGTCTTTGGTGGTCGCCACCAGGAATAGGACGTCGGCCTTGCCCTCGGCGAGCAGCGCGGCGGAGGTGCGGTCGTAGTGGCTATCGCCGGGCGGATAGGCCTTCTGGCCGATGATACGTCCGCCCAGCCTGCGCCATTGGGCGCGAAAGGCGTCGGCAAGGCGGTTGCCGAATGCACCCCTCGGGTACAGCAGCGACGCGCTCGTCAGCCCCGAGGTCGAGGCATAGTTGGCGACATTGATGGCCTCGTCTTCCGGCGCCAGCGAGAATTGGAACAGGTTCTCTGTCGAGCCGCCACCGGCGCGGTTCAGGGCCAGTGTGGGCACGGGCAACGAAGAACGTGATGCCAGTGCGCTGACGCCCGGCTTTTCGAGCGGCCCGATCACCAGCTCGGCACCGGCATCGACGCCAGCGTCGAAACCGCTGCCGCGAAACCTGAGGTCGGGCCTGTTACCGCTGCGATCGGCGTCATAGGCGGCCTTGATGCCGTCTCTGACCGCGTTGCCCGCGATGCCGAAGCGTCCCCCGGTTGGCAGCAGGACCAGTGCATCGGTGTCGGCCGCATAACCGCCGGCCAGGGTCGCGAAGTAGCCTTGGGGCAGATTGGCCAATGCCGGATGGCCACGGTGGCCGGAGCGCCATTGACGAAACTCCGTGTCTAACTTGGGGCTGGGTGCGCCAAAGGCACTGAACATGGTCGCCAGTTCGGCCCAGCCCTTCATTTGCCCGCCGCTGTTGCGCACGGCCTCCCTAAGGCCACTTTGGCCGAGCGTGGATAAGGTAAACAGCATTGACACCTGGTTGTCCAGGCGCGCTTTAGGATCATCCTTTAGCCGTTTGTCGAGTTCACTCAGGCTCTTGGCAGCGCGCATGGGCTCGTTGTCGAGCCGATAGGCGGCCGCCTCCGTGCCAAGGAATTTGCGTTTTAAGTCTGGCGGCAGCGATGCCTTGTTGACTTGCTGCAATTTGGCGATGGTCTCGGACGGCCGTCCGCGTTGTAATGCCACCTCGGCCTCAAGCAGCAGGACCAACTCGCGCTGGGTTCCGGTGAGATTGGCCTTACCGATGCCGGTCAGTACGCGATTGGCCTCCGTTGCGTCTCCAGCGGCGAGCAGGGCCTCGGCGGCGTTGAGTTCGAGCTGTTCCTTGGCCGGCGACGCAGCCGTCTCGGCCAACTCAAGGTAGGCCTCGGCCGCTTTGGCGTGCTCGCCGCCGTCTTCGAGCGCGCGCGCCTTGGCGAGTTCGCTGCTCGGCACATCGGCCAGCACCCGTTGGGCGTCTTTGGCGGGGTCGATGGCGCACCCGCCGAGACCCAGGCTCAGGGCTAGACTCAAGCTGAGCGTCAGCGCGGCAAATAGGCGGTTGCGCGCGGACAGGTTGGAACGTCCGGGGTGACTGTGCGGGGCGGAGGTCTTCCGGGGCATGACCATCTCCAGGGGATACGGCAATAAAGGGGAACTTAAGTGATCAAAAAGACTGGCGTACTATACGTTGTGGCAACGCCCATCGGCAATCTCGCGGACATCACGGGCAGGGCTTGTCGGGTCCTGGCCGACGTCCAGCTGATCGCCTGCGAAGATACGCGCCACAGCCGCCCGCTGCTGCGGCATCTGGGGCTGGATAAGCCGCTGGTGGCCTTGCATGAACACAACGAGAACGCGACCGCCGCGCGGTTGCTCGCCCTGCTCGCCGAGGGCGAGGACATCGCGCTGATCAGCGATGCTGGCACGCCGCTGATCAGCGACCCCGGCTTCGTGCTGGTGCGCGCGGCCCGCGCACAGGGCCTGACCGTGGTACCAGTCCCCGGACCCAGCGCGCTGATTTGCGCGCTGTCCGCGGCCGGCCTGCCGAGTGACCGCTTTCTGTTCCTAGGCTTTCCGCCACGTACCGACAGCGCACGGCATGGCTGGCTAGCCGGTCTCGCCGATGAGCCCGGCACGCTGATCTGCTATGAAAGCGGACGCCGTGCCGTCGCGACCTTGCGCGCCATGGCCGATGCGTTTGGCCCACGTCCGGCCGTGGTTGCGCGGGAGTTGACCAAGCGCTTCGAGACCTTCCTATGCGCCGAGCTCCCGGCGCTTGCCGAGCAGATCCAGGCCGACAGCGAGCAGCAACTCGGCGAACTGGTCATTCTAGTCGAAGGGGATAGAAGGGACGTCGATCAGCGGGATTGGGCCGAGCAGCAACGTGTCTTTGAGATCCTGGCGGACGAACTGCCTCTAAAACAGGCGGTCGGGCTCGCTGCTCGCATTACCGGCGGTAACCGTAATCGACTCTACAAGCAAGCGCTTGCGGCCAAGGAGTAGGCCGCGGCAGTGGCATTCGTCTCCGAGTTGGCGCCGAGCCACGAACGCTAGTGGGGCGATGCCTTAGACTGGCGAGAGCACGGCGCCATGCGGCTTGATCCTTGCGCTGCCTAGAATGCGCCTGGCGCCGTTTTCAATATGAGCGCGCCTGAGGCGCGGGGCAAACCCATGCACCGGGCAAGGTTGGTCTTGACTCTTGCACGGCACGGGGGTAGCTTCTACCTGCTTTCGTCTGAATTGTGGTCGTTGCCGGTTCTACGTTGGAAGTCCCACGCCTTTACCGTCAGCCTTGGGCGAAGCCACCTCTTGACCTTTGGTCATATCTCCTTTGGTCATACCTCCTGTGGTCATATCTATTTTGGAGCGTTGAGATTATGAGCGAAAAACACATTATCGCGTCCTTTGTCGCTGCGGTCGCGCTGTCCGTTTCAGGTGCCCTACTAGCCGAAGATGAGACCAGTGTGATGGTATCCGGCGACGAGCCGATGGAAGTCGGGGACGCGGAGGAGATGAAGGCGCCGACGCCGAACGCCGAAGAGCAGGCCAAGACCGCGGATATGCTCAAGGAGGAGGCCGGCGAGATCGGCGGTGATACGAATCCAATCGACGAGGGCGACGCCGCCCAAATGACGGAACCAAAGGAGTAACGCTATTGGCCGCGCTTGTGCGTGGCTTGTGGAAAGGTCGGCACAAGACCTCCAGCCTCCGCTAAACTGATCACTTGGAGTCGGCCAGACAGTCGCTCACCGGTCCGGACCTTGTTCGGGCGCGGTGGGAGGAAAGTCCGGGCTCCGCAGGGCAGGGTGCCAGGTAACGCCTGGGGGGCGTGAGCCCACGGAAAGTGCCACAGAGATCAGACCGCCAACCCC
>JGI12109J20283_10284580_pt1 | contig 13116 bp, 11 predicted proteins | sample ElkSlonscriptome_12_FD_20283 | JGI IMG/M metagenome (IMG submission 20283) | reverse complement strand
TGTTCCATAACGGTAATCGAAGGTTGTAATCAAAAGATGTCTTTGATCTCTGGTCGTAGGGAAAATAATCCTGAGATTCGGCTCCCCCGAGTTCACCAAGTTTATAGCCGACCCTGCGTTTGACCCCGTTGCCGAAGCAAATTGTAAAGTGTAAGCTACACGCAAGGTGATGTTCCCTGTTCTTCGAAGATCGTAAGTAAGCGTTAAACCCTTAACTGTTCCAAAGTCAAAATTATCAAAAGAGGTATACGAAACAGGGTAAGCTTGAAACAATCTACGCGCCTGGATTTCATCACGTGTTTCCCGGTAGAATGCAGCAATTTTCAAAGAGGAAGTACGAGAAAGTACCTGCTGAAAACCAAGCTCATAATCAATGGTCCTTGTTGGACGCAAGTTGGGGTTTGCAATTGAATTGTTCCTATTTTGGATAAAGAGGTAATCAATCGGGTTATTGATATTTTGACCAGTTGGTCTCTGAGTCAAAATATCATAGTGTGCGAAGAAAACCGCCTCATCCGAAATAGGAAAGGAGAATGCTATACGGGGCATCACATTCCATTGAGGTTCGTAGTCTTCAAAAGCACCGGAGTTTAAATTCTCTCCTACCGCGTCAGGATCGGCTAAAAGAGGAGCTATCTGACCTGAGGCCGCTGTAATGGCAGTGGGATCAGGAATCTCTACACCTTGAGCGTTGTACCATGTATTTCCATCTCGGTAGCCATTGATTGATGTCGGATTCTGAACATTGTTCACATAAACCACCCAATCATCGTTGACTACTGAAGGGTGCGTACGAATCGCATCGGTGAGTGGTCTTCCTCCTTCTCCAATATTTCGGGTATCTGCAACGGTAAGTGCCTCACCAATCACAAACTGATCTTTTAATACGGATTGATTGGCGTCGAATCTGTCAACTCTCAAGCCTACGTTGAAAATGATATCGTCAAAGGTAAACTTGTCCATAATGTATCCCGCGATGTAAATAGGCTCAAATGCCGCAATCGGCCTGGTTAAGTTTCCGTTCTCGTCTCTTTCGGTAAAGAAGTCGTCGATCGTCGGACGTCCTCCCGTGAGGCGGTCGCCTTTGTAGTCATAACCGCTGTAGCTCACCAAGTTTGCACCCTGATTAAGCAATTCATCTGCACTGAACATATCCAATTCAAAAGTCTCAGGATCCAATTCATCTACGTAAATGATATCATCTCCATCAGGATTGAGGCCTAATGATCGACGGAGGTTTCTATCAAATGTTTGCTGATTATCCAGGTTAATGATCCGATCGTATGTAAAAAAAGAAAAACCTTCAGGAGTACTAGGTAAGGTATCAGAGGGTTGACTGAAATCAAATTGCTGGAGATGAGCATTCGTGTATTGGCGGGCTAAATTCCAAAGTCCAACAGGGCTAGCTCCAAATGATCTTTCGGTGTATTGCTCAAATTCAAATCCTAGCGTAATTGCATGATTTCCTATATCCGCAGAACCCGAACCGGTTATTCTAAATTGGTTATTGTCGAACAAGGAATAGCTATTAAAAGGAGATCCTATGGGACTATATAAGCCATATACTGAGGCAGGCGTTCGTCCATTTCTCAAACCTCCTGCAGCGTCGATCTGATCTACTGTCGCTACAGTGAAATTATTCTGCTCGTAAAACTCATACAAGTCAGAAGTATATGCTGCCAGATCAGAATTCACATCGCTAGGTGTAAAACCAATCTCTACCGGTGTGAATCCTTGTTGATAATATCCGGGAGTGTCTAGTGTATCTATTTGACTCACATCATTAATTAGCAAAAAGAAGGGTTGTTCATTCGTCTCGAATCGACCCACATACCCATAATTAAAGAGATTATCCTGATGCGTAGGGTCCCAAGAACGAAAATTCCTTTGACTATAATCCACCATCAAAGAATAAAAAGCGTTTTTGATTAATCCACCTTCTTCCTTGGTACTATTGGCAAAACGCTGGGTAAATCTACCAAATACACGAAACGTTTGATCCCTTGATTCACCATTGTTTGAAGCGTTAAACAAACTGTTGGCGTAGCTCCAAGATCTATCGATCCCGTAGTCAAATGTTCCCCCAAATGAAAGGTCAATATTAGGAGTTGTCGCCACGTCCAGTTTGGCTGTCAATGATACCGCTTGGTTTCTGTCGAATTGTCTCGCAGGCACCTCCTCCCAGTCATTGGGTCGGATAAACTGAGCGTTACCATTTGCTTGTATTTGCGGGTTCGCAAACGACGCGGGGACAACTTGGTTCTCTTCATCAATGTAAAATCCACCATCTGTACCAACGCTTCCAACGCCTTGTAAGGAAAAACTAAGAGGGTCTGCGACCAAGCGGTTTCTAACGTCATCCTTGATTCTGAAGGAACCGGTGGCCAAGGGTCTGTTATCCATAAAGTTCCTGTAGTTAGCAGAAAGGAAGAATCCCAATAGTGGTCTTTCCTTATTGCCTTCGGCATCTTTTTTCCAAAGAAGCGGGCCAGACAAAACACCTTCTACTTGAGTTCGAGAGTAACGGTCAAGTCCTATTCCATCACCATCCTGATTTGCAAAGCCTGAGGTAATAATATCAATTCCTCCAAACCAACGACTACTTGCTCCTCTGGTGGTAATGGCAATAATCCCCCCCGTTGCGTCTCCATAGCTTGCAGGTATTCCTCCGGTCATCACCTGAACTTCTTCAATTGCCGCCTTGGGTAAGTTTGTATTACCACGAATTTTAATCCCGTCGATGTAATAAAACGTATTTCCTTCACGAGCTCCTCGAATCGAAGTTCCAGCTCCATTTTGTTGGACTCCTCCTACAGTTGCAGCAATCGAGTTTGCACTCCGTCCCGGCATTTTTGTGATATCTTCTCTGGTAACCGTACCTCCTGAAGATCCCCCATCTTTATCGATAAGTGGCACCGTATACTCAATCACTTCAAATTCTTCTAGTCGAACTCCTGCGTCGAGTTCGATATCAACGAATGTGATTTTCTCATTATTAATTCTAACCCCTTCGATCTTCTTGGCGTTGTATCCAACGTAAGAAACGAGAACATCATAAGTTCCGGGAGGAATAGGCTTGATAGTATACTTTCCGTCAAAATCGGTTGCACTTCCCGTCACCTGCCGGTCTCCATCCTGAAGAACGATATTAACGAAAGGAAGGGGCTCGCCCGTTTCTGAATCTATAAGAGTTCCTTTTAATGTCCCTGAGCCAACTTGTGCGAAAAGGGATGTTGAGAAAACGAGGAACAGTGTTCCTAGTAGGTAGAGGTTACGAACCATAAATCTCGGTTTACAATTTTTTAACTTTTTTGCAACAAGGCCGTAAATATATAGATTTTTGGTTCACTTCTGAAAAGCCTGCGATCAGGGTATTGAAGGAAAAAATCTTTTACTAACCAAGCTCCTGATGATTAGCATTTAATGAGCCGACAGGCTCAGAGCAGAGTGTGGCGAAAACGTGTTTCTGATGGTGTAAAGATAGGGAGAGATTTCTGTACGCGACAAGAAAGTAGACAAAACGAATTCACAAATCTTTACATCTCTGGAATCCTAACGGCAATTATCGGGGCTTCTTGACAAAAAGCCTTTGAAAGAAATTCTTCTCGTGTTTGTCTTTTTTTAAGCGCTTCATGCGGCGTTTATTTTTTTTCATTCTTTTTCTCGTCTTTTTGGTTTGAATTTTTTCATGCTTCTCTCGCTTCTTCTCCATGGCCGCGTCACCTGCCTCTTTTCTATCATCCTGAAGCTTCTTAAATTCTTTGTACTGCTTCTTCGTCTTCACCGGTTTCTCTTTTTGAGCAGATGCTCCGATGGATATTAGCATTGCGGAGAAAAAAATAATTAAAATGTGAAAGCTATTTTTGCGTTGTGACATGATGCTTATAAAATCTCAAAGTTTGAAACGTCTCTTTACTATTGGAAGTCTTCCGCTAATTTTCCTTTTGATTTTTACGGCAAGCTGCCGCGATGACGAAGACCAAAGAGTTCCCAGAATTCAGACAGATATTACATTAAATCTAAACCTGCCCGAATATAATGATCTCTTAAATCCCGGAGGTTGGATTTACTTAACGGGTGGGTCCAGAGGTATTATTGTTTATAGAGTCAACAACGATGAATTTTCTGCTTTCGACAGACACTGCACCTTTAATGTACCCGAGGCGTGTCGCGTATTCGTAGACGAAAACTCAGGACTCACAGCGAAGGACACTTTATGCTGCGGTTCTGTTTTTGAAATTATTACGGGTAATGTGGTGGAGGGGCCTGCTCAGTTTCAGCTGCAAACATTCAGAACCCAATTCAACCAAAACACAGACCTCTTGAGGATTTTTAATTGAAGAATTGAATGGCAATGCTGACATCTCAATAGTTTTGCAAAAAATCAGTATTTTCCTTTTAAATCAGATGAGCCTATCTTATTCGAGATTCACAGAATGAATTGAACAAAAAAAGGCCGCTTCAAAAGAAGCGACCTTTGCTACTAGTAATGAATACTTTCTATTAGTACCGATACTCGTCCGTTTTAAACGGCCCTTCAACTGCCACTCCGATATAGTCTGCCTGATCTTTGCTTAGAGTGTCCAGTACTACTCCGATTTTACTCAAGTGAAGCATTGCCACTTTTTCATCCAAATGCTTTGGCAAGGTGTAAACTTTATTCTCGTATTGATCGGTATTGTTCCATAATTCCATTTGAGCCAAGGTTTGGTTCGTGAAGGAATTTGACATAACGAATGAAGGGTGTCCGGTAGCGCAACCTAAATTTACCAACCGACCTTCTGCCAACAGAATCAAATCTTTTCCGTCCAAAGAGAACATATCTACTTGTGGTTTGACGTTGACATGCTTCCAGTTTTTCTTCAAGTAAGCCACATCAATTTCATTGTCAAAGTGGCCAATGTTGCAAACGATCGCCTTGTCCTTCATTGCTTTGAAGTGCTTCTCGCTTATTATATCCTTATTGCCCGTAGCAGTAACGACGATATCAGCTTCAGCGACGGCGTCGATCATTTTCTTTACCTCGAAACCGTCCATTGCGGCTTGAAGCGCACAAATCGGATCAATTTCAGTAACAATCACTCTGGCACCGGCACCTCTCAAAGAAGCAGCAGATCCTTTTCCAACATCTCCGTATCCTCCTACGACGGCCACTTTTCCAGCCATCATCACATCAGTAGCACGACGGATCGCATCCACCAATGATTCTTTACAACCGTACTTGTTGTCAAACTTAGACTTGGTAACAGAGTCGTTTACATTGATCGCAGGCATTGGAAGTGTTCCTTTGCGCATTCGCTCGTAGAGTCTGTGAACTCCGGTAGTCGTTTCTTCTGAAAGACCTTTAATGGCATCTACTAATTCAGGATAGTTATCCAATACCATATTGGTCAAGTCACCACCATCGTCCAGAATCATGTTTAAAGGCTCTCCGTCGGGGAAGATGATCGTTTGCTCAATGCACCAATCAAATTCTTCATCAGTCATTCCCTTCCAAGCATAAACGGGAATACCTACCTCAGCCATAGCCGCAGCAGCATGGTCTTGCGTAGAAAAAATATTGCAGCTTGACCAAGTCACATCCGCTCCAAGTTCTACCAAAGTCTCAATTAAGACTGCGGTTTGCACGGTCATATGCAAACAACCCGCGATACGCGCGCCCTGCAAGGGTTTTTCCTTTCCGTACTCTTCTCTCAATGCCATTAATCCAGGCATTTCAGCTTCAGCAAGCTGAATTTCTTTCCTTCCCCAGTCGGCTAGGGTGATATCCTTAACTTTGTAAGGTAATTTTTGTGTTTGGGCAGAAGTGCTCATTCTTTTGTAATCTTTTTGATTTCGAAGCGCAAAGATACGAAGAACCTTCAATTCTTCATATCGAGACCTTAATAATTAGATCTTTGCACGATGCCTCTTCACTATTACAGGTCACACTCAGACTGCGAAGTCGCCCTCTGGAAAATCACGGAAGAGGCCTCATATTTCAGGCAAAAACTGGTAAAAGAAGATTTTCCGACAGAACCCGGTGATGCAATAACCCGCCCCGAGAAGGCTCTTCAATGGTATGCCTCGCGGTTTCTACTTATCACTTCTCATCCGGCGGCGATTGATTTTTACCGAGAGCGCAAACCTCATCTTTACAACGGACCAAAAGTTTCATTTTCGCATTCAGATAAAATAGTGGGTGTCATGCTTTCGCAAAAAAACGCAGGGCTCGACGTACAGGTATTTAATGAAAAGTTGAAACGGATTAGGGATAAATTCACAACCGCTGAGGAATTGGCGCGTGTAAAAGCAGAGTCAGAAGTAGCAGCTCTTTCCCTTGTATGGTCTGTTAAAGAAGCTATATTCAAGTATTACGGCACCGGAGTACCTTTCAAATCAGTGAAAATCGAAAGTCACGATGCCATAACAAACAGATTGATCGTTAATCTATCTCGCAAAGGAAAAACAGAGGTTCATCATCTTTTTGGAGATTTTCTCGATGATCTGAGTTTGGCTTATGTTCTTGAATAAATACATTTGAGCTCAATGGCAAATATCTTTGAATCCATAAACCAGACTAAATCGGAAGGCAAGAAATTGCTATCTATTTTGATCGATCCTGACTCGATACAGAGCGCAGATCAATTGATGGATTTGGTAAATAAAGCTGAGTCCGCTTCGGTAGATTATCTCCTCTTCGGCGGAAGCCTCATAACGCAACCTGAAAAATTCGATTCCTTGAAGATGATCAAGGAAATTACAAAAATACCAGTCATCTTGTTTCCTTCAAGTCCTGCTCAAATCCGAACAGAGGCCGATGCCATTCTCTTTTTGAGTCTATTGAGTGGGAGAAATCCCGAATACCTCATCGGGCATCATGTAGCGGCGGCACCCATGCTCAAAGGCTCGAGTCTTGAAATTCTTCCTACGGGGTACCTATTAATAGGTTGTGGAAGACCCACTACCGCTGAGTACGTGAGCGGAACGCCACCCATCCCCTACCACAAACCAGGCATAGCGGCAGCCACTGCCATGGCGGGCGAAATGCTCGGATTGAAGCTCATCTACCTCGATGGCGGAAGTGGAGCCGACAAGCCCGTGAGCTTCAATATGATTTCGGAAGTGCGAAAATCCATCGACCTTCCTTTAATTGTGGGCGGAGGAATCAGAAGTGGAGAAGCTGCAGCCAGAGCATTTGAAGCGGGTGCCGATATGATCGTAGTTGGAAATGGCACTGAGAAAAATCCTAACCTGATTCAAGAATTGGGTCTGGCAAGAATCCCATCGACATGAAAATAGTTGTCGTATCGAGTCCTAAAGATCAGCCCAACGAGACTGTCGAAGTCATAAGAATGTTTGATGCAGGTCTCGAATATTTTCACATTCGAAAACCAAGATTTAGCAAGAAGCAGCTGACTGAATACATCAAGCTATTTCCCGAAAAATACCGAAAACGCCTGGTCATCCATAGCTATCATGGACTCGCTTCGACGCTCAATTTAGGAGGCATTCACCTAAGCAGAAAACACCGCAAGCGCGGGAGATTCTATCGACTCAAACTTTTTCTTCGACGAAAAATTGAAAGGAATCTTCTGGTAACACGAACCTTTCACAAGCTCACCGACATCACCAATGAGAAACGTCAATACTCATACACCTTCTTGAGTCCTGTTTTTGATAGCATCACACACAGCACACTCTCCGGTGGTTTCAGCAAGCGAGCGCTGCTGATTATGATCCCGCAGGCCAAACAGCCGGTCTATGCTATGGGAGGAGTAGATGCTGAGAGAATTCCCGAAATAGCCGATTTGGGTTTCGAAGGAGCGGTGCTCCTCGGTTCCATCTGGAACTCGGAAGAAGCACCGCATATTGTTTTCAAAAAAGCCTTAGCTGCTACACAAAATCTCTAGAAACTCAGGCGCAGCCCAGCTAAAAAATTCGTGCCTGCTTGAGGGTAAAAGAAATTCTCAGTAATCGGCGAACCAAAAACATATGAATAGGTGTAACCATTCGAACTGTACTCAGCATCCAAAATATTGTTCACTAAGAGGCTGATTTCAATTTCTTTAAAAAGCACATCCTTGATTTTGTATCCGATTCGGAGATCGTTCACCCAATACGCGTCGATTTTCTTGGCCTCATTCGATGTATTGTCCAAATATTGATCCCCCACATATTTTGAGATCAGCATCAACTCTAATCCTTCGAGCGGTTGGTAAATTAAGCGTCCCGCAGAAATCACTTCAGGGCTGAAACTGATATCGGTATCTTCAAACTCATTGACGAGTACATCAAATCCATTGGTGTAATCGTATACGACCTCATCGAAACGTCCAATGCGATTCCGGCTAAGGGTAAGGTTGGCATTCAACCAAAGATTCTTGGCGACTTGCACCGTTGCATCGGCTTCTATTCCCAAACGGTAGCTCTCGTTCACATTTCTGCGAATGGAGGAACCGACATCGTTGAGCTCTCCCGTGAGCACGAGCTGATTCTCGTAAATCATAGCGTACCCGTTTAGGTTCAACTGAAATGATTCGGTTTGGTAAGTGTACCCCAACTCCAGATTGTTCAGGGTTTCTGCCTCGGGCTCGGTGCCTTCCAAAGCGTCGATAAAATCGTTTCTCACAGGCTCGCGGTTTCCGCGACCGAGGTAGACGTAGAACGCATTGCGACTATTGAGGTCGTAGCGCGCCCCTACCTTCGGATTGAAAAAGTTGAAATTTCGGGAAACGTCGATGGCCACTTGGTCATTGTCAACACCAAAAGTTTCGTAATCCACTCGTCGGTATTGAAGATCGGCCATGAAGTTCCACTTTCCCGTGGCGTATTCCCACTTTCCATATACGCTGTAGTCATCTTTGTTTCCGACGTTGAAATAGTATTGCTGCAAATGATCAATATCTTGCGAATACTCCGCCCAAACGATTTCGCCAAAGTGATCGCCTCGGTAAAAGTGAAGCCCTCCACCCAAAGTGAATTTATGACCACCTTTGGAATAATCCAGCGAATAAGTTGCTCCGTAAAAATCGTTTTCGAGCCAGCGCCGGCGGATCAAATCAGTTTCGGTGATGGTATCCAACCCAATAATGGGGTTCTCCAGACCATAATCCGAAAATTCGTCATCGTTTCGGTATTGCTCAAAAAACCCTCGACCGTAGGTATAATGTCCGGCAAGCGAAAGCTTTAAATCCGGGTTGAACTCGTGCACCAAGTGCAGTTGGTAATGATCCTGTTGGTAATCATCTACCTCATTGTCATAGAGATAGAAATTGTAAGTACGACCGGAGTTCAATAAATTTTCCGTTTGTTCCTCGGAATATCCCTCATTGGCAGCGTGTTGAAGCATTCCTTCCACATCGTTTTCGAGGCGAGACTGCGGCGTTCCGTACCACGACTGATAGGTGCGCTCGGCTCCGGAGAAGGTGATGGCTTTTACCATGGTTTTCTTCCCGTAATAACCTCCCGCGAGGTAGTAGCTACGCAAATCACTGGTAGCGCGATCAATGTATCCATCAGATTGGATATTGCTGAGACGACCCTCAATGGCAAAACCATTTTTTAAAATTCCCGAATTGAATTCTACGGTATGCTTTCGGGTGTTGAAAGAGCCGTAAGAATTGTCAATGGCACCTCCTGCTTCTTGTTGTGCATTATTGGTTTCCATGTTCACCGAAGCACCGAAAGCTCCCGATCCGTTCGTGGACGAACCGAGTCCTCGCTGAATTTGAATGCTCGAGAGGCTGGATGCCAAATCGGGCATGTTAACCCAAAAAACTCCTTGCGACTCGGAGTCGTTAATCGGAATTCCATTCACCGTGACATTGATGCGGGTTTGGTCGCTTCCGCGAATGCGCATTCCTGTGTAGCCAACGCCGGCACCGGCATCGCTCGTCGCCACCAAAGATGGCGTCCAGTTGAGCAAGAACGGGAGATCCTGACCTAAGTTGAGCTTTTCCAATTCCTTCTTTTCGATGTTTTGAAAAGTAGCGGGTGCTTTTGGCGCCAGCCGGGTAGCCGTTACCACTACTTCATCAGTTACGTAAGGGAGCGGCTTCATTGAAATGGGAAAGTTATTCTCTCCCGACTCGAGCAAGACTATGCTACTGAATTTTTCATAGCCCAGATAGGTGGATCGAATGGTGACTTGATCGCGCTTTATCGATCCGAAAGAATAATTTCCTTCGTCATCAGTAAATACGCCGATCAGCGCTTCTTCCAAAACCACGTGCGCACCTTGAAGCGGGTCGCCGTTCGGATCGGTCACTCTTCCACTAAGCACAGATTGTGCATTTACTCCCGTAAGCAAGAGCATCACAGCCGCAAAGGCTGAACTAAACTTTTGAATCATTTGAATATTTTTTTTAGTTGAGGCCTCGTGCCTGGGGACGGTCGATAACCAAAACAATTAGCTCCCTACGCCGGCATTATCCGGATCAGGTATATATCCTCGACGAATTGAGGACATAGGGTATGATCTCAGCCTTTGTGAATGGGTCTCGTTTGACCATTTTCGTGTAAGGCACCCCTGTGAGATGGGTCAAAGGTAATCGGTTGGAAGTTTTGGACAATGAAAACCATGTGAAAAATTCAAGGACGTGGTTTAACGCAGAGAAAAAAGAGGAGTCGCGGAGCTCGCAGAGAAAAGTATAGCTCGGAAAAAATCTCTGCGTGCCCTGCGCCTTCTCCACGTTTGAGCGTTTTCCCGAACCTCGGTTTTTTACAATGGTTCTTGGCAACAAAAAGTAAAAGTGGTATGTGTAAACCTCGGGTTCTCGCAGAGAAGCAAGAGGAGTCGCGGAGTTCGCAGAGGAAAGTAATTAAAAGAAGACAGTTATAGAAACTTCAACCCATTCAGCGCATTAATTGCCGAGTTGAGTCGTTCATCACCTTGACCTTCAACGATGGAATAAGACCATTTTCCGCTTTCCAATTCATTCCGGTAAAGATTGAACAAGATATCCCTTTCTTCTCGGGATGGACTTTCTCGAAGCGGGTCGGGCGACCATGGCAAATCGGGTTTGCAAAGCAGGTAGTGATCGTATTTTCTCAAAAGAGCCGATTGCCTGACAAAGTTTGAGACACGCCCGAAGCGATACTTCGACCAAATTTTCAAGACGAGCATATCCGTATCGAAAAAGCAAACTCTCTTGGCAGCAGCCATCGCTTTTTCCTCCTTGGCAATCTGACCTCGACAGATTTCGTCCAAATCCTCAAAAGAGTAATCAGGCCCATTTTTTTCGAGATAAACTCTGGCAAATTCAGGAGCAAAGGCCGTATCGAAATGTTCCGCCAAGGCTTTCGCTAAATCAGACTTGCCGCTGCTCTCGGGCCCGGTTATAGCAATACGTTTCATGCCTCTTCGATTTGTTTGATAAAATCTTTTCGCCACGCGAAATAACCGTAGACCGCCAGGACAGTGTAAATCACAGAAAGCATGGCATAGACGCTTAAATCACGAGAGAAATAAAGGTAAATAGTCAGGGCATTGATGCAAATCCAATAAATCCAATTCTCGATGATTCTTTTGGCAACCATCCAAGTAGCGATGAAACTAAAGATGGTGGTAAATGAATCGAGCAGGGGCATCTCCGCGTCGGTGAATGCCTTGAGGAGGAAAAACAAACCGACGGTGGCACCATAACCAGCCAAGAGAATACCTAAGTGAGTCGACACGTGGAGCGTCCTGATTTCAAAATTTCCCGAATCTGTGTTGCCGCGACTCCAAGCCCACCAACCGTAAAATCCCATCACCACGTAATAAGAAAAGAGGACGGATTCGGCGTAGATTTTCGAATCGACAAAAAGCCAAATACTCAGTGCCGAACCGATGATCCCCAATGGCCAGCACCAAATGTTTTCGCGCGCAGCTAAAACCACGTAGCCGATATTGAAAGCTACGGCGGTATATTCGAGGGCATCAGCCGTCATAGCGGTATCCGAGGTCAAGATCGCCTTTCAAGGTTTTAATGACAAACGAGGCCTTAACACCATTCTGATAGACCTCTTTTATGGAATTTCTGAGCGTATCAAAGACCAGATCGAGATCACCTTTGACCTGCGTACTCATTGCATTTACGCGAATCTCCAATTCGGATTCTCGGTGCAGTAGTTCGAGAAAAGTGAGGACTTGTTTTTCGTAATCTTCTCGCAGTGGATACATGGATATTTCAACGGTAGTGATCATGTCAGTTGCAATTGCATGGTGAGGAAAAGAAAATTTTTGTTTGAGGATATTGGGCTCGAATGGCTTCTTGATCGGATTTGTTTATTTCAGTCAGTCGGAGATCTATTTTTTCCAAATGGTCCAGACCTTCCGGTAAAGCATTGATATCAGTACCCCTTAAATCCAACGTGCGCAAAGACCGGAGCCGAGCGATACCTTTCGGCAAAAACGACAAGCCCGTGTTTTTGAAGGAAAGCTCCTGCAAATCTCTCAACTTTAATATACCTCTTGGGAAACCGGCAAGATCAATGTTTTCTACAGACAAGGAACTCACTTCTCTGTTCTCGAAACAGGCGGGAAAATCGATGAACAGGGCCTTCTTGAGTTCGAGTCTTTCGAGAGAGCAATCGCAGTATGCTTCCAATTGACCGACCTCCTCCCCTTTCAAAGTGAGGACCCCGTTTTTCACTCCGGAACAAGGGCTTTGAAACGAATCAATCGGTAAAATCGACATCATTAAGATGGTCGAGGTGACGGTCAGCCACATAAGCATCTTCCTGGAGCTGAGCACTGAGTTGATCGAGGCTGTCAAATTTGATCTCATCGCGAATTCGGTCTACGAAGGTAACCTTGATTTCCTTTTCATAAAGGTCTCCTTCAAAATCAAAAAGGTTTACTTCCAAAACTCGTTGATCAGAATTGCTGACTGTCGGACGGCTGCCCAAATTCGCCATGCCTCGGTAGAGATTTCCTTTACAAGTGACAATGACGGAATAAACTCCCTCGCCGGGGATCAGCTTATAAGGCTTTGACGGCTCCACATTGGCCGTAGGATAACCGATTGAACGTCCGATTCGCTGTCCTTTAACGACCTTCCCCGTCACGGAATAGCGGTAACCCAAAAACTCATTGGCCTTGTTCAAATCTCCCTCTAAAAGAGCGTTTCTTATTTTGGTAGAGCTCACGTT
>JGI12109J20283_10567952_pt1 | contig 13128 bp, 10 predicted proteins | sample ElkSlonscriptome_12_FD_20283 | JGI IMG/M metagenome (IMG submission 20283) | reverse complement strand
CAGGAGAAACGGTTCACATCAATTTGGGGCAGCAGGCCGGTTTCCACCGTCAGAAACTCCAGCGGCAGCCCGGCTTTTTCGCTCAGGCTTCGAACAAAATCATAGCCCCGGTAAATNTCTTCCGGACCGGTTTCATCGATCAGATTGGGGTTGCCGATGATTCCGTTGATCTTCAATTTCGCCGCTGCTTCGATCTCCTGCCGGATGGTGAGACATCCTTCCAGTGTTTCCGTAAAAGGCCGAAAGGGGTTGACCACCTGAAGCATGCGAACCTCCTTGTCTCTAAGGGCATCCGCCAGAGCGGCCAGCACGGTGGCGCCGACGTCGTCTCCGCCGACATCCACCAGGGTGACCTCGGCGGGGCGTCGAAGCATGCCGGCGACGGCCGGGCTCAGAATCGGCAGGTCGGCGTGCATATATTGTTCCGGCGGCAGGACCAGGTCGATCCCGTGTTCTTTCAGAAGGGTGCGGGCTTCCCGGGTCCGGAAATAGGGATTGACCAGGTCCAGGTCTGCGACCCGGACGTCGAGACCCGCCCGTTTCCGTTCCACCGCCAGGTTGATGGAAACCTCTGTCTTCCCGCTGCCGTAATTACCGACAATGATCAGGATGCCGGTCAAATGGATGTTCAATCCTGAATCCTTTATAATGTCTGTTGAATCTTGAACGGCCCGTATTCCCGGGCAAAAAGCGTAACCACACCTTGTAGTTTCAAAAACATGACCTGTCAACGTTTTTCGACCCGGTCGAGTAAAAAACCGAACATCGACTCAGGGGCTATGATAGCGTTCATTTTTTGAATGCGGACCTGAGCCGGTATTGCATGGGACCGGCAACCGTGATATGAGAAAGCACAATTTTTATAACCAGGGACTTTGACGCGGACGGTAAAACGATATGGCGAAAGTAAAAACCGGGCTGGAAGCACTGATCGACAGCCCGCCGGATTGGATGCGGAACAAGCGCCTGGGGCTTTTGTCGAACCCGGCCGGAGTGGACCGGCGACTTCGTCACGGCCGGGAGCGGATCGCATCCCGATTTCCGGACCAACTCAAGGCCCTTTACTCGCCTCAGCACGGCTTTTTCGCGGAAAAGCAGGACAATATGATCGAGTCGGATCACCTGCTCGACCCGGTCTTGCAGATACCGGTGTTCAGCCTGTACGGGCATACCCGCGTGCCCACCGAAGAGATGTTCGACCCCATCGACATTCTGCTGGCGGACCTTCAGGATGTCGGCACCCGGGTGTATACCTTTATCTATACCCTGTCTTACTGCATGGAGGCGGCCAAAACCTTCGGAAAACAGGTGGTGGTGCTGGATCGGCCCAATCCCCTGGGCGGGATTCGGGTGGAGGGGAATCTCCTCGACCCGGAATGCGCCTCTTTTGTGGGTCGATATTCGATGCCCATGCGCCATGGATTGACCATCGGAGAGCTTGCCCGGCTTTTCAACGAACATTTCGACATCGGATGCGATCTGGCGGTGATCCCCATGGTCGGCTGGAAACGACCGATGACCTTTTCCGAAACCGGGCTGGACTGGGTCCCCCCGTCGCCCAACCTTCCTACTCCGGCTTCCGCTATAGTCTATCCGGGGCAGGTGATCTGGGAAGGGACCAATATCTCCGAGGGCCGGGGCACTACTCAGCCCTTTGAGATGTTCGGGGCCCCGTTTGTGGATACCGATCTCCTGCTGTCCGCCATCGGAGGCAGGGACCAGCCGGGCATGGTGCTTCGGCCGGTTGCGTTCGAGCCTACAGCGAACAAGTGGTGCGGGTCATTGTGTCGGGGTTTTCAAATCCATGTGAACGATTTTGTGGAATATCGGGCGTACACCACCTCGCTCAAGCTCATGCAGGGAATGCTTCGGCATCATCGGGACGCCTTTCAATGGAAGCCGCCTCCCTATGAATACGAATTCGAAAAGCTGCCCATCGACCTGATTCTCGGGGACCGAAACGTACGGGAGTCCATCGAATCCATGGCGGATATCGATGAAATGATCTGCGGCTGGAGGGAGGACATCGAAAAATTCATTCAGATCGGCCGGCGCTTTCATCTTTACCCGTAAACTGAGACGCCTATTGCTCTCGGGCGTTCTCGTGAAATCCGATCCGTTCAAAATAAAAAGCCCGACCAAAAACAAAAAGCCCCGGTCAAAATAAAAAGCCCCGGGCGGCAACAGCGCGCACAGGGCTTTTTTTAGGGAAAAATAATATTATGCTTTTTTCAGAGAATCGATTTCTTTTTTGAGATCGCTGATTTCCTGTTTATATTTATCGACGCCGTCTCCACTTTCTTCCGTGCTCTCTTTTTCCTGCTTCCAGGTGTCTTTCATTTCGTCAAATCCAAGATAGAGTGCCAAGCCGCCGCCGAGCAGCAGCATGATCGGAATCGAACCGGCCAACAACTGCAAAAATGCCGGAAACCAAACCGCAAGGCCAATAACACCCAAAACAGCCGCTACTGCTCCACCAATCAACGTTTTCATAGAAAATCATCCTCCTTTACAAGTGTTTCTCGAAAGTTACTTATTCTAAGATATATGCTCTACAAAAAAAGTAAGCATCCCCACGTCCACTACTCTTTCGATGTTCGGCCTTAATCGGATTGAATCAAAAAAAGAATGAATTTAATGGATTGAATCAATTTGACAATGGCTGTACCGAAATACCATATCAACTTTTATTACGCAAGCTTAAATTTATGGACATCGTCTTTTATTTTACCGCCGCGGCATGAATTGGATAAGTTCCGATAAAGATTAGATTTTATCTAAAGCTACGACAATTAGTGATTGCAAATGCACCTGCCTTTTGGTACTTTTTTCTAGTTTTCCAATCCCGGAAAGATCTCCGCTGTAGAAGATTTACACTGAAAACCCGAACGGACAGGGAATATGTATAGACAGATCAAATCAGGACTTACGCAGGTCACGTCGGGCGTAAACAGGTGGTTCGACAAAGTCCTGCTCGGCACCGATTACCACTTCCGCTGTTTTTTTCCGAGGCGTTTCGGGAAACCGTCCTCCTATCTCCTGCGGGTTCTGTTTTCAGGGATACGTATCGGGGATTCCCAGATGGAGGTCATTCGAAAGCTTCCTGAAGACGCCCTCATCGTTTATACCAATAAATACAAAAGCGATTTTGAATTTCTTTTCTATCACACCCGGTATGATCAGGAGGGGTTGCCGGTTCCGGAAATCGGTTTCGATTACAAGGTCTTTTTTTTGCAGCCGCTGTCTCGTCTTTTCAGGATTTTTATGGGCCATGTCCATCATTTTTTCACCCGCTTTTCTTTTCCGGACCCCTATGACAGCGGTTATATCCGGGATGAACTCAAAAACGGGCATGCGGCCATGCTGTCGCTGGTGGAAAAGCGGGGTTTTTATCTGCGGTTCGTCAAATCCAATCCGGACCCGTTGCGCTATCTGATCGAAACCCAGCATTCCACGGCCCGGCCGATCTACATCGTTCCTCAACTCATTTTCTACAGCAAACGGCCGTACCGGTCCCGCCCCGGTTTATTGGATATGCTCTTCGGAAGCCAGGAAAACCCCGGCAAGATCCGCCGGGTTTTCGCGTTTTTCAGAAAGCCGGCCAGCGTATTCGTCGAGGTATCCGAACCGGTGAACCTGAAGGCGTATATCGAGCGGGAAGGAAATCGCGACTTGAGCCCGGGCAAGCAGGCGCTCAAGCTGCGGCGGCTTCTGCTGGTTCAGATCAACCGGCATCGGCAGTCCATTACCGGGCCGATTCTCAAGTCCAAGGAAGAATTGAAAGAGAACATCCTCACCAATGATCGATTGAGAAGTTTCCTGGAACATTTTGCGGAAACCCGGGATACCCCTCTGTATAAGGTCTATAAGGAGGCCAATACCAATATCGACGAAATCGCGGCCCGGTACAGTGCCAATCTGATCCAGGTCATGTCGGTGGTCCTGCGGTGGATGATCAATTTGATGTTCGAAGGGGTCTCCATCAATACCGCCGTTCTGAACCGGGTCAAGGGCATGTCCCGGCGGGGACCGCTGGTTCTGGTGCCTTGCCATAAGAGCCATATCGACTATCTGATCCTCTCCTATATCCTCTATCACAATGACATGCCCTGTCCGCATATCGCAGCCGGCAAAAATCTCTCTTTCTGGCCGATGGGGCCGATTTTCAGGGCCGGCGGCGCCTTTTTCATACGGCGGACCTTTAAGGGCGCGGTGCTCTATTCCAAAGTATTCGCCGAGTATGTTTTCAAGCTTCTGGAAGAAGGGTTCAATGTCGAATTTTTTATCGAAGGGGGCCGGAGTCGAACCGGAAAATTGCTTGCCCCCAAGCTGGGCCTTCTGAATATTCTTCTGAACGCCTTTCGAATGGGCGCCAGCGAGGACCTGATCTTTGTGCCGGTTTTCGTCGGATACGACCGGGTGCTGGAAGAGGGCGCCTATCTGCATGAACTGGAAGGCGGTCAGAAACGGCCCGAAAATCTGTGGCAGATACTCAAAGCCCGGAAATTCCTCAAAAAACGCTATGGGATCATCTATATTCGCTTCCATGAAGGCATTTCCATGAACGATCTGCTGGCCCGGGAAGGCAAAACCTTTCAGGAAATGAGCACCAAAGAGCAGAATACCTTCTGCCGAAATCTCGGGTACCGGCTGGTCAACGCCATCGACAAGGTCACCGTGGTAACGCCCCACGCGGTGGTGGCCGCGGCCGTTCTCAACGCCCAGAAACATCGGTTTTCCCACAGGCAACTGATGGAAGACATACAGACCTGCATGAACTATCTGACCATTCATAAAGTCACGCTTGCGGATACCCTATTGGTGGAGCCCGACCTCGCCTTTCAGTATGTCATCGATTCTTATATCCAGAGAAAATTCATTGAGCCGGTGTCATTGGATAAAGCAGAAAAGACCGATCGAAAAGAAGGGGAGGCCGAGGAACGAGAGTACATCGTCAATGAAAGCAAACGCCCGGCTCTGGATTATTACAAGAACAACAGCGTATCCGCATTTATTCCCGGCGCTTTCACCGCTCTGGCGATTCTGGAGCGGGACGCCTTTCAGTTTTCCACCCATCAGATCCATGACAGCTATGCCTTTCTCCTGAGAATCATGAAAAACGAGTTCGCCTACGACGTTGAAAAGACGCCGGAGCATTTTATTCAGAAAAATATTAAATCATTCATCGATGAGGCGGTGCTGATCCCCCATCCTACCCTGCCGGACACCTATAACCTGACATCCGCCGGATATCGAAAGTTGAAGATCTTTTCCGCTTTTCTCAAAACCTATTTTGAATCCTACTGGATCGCCCTCAATTTTTTCATGCGATACCCTCGAAACTTTATCGAATCCAAGGATCGGCTCAAAAAGATTCAATCCATGGGGAATCGCATGTACAAGAAAAAAGAGGTGGAGCTTCCCGAATCCCTGTCCAAAATCAATTTGAAAAACGCCATGGGTTTTTTTCTCAGCGAGGGGGTCAAAGGTTCCGAGGATGAAGAGCTGATCCAGTTTTTCGCCGAAAAAATCCGGCGGTACCTCAATCTGCTCCAGTCATGAAGGCACTGGTGCTGGCGGCGGGCCTGGGCGCCCGCCTGCTTCCCCACACCCGGCATCTGCCCAAACCGCTTTTTCGGGTGGGCGACGACACCCTGCTGGACATCCAAATCCGTCGGCTGGCCGCGTCCGGATGTGAATCGGTTCTGGTGAACACACACCACCTGGCCGATCAGATCGAGGCCCATATCGCTGCCGCCGATTATCCGATTCCGGTCGCCACCCGGTTTGAACCCGAGATTCTGGGGACCGGAGGCGCCATCAAAAATGCGTCCGATTTCTGGGACGATCGGCCGTTTCTGGTCATCAACAGCGACATTCTCACCGATATCGATCCCCGGTCCGTGTATGATTTCCACCGGAGCCACGGCGGGCCGGCCACTCTGGCGGTCTGTTCCGATCCCCGGTTCGATTCCGTTTCCCTGACCCGAGAAGGACAGATCGTCGGGTTCGAAAAAGCCGATTCCCGCCGGAAGCGCCGAGATCTGATCCACAGAACCTTCACCGGAATTCAGGTGCTGAATTCGACGGTACTCGAGTTTATTCCCGAGGGGGTCGGTTACAGCAGTATCGATGCCTTCCGAAAGATGATCGCCCGGGGCCTTCGCCTCACCGCCTATTTGGCCGACGGATGCGAGTGGCATGACCTGGGCACCCCCGAGCGATACCGGAATGCGGTCGTGAATCACCTGGCTCCCCGGGCCTTCGGCGCGGTTTTTTCAGATTACAGCGAAGACGGTTTTCAGGAAGTTCCGCTGGCCGGAGACGGCTCCGATCGGCACTGGAGCCGGTTGATCGCCTCTGCCGGGTCTCTGATTCTGGCCGACCACGGCCTGCGCGGGCCGGAACCGACGCCCCAAGAGGTGGACGCCTTTATCGATATCGGCCGGCATCTTCATCGAAAAGCTATTCCGGTGCCCGAAATCTATCGGGAAGACCGGTTTTCCGGCCTGGTTTTTCTGGAGGACCTGGGGGATGAACACCTTCAAACCCGGGTTCGGGGCCGGGGGTCCGATGATATCCTTTCATGGTACCGACCGGTGATCGATGCACTCATTCGGTTCGGAGTGAAGGGCTTGGAGGGATTCAACCCGAGCTGGACCTGGCAATCCCGATCGTATGACCGCTCACTTATTCTGGAGAAGGAGTGCCGGTATTTTGTGGATGCCTTTCTTGTCGGATTTCTGGAAAAACAGGCCCGGTATCAGGACTTTGAAGCGGAATTTCAGGCTTTGGCCGAGGGCGCGCTTCAGTTCGGGGTTCCCGGTTTGATTCACCGGGATATGCAGTCCAGGAATATTATGGTCCGGCAAGGCCGGTGTTTTTTTATCGATTTTCAGGGGGCCCGGTTCGGTCCCCTGCAATACGACCTCGCCTCCCTGCTGATCGACCCGTATGTCGATCTGCCTGTTTCTGTTCAAAATCAACTTCTGGAAGATTATATAGGCAGGCTCTCCGCCTACCGGTCGATCGACCCCGAGTCTTTTCGACAGGGATACGATTTCTGTGCGCTGACCCGAAATCTTCAGGTCCTGGGCGCTTACGGATACCTCAGCCGGGTCAAGGGAAAGACCTCGTTCGAGGCCTACATCCCGACGGCATCGGCCGGTTTGCAGAATCGATTGAATCGGTTTCAGGGAGCCGAACTGGAGGGCTTGACTCGGCTGGTGTCCACGCTAAGCTCTTAAACGGTCAGGTTTCGAATGAACTCCTTCATATAGCCGAGCACCGTTTCCCGGGCCTGAACATGGGGGATGTGACCGCAGTCGGGAATGAGGCGGGTCTCCACCGGCCCGGAAACCCCTTGGGCGATGCCGTTCACCTGGGCCTCGGTGCCGTATTCATCGTCTTCGCCTTGCAGCACCAGGAGCGGGGCGGTGATTCGGGGCAGAAAGGCGTCGATGCGCCAGCCCCGGAAATCGGGGTCCAACCAGGTGTCGGCCCAGCGGGCGATGATTCGATCCACATTCTTCCCGTGATACCGGGTTAATCTGGCCTTGAGGTCGGTGGTTTCCAGAATATGCAGGGCCCGGAGAATGCCGGTCAGGGTAATCTCCTCCACAAAGATATGGGCGGCTTCGGTAACGGCGCCCAGGATTCGGTCGGGAAGGGTCGCGGCCCCGATCAGGGCGATGGACCCGCCGTCGCTGTGTCCGATCAGCACGGCCTCTTCGACTTCGCAGGCATCCAACACACCGGGCAGGTAAACCGTGGCTTCGGTAATCAGGTAATCTTCGGGCCAGGGGGTTTCGAAGCAGTCGGATTTCCCGTATCCCCGCCGTTCGTAAACAATCCCCTGAAGCCCGGTTTCCCGGCATACGCTTTCCGGAAAATCCCGCCAGATCGGGATGTTGCCCAGACCTTCGTGAAGGAAGACCAATACCGGTCCGTCTGTCTTGAGATCAACGCCGATGCGTTGCACCCGAAGCCGACACCCGGCGGTATTTATTAAAAAGGTTCGGTTTTCCATCTGTCAATTCGTTCCGATGGCGGCTTCGTAGGCTTGTTGCGCCTCCTGAAGCAGCAGATTCTCCCGGTCGGTGTAGCGGGGGGAAAAATGGAAAATCGTGAATCGCTTCACCCCGGCCATACCCGCCAGGGTGCCGGCCTGATGGGCGGTCAGATGGCGTTTTTGTTCCGCCAGGTTGCGGTCCGGTTCGGAGAAAACCGCTTCAATAAAGAGGTCATCCGCCCCTCGGGAAAGAGTCAGGATTTTTTTCCGATTGGAAGGGGTATAGGCGGTATCGGTAATGTAGGCGATCTTCTGGCCCGGGGTGATTCGGGCGATTTTCTCGGCCAGCGCCCCCAGAGAGAATACCGGCCCCCGGGAGTCGTTGGAATCGACGGCAAAGGGTGAATCCAAGGGGCGTCCTTCAAAAAGGGCATTTTTAAAACGCCGTACCCAGGGGCCTACCGTCAGGCCCAACTCTTCCACCCGTTCTTTCAAAATATTGACATGAAATCGTTCCTGAAGGGAGAATCCGAGGCAGGGGGTGGCATGATCCAGAAGGTCTGCGGAAACCGAGAGCCCGGGTTCTTTCAGCAAATCTCCGTCAAACGGGGCCCGCACCGGGTCCGACGTCGGCTGGAAACGGTTTCGGCACGGGTATTCCCGGGTCCGTCGATGGTCGGCATCGATCTCAGTGACGTTCACTGAGAATTCGTGGGCATAGGTATCCGCAAGATTCCAGGTGTATCCGGCCAGTTTTCCCTCCACATTCTTCAGGATTCCGCCGGGGCCGTAAAGATACAAAACCTTTTCTCGTCCCAGAAAGAGGCGCAGCAGATGGTCGAATCCGAAGAAGTGATCCATGTGGGTATGGGAAATAAAGATGTGGCTGATCTTGAGGATATCTCGGGGGGAGAGGGTATGGATATCCCCAAGGTCGAAGAGCACGGCCCGTTTTTCATGAGCAAAGGGTATAAACACGCCGGGATCGCCAAACGGGGGGTTGACGAGCCTGGGGTGAAACGACGGGCGCATGCTCAGGTCAGGTGTTTTTGTACCTGCCGATTAATGCAGTGATAGATCTCATCATCCGCCCCGAAAATGTCGATGACGTCTTTGTGATTGATCATGGTTTCGATCACATAGGAGGTCAGATACAGGCTCACCACATGGGGATTGGGAACTATATTCCGGTACGGCGCGGTCTGATAATCGATATCGAAATCATCGGCATAGGTGAGCTTGTCGAGACTTTTGTGGATCTGCTCTTCAAAGCCGTTTTTGTTGGTGGTTTCCACGAACTTGTTTTCGACCAGTTTCGAGGTGACCGCATTGCTCAACGTGTCGATATGGTCTCGCACGCTGTTGATGGCCTGCCGACGGGCATGCTCTTTGGTAGACTCTATTTTCGAGAGGATGCTGGCCTCCCGGGTGCTTGGGCGAAATACCTTTGCCATTCGAAATTCCCTTCTTGAAGATGTTTAACTGCTAGTCAATATCCCATCATATTAATGGCACTCTTCGCCATTTGCAAGAAAAATGTTCAGGTTTCTTCGATAATTATCTGGGCGGTTTTTCGGCCTTTCCACCGGTTCCATCGCAGCCTGAAAGCGACCTGGTCGAATGCGTCGGTCATTCGGCCCCGGTCGACGTTGAACTGAATGGCGTTCATGGCCCGGCCCGAGGGATTTCCCTGGCGCAGGCTCATCCGCCGGTGGTGTTTGCCCACGATCATCGAGGAGGAGACCTGAACCGCCCTGGCCAGAAAGAGCGGCTCCGGGTTGCCTTCTCCGAACGGCAGCAATTTTTCCAGTTCATCGATCATGGTTTCGGTGACTTCATGGAAATTGAGTTCGCAGTCGATGTCGATGGTTTTGGTCGGGGGTTCACGACCGACCGCCTTCGATGCCCAGGCCTCGAAATCATTTCGAAAGGCGTCGATGCGGTCGGGTCGAATCTGAAGGCCCGCAGCCATGGGGTGGCCACCGAATTTTTCCAGATGGACCGAGCAGGCATCCAGCCCCTCATAGAGATTGATCCCCGGGATACTCCTGCCGGACCCTTTGCCGATTCCATTCCGAGAAGAGATCAGGATGGTGGGACGAAAGAACCGGTTGGTCAGTTTGGAGGCGACGATACCCAGCACCCCCTCATGCCACTCCGGATGGGTCAGGACCAGGGCGTTTCGACCGGTTTTCTCGGGATCATTCCCGACCAGGGTGAGGGCTTTTTCCAGTATTCGTTTTTCGGTCTCCTGCCGTCGGCGGTTGAGCTGGTTCAGGGATTCGGCGATCTCCTCCGCCCGCCGAGGGTCTCGGGTGGTCAGCAGTTCCACCGCGGTTTTGGCGTGGTCGAGCCGGCCGGCCGCGTTCAGGCGAGGCGCCAGTCGAAAGGCGATGTCGTCGGTATTCCGAACCGCCTCTTTCACCCCGGCGGCTTTGAGGAGCGCGGTCAGTCCCGGCCGGCGCCCCGCGTTGATGACCTCCATCCCGATTTTGGAAAGAATGCGGTTGTCTCCCACCAGGGGAACCATATCCGCAATGGTGCCCAAAGCCACCAGATCCAGAAAATGCTTCAGGTTCGGTTCGGACCCGGATTGCCAGAACCCTTTTTCCCGAAGGTGTTTTCGAAGGCAGACCACCAGCACGAAAGCGACCCCGACCCCGGCCAGGTGGTCGAAACCGGCGGTGCAGTCGGTGCGCCGGGGATTGACGACCGCCGCCGCTTTCGGAGGGGAGGTGATGGTGTGGTGGTCGGTGATGATGACGTCGATGCCGCTTTCTTTGGCCGAACGGACCGCTTCATGGCGGCTGGAACCGCAGTCGACGGTAATGATCAGGTCGGCTTCCCGGGGCAGGGCCACCCCGAAAACATGGTCTACCTGAAGGTCATACCCCTCATCGCACCGATGGGGAATATAATAATCGGCATCCAGGCCGAGACCTCGAAAAAACTCCAGCAGCAAAGTGACGGCGGTGATTCCGTCGACATCATAGTCTCCGAAAATCAACACCCGCTCCCGATCCTCGATCGCCTGAGCAATCCGACGGACCGCCGCATCCATATCCTTGATGGCAAAGGGCGGGCGAAGATCGGCCAGAGACAGGTTCATATACCGAATAATCCCGTCTTCGCCGTCGATGCCGCGGTTGGCCAGCACGGTGGCGGTGACGGGTGAACAGCCCAGAATCCGCTGAATTCTTTCCACCTGATGTCGGTCGGGGGTTCGAATTTGCCATTCCTGATTCATGGGGGGAACATACCCCATTCACCCGATCCGGACAACAGCTAAATGGGGTTCAACCGTGATTCCAGCCGGAATTTTTTTCCGGGACTTTTATCCTGAAATTTTATATTGATATCCCGTGAAGGATGATGGTAACCTTTACAATAAACTTGGAGGGTCCTATGTTGTGAAGACCGTCAAACAGTATTACCGGGTGGACCGGCGGAAAATTCATTTTTTAAAATTCATCCTCGAAGGCTATGACGGGGTCGCACTCCTGAGCACCATCGACTCCCGCTTGGGGACCGTGCGGGTCTGCATTTCACCCGGATGTGAAGAGGAAGTCAAAGATATTCTGCGGGATGTGGCCGAAACGGTTCGAATCGAGCCGGTGGAATATCCCCCCGAACCGGTCGAATCATTTTGATTCGACTTTGTTCACCCGCAGAAGATTTAATTCAGAAGGAAGATCGAATACAGGGTTTGAATGGATCGTACCAAATATCTCTATATCAATACCATCGGATGTCAGATGAATGTTTACGACTCCGATCGCATCGCCGGCCTGCTGCATCCCCTGGGATACCGAAGGACCGATACCCTGGACCAAGCTGATCTGGTGGTGGTCAATACCTGCGCCATTCGGGAAAAGGCCGAGCAGAAAGCCTTCAGCTTTCTGGGGCGACTGGCGGAACTCAAACGAAAACGGCCGGAGATGATCATTGCCGTGGGCGGCTGCGTGGCCCAGCAGGAAGGTCGGCAAATCCTTAAACGGGCGCCCTACCTGGACCTGGTGTTCGGCACCGGGGCGGTCGGCCGTCTTCCTCAGACTGGTGACCCGGGTCGAGTCCCGCCGCTGCCGGATCGTGGATGTAGAGATGAGCGCCGAAATCGATGAATTCGAATATCCCGGGAAGGCATCCGAAGAAGGAGCGATCAGCAGGTTTGTGACCATTATGCAGGGGTGCGACAATTTCTGCACCTATTGCGTGGTGCCTTATGTGCGGGGGCGGGAAATGAGCCGAAGACCCGAGGAGATCGTTCACGAAATCGAGGCTCTGGTCCGAACCGGGGTTCGGGAGGTTACGCTGTTGGGGCAGAACGTCAACAGCTACGGCAAAAAAGAAGGGTGGTGCTCTTTCAGTGAACTCCTGGCGCAGATCAACGCCGTTTCGGGGCTGGGTCGCATCCGGTTTACCACCTCTCATCCCAAGGATTTATCCGAGGAACTGATGGCCGCCTTTCGCGACCTGGATAAGCTGTGCAACCACATCCATCTGCCGGTGCAATCCGGGTCCGACGCGGTGCTGGATCGTATGAACCGGCGGTATACCCGGGATACCTATTTGAGAAAAGTAGAACAATTGCGACAATATCGGCCGGATATCGCCGTCACCTCCGATATCATCGTCGGATTTCCGGGGGAAGGACGGGGCGACTTCGAGGCCACCCTGGATCTGATTCGAACCGTGGAATACGACAGCCTCTTCGCCTTCAAGTATTCGGACCGACCCAATGCGCCGGCCGCCCGCTTTTCAGCGGCCGTCTCCGAGGCGGAAAAAAGCGACCGGCTGCGGAAGGTCCTCGATCTTCAGGAATCCTACACCCTTCGCAAGCACCGCGCCCTGATCGGAACGACCGCCCGGGTGCTGGTGGACGGCCCGAGCAAAAGACAGGAAAACGGAGGGGCCGGAGAATGGGTCCAATGGAGCGGGCGCGCCACCGACAATAAAATCGTCAATTTCACCGCTTCGAATGAAAGCCTTTCTTCGCCGCCGGACCTGACCGGCCGACAGGTGCGGGTCGACATCGAGGATGCCTTTTTACATTCCCTCGGCGGCAAAATGACAGTGCGTGAATCTTCGCGTGTGAAAGGAGAAAAAAGTTATGCTGC
>JGI12109J20283_10411294_pt1 | contig 13130 bp, 9 predicted proteins | sample ElkSlonscriptome_12_FD_20283 | JGI IMG/M metagenome (IMG submission 20283) | reverse complement strand
CATGGCCTACGCCCGGCTCTCGGTGGCCTTCCCCAGCCGGGGCGGCACCGTGTTATTCATCGACAAGGCCTTCGGCAACAACCTGGCCAGCGGCGGCGTGAACGTGATGCTGTGGCTCAGCTACCTGGTGACCATCGCCCTGTATGCGGTGGCCTTCGCCTCCTACGCCGAGACGTTTTTTTCCGGCCCCGTGTCGCCCCTGGTGCGGCACCTGCTGATCAGCGCGGCCATCGTGCTGCCCACGGCCATCAATCTGCTGAGCGCGGCGTTCGTGAGCCGTTCGGAAACGGTGATCGTGGTGCTGAAGCTGGTGCTGCTGGCGGTGATCATCGTGGCCAGCCTGCCCCACTTCGAAGCCGGGCATTTCCAGCCCGCGCAGTGGGGCTCGCCGCTGGCCATCATCTCCGCCGGCATGATCATCTTCGTGGCCTACGAGGGGTTCGAACTGATCGCCAACTCCGCGGAAGAGATCCAGGAGCCCGAGAAGAACCTGCCGCGGGCGTTCCTGCTCTCGGTGGGCATCGTGATCGCGCTGTACATCGTGATCGCCGCCATCACCGTCAGCGCCGTGAGCGAGGACAAGCTGATCGAAGCCAAGGATTTCGCCCTGGCCGTGGCCGCGAGACCGGCCCTCGGGCAGACGGGTTTCGTGATCGTGGCGGTGGCCGCCCTGCTGGCCACCTTCTCGGCCATCAACGCCACCATCTACGGAAACGCGCGGCTGGGTTATACCCTGGCCCAGGACGGCCAATTACCTGAGACCTTCGATCGTGAGGTGTGGGACGAACCGGTGGCCGGGGTGCTGGTCACCAGCGGGGTCAGCCTGCTCATCGCCAACACCATCGATATCTCGGAGATAGCCATCATCGGCAGCGCGGGTTTCCTGCTCGTCTTCGCGCTGGTCAACGCGGCGGCCTTCAAGCTGCGCCACAGGATCAAGGGCCACGGGGTGGTGCACATGACGGCCGGCCTGCTGAGCGTTGCCGCCCTGGTCGTCCTCCTGCTCAACACCATGCAGGAGAACGGCCGGGCGGTTCTGCTCTTCGGGGTGTTCGTCGCTTTCTCCTTCCTGTTCGAGTTCCTCTATGGTATCCGGGTGCGCGGCCATTTCCTGGGCCGGCATTACCGGTGACCCTCTCGTCATTTCTTCAGCCCAGCCAGGGCGGTCTGGACCACGGGCACCAGGCTGGCCGTATCTTCCATGGGCCCGAGGGCGTCATGCACGATGGACAGATCCTCGTGGTGCCGCGTCAGGTCCGAAATGCTCAGGACGTGGTGAACGCCCTGCCGCAGGTAGACGTTGTCCGCCTTCTCCAGAAGGATTTCCAGCAGGGGCGTCAGGGCGGGCAGGCCCAGGTTGGCCAGGGCCACGGCCGCCAGCCAGCGCACATCCTGCTCCTCGTCCTCCAGGGCGCGGATCAGGGCCCGGGCGGAAGCCGGTTCCTTCATTTCCCCCAGGGCCTTGGCCACTTCCCAGCGGATCTGGAATGACCCGTCCAGCAGTTCGTCCAGCATGATATCCAGGCAGCCGGCGCCGCACTCGGTCAGGGCCTGACGCGCCTGGCGACGCGTGCGCAAGTCCTTGTCCTCCAGGGCTTCGATGTATTGCACAACCTGCTCCCGGTTGGGGGTGGTGTTGGTCTTTTCTATTCTCGTCATGGGATTCACCTCACGCTTTCGGTTCGGATCATTGGGACGGCCTGCCGCCTCTTTGGCTGAGGGGCGAACAACCGGTAACCCAGGGGTTTGACCTGGTCCTCGACGAGGAACCAGAACAGGGAGTAGGCCCACACGCCACCGGCCAGCATCCAGCCGATGGGGGCCATGAAGATTCCATAGACCGTGATCAGGGTGGCCAGGATCTGGGTGGCCAGAACCGCACCCAGCAGCACGGGCGAGGGCCGCGAGGACCAGAACCGGCCGCGGGTGCGCGTCACGAAGATCGTCAGATGCCCCGACACGGAAAGTTTCAGGTAGATCAGGGACATGAGCACGGCCGCATCCAGGTGCATGACCTTTTTCGCCACGAAGAGCAGGCCGAAGGTCTCCAGCACCCCCAGCAATCCCAGCAGCGTGGCCACACCCAGCACCGTGGGCATGTGCCAGAAGTCCGGCCGCCGGGAGCCCCGGACGTGGTCGTAGGCGATAGACAGGATGGCGCCGTCGTTCAGCAGGGCCAGCAGCACGATCATCACCGGCGTCAGGGGATAGAAGTTGAAGACCAGGATGCTCAGCGTCATGAACAGCAGCACACGGATGGTCTCGGTGATGCGGTAGATGGCGTAGCTGCGCATGCGCTGGAATATGCGGCGGCTCTCCTGCAGGGCCTCCTCGATGACCTTCAGCCCCGGCGAGAGCAGCACGATATCGGCCGCGGCCCGGGCCACGTCGGTGGCCCCCGAGACGGCGATGCCCACATCGGCCTGGTGCAGTCCCGGCGCGTCGTTCACGCCGTCACCGGTCATGCCCACGATGTGGCCCCGGTGCTGCAAAACATCCACGATGTGGTGCTTGTGCTCGGGGAAGACCTGGGCGAAGCCGTCGGCCTGCTCGATGGCCTGGGCCAAGCCCGGCCCCTCGTGCAGCCCGGCCTTCGCGAAGAGGGAGGCATCCAGGAGGTTGGCGCCCAGCCCCACCCGCCGGGCGATTTCCCGGGCAATGGGGAGCTGATCCCCGGTCACCACCTTCACCCGCACACCCAGCTCCCGCACACCGGCGATGGTGGCGGCGCTGTCTTCCCGCGGCGGATCCAGCAGGGACAGCAGGCCCAGAAAGTGCCACTGACCCTCGGCATCGGTGTGGGCCACGCCCAGGGCGCGGTAGCCCCGGCCGGCGAAATCCTCGATGGCCGCCTCGGCCGCCTGGCGTCCCTCCGGATCGTCCACCAGATCCAGGATGACCTGGGGCGCTCCCTTGGCCACCCGGTAGTTACTGCCGTCCCGGGGCACCACCACGGCCTCGGTGCGCTTGCCCACCGGGTCGAAGGGCCAGAAGGCGTCGATCCGGTGGGGGTAGTCGGCCAGCTGGCTCTGCGTGCCGGCAAGGATGGCTTCATCGATGGCATCGTGGTCCCGATCCCGGCTGGCCAGGGCGGCCGCCCGCAGCAGAGCGTCCTTTTCACTCCCCGCAGCGATGTAGGGCTCGCCCAGGGTCAGTTCGTTCTTCGTCAACGTGCCGGTCTTGTCCGAGCAGATCACATCCACGCCGGCCAGTTCCTCGATGGCCGCCAGGCGGGTGACGATGGCCTGCTTCTTCGTCAGCAGCCGGGCCCCCACCGCCATGGTCACCGAGAGCACCGCGGGCATGGCCACGGGCACCGCCGCGATGGTCAGCACCAGGGCGAACTGCAGGGTGGTCAGGATGGCGTCGCCCCGGAACAGGGCCACCACCAGGATCACGCTCACCATCAGAACCGCCAGCATGATCAGGTAGTTGCCGATGCGCAGCACGGCCTGCTGGAAATGACTCGGTCCCGTGTCCCCGGTGACCAGATTCGCGGTGCGGCCGAAGTAGGTCTCCGCGCCGGTGGCCGTGACCTCGGCCGTGGTTTCGCCCCTCTTGAGGACGGCCCCGGAGTAGAGGTCGTCGCCCTGCTGCTTGCTCATCGGCAGCGATTCCCCGGTGAGGCTGGACTGGTCCACCTCGATCTCATCCCTGTCCAGCATGCGGCAATCAGCCGGCACGATGGCCCCGAGCCGCAGGCTCAGCACATCACCCGGCACCACCTCGCGGGCCGCGATGGTCTGCCACTGGCCGTCCCGCCGCACCCGGGCCTGGGGAGCCAGCTTGGCCTTCAGAGCCTCGAGGGTATTGCCGGCCTGGTACTCTTCCCAGAAACCGACCAGGGCGTTGACCACCAGCAGCGTCAGGATGATGGCCAGCTCCGCGATGTGCCCCACCAGGGCGGACAGCACCGCCGCAACCTCGATCATCCAGGGAATGGGGCCCCAGAAGTAACCCAGGAAGCGGCCCAGGGCGTTTCCCTTCTCCGCCGACAATTCGTTGGGCCCGTACTTTTCAAGGCGTTCCCGGGCTTCCCGGGTGCTCAATCCGGAAGGGGCCTCCTGCAGCGGCCTCTGCGTTCCCGGTTTTTCTGCCATGGTCTTCATTGTCTTGCCTTTCCTGCCTGCGTTTTCCGAGCCCGTATCCCGAGAGGATGGGGCCGCCGATCAAGGGGGGAAGGATGAGACCGGCGACCCCCGGGGGATCAGGAAGCGGCCTCCTTGCTTTCGCGCACCCGCCGATCGACGGTGGCGAAAGCATGGCGGAGACCCTGCTTCAGTTTCTGGGCGTTGCTGTCGGGCTCGGTATCCACCTCGGCCACCAAGGGGCTGCCGTCCCGCGAGGCAATCAGGGTGATGCGGTAGCCCAGGTCCGACTCCCCCTCCAGGGCCTCGATCACCACGCGGCAGCGGTGCAGATGGTCAGCGTGGCGCTCCAGCCGTGCAGCCTGCTCCCGCACGAATTCCCGGATCTCGTCCGAGCTGTCGGTGTGCCGGAAAGTCAGTTCCACGGGCAGGGTCGGCTCCAGGGGTTTCTCTTCCTCGGGCACCGCGGGAATGGCGGTTCCGGCGGAGGCCCGGTCGCGCGCCTCCAGGACCTCCTGCACCCCCGCCACCAGGTCCTCCACCTCGAAAGGCTTGGGTAGCAGGGCGGCCGCCCCCAGGCGGCGGGCTTTTTCCTTGGTTCGGGGATCACAGAAGGCGGAGACCAGGATGACATCCGGCTGCCCGCCCAGGGTCTTGACCTCTTCGAGGACCTCCAGACCCGTCGCTCCAGGCATCCGGATATCGGAAATGACCAGGTCGAAACGCACGTTGGTGCTGCGGGAGTGGCTGCGCTCGATCCACTTCAGGAGGGACTCGCCGTCGTGGCACTCCTGCAGGATGTAGCCCTGGCGCTCCAGGGCCCAGGCCATCAGGGAACGCATCTCCGCATCATCATCCGCCAGCAGGATGCGGGCAGCCGTCCCGGTGGGAGCTTCCCGACGGAGGGCTGTGTCGGGATGGGTGCTGATTTCCGTTGCTTGCTTCATGGCCGACCTCCCGGGTCAGTGGGGTGTTCGATTCTTTCACGGGAGGGACTGCACACCGCGTGCCACACTAATTCGTTGCAATTAAATGTGTTAGCAATTATTAAACCGGGGCATATTGCCCCAGCGGGGCATTCTGTCCTGGCTCGGAGGGGAGCAGGAAGGGGGGATCAGTCCCCCTCTTCCCCGTATTTCTGCAGCTTGCGGTACAGGGTCTTGCGGTCCAGACCGAGGATGCGCGAGGCGGTGGTCCGGTTGTTGTCGCTGGCCTTCAGCACATGCAGAATGTAGCGCCGCTCGATCTCCTCGAGGGGCACCAGCTCACGCGGATCCTCGCCCTCGACCACCAGCCGGGTGGCCTTGTGCTCCCGGATCCTGGGCGGCAGATCATCGGTGCCCAGGTGATTGAAGCGCGTCAGCGCCACGCCCCGCTCCATGGCGTTGCGCAGCTCCCGCACATTGCCGGGCCAGTTGTAGTTGAGCAGGCGTTCGGCGGTGGGCTGCGCCAGCCCGACCACCTTCTTGGCCGTGGCCCCGGCGAACTTCTGCAGGAAGTGCTCGGCCAGGACCAGCACATCCGTCCCCCGCGATCGCAGGGGCGGCACGGCCAGCTGGATCACGTTCAGGCGGTAGAAGAGGTCCTCACGGAAGCGCCCCTCCTCCGTCTCCGATTCCAGATCCTTGTGGGTGGCCGAGATGATGCGCACATCGAAGGGCAACTCCGAGGTGCCGCCCACCGGCCTCACCCGGCGCTCCTCCAGGGCCCGCAGCAGCTTGGGTTGCAGGGCCAGGGGCATCTCCCCGATCTCGTCCAGCAACAGGGTTCCGCCACTGGCCTCCAGGAGCAGCCCGCGCCGGTCGTTCTGGGCACCGGTGAAGGCCCCCTTGCGATGCCCGAAGAGCTCGCTCTCCAGCAGGTTCTCGGGCAGCGCCGCGCAGTTCACCGCCACGAAGGGCCGGTCCTTGCGATCGCTCAGTTGATGCAGCGAACGGGCCACCAGCTCCTTGCCGGTGCCGCTCTCGCCGTGGATCATCACCGAGGCATCCGTGGCCGCGATGCGCTTGATCTGGTGTCGCAACTCCTGCATCACCGGGCTGCTGCCGATGAGCAGGCCTTCATCCTCCTGCCCCTCACCGGACTGGAGGACCCGGATCTGGTCCTGCAGGCGGCGGAACTTCAGGGCCCGCTCCAGGGAGATCACCAGCAGATCCGTGTCCACCGGCTTGGTCACGAAATCGAAGGCCCCGGCGCGGATGGCCCCCACCGCCGTCTCCAGGCTGCCGAAGGCCGTCAGCACGATGGTGGGGATATCCGGTCGCTTCTGCGCTATCTGCCGGCACAATTCCAGGCCACCCATGCCCGGCATGTTCATGTCCGTCAGGACCACATCGGCGTCATGGTCTCCCAGATGATCCAGGGCCTCCCGCCCGCCGGCGGCCTCGGCCACCAGCCAGCCGCGGCGCCCCAGGTCATCACACAGCAGGCTGCGCAACTCGCGTTCGTCATCGACGATCAACAGGGACGGTTTCATGCAATCTCCCCACGGGAAAACCGGATGGTGAAGGTGGTCCCCTCGCCCGGGATGCTGCTCACCCCTATGTCGGCGCCGTGTTCCTCGATGATCCCCTTGACGATGGACAGCCCCAGGCCGGTGCCCTGGCCAGCGGCCTTCGTCGTGTAGAAGGGCTCGAAGATCTGCTCCAGAAGCTCGGCATCCATGCCCGGCCCGCTGTCCCGGACCTTCAGCAGCGTGCCCGCCTCCTGACCGGAGCCGGCCTCCAGGGCGATCTGCACCGGGCCGCCCTCGGGCATGGCCTGGATGGCGTTCATCACCAGGTTCAGAAGCACCTGCTCCAGCTGGTTGCGGTCCACACGCACGGGCGGCAACCCCTCGGGCATCACGGTCTGCAATTCCACGCCGGAGGAACGGGCGGTGGGCCCCAGGATCTGCAGCACACCGGTGATGACCGGCGCCAGGTCCTGCTCACGGAACTGCCCCCGGGGTCGGCGCGCAAAGTCCAGCAGTTGCCGGATGATGCCCGTCATGCGTTCGGCCTGCTCACGGATGATGCGGGCGCTCTGACCCACCTCCTCCGTTTCCAGGTCCCCGCTGCCGATCATCTTGGCCCGGCCCGCCACCACGTTCAAGGGTGTTCCCAGCTCATGGGCCAGCCCCGAGGCGATGCGCCCCATGACGGCCAGCCGCTCGGAATGCCGCAGCTGGTCCAGGGCCTCCAGCCGGGCCTCCGACTCGGCCTCCAGGTTGGTGCGGGCCGTCGCCAGCTGCTGGCACATCCGGTTCATGGCCACGGCCAGATCGGACAGCTCATTGCGTCCCGGCAGCTTCAGCTGGCAGGTGAAATCCCCCACGCCGATGCGGCGGGTCATCTCCAGCATGGCCTCCAGGGGGCGCCCCACCATGGGCACCATGATCAGCCAGCTCAGCAGCAATCCCATCAGGGCCATGACCCCGGAGAGCAGCAGACCGCGCCGCAGGATCAGCCCGCGGAACTCATCGCCCGGTTGCAGGGATTCGGTCAGCTCCAGGGCGGCCTCACGATCATGATTCAGATGCAGCGGCACGTAGATGGCAAGCTGGTCGGCTCCATCAGGCGCCGTGGTGCGGAAGGAAAGGGTCTCGTCCGCCGCCAGTCCCTGCAACTCGCCCGCACCCGGCAGGGGGGCATGCGGGGAGGGCGGCAACGCATCCAGCCACACCCAGCGCAGCTTCATGTCCGTCTCCTCCTGGTCCAGGCTGCGCACCAGGCGAACGGCCTCCTCCGCACTCCCCTGTTCGACGATGCGGCTCAGCATCTCCCCGTAGACATGCCCCAGGTGCGACGCATCATCGTGGATGCGCTGGTCCAGGATCCGCATGTCCCGCCGGATGAGGAGGGTGCTGTCCACCCCCAGAACCAGGATGAAACAGAGGAAGAAGAGAAAGATGATGTTCAGGGATAAACGCATATTGCCCCTTCGGTGCGTACGCCATGCCGGCGGCCCCATGGACTGATACGCCATCATCCGGAAGCGGATGAGGCGTGTCAACTCGGGTTTCGGGCGGCGCCGCCCGCAAGCGGCGCCGCTCACCCATTCCCGTGAGGTCAGGGAATCAGGTACCAGGACTCGAACCACTCATCCCAGGGATAGGAGAAACCCCGCACCTGGATCCGGTTCCGCAAGCCCAGCACACCATCGGTCATGAAGACCAGATTGGCCGCGGCATTCCGCTCGGACCAGCTGTCCACGGTACCGGAAAGCGTCACCACCCCGCTGTCCACCGAGATATCCAGATCGTTGGCGGCCATGCGAGTCATGGCATGGGCGGACAGACGGTCCTGGATGTTCCGCTGGAGGCTGGCGTCGTTCAGCAGGGCCGTCCGGTCCACCTCCAGGTGGTTGGTCACGCTGCGCACGCCGGGAACGGCGCCGACCACATCGGCCGCCTGGTGCCGCTCCGTCGAGGTCGTGGTATGACCCGTGAGAGTGGCTTTGCCGTTCACCATGACCACGGCGATGTCCTGCCCGGCGGTGAGGGCATCGCTGTCCAGCCTGTTCATGGCGGTATTCTCCAGGGCCTTGTCGCTGCGGCGATCCGCCTGCACCTGAAGGTAGTTCGTCACCCAGCCCACCCCCACCACGTCGGCCGCATTGCGCCCGGCCAGTGTCTTCTGGAAATAGCTGGGCACGGTACCGGCCAGGGTCACGTCACCCCGGTCGCAACTGACGTTGATCTCGTAGGGATCGGCAACCCGCAGATCCTGGTACAGCTCCTCCTTGACGGACGCTGCCAGCTCCGCATCCGTGGGCTGGGCCGGCTCCTTGCGGGCGCCGTCGTTATCCCACCAGGTCAGCTGGATGTCGTTCTGGACGAAATTCACCCCGTTCACCCAGGCCTCATCGGTGGCCCGGTCGCGGGCAAAGAGGTTGCCGGTTTCCCCCGTCAACTTCACCTTGCCGTCATGGACCTGGATGGTCATGGGCAACCCCACCAGGTAGACGTCCCGATCGAAATTGGCGCGGATATCGCGTTCGATCTCCCGATCCGGGCGGATGCTCTCGTAGTTGATGACCACGTCGTTGACCACCTCGCGCACACCATTCACCTCGCTGGCCAGCAGGTTGGCCTGGTTGCGTTCCGCCCAGCTCGGCACGAAGCCGCGCAGGGTGGCGGTGCCGCCCAGGACGGTGGCCGTGAGGTTCCGCACCGCCTCGAAGGGGCTGTCGTTGAAACGGTTCTCGATGTCCGCGGTGATGTCCGCGTCGAAACGGGTCCCCGGGGTGATGGACAGCTTGTCGATGACCCCGCGCACTCCCGCGATCTTCTTGGCCTCCATCAGGGCGAAGCGCTTGGCGGCCAGGTTGTCCACATCGCCCTCGAGGGTGACGATGCCGTCGATGGCCATGACGTCGATGGGCGTGCCCACCCGGGCGTCCTGCTGCAGGGCCGCCCGCACATGATGCTCGATGGTGCCGTCGTTGGGGCCTCCGAGGCCAGGACCGGGACGGCCAGCAGCACCACGGCTGCCACCAGGACGATGATCGTTTGCTTTTTCATATCGGTCCTCCTTGTTTGCGGCCGGCAGGGTCGCAGATGGGCATTCTTCTGCTTTTCAGGGCCGGGGCGGGGACGAATCAGGGTCCGCCCTCGATCGGGGCCCCGGCAACAGGAGGACCAATGCATCGGGTGTGCCCCGGATGCCCATTCTTCGGGTCTGTCTTTAACCCGTTTGTTTGATGACGGTTGCAAAGGCCTGACAGAGCCAGGAGAGCTCGGGTGGGGTGGAGTCTGGAGGCCGGGTTTCTGTTCCAGATCGCCCCGGCGGGGCGAAACGCCCCACATCCGGTGCGCCAGCGGGGCGGCGAAGGTGGCGGGTGGCCCTTAGATTGTGCGCCATCGGATCGGCAAATTTTCCGGGCCTGCGCCCGAAGCCATAAACAGGAGAATGATCATGCGAACCCTCACAGCCCTGCTGGCCCTGGTCCTGCTGGCCCCCGCGGCCCTAGCCGACTGGAACGGCACCACCGAGACCATCGACGGCCGGACCATCATCAAGAACCCCGAGACCCCCGCCCAGGGCAGCCAGGTCCTGGAGATGAACGAACTGTGGCGCCGTGGCGGCGAATACGATGAGGTCTTCTTCGGCACCATCGCCGAGTTCATGCACGATGACGCGGGCAACATTTATCTGCTGGACGGGCAGCTCTGCGAGGTCCAGATCTTCGATCCGGACGGCGAGTGGATGGGCACCATCGGCCGTCAGGGCCAGGGCCCGGGCGAGTTCCAGAACGCCGCGGACATGTTCTGGACCCCCGGGGGCGAGATCGGCGTGGTGCAGGCCTGGCCCGGCAAGGTTGTCATGCTCACGAAAGACGGGAATCCCGGCACCACTTTCGATCTGCCATACCGCGATGGCGGCGGCTTCCAGTCCGTCACCCGGGGTGATCTGCAGGGCGATCAGGTCGTGCTCAGCGGCACCGCCTGGGCCACCGAGGACGGCCAGCAATACCAGTACGCCTACCTCAAGAGCTACACCATCGACGGCACCGAGATCGCCGGCTACCAGGAAATCAAGTCCGAGGCCGGCTTCGGAAACTTCGAATTCATCGAGGAAAACTGGGTGGACTTCCAGCGCCGCTGGGACGTGGCCCCGGATGGCCGCGTGGCCGCCGCCCTCGGCTTCGACGACTACCGCATCCACGTCTGGAACGCCGACGGCAGCCTGGACCGCATCATCGAGCGGCCCGACTACCAGGCCGTCAAGCGCACCACAGACGAGAAGGAAATGTTCCAGACCATGTACGACGCCTTCACCAGCTGGAACCGCGGCAGCACCTTCAAGGTCAGCGACTACCACAATACCATCGAGCAGATGTTCTTCCGCGAGGACGGCTCCCTCTGGGTGCAGAGCAGCGCCCACCGCTGGCGCTCGGCGGCGGACGCGTTCACCAGCTTCGATGTGTATGACACCGAGGGCCGCTTCCTCCGGACCGTCACCCTGAAGGCCGACGCCGATCCCGTGAAGGACGGCCTCTTCTTCGCCGGTGACCGCGCCTACGTTGTGACCGACGCCCTGGACGCCATGATGGCCCGCATCGGCAGCGGTGAGGAAGCCGATGCCGACATCGAGGCCGAACCGGTGACCGTGATCAGCTTCGAATTTCCGCTCCAGCTCGCTGGCACGCGGTGATGCGCCATGGTGTTACGCTGTTGCTGGCGCTCCTCCTGGGAGCCGCCGCGCTCGCGGAGACCCGCATGACGGCCCCCGTCGAGATTATCGATTTCCGGAGCGCGCCCGGCACCTGGTACCGGGTGAACGACGGGGTCATGGGCGGTCTGTCGGAAAGCGGCATGACCCTGGAGGAAGGCCGGCCCGGGGTCTTCTCCGGGCGCCTCTCCCTGGAAAACAACGGCGGTTTCGCCTCGGTGCGAACCCGCCTGCCTGAGCTGGACCTCAGCGACCAGGAGGGCATCGAACTGAAGGTCCGTGGCGACGGCCGCACCTATCAGCTGCGCTTCCGCATGGATGAAAATTTCGATGGCGCCGCCTACCGGGCCCTCTTCACCACCGAAGAGGGTGCCTGGATGACGGTGCGGTTACCCTTCACCGCCTTCGAGCCCACCTTCCGGGGCCGCATCCTGGACGGGTACCCTCCGCTGGATCCCGCCCGTCTGGCCCAGCTGACCTTCATGGTGGCCGACAAGAAGGCCGGCCCCTTCAAGCTGGAGATCGACTGGGTGCGGGCCTATCGCTTGCAGGAATAAGGGGGAGGTTGATACTCCGGACGATCAGTCAGCCGGAGTGCGGTGCGGAGTCGTTGGGAGATAAAACCCATTTTATTGTGGGACGAGATCATAAACCACAATTGAGGCATCTGCTGGTTCACCACTCTCTTTGTCGAGGTCGCTCATCCAGAGCACCTTGGAACCCCGCAACACCCAATCCCCCTTATTTTGTGGTATGCCGGATATTTCTACCGTTCCCGATCTCTTTCCTTTTCGACTGAAGGATTCGAATATGGCAGTTCCTTCGGGACCACCGTGATTCCAGGGCTGCACCCAAAGCTCTCCATTGTCCCGGGCGCACATCCTTCTAATTGTATGGTTTAATTCACTATATTTTAGGCCTGTGACTCCCCACGAATCCACCTCGGCGTATTCTTGATCCGTTCGATGTTGTGGTTTCCAACCCCCGTCAATTGACCAGACCAGATTCAACTTATTGTCATAGCAATCAATATGGCTTGAATAGAGATCATTCTGAATAAAGGTATATCCGTCATCGGAAACAGCCACATATGGCTCATACCACATGTCTTCTTCGTCGCGTTGGTCGGATTTCGCCATGACCCAGCTGTTGACCTGGTGTTTATTGACCAAAGCACCGTCCTTGTCTAGCAAGGAAAGTGAAGTAATGAGTTGAATACCGCTGTCTTGAAACTTCCATTGAGTGGAAACAGCTACCGCCGCCCCACCATTCCAGAACAACCTGGAAAGCTGGCCATCAACCTGAAGACGGACCATTTCCCGGAATTCGCCGTCATTCTCATAAACAATGGCCTTCGGCTCACTTGACGCATCTGACCTTGCCATCCTGCCCTCAGCCCAGACGAGTGGCTCACCACGTGCCTGGTGATCCTCCGGACCAGTGCCGACACTTCCGATAGCAAACCCTTGACCGCCACCTGAGTTCAACTTGATCAATCGTTCAGAAATCTTATCGCATAGAAAAACGTTCCCCTGATCATCGACCGATGCCCCGATCAGGTCGCCCTTGTGAAAATACCATGGCTCCAAAAAATACGAACTATCCGCATCTGGGGATAGCGACCACAGCGGCTTCAGATCGAATTTTTTCTGTGATTCCGGGTCCCCAGCATTTGAGGGGACCTGAAAGAGCAAAACAAACAAGGCAACCGCGATTCCCGGACCCCAAATACTTGACTTCATTGTTTTCTATCTTTCTAAGCAGGTGGGTGCCGGACTACCATTCGCCGACACCCACACCGAGCCTGATGTCATGTCACGAAAGTTCGGAACCTGCCAATTCCGCCAATCCATATCTCGAGCGGATGGGGCTGAAGCGGGATTCAGGC
>JGI12109J20283_10457871_pt1 | contig 13137 bp, 11 predicted proteins | sample ElkSlonscriptome_12_FD_20283 | JGI IMG/M metagenome (IMG submission 20283) | reverse complement strand
CCCTGCCGCGCAGGGATTCGCCGGTGGCGTGGCCGGCGGCATGCTGACCAGCAAGAGCGGCCGGAAGATGGGCAAGAAGGCCCTGAAGTACGGCGGCATCGCCGCGGTCGGCGCGCTCGCCTACACCGCCTACAAGAACCATCAGGCAAACCAGGCCCAGCAAGTCGGGGGCGCGGCGGTCACGCCGGCCGCTCCGCCCGAACCGCACGCCGGCGACGACCATCAGATGCTCGCACCGCCGGCCGACAGCGGCTTCGCGCCGAAGGCCGGAACGACCGAGGCGAACGACACCGCCATGCTCGTGATCCGCTCGATGATCGCGGCCGCGCGCGCCGACGGAAAGCTCGACGGCGACGAGATGGAAAAGGTCCTCTCGCACGCCGACACGCTCGAACTCGATCCCGAGAGCAAGAACCGTCTGCTGAGCGAGCTCCGTGCCCCGGTGGACATGGATTCGATCGTGAACGCCGCGACGACCGACCAGCTCAAGACCGAGGTCTACGCCGCCGCGCTGCTCGCGATCGAAGTCGACACCGACGCTGAGAAGGCCTACTTGACCATGCTGCGCGCGCGCCTCGGCCTCGAAGAAGGCCTCGCCAAAGCGATCGAGGAGCAGCTGGAGGCAGAGCCGGCCTAGGCCCGGCCGCGGAACCGGCTGGAGGCCGATCGCGGAAGCGACCTACCCGCCGAGTTTCCACCACGGACGACGCTTCGCCTTCGGCTTCTCGGCCGGCGGCGTCGTCGTCGTGGGCTGGTAGTCTTCGACCGGAGGCGGGTCGATCGCCGTGTCCGGACGCGCGGGACGCGAAGTCGTCACGGTGGGATCCTCCGCACCTGCGACCTTCGCGTCAGCGTCACGCTGTGCCTGGCGCATGGCGACCAGGCCGGACAGGACGGCTTCCTTGTTCAGCGTGTCGTCGATCTGGGCGTCGTAGACTTCCCACTTCGCCCACTCGGCCAACATGAAGATCAACGCGAAGACGCGCGGGCCGTTCTCCATGACCCAGGCGCGTGGGACGCGCACCTCGACCTCGTCGCAACGCGCGGATTCGTCGTCGCGGACGTCTCGGGGCTCGACGCGCGCGCCGTCACGGCGTACGAAGACGTCGAGTTCCATGATCCCGTGCTCGTCCTCGTCGCCGAAGACGAAGGCATCGGGACCACGCTCGACCACGCCGGGAATCCGCGTCAGGTGACGCAGCAGGCCCTCGCGTTCGGCGGGGCGGGAATGGGAAGCGTCGGAGCGCAGGAGAAGGGTGTAGATGTCCGCCATGACGATCCTCGGAGAGTGGACGCGTCACACGATAGCGACGCGCGTGCTGATCGCGACCGCTCTCGCCGTCGTCGCCGCGGGCTGCGACGCGCCGATCGAAACGGAAACGGTCGAGGGCACCGCGATCCTGCGCCTGGATCTCCCCGCCGGCATCGCGCGCGCCGACCGCGAGGGGCGATTCGCCGAGGCCCCACTTCCCGACACGATCGCCGCCCAACTCGACTCCCTGCGTGCCGCGCTCGCTCATGGCCGCGACGCCGCGGCGCTTCGCTCGCAGGTCGGCACGACGATCCTCGGGCCGCTCGAGGAGATCTTGGCCCCGGCCGATCGATGGATCGTGCGGTCGGCGCGCAGCGAAGCCGTGCCCGGCCCTCTCGCGACACTCGCGGCTTGGAGTCTTCCGTGGGGCGACGGTGAGCCCGCTGGCGTGCGTCACGTCCTGCGCCTGGACTGGCCCGACGCGCTGCAGCCCCTCGTTCCGCGGTCGCGGAAGAGCGCGGGGTCGACCGTCCTGCTCGTCGCACCCTTCCGCACGGGAACCGAGCCCCGCGCCGACGACCCGGACACCCTGCGCGCCGCGCTGGCCGGCGCTGCCGCGCGCGTCGAGATGATTCCACGCAACGACGTCTCGGCCGTTTCGTTGCGCCGCACGCTCGAACGTGACACGACCGCCCTTCTCTGGTTCCGCGGAACGAGCTCGGCCCTGGCGGACCTGCGAGGATCCTTCGGAGCCTGGCCGGCCGCGGTGGCATGGAGTCTTCCGGGAGACACCACCGACGAACGGCTGGCGCTGCTGCCAGCCACCCTCGCGAGCGGAGGCGAGGGGCCGGCCACGGTTCTCCTCCCGATGTGGGCGATTCCCGAGACCGCCGTCGCGCGCGTCGCCCGGGAGTGGCTCGACACCTGGGCCGGCGGTCAGGCGGCCGATGTCGCACTTCGCACCGTCCGCCGTACTCAGTGGAAGGAGCGGCGCCCTGCGCGCGAATGGGCGAGCTTCGCGCTCCTCGGGGATCCTTCGGAGACTGATCCGCCGGACCGCACGTCCTGGCTCCGCCGCCTGCAGCTGGGCGGAAACTGATCAGCCTTTTGACGTCCTCGAGCGATCCGCGAATTTCGTCCGGAATTCCGGTGAAATCGGTGCATCCGCTTGCACAGACGCCACGAAATGACCTTCGAGCCGCGAGAGCGGCCACGAATCTGGAGGTCGGCACAGTGCCCCGTGCTGGCCTCCCACGAGGTGGGCCGTCGGATCATCGGCGGTTCGCAGGGGGCGGGGGGAAAAGGGGGCCTCCCGCCCCTCCCGATTTCTGGACGCAGCGCGCTCCGAGCGCGCTCGACGAACGAGACGAGGACTGGCAGTCCTCGTCCTTCGTTTTTCCGTGCTAGTCTGTAGCGATGCGAGCCGTGACAAGGACGGAAGGACGAGGATGAACACGAACGGTCACTCCGATACCGTTCTCGTGGTCGGCGCAGGACTCGCCGGCCTGATCTGTGCACACCGACTGCGCGAGCACGGCATCTCTTCCATCGTCGTCGAGAAGGGACGCGGCCCGGGCGGACGGCAGTCGACGCGGCGTGAGAGCCTCGGCGAGTACGAGATCCAGTTCGACCACGGGGCCCAGTACTTCACGGTCACCGACCCGGAGTTCGACAGCTTCCTCGCGCGCTTCCGCGAGAGCTCGAGCCCCTGCGTCGTGCCGTGGACGGCGCCGATCGTCTCGCTCGCCGGCGGGGAGATCACTGGCCGCAGCGAGAACACCGAACGCTTCGTCTGCCAGCCCGGCATGAACGCGCTCGCGAAGTCGTTGACCGTCGACGGCGAGGTCCGCTACGCGACGCGGATCGCACGCGCCGACCGCACCGACGACCAATGGATCCTGCGCGACGAAGACGGTCAGGAGATCGCACGCGGCGACTCACTCGTCAGCACCGCGCCGGCCGAACAGACCCTGGCCCTGCTCCCCGAAGACGCCCCGCTGCGCGACAGCCTGGAAACCGTGCGCTACGCCCCGTGCTGGGCCGTCATGGCGCACTTCCCGCGTTCTCTGGAATGCGACTTCGGCGGCGCGTTCGTCGACACCTCGCCCCTGAGCTGGATCGCGAACAACGACTCCAAGCCGGGCCGGAACGCGGCCGGGGCGCCGGGCGAGAGCTGGATCCTCCACGGATCGCCGGAATGGTCCTACGCACACCTCGAGGACGCGGCCGAGGACGTCACCGTCCATCTCCTCGATGCGCTGGCCGAAGCACTCGGTCGCGATGACCTACCCACGCCGGATCTCGCGCGTGCACACCGCTGGCGCTTCGCCCTTCCCACCGCGGCCGCGGGAACTCCTGCCCTGTGGGACGCCGACTGGCAGCTGGCAGTGGCCGGCGACGGATGTCCGACCGGTGCTCGCGTCGAAGGGGCGTTCCTGAGCGGGTGGACAGCAGCTCGGAGGATCCGGCTCGACCGCCAAGCGTCATGATCGATCTGCGCGTCTCCGTGCGTCCGGAGGAGCGCCGTCTCGTCTTCGGCGCCACGATCACCCTCTTCGGAATCCTGACCGGGCACGCTCTGCTCGAGACCGCACGCGACGTCCTGTTCCTGGGCAATCTCTCCGCGAATCTTCTGCCGTGGGTGTACATCCTGATCGCCGGCGCCTCGATCGGGCTGTCGCAGCTGCACGCGCGGCTGACCGCGGGCGGGAACAACCGCTACGTCCTTGCCGGACTGATCCTCGGCTCGGGAGCGATCACGACCGGACTCTGGCTACTGCTGGGACACGGCCGGCCGACCTGGGCCCTCTTCACGCTCTACGTCTGGGCGGGGGTCTTCGCGACCCTCGTGGTCACGCGCTTCTGGATGGTCGTCCAGGACGTCTTCACCGTTACGCAGGCCAAGCGCGTCTTCGCGTTGATCGGCGCGGGAAGCGTCACCGGTGCCATCGTCGGCTCCGGCCTGGCGCGCGCGCTGAGCGACCTCGTCGATCCGCGGCATTTCCTGCTCTTCGCGGCCGGCATCCTCGTCGCGACCGGACTGCTCCCGATCCTCATGCTGCGCAGCGAGGAAGAGAAGCAGGGGCGCGAGGCCGAGGGACGCCGCGCCGCCAACCACGTCGCGTGGCGTGACGCGCTCGAGCTCGTCTTCCGTCGACCCTACGTGAAGCGACTGATGGGCCTGGTGCTGATCTCGACCATCGCCCTCACCCTGGTCGACTATCTGTTCAAGAGCATCGTAGCCTCGCGTCTGGCGCCCGAGGATCTCGCCGGCTTCTTCTCGACCACGTACCTCGCGTTGAACCTCCTGTCGCTGCTCCTGCAGCTCACGGTCGTCAGTACGGTGCTGCGCAGCTTCGGCCTTCACCGCGTGCTCGGCATCACGCCCGCGCTCCTGGTCCTCGGAGCAGGGCTACTGATGATCGTGTACACCATGTCGCCGCTCCTACTCCTGGTGCCGGCGATCGCGCTCAAGGGTGTCGACGGATCGCTGCGCTATTCGCTCCACCGCACGTCGATCGAAACGCTCTTCGTGCCCCTGTCGCGCGGCATCCGCGACCAGGTGAAGACCTTCATCGACGTGATCGGTCAGCGCGGTGGGCAGGCCCTGGCGTCCCTCGTGATCCTCGCCGGCGTGATGGTCCCCGGCACCGAAATGGTTCTCGCCGCCGGTGTGATCGCATTGAGCGTGTCGTGGATCCGCATCGCGCAGGAAATGCGCAAGGACTACCTCGATCTGTTCCGCACGACGCTGAGCGAGCGCGAAGTGATCGCCGAGGTCGAATTCCCGGAGCTCGACCTCGCGTCGCTCGAGAAGGTCATCGAACGGCTCAACAGCGTGAACGACGCCGAGGTGATCGCCGCGCTCGACGTCCTCGAGGAGCAGGAACGCACCCACCTGGTCCCACCTTTGATCCTCTATCATCCTTCGTCGACGGTCGTGCTGCGTGCCCTGCGACTCTTCGCCACGACTCAACGCATACAGACGCTGCCGATCCTCGAGCGCATGGAGGCCCACGAGAACGCGACCATCCGTGCCGCGGTGGTCCGCACGCGTGCCGTCCTCGCGCCGGACGTGAACCGACAACTGACCATCTACCTCGACGATCCGTCGCCCGTCGTGCGCGCGACGGCCCTGGTGACCCTCGTGGGAGCGCGGTGGATCAAAGGCGACGAAGCCGAGCAGGTCCTCCAGAAGATCGCGCGGGGAGCCACGACCGACGAAGCGATGGCGCTCGTCGAGTCGATCCAGGACCAGCCCGATCCGATCCACTCGTCGCTCTTGTTGGAGTTCGCTCGGCACGAGGACCACGCGGTACGAACCCAGACGGCACGAGCGATGCGCGAGGTGGCGAGTCCCGACTTCATCGAACCACTTCTCGCGATGCTCCCCGTGCGCGACCTGCGTCCGGACGCGCGGAACGCCCTCGTCGCCATCGGAACGCCGGCGCTCGAAGCTCTCGACGGCGCGCTCGGCGACGAGACCCTCGCCCAGAACGTGCGCCGCCACGTGCCGCGGACCATCTCACGCTTCGAACCGTCGGTCGCCTCGCCGATCCTGATGAAGCACATGCTCACCGCGGGTGACGGGCTCGTTCGCTTCAAGATCCTGCGCGGCCTGGGATCACTCCGTCGTCGCGACCCGGCTCTGGATCTCGATGCCCGCGTGCTGCGCCAGGGGCTCGAACTCACCCTGGCCGGCGCCTACCGGATTCTCGACTGGCGCCGCGCCGTCGCGAGAGGCGCGACCGAGGACCCGCGCCGCGCGACCGTCGTCCACGAGCTGCTCCTGCACACCTTGCATCACAAGGAGTCCCACGCGCGCGAGCGCCTCTTCCGGATGCTCGGCCTGCTCTTCCCGGAAGAGGACTGGGAACGAATCTACCGGGGCATCGAGAGCGACCGCGCCCTGGATCGCGCGAGCGCGCAGGAGTTGATCTCGGCCACGCTCGGCCCACCCTTGCGCGAAGGTCTGCTCGGTTTCGTCGACGACATTCCCGACGACGAGCGGCTTCGCCGTGGCATTGCCTTCTACACGCCGCGTCGTTGGACCTACGAAGAAACACTGCGGGCCTTCCTCGAGCAGGGAAGCCTGGGCATGCGCTGCATCACCGTGCATCACATCGGCGAGCTGGGGCTCCAGGAGTTTCGCGACCAGCTCGCGCGACTGAGCGACGAACCATCGCCGATCCAGCAGCAGGTCGTCCGGCGCGCGCTCGAACTCCTCGACCAGCCCGAAACGGAGGTGATGCAGCATGAGTGATCCGCAGTTCGTCGGACCGATCGATCGCCTTCTCTACATGCGCACCCTGCCGCAGGTGGCCGGCCTGGAAACACGCGAGCTCGCGATCATCGCCCGCCAGGCGACCGAGGTCTACGTGCGCAAGGGTGAAATCGTCCTGCGCGAAGGCGATCCGGTCGATCGCATGTACGTGGTCGTGAGTGGGCAGATCGCCTTGACCACGCACGGCGTCGAAATCATGCGCTGCCTTCCGGGTGACAACGTGGGGATCATCCCGGCTCTGGCGAAGTCCGAGCCTCGCTTCGAAGCCCGCGCCACACAGGACACCGTCGCTCTTTCGCTCGACATCGACATCATGCTCGCTGCCATGGAAGAGAATTTTCATCTCTTCCAGAACTCGCTGCGTTCACTCGCTCGCTTCCACTTGGACATGATGCCGGACATCATCGGCGGCACGCGCCGCGCACCGTGGGTCGGCGAAGGGGTGAAGGTTCCCGACCGACCTCTCGACGTGGTCGAGCGCCTGGTCCTGCTGCGGCGCGGGAACATCTTCCGCAATCTGGGTCTGGAGGCGCTCGTGCTCATGGCCACGTCCATGGAACAGCAACGCTGGAAGGCGGGCACCGAACTGTGGACTCCCGGTGAACCGGCAGACTATCTGCTCGTGATCCTCGATGGTGAATGCGTCGGCACTCTCGACGACGGGACGACCTTCGAGGCGGGGCGAGGCTATCCACTCGGCAATCTCGAAACGCTGGCCCGCGGCGAGCGGTGGTACACCGCGAAGGCCACCACCGACCTGATCACGCTCCGTGGAAACCACGAAGCTCTGTTCGACGTGCTCGAGGACGACGTCGACGTCGCCATGCACTTCATCGAGTCGGTTGCCGCGGGTGCGATGAACGCGCTGGAGCGCTTGGCGGAGCTCGGCGGACCGGAAGCAGCACCTCGGATGGCACGTGTCGAATCGGCTTGATTCGGCGCGCGAACGATCCATGAAGTTCACTATTCGGTGCCGCGTCCGCGGAAGCGCGCGAACGAAGGGGTTCGGCGATGTGGAGCCTTTTCGGCTCCTGCTGGATCAACCCCAGAAGTAGGGGTCGCAGCGTTCGCGGACGGACGTGCCGTCCTGGTCGAGCGATCCGTGATGCGACAAACTCTTGGTGAACCTCTCGCTACGCGCACGGGCCGCTGCATCGAGTTGCGCACACTTCGAATCGAAGGTGCGGACGAAGGCCTGCAACGCCGGCTCGAGTTCCTGATCGCTCGCGATGCTGATCAGGTACTCCGCAATGCGCCGGCAGGTCGCTTCGACCTCGGCAACGGAACCGCCACGGAGCGTCGTCTCGATCCTTCGATCGCTACGCCGATCCAATGCCTGGCGTTCTCCGCCCGACATGTTGGAAGCGCGATTCATGGCTCCCCTCCTTGGCGATGGTCGTAGCAGGTATACTGGATTCCGGCATGAATGAAAAGTACTGGGTATTCCGTCGCTCCCCCTGATCTCGCTGCACTGGTTTTCGCATGAATCGGTGAGCAAACTGTGAACAGACCAGGAAAGTCCTCAGCTTCTATACNGCCCGCAAACGTGGTACTGTTCCGGATCGAACGGCGTGGGGCGTTGGTCCACACACGAGGCGGACGATGGACTACAAGATCGAGATCGAAGAGGGCATCGACCAGCCCTACGTCGGGTTCGAGCTCACCTGCTCGCCCGAGGACTTCCCGATCCAGACCGAACAGATCCTCACCGAGGTCTGGAGCCTCCTCGACACCGCGGGCGTGGCCCCGGTCGGCCCGCCTTTCTGTCTGGTTCCACAGATCACGAGCCTCGACGACGACATTCCACCCGTTTCGCCGTGGCGTCTGATCTGTGGCTTCCCCGTCGAGGACGAACTCGAGGCCGAAGACCCGGTCAAGCTCGGGACTTTAAAGGGTGGGCGCGTGCTGACGACCGTGCACATGGGCAAACTCGACACCCTGTCGACCGCCTACCTGGCGCTCCAGGTGCACATGCTCAAAGAAGGTCTCGAACCGAACGGTCCGCCTTGGGAGATCTATCTCACGGACCCGGTCTGGGAGCCTGACGAGAGCGAGTGGCGGACCGTCGTCCGCTGGCCCATTCGCTGATCGCTACAGCGACGACAGCCCGATCCCGAGCAGGATCAGGGTGAACAACACACCGGTGAATCCGAGCAGACGCTTGAACACGGGATCCGTCCCATGGCATGAGGTGGCCGGGAAGTGGAGGCCGAGCGAAGCCTCCCGAACGCCGTGGGGAAGCGGTGGGATCCATCGACGAAGGCTCGACGGCCGGACTTGTTCTAAGTGTCGAAGCAGTTTCTGGCAAGTCTGATTCGGAGACGGATCATCCGATCCGCGACGACCGGACGATCGCCGCACGCACGCGTTCCTGGCCGAACAGACGATGGACCGACCAGCGCCCGAGGATCGACAGGATCGTCACGCTCGCGAGCACCGTCCCCCGGACCGTGCCCGTCACCTTGCTCTGGCCGATGCGCTTGCGATAGTGCGCTGGCACCTCGACGCAGCGTGCGCCGGCCGCCGGCACCTTCAACTGCATCTCGACCGTCCATCCGTAGGCCGGATCGCACATCCTCGCCGCCTCCAGAGTGGACCAACGGATCGCGCGGAAGGGCCCCAGATCCGTGAAGCGCACGCCGGTGATCCAGTGGATCAGACGCGTGGCCAGCCAATTCCCCCAGCGGGCCTGCGGGAGCAAGGCGCCGGGCTCGCGGTTGCCGAGAACGCGGGAACCGATCACCAGGTCCGCTTCGTCGCGTAGCACTGGCCCGACGATCTCGCCGAACTGGGTCGGGTCATCGCTGAAGTCCGCGTCGACGAAGCACACCACGTCGTCCGGTCGCGGAGCACGGCGCTTCACTTCGTCGAGCGCGGTCAGGCAGGCCTGACCGTAGCCCCGTCGCGGCTCGTGGACGACCGTCGCGCCGGCGGCGCGCGCGATCTCGGCCGTGCGGTCGGTCGATCCGTTGTCGCCGACCACGACCTCGACGTCGGCTTCACGCACGATGGGCTCGAGCACCTTGCCGATCGACGACTCCTCGTTCAGAGCCGGAATCACCACAAAAACAGTCACCAGGTGATCTCCAGGGCCTCGAAGGACTCCGCGATGTCACCGTGCGCGTCAAGCGAGGCAGCGTCCAGGACGACCAGTTCGACGTCTTCGATCGCTTCGGCCACGGCGGGCGGCACTTCGTCGATGCGCGTCCCGGGATGAAAACACTCCCCCGATTCGAGAACCGCCCACGCCGTCTCCGCGCCCTCGGCATCGAAGACCGACAGGCGGACGCGGCCCGAGACCACCCAGACGATCTGCGCATCGGCTGGCAGGAAGTTGTGCACCTGCGCCCGACGCACGAGCGTGAGCCGCTGACCGACGTCTGGGACCCGTCCCCGCGTCAATTCGTCGAAACCACGCAGGACTTCCCCCCGTTTGCGATACCATGGACCCATCGTCACGAGCAGATGCCTTTCAGCCGGAGGCTTCCCTTGGAAGCGTGCCTCGGTCTTTTTCTTCGAGGTCCCGTGCCCGGCCGGACGAAGACACGTCTCATCCCCGCTCTCGGTGACGAGGGTGCGGCTTCTCTCTACCGTTCGTTCGTCGAAGACACGTTGATCCTCGCACTGCGCTCGCGCGCGCGCCACTGTCGGCTGTGGGTCGACGGCGACGGACCGCTGAGCTACGTGACCGCCGGAACCGACGCGACGATCCGGGATCGAATGTTCCGGAGCCAGTGGAGCGAGCGGCCGCAGGCCGACGGCGATCTCGGCAACCGGCTCCAGCAGGCTTTCCTCGATGCCGCGGTCGACGACCTCCTGCCGATGCTGATCATCGGCACCGACGGTCCCGACCTTCCCGAGCGGAACCTCGCGACCGCGCTGCGGGCCCTGGAAGACGGCGCGGAAGTCGTGCTCGGGGCCGCCGCCGACGGCGGCGTGTGGTGCATCGGTCTCGCGCAGCCCACGCCCGGCTTCTTCGACGACCTCCCCTGGAGCATGGCGACCACCGGCGATGCCCTGCGCGCGCGGGTCGCCGCTCTCGGCCTGCGGAACACCGAGGTGCCGGCGTGGTACGATTGTGACATGCCCGATGACCTCGACGCGCTCCGCGATCGGTTGCGCATCGATCCGACGCGGGCGAAGATGACCTGGCAGTGGCTCACGAACGCAGGCATGACCTGATCCGTGTGCCTGCACCCCGGCCCCGTTCCCAACCTCACATCATGACCCCACCGATCTCCCGATCCGAACTCTGGATCTCCCGCGGACGCCGATGGGCACCGCTCGTGATCCTCGGCCTGCTGGCCGCGTCCATGCTCTTCCCCCGGGGCCTGCGAGCGCAGGAGCTCCCGCCCAACGATCCCGAAGAGGGCAACTTCACCGTCGGCTTCTACGCCGACGCCGAGGGAAGCGTGTCCGCGATCGAACTCGGCAAGGACGACACCTCCTTCGATCTCTACATCGGACTGACCGGCGATGTGGCCCAGGTGTTCGCGTCGGCCGTGTTCCGGATCGAACTCCCCGACTACCTCGAGGCCGGCAGCGCGATCTTCTGGCAGCCGATCGAAGGCCTGAAGGAAACCGAGCGCTTTTTCGACGACGGCGGGCAGGTCGTCTTCGCGAGCTGCGCCGCGCAACCGACCCCCGACGCGCCCCTGATCCTCGGCCGCTTCACCGTGGACGTCGACCCGCGCTTCCGCGAGGCCGAGCTGAAGCCCGAAGAACATCGCTCCCACGGCGTCGGCGTGAAGGTCTGCCGCCCCGACAAGACCTACGGACCCAAGACCGCCGAAGGCGTCGGCGTGACCGTCACCCGCACGACGTCCTTCTGGGACAAGGTCACCGCCTGGTTCGAGTAGTCCATGCTCATCCCCCTGCGCGATCACAACCCGACCCAACGCGTGCCCGTCATCACGATCGGCTTGATCGTGGTGAACCTGCTCGTGTTCCTGCGCGAGATCGCCGCCGGGCCCGACATGCACCTCTTCCTCGCGCGGTGGGGCGCGACGCCCTACGAGCTGACGTCGATGATCGACCTCGTCGGACGCGTCGGGCAGTCGCAGCTCGTGCACGTCGACGGGCCGTCCTTCCTGCCGGTCACCGCCGTCACGTCGATGTTCCTGCACGGCGGATGGATGCACCTGCTCTTCAACATGCACTTCCTGTGGATCTTCGGGAACAACATCGAGGACTTCCTCGGACCGCTGCGCTTCCTGGGCTTCTACCTGGTGGCCGGCTTGCTCGGACTGGCGACCCACGTGGCGATCGATCCCGACTCGATCATCCCCACCGTCGGCGCGAGCGGTGCGATCAGCGGCATGCTCGGCGCCTACCTGGTGCTCTATCCCAAGGCGCGCATCTCGTCGATGCTCTTCCTCGGCTTCTTCGTGCAGTTCCTGCAAGTGCCCGCGCTGCTGTTGATCTCTCTGTGGACGGTGATCCAGGTCCTCGGCGGCGTGACCGGGCTCATGATTCCCGGCGACAGCGGTGGCGTCGCCTACTGGGCGCACATCGGCGGCTTCGTCGCCGGCTTCGTGGTGATGAAGGCCTTCTTCCGGACGTCGGTGGCCGAAGCGAAGCTGGCGTCGCGGTGGCGGCAGTTGCCGGGTCGGATCGAGAATCGGGAGTGGTGGCGGTAGGGATTCCTGGTGCGGCCCGTGCGGTTTGCCCGCGAGTTCAATCGGACTCGTCACCCAGCGCTTCGATGTCGGCGAGTCGGATCGTCTGCGCGCTGGAGAGCGCTTCTTCCCACGACACGCCACGCATCGACGTCAGCTTCGGTCAAGCACGCGAGCAGATCGCTGAAGTCGCGGTGGATCTCCATACATCTGCCTCCGCAGGATCTCGACGGCCGAGAGCCGCTCTTCCGGGGAACGCTGCATCCAGTAGGCACGGTCCGCAGCGGGGTCGGACCTCTCCTGGAGCGAGCCTTTGCGCACGACGCGTTCGATCACGTTGTCTCCCGTCGCTTCGTGGGTCCGCGGAGGATACCATGCCTGGAAGGGATCGCCATGTGCCGATCCACGCGCTCGATCCGACGCGGCGCGATCACTTCCGCAGCGGAACTGTTGGGGATAACTCGAGAGCGTCGATCGGGATCGTGGCTCAGGCGCTTATCGAGGATCGTGAGCGCTAGTTTCGGAACCTCGACTTGAATCCACCGAAAGACTGTGGCTCGGCACTTACGGGCCCTTGGAGGATGGGTTCGAAGCGAAGTGAGCCGCCCGGATCGTCGATCCAGCTACGAACCAACTCTACATCTGTCGTGCCCCAGTAGTTGTAGCGCAGATCGATATCCAAGGTCGTCCGGACCGAGCCGCGAACGCTGAGACCTCCAATGTTGAGGATCGTACAACTGCGCGCGAGAACGTCTCCACCCGCGTCGATTGTCCACAACGACCCCCCACGCAACTCACAGTCGTAGAGTTCGATGCTGGCGCTCGCGCCGGCGACTCGGACGTTCTGTTCTGCAGGACCGATCGTGAGATTGCGAGCGACCACGCTCCCGATGTCCACCGACACGCCGCCAATCGTCATCGACAGCTCGCAGTCTTCGATCAGAGCCGTTCCGCCGAAGGTGTTGCTGATGGAGACGCCCACG
>JGI12109J20283_10427750_pt1 | contig 13138 bp, 9 predicted proteins | sample ElkSlonscriptome_12_FD_20283 | JGI IMG/M metagenome (IMG submission 20283) | reverse complement strand
CTCGAGCAATTGTTAAGGCCTCTTCGAGCAGGGGCCTGGCACGATCATGAAGCCGCTGCTCCTGGTAGTGACCGGCCAGATTGATGCGCGAATGCAACGCTTCTCGACTTTCCGTCCCCTTGCTGGCCTCAACCAGTGCCAGCACTTCAAGCAGGGCTTCTTCGGATTCCTCGAAACGTGACAGGTCTCTGAGCGCCATGGCCTTGCCCTGAAGCGCTCTAACAGCCTCGTCACTGTCGGCTGACTCGAGGTCAATCGTCAAGTTCAGAGCGGACTCCCAGAGCGGCAGCGCCTTATCGGGCATTCCAAGGTTGGTATACACATCACCCAATTCCATCGCCAGCCGGGCTCGCGCCGGATTCGCTTGCTGCAGAGATTCCAGATTGGCTGCTGCCCGATCGAGGACGTCTTCAACGCCGAGCTCAGGTCCGTGGCTTGGGTCGGCAGCCGAAAATGCTTCCCGCATCAGTGCGATGACTTCGTTGGCGGTGGCCGCTTCAATTCGCACCAGACGCGCCTGATGATAGGACCACGCGGCAGTCAATACCGCGGCAAACAGGATCGAGGCAAAGGTGATGACTGGCGCCCGGTTACGAGCGAAGAATTTGGACCAGCGATACGACAACGTCGGCGGGCGCGCTTCAACCGGACGATCCTCCAGAAATGCGCGCAAATCACGCGCCAAATCTTCTGCCGATCCGTAGCGTCGAGCCGGGTCACGTTCTACTGCGCGCAGACATATCCAATCAAGATCGCCACGCAATCTGGACGACAGGGCATAGGAATCCTCAACACCTAGAACGCTTGCCGCACCATGCTTTGATACTAGTTCCGAGGGCCGGCGCGGGTCCTCTCGCTCAAGTTTTTTTAAAATTTCGACAAGGTTTTGATCACCCGGCTGGCTGTCAAGCGGCGTTCGCCCGATCAGCAGTCGATACAGCAGTGCGCCCAACGCATAGACATCGACTCTGGTGTCGGCACTGGAATCACCTCGTGCCTGCTCCGGACTCATGTAGTTCAGCGTGCCGATAATTCGTCCGGCATGCGTCTCGAAGGTCTCAGGCCGAAGCCCCGCGGTAGCTTTTGCGATCCCGAAATCGATGATCTTGACCACTGGCTGTTCGGCATCACCAGAAACCAGAATATTGGCCGGCTTCATATCACGATGAATGACCCCTTTACGGTGCGCGTGAGTCACGCCAGCACACACCTGCAGCATCAACTCGAGGCGTGCACGGATATCGAGCTGATGTGCCTGACAGTAGTCATCAATATGTTGGCCGTTCACATGCTCCATTGCAAAAAAAGCGAGACCATCCTCGGTCTCGCCAGCAGCATAGAAACTGGCCACATTGGGATGAGACAGGCTTGCCAGGGCCTGCCGCTCTGCCGTGAAACGCAAGCGCTGTTCCGGATCCAGGCCGGCTTGCCAGGGCATCACTTTCAGCGCGACCCGGCGCTGGACAGGATGCACCTGATCAGCCAGGAAGACGCTGCCCATGCCGCCGGATCCCAGCAGTTCCGCAATACGGAAATCGCCGATAAGACGCCCCGGCTCGGCCGTCGCCAGTATCGACGGTGCGGCAGCGATTGTCGCGTCATCAGTATCCGCAGCGATCAATTCACGCAACCGCCCGGCTAACACCACATCTTCAGCCTCGACCTTGCGCAATATTGATTCACGGTCAGCGGGATCTGCGTCACAGTACGCATCAAACCATTCGCGCAATGATTTTGCTGGCATGGCTAAGCTCCAATAATCAAAACCGGCAATCGATCAGCCTGCTTGCAAGTATAAGACCCCCGCTCATCATCGGCAGCCGCCAGGAAAAGGCGGCTGTTCAACCCTTGTGAGCCGGGCGCAGCTGTTCGCCGATGACACACAAGCCGATTCGCTCACGTATGAACCTCGCGAACCATAATTTTCTTGAGGAGCCTCGAGCATGACGATTCGAACCAATCAAACGGAGTGGAAGGCCAGACCTGGCGCGTCCAATGCAGGACAGGCACGCGTTCGACGCGACCGTATGCCGGCTGCAAGCCTGAAGCGGCATTTCGGACCTGAGGAAGTGGGCCTGCGTCGCCGCTGGTTGAACGCAGTCACTGGCAGCCACTCGAACGAATTGTTCCGCGGCCATCTCAATGCCGAAGCGTGCGCAGGCAATATCGAGAATTTTATTGGCACCTTGCAAGTCCCTGTGGGCATCGCCGGCCCCCTGCACGTGATCGGAGCTGGCATCGATGACCATGTTCCATTGCCACTGGCAACGACCGAGGGTGCGCTGGTGCGTTCGCTGCATCGAGGCGCATTGATTTGCAACCTTGCCGGTGGCATTCAGGTTCATGCTCGTGGTCAGCGCATCAGCCGGGCACCGGTGTTTGTTTGCCAATCCTTTGGCCAGGCGCTGGAGCTTGAACGGTGGATTGACGAACACAAGGACCAGATTCGGCATCAAGCAGAAGCATGTTCGGGACACGCCCGGCTCCTGCAGCTCGAAACGGTCGTATTCGATCGAACCGTGCACGTGGAATTTGCCTTCTCGACCCGGGACGCAGCGGGCCAGAACATGGTCACTGCTTGCACCTGGGGCGCCTGTGAGTGGATCAAGCAGCAGCTGGAGCTCGACCCATCTCTTGGCTTTGAACGCTACCAGATCGAAGGGAATCTTTCTGCTGACAAGAAGCTCTCCGGACGATCCCTGACGCTTGGGCGAGGCCACGCAGTGACCGCGCGCTGCGTGATTCCGGAGCGTTTGCTGAAGCGTTTCTTTGGCGTCGACGCGTCGACATTCCTCGATGCTTACCAGGTCGCACAGGCGGGTGCGGCCCATGCAGGCCTGGCGGCATTCAATGTGAATTTTGCCAATGCCATCGCCGGTATTTTTCTTGCCTGTGGCCAGGATGTGGCCAGTGTGCACGAGGCCAGTGGCGGCTTCTTTCAGGTAACACCGGCCGACGGCGGGATCGCGATCGCCGCCCATTTGCCGTCGTTGCCTGTCGGTTCTGTCGGAGGCGGGACCGGCCTTCCTACGCAGGCCGAGTGTTTGTCTCTGGTCGGCTGCCAGGGCTCCGGTGGCGCCGTTCGACTGGCGGCCATCGTGGCTGCAGCCTGTCTTGCGCTCGATCTCTCCACCGGCGGTGCCATTGCTGGCGGTCAGTTTGCTTCGGCACATCAACGACTGGGCCGCAACCCGCCACCCGCGTCGAGCACACAGGATGACGTTGCCCGCCTGGTCGGCATCGATCCCGAATCGCTGAACCGGTTTGAGCAAAGCCCGCTGGATTCAACCGATGATGTGATGTGTCGAATCCGATCACGCGTCGGCGGTGGTTCGTTGTCGCGATGCCGCATGCACGTCCAAGGCGAACAACAACCGCGCGTAGCCGTGGTCAAGCACAGCGTGCCGGTCGACGGCACAGGTCCGCTGGCGCAATGTCTTGCCACTATCGCGGGTGATGACAGCCTGACCGGGTTGCTTGAAGGCGGTCTGGACTCGCTGGATCTTGGCGGTTCTGCTGGCCGCGAATGGGCCTTTTACCGCCATGCCGACACCGCCTATCGGGCCTATATGCCAGAAGCCCTGGGACTGAGCGAGCCCGCGTCTGGAAATCACCCCTCTCCGGCCTACACCATTGCACTCGAAGATCTTGAAGGCTGCAGACACCTTGCGCCCGGACAACCCTGGACAAGAGAAGAAATGCACATCACCTTGACTGCAATGGCTCGATTCCACGCGCTGGGCTGGCAACACCGTCCCGCATGGATGGACAGGGTCAGAGAACCAGAGGACAAGGCCTGCCATGCAGTGGGCCGCGAACTTCGCCATCGCCTGCTCGCCCGGGCAATTGATTCCAGCGAAATCACCCTGCCCGCTGCCGTGCATGCCTGGTTGATTTCGGAAAATCAGGCAGCTGACTGTGCCAGTGACGTTCGCTTCCGGACCGTCATACACAACGACCTCAGCACGCGCAACATTTGCCTGCGCAGCACAAAACAAGGACTAGAGCCGGTTTTTTATGACTGGGAGTTCGTCACCTGGGGTGCGCCGCAGCGTGATGTGATCGAGTTTCTGACGCACGTGCTCGCACCGACGCATTTTCAGGCAGGCTTCGAGGATGGTGTTCGTCATTATCACGATGCACTGACTGAGGTGTTGCCGGATGCGCCGTCTCAATGGGCATTCCGCCGCGAACTCATGTCTGTTGCCGGCGAGCTGTTTCTGAGTCGGACAGTGCCGCTAGCGCTGCTCCGTGAGGCCCTTGGATTGGCGTGGTTCCCACCGGTGCTTGCCAACATGGGTTCGCTGCTTCAATCCGGCATCGTGCTGGAGCGTGCAGCATGAGTGCCCGCGTGCTGTGGCCTGATCATGGCCCCTATCGATCGACTGCTGTGGGCGCCAAGGCTGTGGGTCTCAAGACCATACGAAGCCTGGGTCTGCCGGTACCGGATTGGGGCGTCATCGCCGGTGCGGCACATGCCGGTTCCGGTTCGCTTCAACGGGCCGTTGACGTACTGGTCGAACGCCTGCCGGGTGAACGTTTCGCCGTCCGCTCCTCCAGCACGATCGAAGACGGGCTCGACTGTGCAATGGCCGGCCAGTTTCACAGTGAGCTGAACGTGCCGGGCAGCGCGCTGCCCGACGCAATCAAACGCGTGGTGGCCAGCGGCGAACAGATTTTTACCGGTGATCGAACGGAGGCCACGATGGGTGTCATCGTGCAGCAGCAGGTCAAGCCCCGGTTTGCCGGCGTGCTGTTCACGCTCGACCCAACACTGCGCGACACCGACGCGCTGGTATGCGAGTGGGGCGAGGGTCTTGGTGACGCCCGCATTGCCGGACGGGAAGATGCTCGGCGGGTCCGGATCGATCGGGCCAGCGGACAAATGGACGCAACATTGCCGCAAACACTGGCCGCTGAAATGCCGAAGTTGGTCGCGGCCGCCCTGAGCATTGAACGCCATCTCGGTACTCCAGTGGATGTGGAGTGGTGCGTCGACGCGAGTGGTCTGCTGCTGGTCCAGGCGCGGCCCATTACAGCCATTGAGCGACCTGGTGTAAGCGCCTGGTCGAGCGTGAATCTGAACGAGAACTTTCCGGAGCCCCTTGCGCCCCTGGCCTGGTCCATGATTCGGCGATTCTACAGTGCCTATATGCGTGGCTATCTTTCGCTGGCTGGCGTTTCCGGATCATCGGCACTGGACTTCGAACGGGAACTCGGAGACTGGGTTGGCACCGTACAGGGCCGATTGCACTACAACCTTCGTGCCTGGTATGGACTGACAGCCTGTTTTCCATGCGCCGATACGCTGCGCAAGGGCATGGAGCATTTCCTGGGTATGCGCGTGCCGCTAACGCTCAAACCACCCCCGGTCAGCCAACAGATTGCAGCGCGCTGGCGTCAGCCCTGGCGGGTTCTGGGGCTGGGTCTGAGACTGCTCGGCCAGCACCTGCGCGCGGACCACACGGTGAGGCGATTCCAGCGAAGATTCCACCTCGCCCGCTGCGACTGGCGAAGCACGCCTTACGCCGAACAACCGATTAGCGATCTGATTGAGCATGTCGAGGCACTGCTCGGTTTTGCCAGAAGGGAATATCATGCCCAGTGCGTAGCCGATCTTGAAGTGCTGATCTTCCCGGCACTCTTCGCAGCGTCTGCTCAACGCGCAGGCATTGAACGTAATGCCGTGTTGCGTGACCTTGGCGGCGTCGGTGCAGAAAGTGCACAACAGGCCTCGCTGGTCCAGTCGATGGCCGACCTGATTCGTCACCGACCCGCAGCACAGGCGGCGCTCGAGACCGGGAATACCGCTGCTGTGCTGACGGAAATCGGGCGTGATGGACGACAGTTATACGAACAGTTCATGGATTCGTTCGGGTCGCGCTGTTACCACGACTGCCAACTGGTCTCACCAACGTTCGAGGAAAACCCTTCCCTGTACTGGTCGCTGGTGCAGCGTTCGGTTTCCAAACCTGTCGGCAGGGTCCACGCAGCGGACGAAAGCAACGATCACAAGGCCTACGGACCGATGCTGCGTATGCTCAGGAACCGGGCCCGGCGGGCGATCGGCCTTCGTGAGCGCGGTCGCATAGTCCGCAGTTTGTTATTCGGCGAGCTGCGCCAGCTGTTTCTTGCGATCGGTCAGCATTTGGTCGAAGCCGGACAACTGGATGACCCACAGCGTATTTTTCTGTTGCGCTGGTCCGAGCTGCGGGAACTCGCCGCGGGCCGCGGACATCTCGACCAGTCAGTTGATGCAACAGTCAACGCACGTGCCTTGGCGCTGGATGAAGCGCGAAATGAGCGACTACCCGAACTCGTGTTCGTGGATGCGGGTCGCGGGGTGCGCTCCGCGCTGCCGGCAGCACCGTCTGCCGATGGCGCCATTAGCGGCATTCCCGTTGCAACCGGTCGTGCGACCGGTCGCGTTCGCGTCGTCCGCTGCCCATTGTCCGATCCGTTCGAGCCCGGTGATATTCTCGTCGCCTATGCGGTTGATCCCGGTTGGACTGCGCTGCTAACGCTTTGTAGTGGCATCGTGCTCGAGAAAGGTGGCGTGTTGTCGCACGCAGCGATCGTTGCCCGCGAGTTCGGCATACCGGCAGTGACGGGCGTCGCTGACGCGATGCAACGGATGCAGCACCTGTCAACCGTCACGGTCGATGGCTACAAGGGCGTTGTGGAGGCCGCAGACGGATGACCGCGCTGCGCGCCTTTGTCTCGGAACGGTTTTCGCCGACGATCACGATTCCAATGTCGCTGATCATCGCCGCGGCGCTCGCCGATCCGGCGCATGCAACGCTATACGTTGTGTTGGAAACCACGCTGTACACCTGGCTGGTACTGCTATTGGCTCGTGGTATCGATGACTTGACATCGCTGGACGAAGATCGATTGCGGCATGGCCATCGAGGCCTGGTGACCGGCGCAATAAAACCGGCCGTACTCAGCCTGTGGCTCGGAGCGGCAGCGATGGGCGTTCTATCCCTCTCGCCGAACCTGAGCACATTGGCACTGAGCACGGCCGGTACTGTATTTCTCGGTCTTGCGTTCTCCTTGCGACACAGGCTGGCAGCCAGACTATGGCCAATGGTCAGCAACGCGGTGTTCTTGATGCCGGGTTTCTGGTGCCTTCTTGCACCGGATCGGGGCGGGCCGGCAACCCTGCCGATCGCGCTGACACTGTGGCTGGGCAGCGCTGCTCATCACTGGTTGCACACCGAAGACCCCGCCAGCGCTGGTGTAGATTTATGGCTTGGACTCGTACTGAGTACAGCAGGAACCGTGGTTATCATTACGGCTTTGATCGTTGCTCCGGCCATTGCCCTTGCGCCACTGATGGCTGCTGTGGCCTGTTATGCCATGACGGTTGCGCTTGCATGGCCCCTTCGTCCTGCATATGCCGGACGCAGTCAGCTGCTGTACATCTGGGGCTATTGCGCCTTTCTGTTCCCACTGGCACTCTGGTGTCTTGCTCGCGGCCCTGCCAGGATTATGCTGTGAGTACTGAACTGATGGTCCTGCTGGCCGCTGTCGCACTGGGCGGCGCCCTGAACATGATGCTGATCCGATATCGCTGGCCAGCGCTGCTTGAAGCCCCGATCGACGGCGGACGATACTTCGGCGATGGACGGCGCCTGTTTGGCGACAATAAAACGTGGAAGGGTTTTGTTGGCATGATCGGCACGACAGCACTCGCCACGCTTGCCGCTTGCAGCCTCGGCGTGTTGCCCGGTCGAACACTGTTCGAGGCCGGCATGATCGGCGCAGCGCTGGGCCTTGCATACGTAGCGGCAGAACTGCCCAACAGTTTTGTCAAGCGTCGGCTCGATATTCATCCCGGCCAGCTTTGCGCCAGCAACCGTGTCCGCTTGCTACAGCTGATCGTCGATCAGGCAGACTCCGTGCTCGGCTGCATCGTAGTCCTTGCCTTCACCACAGCCTACTCTCTATTAGACCTGATGGCACTTGCGGTCATCGCTGTATCGGTGCATTTTTCAATGAATATTCTGCTGTACGCGGCCGGTCTGAAACGCGCCTGGACGTAATGCGATATCAAAAGAACGAATGCAGGGGCACGCACAATCCAGTCAGCATCGACTCGGGATCCGGCGTAGAACCGGAATCAAATCGAAGGCATGAGTGCAGCTTCAAGATCGCGGCAGAACCCTGACCCGTCGAGGGGCATGGGCCTGTGTTCAAGTATCGCCAAGGCAGTTTCGGTGGCAGCGCAAACGGTGCCAGCTGTCCGATGACAGCCTCGGCGAGTCAGGTTGGGGTAGCGTCGGGCCGCCGCGCGCACCAGCGCAGACCACCGAGCCCATCGGATTGGAACAGTTCGACCATCACCGCGTAGAAATGCGCTAAGGCCTGGAATGCGTCGTGGCCATGGATGGCGACATACTGCGCCTTGCGTTCGAGGAATTCATCCAGACGGTCACGGACAAACCGGCCCCATGCTGCGCTCATGTCTTCCATTTCAATCCTTTCGAAACCGGCTGTTTCGATTTGATCACGATAGCGCTCCCAGGACGGAAGCGCACGGCAGTAGACCTCGTTTTCAAGCATGGCGCGATGCTCCGGCCCGAGGCCGGGACGGGCATAGAAATCCTCGACCAGAATCGAGCCGCCCGGCCGGAGGCACCCAAAGCAGCGTTCCAGCAGCGCCGCGCGGTCAGGGATATGCAAAAACGTCAACCAGCTCACCAGCGCATCGAAGTGTTGCCCGGGCTGCTCGATGGTCAAAAAGTCAGCGCAGTGATGCTCGATCTGCTCCTCGAGTCCCGTTCGCCGCGTCAGGTCTGCGGCCAGTTGATTCAGGTCCGGCTGGAGTTCGATCGCCGTGACCCGGCATCCGCCCTCCGCGGCCAGCAGGCGAGCCGGGCCGCCCAACCCGGACCCGACGTCAATCACCCGGTCACCCTCGACCAGGCCAAGACGATCGATCGCCGCACGCACGGCCGCCGGCCCGTGGTAGTGAAGCTGGTCGAGATCAAACAGCGTCTCGATCGACAGCGGGTCGTCCAGCCCGAATCCACGCGCACCTAGCTCGCGTTCCACACGATCTACGTGCGTATAGAGCTTCATGGTCTTGATTTGCGAGTGGGAACGAGTCAATGGATGCATCCGGGATGGCTGAAAAACGCAGACACCCAACGCGCAGCGATGAGCCTGCCCGAAATCAGCTCAACGTCCAACAGTGCATGGCCCAATGATGGTACTGGGCGCAACGGGTTGACGCGTTCAGCATGGCGCAGCATCGCAAAAGTTGGTTTCAGGTTGAAACAGGCACGCTTCCTGGGTTTGTCCGGTCAACGTGCTGTTGGTGACAAAGACGTTGCCGCTGCAATAGCCACCCTCTACGCCAAAGGCTCCATTGTTGACGAACAAGCTGTTACGCACATGAAAGCTTGGCGAGTTCAAAAAGATCCCACGGTCCCCGTTGTTTCCGATTCGAACGTGATCGATCAATCCCGTGCCGGTGGCCTCCAGGCCGGGTCCTGCCGTATCGCTGATCCGAACATCGCGCACGACCAGGTCTCGAGTGCCATCAATGCGAATTCCTCGTCCCATTCCGTTGATCGAACCCTGCTCTATAACGATATTTGCCGTTTCCGGAGCAACGATGATTCCGATCTCATCGAACGGAGGCACCGTGCAATCGGGATTGCCGCCAGTGCAGACTGAAGAGCCGTTCAGGCTGAATCCGGACAAGTCCAGATGTACGTCGGAAGCGCTGATGTCGATGCCCAATCGTATAGCGCCACTTGTGATTTCGGTCAGGTCTAAACCGGAGGTGAGCCGGTAGCTTCCAGCTTCGGAAATGTTCACTGGGAAACCGGGCGCGTCACCCGCAAAACAGCCCGTTTCAACGCAGAATTCATTGATCTCGATGGCACCATCGGCTTTGGCACTCGAGTTCAATACAATCAGAATAACGGTAAACAGCAGCTTTTGGGCAAACATAGTAATCTCACTTATTGATCTCAATTTGACCCCGATACAGTGTGGGCCACTCAACTACCGATACGAGGGTTGATCCATTATGCACTCCGTGTGCCATTGGCATCTTGAATCGCACGTTCAGCAGACGAAGCATAACCGCCCTTTTTCTCGATGACCAGCACTATCCGGAGCCGTGCCAGACCAGAAGTGCTGTTACCGGCATGGGCCTATCCGTAGCGAGCGGAACGGGCCGCGCACCGTACAGCGTTTTTCAGAGGTTCCTTAGGTCCCATTGCTCTTTTCCATTCACTAGTAATGGTGATCACCGCATGGAATGTTGTTGGCACTATGGAATCGACCCTGACAAGGGGTGCTTACAGTGAGACTCTAAAGTCGGCCACAATACATCTCGTCGGGAACTGGTCATAATGAACCAACCAGCGTCCTTTACTCTATCGCGATGACTTTTGAATTTGAACTGACCGTAATCCTTAAACTGCTGGCTGCCTTCTTGCTGGCACTGCCAGTCGCCATCAACCGCGAAAAACACAGCCGGGTGATGGGGCTGCGAACCTACCCATTGATGTCCATGGGAGCCTGTGCGTACATGTTGATCGGCATGGGCTTCATCGGCGATCTGAGCGTGGATGCCCAGGCGCGGATTATTCAGGGCTTGCTCGGTGGGCTTGGGTTCCTCGGTGCCGGCGCCATCATCCAGAACAATGACCGCGTCGAGGGCACGGCTTCGGCCGTGTGTATCTGGATTTTCGGCGCCGTTGGCCTGGCCTGTGCGCACGGTCAATGGCTGATCGCAGTCGTACTCAGCCTGACCGCATGGCTTGTACTGAATTTGTTTTTTGTCTGGAAGAAAGAACTGGAGGGCAAGAATCTCAAGTCCCTGCCCGAAGAGGATGACGACGACTGACTGGGGCCGATCGGTCCTGCGATCAATCCGGCCGGCGAATCGGCTACTGCGACTTTGCAGTACTGTAGCTACGGATCAGGATTGAACGCAGGTTTTCAATCGCTCGATCGCGCGCTGCAAATGTTGCTCCAGCCGTTCCAGTGGGCTTGGCATGGCCTCGTCCTGAAATTCCTGCTGTGCCTGTCGCGTCGTGTTCAGCAGTACCTGTTCCTGTTCGAGTCGGTGCTCCAGGACCGCCTCGATGCCCTCTTGCGATAGGAGGCTGCGCAAGCGCTCGGTCAATGCCTCGAGACCGGATTGCTCAGGGTCAGACGCTCTGGGTAGGTCATCCAGCTTGCGAATCAATGCCTCCAGCGGCGCCAGCAACGGTTCACGCGCATCCAGAACATCGGCAAACGCCTGCTGGATGCCACGCTGAGTGGTCTCAACCTGTTGGCCGGGCTGCTGAAAGAACTCGATTAATTCGCGCATGACCTCCGTGCTGGCATTCAGCTGCCGATACAGTTCATTCAGCACGAGCTGTTGATTGTTGCGGATCAGCGACATGGAGCAGTGATCTGACGTTGGTGCCTCAGCGGATGAGCATACCAAGGCTGGAGGTCCTGTGGTGAATTTCAATGAACGGTGGGCGATGGAAATCATTGCCTACCTGAAGCAGGTTGGTTCCGGACCGCTGGCGGCAATCAATACGCTGTAATTACAGAAGCTCCAGCGCGCGAAGCTCAGTGGTGAACGTGGACGCAGTATTATCGCCATCGGCCATGATCCAAAGGCCCACAGCCTTGAGTGGCCGACTCAATTCGTGGTCGACAGTCGTCCAGGGGTCGCTGGATATTTCTCCCTGAATTGCACGCAGCTCGATCGAATCGCTGTAGGGGCTATTCCACACCGAACCCGGTTCGTTCTTGGAACCCAGCGTGAAGTACACCAACTGATCCGATGGTAATTCCATCGTGTCGCGGATGGCCTTGATCCACGCTGGCGCAAAAAAAGGCACGCGCGGGGCCTTACCGGCGAGCACAAGACCAATGCGCAGGCGGCTGTCGTCGCCCTCTTTTTCTCGTTCATGTTCAGCCGAGCGGGTATTCAGCTCACCGGTCGATTTCCAGGAAAACCGCAGGCGCTCGACCTGCTTTTGCGACGAAAAAGGAAGCAGCAGGAACGACGATGAGCGCTGCACCGACATCGTCAACACGCCGTCTTCGAACGTATAGCTCGTTTCGGGAATATTGTCGAACACGACGTGCTCAAACTGTTCTTCGTCAAGCGCGATCGACTTAGCAGATGCCGACGAGAATGGAAACGCAAGAATCAACAGGAATGCAACGCAGCGCATCAGGTACTCCAAACTTAATTTATGTCGAGATAGCTGACCGGTTTGTTCATGCATTTCTTGCGCCGGGCACACACAGCTCGATGGCTCCAGGCAGTAGTCGGATGTCCAACGGCGTATGCGTGACCGATTCGCCGTCTGCATGCACGGCCATCGATCGCTTCGTGCGAATCTGTATCGAAGCGCCATTCGCACTCAGCACGCGGGGATCATTGCGGTGGCGGCCGCTGCGCAACACCGGCGCGAGCAGCAGTTGTTGCCAGACCGGTCGCGGCGGTACGCTGAACAGGTTCAGCGTGCCGTCGTCCAGTTCGGAGGCCTGGTCGACAATATTGCCGCCGCCAAAAAACCGGCCATTGCCGATGGCAATTTCAACCGAACGCACGATGTGCTGATGACCATCGACCGTGATTTCTGCGCTGAAGCCGCGCAAACGAACCAGCGATTGCAGGATCGCTTTCAGATAACTGAACACGCCCCAACTCAACTTCGAATCGGCATCCAGGCGTTTGGTCACCCGCACGCCCAGGCCAAGATGCGCAACGTTGATAAACAGTTCATCGTTGACTGAACCGAGATCGACGCGCTGTGCATGACCAGCAACTGCGACCTGGATTGCGCGCTCGTAATCGCCGTGCACGTCAATGGTCCTGGCCAGGTCATTGGCCGTACCCATTGGAATAATGGCCAGCGGTAACTGATAGGCTCGTATCAGCGGCAACGTGGAGTGCACCGTGCCGTCGCCTCCAGCAACAATCACGCGGTCAACGGCATCGTGATGCTGTTTGAACGCAGTCTCGGTTTCTTCGATGGATTGGCTGTCGACCCGAATGATCTTGAGGTGCTGGCCCAACTGATGTTCGAGCTGATCGCAGGCCGGGTTCTCGCCACGCCGGCTGTTGGCATTGATCAGCAGCAGCGCCGTTTCAGGTTTG
>JGI12109J20283_10607359_pt1 | contig 13140 bp, 14 predicted proteins | sample ElkSlonscriptome_12_FD_20283 | JGI IMG/M metagenome (IMG submission 20283) | reverse complement strand
GCGTGGGCCCGGTCGGGGATCCCAGGGGATTCCCGTGAAGGTAGGCCTTCGGAAAGACTAGTTGCTGGTGACCTCGGTCTTCGGCGCTTCGGCAGCGGCCTTCTCGCCGGACTTCGCCGAGGCCTCCTGCTTCTCGACGTCGCCGGTCTTCTGACCCTCGCTGCTCATCGAGATGCCGTCCTGGATCGCCTGCTTGGCCAGACGCGCGAAGAGCTGGATCGCGCGGATCGCGTCGTCGTTGCCCGGCACCGGGTAGTCGATGGTGTCCGGATCGGCGTTGGTGTCGACGATGCCGACGACCGGGATGCCCAGCTTGTTGGCTTCCTTGATCGCCGTTTCCTCTTCCTTGGTGTCGATCACGAAGAGCGCACCCGGAAGGCGCTTCATGTCGCGGATGCCACCGAGGTTTCGGACGAGTTTCTCGTGCAGACGGGTCGCGTCGAGAAGCTCTTTCTTGGTGAGCTGCTCGCCCTGACCGGCCTGGACCTTCTGCTCGACCTCTTCCAGCTTGCGGATGCTCCCGCTGATCGTCTGGAAGTTCGTGAGCATTCCACCCAGCCAGCGCTCGGACACGTACGGCTGACCGCAGGCCTCCGCCGCTTCGACGAGCGGCTGACGCGCCTGCTTCTTGGTCGCGACGAAAAGCACCTTCTTGCCCGACGCCGCCGTCTTCGTCAGGAATTCGTAGGCGGGGTGGACGTGCGTCATCGTCTTCTGGAGATCGATGATGTGGATCCCGCCACGCGCGATGAAGATGTAATCGCGCATCTTGGGGTTCCATTTACGGGTCTGATGCCCGAAATGGACGCCCGCCTCGAGCAGTTCCTTGAGCGTGACCTCGACGGCCATGTTTCACCTCTCTGGCCCGACGCCTCGTTTCGAGTGCGCCGTGCGTGGGTCCCAGGTTGTGCCTCCCCGCCCTTCCATGCCGAACCGCCACACCCTTCGGTGCACCTGCGCGGTCCGACTCGGGGTCGGGTGCGAAATTCGGGGCACCGCGCGGCGACACCCCGGGAATGAGCAAGCCTCTAGCGCTTGCTGAACTGGAAGCGCTTGCGCGCGCCCGGCTGACCGTACTTCTTGCGCTCCACCTCACGGGCGTCGCGCGTCAGGAAGCCGGCCTTGCGCAGCGTGACGCGCAGTTCCTCGTCCATGGCCACGAGCGCACGGGAGATCGCGTGGCGCACGGCGCCCGCCTGACCGCCGACGCCGCCACCGCGGACGGTCACCTTGACGTCGAGCTCACCCTTGCGCTCGACGAGTGCCAGCGGCTGCTCGATCACCATGCGTCGGTTGGCGGTCGGGAAGTAGTCCTCGAAAGGGCGGCCGTTCACCGTGAACTTGCCGGTGCCTTGGGAAAGCCACACGCGTGCGGTGGCTTCCTTGCGGCGACCGGTCGCGTAGGCGTTGTCGGCAATCTTCTTCGGCTCGGCCGTCGTAGTGGTCTCTTCACTCATGCTCTGACTCAGACCTTGAGTTCGAGGGCTTCGGGATTCTGGGCCTTGTGCGGGTGCTCGGCACCCTCGTAGACCTTCAGCTTCTTGAACATGGCGCGCCCGAGCTTGGTCTTCGGGAGCATGCCCTTGATGGCATGCTCGACCATGACCCGCGGATCGCGTTCGTGCTGCTCGCGGGCGGTGCGCACGTAACGGCCACTCTGGAAGCCCGAGTACCGGTCGTAGAGCTTGCCGTCCATCTTGCCGCCGGTGAGCTGCAGCTGCTCGGCGTTGATCACGATGACATGGTCACCGCAGTCGACGTGCGGAGTGAAATAAGGCTTGTGCTTGCCGCGCAGGACGTGGGCGACCTGGCTGGCGATGCGACCGAGCGGGGCCGCGCTGGCGTCGACGACGTACCAGTGGCGCTCGATCTCAGCGGCCTTGGCACTCGCAGTGGTCTTCACGGTTCTGCCTCCAGATTGCATCTCGGGGACGCAAGGCCGCTCCGGCGGCCGAAAAGGCGCCCCGATGCATCGCGGCGCGGACGACCTGGGTCGCCCGGCAAGCCGGACGATGCTCCAGACGATGGATCTCGGGAATTCTACGGTCGAGCCGGCGCAGTTCGCGTCGCGGGGGCCTTCCCTTCAGAGGGAGCCCTCGACGGTGCCAGACGCGGAGGCACGACAACGCCCACGGGCAGCTACCCGTTGGCGCAAGGCTCGCAAAATTAACAACCGTTTCCCAGGCTGTCAAGGAGCCTGAGACCGGCTGTTTTCGCGGTGTCGCGAGTCGGACCCGCCCCCGCGGACGACCGACCGGAAGCTGACGGCGTCAAACGGGGCGCGCAGCCGCTGCGACGGCATGCTCGAGCGCCGGACCGAAGGGCGGCCTCAGGACGCCCTGATCGGTGACGATGGCCGTCACCAGCTCGGCCGGCGTGACGTCGAAGGCCGGATTGAAGCCCTCGACCCCGTCCGGCGCCGTGCGATGGCCGGCCCAGCCGCCCACCTCGGCGCCGTCACGCTCTTCGATGGGTATGCCGTCTCCCGAAGACAGTGTCAAGTCGACCGTGCTCGTCGGCGCCACCACGTAGACGGGTACGCCGTGGCGCTGGGCCAGCACGGCCAATGGATAGCTGCCGATCTTGTTGGCGACGTCCCCGTTGGCCGCGATCCGATCGCTGCCGAAGATCACGGCGTCGATCTTCTGGGTTCTCAGGCAGTGCCCGGCCGCACCGTCGGCCTGGATCTTCACCGGAACGCCGGCCCGCTGGAGCTCCCACGCGGTCAGTCGGGCTCCTTGCAGGAGCGGTCGCGTCTCGTCGGCGAAGACCTCGATCTTCTTTCCCTGGGCGTGGGCGGTCAGGACCACGCCGAGCGCGGTGCCGATGCCGGCCGTGGCCAGCGCACCCGTGTTGCAGTGGGTGATCACCCGCGCCGGGTCGGGCAGCAGCTCGGCGCCGGCCTCCCCCATCCTGCGGCAGAGTTCTTCGTCCTCGGCCTGGATCGCCACGGCCTCGACGGCGAGGGCCGCGCGCAGGGCCTCCGGTCCGGAACCCACGTGTTTGTCCAGGACCCGGAGCTGTCGGTCGAGGGCCCACATGAGATTGACGGCGGTCGGGCGCGACGCGCGAAGCGTCTCGATGTCTTCGTGCAGACCGTCGACGAGATCTGCGTCGGTGCGCAGACCGGCGGCCATGACCACACCGTGGGCGGCAGCGACCCCGATTGCGGGTGCGCCCCGCACCACCAGGCGACGGATCGCATCCACCAGGGTCGGAACGTCCGCACAGCGAAGAACCGTCTCCTCGTGCGGAAGCTTCGTCTGGTCGAGGAGGAGGACGGCGCCGTTCTCGAAGGCGACGGTCGGTGTGGTCACTTCGGGATCTCCCGGATCGAGTGGACGCAAGACGTTCCCGCGCGCACGCACCCCGGCTGGGATCGCGCACCGCTTCGGTCAAGTCTAAGACGGTTCGGCGTGGTCGGACACGTCGGTCAGGCTTCGCCCTCGGCGGCACGACGTGCATCACGACGCCGGCGACGGCGCGACTTGTCCTGATACATCGCGCGGTCGGCTCGATCGAGGACCTGATGCGGTTCCGGGTCCGCGTCGAGATCCGCGAAACCGACGCTGCACAGAATCTGTAGACGCCGTCCGTCGACCATCATGGGGCTGGCCAGCGCTCTCCGGACACGGCCGACGAGCTGGACGAGCTCGGTCGCCGGGAGATCCTGGGCCAGAAGAATAGCGAACTCGTCGCCGCCGAGCCGCGCGGTCAGGTCGCCCGCGCGCACCAGACGCCCGAGGCGTCCGGCCACGATACGCAGAACCTCGTCACCGACCTCGTGGCCGTACAGATCGTTGATCGGCTTGAAGTCGTCGAGGTCGAGGTAGAGTAGCGCGCCCTCACGATCCGGTCCCGAGGCACGCTCCTCGAGGAGCTCGAGGAAGCGGCGTCGATTCATGAGACCGGTCAACGGATCGTGGTGCGCCATGTCGGCGAGCTCGCGCTGCGCGCTGCGGCTGCGCAGGATCTCCCGTCGCATCGCATCACGACTGCGTTCGATGCGCCCGGCCATCTCGTTGAAGGACCGGTTGAGCAACGAGAACTCACCCCATGCATCTTCGGCGACACGAACACCGCGCTCTCCGCGTCGCACGCGCAGCGTTGCCGCTCGCAGGGCACGGACCGGCCGCGCGACCATGCCCGAGGCCATCCAGGCGCTCAGGGTCGCCAACACGAGAAGTCCCATCAGGTTCAGACCCAGCAGCGTGATCTGATCGTTCATCGTGGCCAGGACCCCGGCGAGCGTGACCTCCGTCACCACGAAACCGTGCAGGGATTCGAGTGGACGCGCTGCACGAGCACTCTCGGCGTCACGGACGTCCTCGAAACGATCGGTGCGCGTCTCGAGCAACGATCCCGGCACGAGTTCGAAAGTGTCTTCGTGCGGACGGAAACGCCGCTCCGTGCCGTCGTCGTCGATGAGGATCAGTGCACAGGCCACGCCCGTCCGTTCGTCCTCGAAGTCGCGCAGCACCTCGTGCAGTGAGGTCACACCCATGCGGACGTGAAGGGTTCCGATCAATTCACCGTTCAGGCGCAAGGCCGTCGTCGACCAGATCGAGCGCAACCCGTCGTCGTACCAGTCGAGCGTGATCGTGCGATCCCCGGGTTCGGGGAGGGCCTCGACCTCCGCGATGCGTCTCGTGTCGGGATCCGGCACTGTCGAAACCACGACCTGGTCGCTCGTGTCCCGGACCCAGATCTCGAGGACGTCGCTGACCGACCCGATCGCGTCCTCCAGGATGCGAGCGATCATCCGACGATGGACGGGGTCGCGACTCGTGGCGTGTTCGGCGAGGCTCAGACGCATCTGCGTGCGACTGGCCACGAGTTCGACCTGCTCGCGCAGGCGTTGCATCTCCGAATCGACACGACGCCGTTGGACGTCGGCGAGCTGCGCGGCACGGAGCTCGGCGTCGACCTCGGCGTGACGCACGAGCTGGATCCGGTGCAATCCGGCCAGGATCGAAAGGGGAATGACGGCGACGCCAACAAAGGCGAAGAAGAGCCGTGCCTGGAATCCCATCCGCGAGGGTCGGAGTCGTGAGATCGAACGCCTCATGGGCCACCTCTCGATCGGACACCTGTTATCTGTTCGCAGTCTCCGCTCCAACGCGCCGGAACGCAAGTCGTCAGGTCGTTGGCAGCACGGCGCTCGAGCACCCCTCGCGTCAGCCCGCCGATGCCTCCGGCGCCTGCGGCTTCACCACTCCGAGTCGCTTCATCCGGTAGGTGAGAGTCGAAGCCTTGATCCCGAGCAGCGCGGCTGCCCCCCCCGGTCCCCAGATCCGGCCCTCGCACTGACGCAACGCCGCGACGAGGTTCGCCTTCTCGAGGGCGCGAAGCTCCGCCTCGGTCATCACGTCGGAAGCACTCACGCTCTCCGCGACCCGAGGCGTCGGTGTCGCAGGGTCGACGTCGGGAAGGGCATGGTCGAGACGAAGACGCGACCCCGGACTCGAGATGATCGCGCGTTCGATCACGTTGCGCAGTTCGCGGATGTTCCCCGGCCAACGGTGCGACCGCAACAAGGCGAGTTGGGTCTTCGTCATGCGAAGCGGCTCACGTCCGAGCTCGCGACAGATCACGTCCAGGAAATGGGTCGCGAGCGGTCCGACGTCTTCGATGCGTTCGCGCAATGGAGGTACGTCGACGGGGAACACGCACAGGCGATAGTAGAGGTCCTCGCGAAAACGACCTTGCCGCGCCTCTTCGGCGAGATCACGGTTCGTCGCCGCCACCACCCGCACGTCGACGCGCAGGGTGTGGTCGTCCCCGACGCGTTCGAACTCGCGTTCCTGCAGAGCGCGCAGGAGCTTGCCCTGCAGCGCGAGCGGGATCTCACCGACTTCGTCGAGGAAGAGCGTTCCCCCGTCCGCGAGCTGGATCCGGCCGGTCCGATCGCGATGCGCCCCTGTGAAGGCGCCCTTCACGTGGCCGAAGAACTCGCTCTCGAAGAGGTCCTCGGGGATCGATGCGCAGTTCACCTTGACCAGTGGACGATCGGCGCGGTGGCTCTGGTCGTGGATCGCGCGCGCGATCATCTCCTTGCCGACACCCGACTCGCCAAGGATCAGGACGTTCGCCGGCGTCGCGGCCACCGCGGCCACCTGGGCCAGCGTGTGCTGCAGAGCCTGGCTCTCTCCGATGATCTCACCGACGTGCAGGGTCACGTTGATCTCGTCGCGAAGGTAGTCGCGCTCTTCCTCGAGCTGCTGCTTCAAGGCCTGGACCTGTTCGAAGGCCGCCGCGCGTTGCCGCTCGAGCTCGCGCCGTAGTGAGACGTCACGGAAGACGACGACCGCGCCGTCGGGTTCGCCGTCCCGGAGGATCGGCGTGCTCGTGTATTCCACCGGAATCGGGGTGCCGTCGGCGTGCCAGAAGACCTCGTCGTCGACAGTGTGCACTTCGCCGTCTCGCAACGCTGCGTAGATCGGACACTCCTCGCGCGGGTAGCCACGTCCGTCCTGGTGGGAGTGGTGATGGATGTCGTGTGACTTCTGACCCAGGATCTGCGCGGTCTTCCAGCCGAGGATCCGTTCGGCGGCGGCATTGCCGAAGGTCAGATTCCCGTCGCGGTCGAGGCCATAGATCCCTTCGCCCGCCGCGCCGAGGATCCATCCCAGCAGTTCTGGATCGTCGGGGATGGGGACGCCGTCTGTCGCATCTGCCATGTCAACACCTCAGAATATTGATGTTCAAGACCCCAGCATTCTGATGGCCACAGTTTCCTGCGGCTATAGTTTTCTGTAACTCGTTATATATCAATGATTTCTAACTTGGCACACCGGCTGCAATGGGGTTCCGCAGAATCCGGCGCGATCGCCAGCCACGCCCAGACCAACGATTCGTGAAGCGTGCGATCACGGCGGTGACGACCAGCCCCCGTGCCCTCTGGAAGGAAGAAGACCATGCAACGACCGCCCCTCCCACCCTTCACGCGGGAGTCCGCCCTGGCCAAGGTCCAGGCCGCCGAGGACGCGTGGAACACGCGCTCACCGAAGGTCGTGGCCGCTGCCTACTCCGAGAACTCGGCCTGGCGCAATCGCGACGAGTTCTTCGAAGGGCGCGAGGCCATCCGCGACTTCCTCGAGCGCAAGTGGAGCATCGAGCTGCACTACCGCCTGGTGAAGGAGCTCTGGGCCTTTCACGAGAACCGCATCTCCGTTCGCTTCGAGTACGAGTGGCAGCACGCCGGAACCGGCGCGTGGTACCGCACCCACGGCAACGAGCACTGGGAATTCGACGCCGACGGATACATGACGCGGCGCGACATGAGCGCGAACGACGTCCTGATCAGCGCGGCCGAGCGCCGCATCGGCAATCGCGGATGAGCCGCACTGACCGAGTCCAAACACCCGTTCGTCCAGGAGACCACACCATGCATTCCCCACGTTCCCTCGTCCTGCGCTTCGCCCTTTGCCGTGCGATCGCGCTCGCCGCCCTCGGCGCAGCCGTTCCCGCGCCCGCACAGGACGACGGGCTCCCCGACCCCGGCATGGAGATCACGCCGGGTAACACGGCTCTCGTCGTGACCGATCCGCAGAACGACTTCCTCAGTCCCGAGGGCGTGACCTGGGGTGTCGTCGGCAAGAACGTCACGGAGAACGGGACGGTCGAACACATCGATGCCCTGTTCGCGACGGCCAAGAAGGTCGACATGCCCGTGTTCGTGTCGCCGCACTACTACTACCCGCACGACCATGCCTGGCAACACGAAGGCACGCTCGAAGCGGTGATGCACTCGATCGGCATGTTCGATCGCAAGGATCCGCTCTCGCTCGACGGCTTCGCCGGTTCCGGTGCCGACTGGCTGCCGCAGTACGACACCTACATCGAAGACGGCAAGACGGTCGTGACCAGCCCGCACAAGGTCTACGGACCCGAGAGCAACGACCTCGTCCTGCAGTTGCGCAAGCGTGGGATCTCGAAGGTCGTTCTGGCCGGCATGTCGGCGAATCTCTGCACCGAGTCGCACATGCGCGAGCTCGTGGAGCAGGGTTTCGAGGTCCTCGTCGTGACCGACGCGACCGCCGCAGCCCAGGTCCCTGATTGGGACGGCTACGCCGCAGCGCTCACCAACTTCCGGATGATCGCCCATCACGTCGCCACCACCGACGAGGCCGTGCGCTCGATGCGCGCCGCTCACCGATGATTCCCCGTCCTTCCCATCCCCCTGTCCTGTGCCACCGGATGTCCCGGTGCACGACCACACTCGATCCACGTTTGGAGTTCGCAATGAAGACCATGATCACGATGACCCTGACCCTTCTTCTGGCGATGACCACGATCCTGACCGCGAGCACGGCCTTTGCCGCCGACGAGACGAACGTCTCGACGGGAATCACGACGGCAGGCGTGCCGCTCGGTCTGCACGGTGTCGACGCTGTCGCGCTGTCCTCGTACAACGCGATCGCCGAGGGCGAGGCCCAGTTCACCGTCGTCCACGACGGAGCCGCGTACTACTTCGCGTCCGCGGAATCGGCTCGCATGTTCGAGAAGGATCCCGGCCGCTACCTCCCTCAGTACGGCGGCTTCTGTGCCTACGCCGTCGCGAAGGGCAAGAAGTTCGACGGCGACCCCCAGTTCGGCGACATCGTCGACGGCAAGCTCTTCCTCTTCGTGAACGCCGAGATCTTCGAGATCTACAAGAAGGACTCGGAGAACATCCTGCGGAAAGCCGAGAAGACCTGGCCGACGATCCAGCACAAGGCCGTGGAAGACCTGTAGTCCCCGATTCCGAGGCACTCGTGATCGTCGCGGATCACACGGGCCTCGCGTTCGAGCGATTGGTGGAGGGCGGGCGAGGGAGATTCTTCCTCGCCCGCTGCGCGTTTCCCTCTCCGTTTTCGCATTGCTGATCAGACCCCGGTGCGCTCGGCACCTATCGCGCATCTCGACTCGGAGAGTATCGAATGAAGCGGCTGTCCCTGATTCCCCTGATCCTCATCCTGCTCGGCTCCGCCGGCTGTAGCGACTCGGACGACGGCGGCACCGGCCCGACGACCCCCGTCTTCGACGACGTCGTCGTGAGCCTCGACGAGATCCGCATCGGCCGCGACTGCGACCCGGACGGCGGCGCCGGAGAGTTCAGCTACAAATTCTACGTGGTGATCTTCGACGAGACCGGGGAGATCGATCAGGTTCTCGACTCGAACTGGAATTCCTTCAGTGCGAACGACGGCGACACGTGGGATCCCAGCTACGAGGCGAGCTTTCGCATCGAGCGACGTGCGGGCATGCGCTTCAACGTGCGCCTGAACGTGCGCGAACTCGACGGATCCTTCGAGACGTCCATGGGAACCTTCGTTGGTCACGCGGGCGCGAGCGGCTCGAACGCGTGGCAGCCGAACGACAGCGGTGGCGTGCAGGACTACACGCTCTACGATTCGGCCCAGCGCCTCGGAATCGTCGACTGGGACTGGCAGTCGGGGAGCGATTGCTCCGGCGGGTTCCGGTACAGCGTCACGGCGACGGTCGTCTCCGAGGAGTGATTGGCGATCTCGACTCGGCCCGGAGCTTGCAAACGGGTTCGGAGCATGAGAAGTCTATGCTCAACCCCTTTCCACCCACTGGCCGTGGTCCGTGCGGGCACCCGAGGACATCGAGAGGATCCACGATGCGCCGATCGCTCCTGACCACCCTTCTGTTCTGCTCGTTGACCGTCGCACCCGTCTCGGCGCAGGAGACTCCGGCCCTCGGCCCACGCATCGGGATGTTGAGCGGGCCCGACACCCTCTATCTCGGTCTACAAACCGAGCTGACGCACGCGCTCGACGGCGGCGTCTTCGCCCCGAGTCTCGACGTGGGCATCGACGACAATGCTCCGGTGAGCGCCCAGTTCGACGTCCGCTGGTATCTGTTTCACCTCCCGGGCACGGGGCTGCGATTCTACGGAGCGATCGGACCCGAAGTGGTGCTCTCCCCCGACATCGAGGTCGGACTCGACCTCACGGCGGGACTGAACATTCCGATGAGCGGGAGGCGCCGCTACAACGTCGAGCTGCGCTTCGGCTTCGGCGACGTTCCGGATTTCGCCATCGGACTCGGAGTGCTTTTTCCGCTCCGATGAAGTGTCGCCGCTCGCACGGATGCCCCTGCGGGCATCCCCCATGCCCTCGTCGGATCCTCCACGATGGAAGATCATCGTCTCTCGACTTTTCGTGTGATGAGCAGAAGCGTCGCTGACGCGAAACGCTCCTCGAACGGAAAGCCGAAGACGATGACTCGCTCGCTCCGGCCGACAAGGCCTCGCATCCTGCTCCTGGTGGTGTCGTGCCTGGCCCTTTCGGTGGCCTCGTGCGACGACGACTCGCCGACCCTTCCCAGTGCCTCCGGACTGACGGTCGTCTCGACCACGCCGGCCGACAATGCGACGGACGTCGGACCCGACACCGATCTGGTCGTCGTGTTCTCCGACCCGATCCAGCCGGCGACCTTCGACGGCGGAACGGTCGACGTCATGGGCGGCACGGTTCCGCTCGCCGCAGGTGCGACGAGCGTCGCGGGGAACACGGCGACCTTCGTTCCCGATCCGGCCTTCGAGCGCGGCGCGGCCTACCAGATCACGTTGACGACTGGAATCACGAGCACGGACGGCGAAACGCTGGACTCGCCCTTCACCTGGACCTTCAACACCCAGGCACCACCGGATACGATTCCTCCACAGGTCACCTCGGTGGACCCGGTCGATTCGGCCACCGACGCGCCGATCGACGCGCCGATCGTCGTGCGCTTCGGCGAGCCGATCGCTCCGGCGACCGTGAACGCAGCCACGTTGGTTCTGATCGGAGGATCACAGCCGATCGACACCGGGACCGTGTCCGTGAGCGACGGGACGATCACATTCGTTCCGAATCCGTCTCTCGACCCGTTGACGACCTACACGGCAACGGTCGGAACGGCGATCACGGACCTCGCCGGCAATCCGCTCGAGGAACCCTACGTCTGGAACTTCACGACCGCGGGACCGTAGGCACCGCGCGCGCAAAAGGATCGAAGTGTCGTGTCTTCAGTGGACCGGACCGGCCACGTCGTTCCACACGCGCCGCAGAGCCTGCAACGGCAACCCCATGACGTTGAAGTAGCAACCGTCGATTCCCTCGACGACCAACGCGCCGCACTCCTGGATTCCGTAGCTTCCGGCCTTGTCCATGGGCTCGCCGCTGGCGACGTAGTCGGCGATCTCACCGGCGGTCAGCTCTCGGAACCGAACGCGCGTGACGTCGTGGTCGACGGCGCGCCGCTCTCCCGCGATCAAAGCGGCGGAACTGTAGACCGCGTGCTCGCGACCCGCCAATCGGGCAAGCATGGCGCGCGCGTCGGCCTCGTCCTCGGGTTTGCCGAGGATCTCGCCGTCGATCACGACCACGGTGTCCGAGCCGATCACCAACGCTTCGGGCGCATCGATGGCCGAGGCCTTTTCGAGTGCGAGTCTCCGGACGTGTTCGGCCGCGGTCTCGCCCTCCTCGGCCGTCTCGTCGATGGACGCCGGGCGCACTTCGAAGTCGAAGCCCTGGGCACGAAGGATCTCCGCCCGCCGCGGACTGCGGCTGGCCAGGACGATCGGGCGACCGGGGTCGCGCAGAAATGGATGGGTCATGCGTCGTCGGCGTCGCGATCGAGGATCAGCGTCACGGGACCGTCGTTCAGCAACTCGACCTTCATGTCCGCCGCGAAGATACCCGTCGCGACCGGAACGTCGAGCCCACGGAAGATCTCCACGAAGCGATCGTAGAGCTTCTCGGCCACCGGACCCGGCGCCGACCCGACGAAGCTCGGACGGCGCCCTTTGCGCGCATCACCGTACAGCGTGAACTGCGAAACGAGCAACGCTCCACCGCCGACGTCGGCCAACGAGAGATTCATCTTGCCGTCGTCGTCCGGAAAGATTCTCAGGTCGACGCACTTACGCGCCATCCACTCGAGCTCGGCCTCGGTGTCGTTCTCGCGGAAGGCACACAGGAGGAGCAGCCCGCGGTCGATCGACCCGGTCACCGTCCCCGAAACGGTCACGGACGCCTGCTTCACTCGCTGGAGGACGACTCTCACGACGGATCCGTGCCCGATTCGAACTTGCTGATCTCGGCACCACCGACGGCCGCCCGCTCGACCTTGTCCACGCCGGCGAGGGCACGGATGGCGCGGATGATCTTGTCGAGGTGCGACAGGTTTCGGACCTCGATCACGAAGGTGCACTGGGCATACTCGTGCTCGCCCTCGAAGCTGCCGGCCTGGATGTTCACGGCCATGTCGCTGATCGCGCGTGAGATGTCGGCGAGCAGGTTCAATCGATCGTGACCGGCGACGATCAACTGCACCGGGAAGGACTGCTCTTCTTCGACGTCCCAGTTCACGTCGATCAGACGTTCGCGCGGGATACGATCCGGAAGCAGGTTGTCGCAGTCGGTGCGGTGTACGCTCACGCCGCGCCCGATCGTCACGATGCCCTTGATCGAGTCGCCGGGCACCGGCTGACAGCACTTGGCGAAGCTGATCATGAGGTTGTCCACGCCCTGGATCCGCACACCACCGGTCGCCGGTCGCTTGAGCGCGCGGCTGAGACGATCGGGCAGCGGGATGATGCGCCGCTTCTTCGGCGCCGGCGGGATGATCTTGTTGAGCACCCGCTGGAGCGGCACCGCGCCATTCGCGATGGCGGCGAGCAGACGCTCCGAATCGGTGTGGCCCAGATCCTGGGCGACCTCTTCGACCTTCGTGTCGAAGTCTCCGTCGAAGTGCTTCTTCTTGAGTTCGCGTTCGAGCATCTCGCGCCCGAGTTTCACGGACTCGTCGAATTGCGTCGCCTTGAGCCACTGGCGGATCCGGTGCTTCGCCTTGGAGGTCTGCACGATCTCGAGCCACGACGGGCTCGGGTTCGCGTTCTTGTTCGTGAGAATCTCCACGGTCTCACCACTGCGCAGCGGATAGCGTAGCGAGACGAGACGACCGTCCACCCGCGCCCCACTGCAGTGCAGGCCGACCTGCGTGTGCACGTGGAAGGCGAAGTCGAGCGGCGTCGAACCCTGCGCGGCCTTGAAGACCTCGCCCTTCGGACTGAAGACGTAGACCTCGTCCTGGAAGAGATCGATCTTGAGCGCTTCCATGAACTCACGCGGATCGTGGACGTCCTGC
>JGI12109J20283_10630333_pt1 | contig 13145 bp, 8 predicted proteins | sample ElkSlonscriptome_12_FD_20283 | JGI IMG/M metagenome (IMG submission 20283) | reverse complement strand
CATTTTCACCACCGGGACCACTCCGAGGACTTCTGGAACGAGGTGGACAAGGTGCTGCCCCGCTACCGGGAGCGCCGGGCGTGGCTGCGCCAGCACGGCGCCAGCCTCGACCTGTGAAGCAACCCTGAAGCAAACCCGAAGCTAACCCCCTGTTTTGCCATTCACCAGCAGTTTCTTGACAAAGGGAAGAACGAAGAAGGGGGGGACGAAGACAGGGAAACGCGCCCTCGCCGCCGGGGGCTTGGGAGAATCGCCAGTTCCTGGCAACATCCCCGGAAATCCCCACCGAGCCCGGATCCCCATGCCCACCATCCAGACCTACCCCGCCCACGACCTCCCCGAACCGCTGGCCCGCGCCGCCATCGCGCTGAAGCAGCGGGTCTGGCCCAGCGACCAGACCGAGACCAATCTCTACGCGGAATTTCTCGACCGCCACCGTCAGCGTCCCGACCGATACGTGATTCTCGCCATGGCGGACGACACGCTGCTGGCCCACGCCGAGGTGTTCACCCGGGAACTGGTCTGCGACGGCGACACCCTGCGGGTGGGCTGTCTGGCCGGGGTCTGCGTGTTGCCGGAGCGGCGCGGCGAGGGGCTGGGACGGAGGGTGGTGGAGGCGGCCCTCGCCGCGAGTCATGGCGACGGGCTACCGGTGGTGCTGTTCCAGACCGGGGTGCCGGAGTTTTACCGCAAGCTCGGCGCCGAGCGGGTCCACAACCGCTTCATCGACAGCCTCGCCGCCTCGCTGGACGCCAATCCCTGGTGGGACGAACACGTGATGATCCACCCCGGGGACCATCCCTGGCCCCGGGGCACGGTGGATCTGCGGGGCGGGGCGTTCTAGAGAAAGCGCGCCGCCAGATCCACCGTGGAATGCTTGCCGAACCCGCTGCCGCAGGTCTCCAGCCAGTCCTCGGCGTGGCGCCGACCCTCCTTGTGTAGATCCGCCAGCAGTTCCCCGTGGGCGTTGTAGCGGCTGCGGGAATCCAGCCCCTTCACCGAGTCCTCGGCGGCGATCATGTGGAAATGGGTATCGCGCAGGCGGCGCTGTTCATCGTCCTGGGCATAGCCCTGGTGCTCGCTCTTCACCCGCTGGCGGGCGATGGCGGCAAGCTCACGCAGGAAGCCGGCGCCGAAGGTGAGTTCCTTGACCCGGTGCTGGATATCATCGGCATCGGTGGGCACCTCGTCGCGGCCCAGGGGATTGAGAAGAACCATCAGGAGATCCCTGGCATCGGCGTTTTCAAGTAGCGTCGCTACCGGCGGATTGATCGCGAAGCCACCGTCCCAATAGGCCACCCCGTCCACCTCCACGGTGTGGAACACGGTGGGCAGACAGGCCGAGGCCAGCAGGTGGTTGACGGTGAGTTCCGTTTCCCGGAAAACCGCCGGGCGCCCGGTGTCCACCCGGGTGGCGGCGATATGCAGTTGCACCGGACAGTCACGGCGCAACCGCTTGAAATCGAACAACTCCTCCAGCATATCCCCCAGGGGATTCAGATCCAGGGGGTTGATCTTCTCGGGCGAGACATACTGGCTGACGCCGAGGAGAGCGTTGACCCAGGGCGAGCTGCCACCGTTGGCGGCCTGGTAAATCTCGGTGATGGTGTCGGCGATGCCGGTGGGATCATTGGTGGCGTTGTCGGCCACATTCTCCCAGAGCTGGCGCAGGCTCGCCCGGGCGCCCTCGCGACCGTCCTGCATCAGCCCGTGGGCCAGCGCCACGGCGTTCATGGCCCCGGCGCTGGTGCCGCTCACCGCCTCGATCTCGATGGGTTCCTCCAGCAGCCGGTCGAGCACGCCCCAGGTGAAGGCGCCATGGGCGCCGCCGCCCTGCAGGGCCAGGAGTAATGGTGTGGATGTGGTCATGAATGTACCTCTATGGTCTCGGTTAAAGCGTAATCGCCTATTCTCCCGGACCACGGGATAACTGCATGGTGCAGTGCAACTAGGCGCCGATTTATTGCGGTTTTATTACTGAAAATCCCCAGGTTTGTGGAAATCATGAAGAAATGTGCGTTCGCAAAATTTTTTCGATGTACCCGGAAAAAGTCGGAATGGCCACAGTTGCGGCGATCCGGGCAGCGGGACGACTATACTGATCCACCATAGCCGTACAGCCATCGGAGCCCGCCATGCCCCAGGATCTTCCCACCGTCGACCCCGTACAACTGGAGATCATCCGCAACGCGCTGGTGGCCTGTGCCGAGGAGATGAGCGTCACGGTGTGGCGCACCAGTCGCTCCTCGGTGGTGCGGGAGATCCTGGATTATTCCACCTGCGTGTTCGACGCCAGTGGGCATAGCGTCGCCCAGGCGGCGCGGATGCCGGTGCATCTGAACTCCATGGGCAGTTGTCTGGCCAGCATCCTGGCCGAGCATATCCCGCTGGAGGACTGGCGCGAGGGCGATGTGATCCTTACCAACGATCCCTACTGCGGTGGCCAGCACCTGCCGGATCTGCAAGCCTTCGCGCCGGTGTTCCTGGACGGCGAGCGCATCGCCATCGCCGGGATCCTGGTGCATCACCTGGACGTGGGCGGCGGTGCGCCGGGGAGTTATTACGCCGGGGCCACCGAGATCTACCAGGAGGGGCTCCGGATCCCGCCGGTGAAGCTGGTGGAGGCGGGCGAGCGCAACGATGCGGTGCTGAAGATCCTGTTGCAGAACAGCCGCGAACCGGCCAACGTGGGGGGCGATTTCGCCTCGCAACTGGCGGCCCTCAGGATCGGCGCGGCGGCCCTTATCAAGGTGGGCCAGCGCTACGGCGCGGCGCGGCTGGCGGCGGCCTGCGAGGCCATCCAGACCCAGTCCGAGCGGGCCATGCGCGAGGCCATCCGGGCGGTGCCGGACGGGGTCCACGAGTACCAGGATTTCGTGGACGACGACGGCCTCGACGAGACGCCGCTTCGCATCGCGGTGCGCCTCACGGTGGCTGGCGACGAGGTCACGGTGGATCTGGCCGGTTCCAGTCCCCAGGCCCGGGGGCCGGTGAACTGCACTCTCAATATGACCAGCTCGGCGGTGATCTGCGGGGTGATGATGGCCATCGGCACCGAGGTGGCGGCCAACGCCGGCTGCTACCGACCCATCCGCATCCAGGCGCCCCCCGGCAGCGTGGTGAACGCCCGCTCTCCGGCGGCGGTGGCCAATCGCATGGCCGTCGGTCACCGGGTGGTGAACGCGGTGATCGGCGCCTTCGCCCGCGCCCTGCCTGGAAAAATCGCCGCTACCTACTACGGCGTGAGCTACGCCTACGCGCTGAACGCCATGCACGCCGACGGGCGCCGTCAGGTGTACTTCGACCTGGAATGCGGCGGCTGGGGAGCGCATCCGCAGGCCGACGGGGCCAGTGCCTTCTCCTGCGGCTTCCATAATATTGCCAACGCCCCGGTGGAGATGCTGGAGGCGAGCTATCCGCTCACCTTCCTGCGCTACGGGCTCACGCCGGATTCGGGGGGCGCGGGCCGGACGCGCGGCGGCCTCGGGCTCACCCGGGAGTGGCGGCTGGACGCGCCGCACGGCCATTTCGTGGCCAACCTGGATCGCTTTCGCTTTCCGCCACCGGGGCTGGACGGCGGGCTGCCGGGCGGCGCCGGCAGGCTCACCCTGACCCGCGCCGACGGTAGCACCGAATCGCTGCCCTCCAAGGTGGTGGGGGTGGCGCTGCGCCAGGGCGACGCGGTGCGCCTGGAGACCTCCGGCGGTGGGGGCCACGGCGATCCCCGCCAGCGGGATCGGGCGCGACTGGCAGCGGACCTGCGCGATGGCTATGTGAGCGAGCTTGCGGCGTGGTCGTATCAGCCATAGCGGGTACTGGTCCTTCCGGCTATACTCCGGGCTGAGTCCGCCGACTGACGGACGGCCAGATCCCATTTCATCGCACCATTGCTCGTCGGAGGCGTCATGGCTCTTGTGCTCGCCGCCGGCTCCCGCGCCGCCTAGACCCAGCGGGTCTGGTTGGCCGGGACCGGCCTGAATTCAAGCCCGTATTCAGGTATCACGGTTTGCCGTCCGGGGGTATTGTCATACCCGTGGGGGCGACCTCGACGAGGATGGTGTAGTGACCTCTTATCCCGATTTTTCCCGTTTGCAGCGACTCGGCTGGACGCCCCAGCTATCCCTGGCCATCGCCGATCTGGATCTGGAACACTGGCGGCTGGGCCGGGTGGCGGAACTGGCCCGGGGCGAGCGCTACCAGGTGCTCACCGACCGGGGTCCGGTGGACGCGGTGTTGCCCGGGCGTTTTCGCCATCGCCTGGATGACGCCGATGAGCTACCCACGGTGGGCGACTGGGTGGTGCTGGCGCCGGGCGATCCGGCGCCGCTGGAGCGGTTGCTGCCCCGCACCGGCACCCTGTACCGGGGCGCCGCCGGGGAGACCTCCCACCGGCAGTTGCTGTGCGCCCACGTGAACACCCTGCTGATCGTCTCCTCGCTGAACGAGGAACTGAAGACCCGGCGCCTGGAGCGCTACCTGGCCATGGCCACCGAGGGCGGCGTGACGCCGCTGGTGGTGCTCACCAAGACCGACCTCTGCGCGGATCCGGCTGCGGCGCAGGCCCGCGTGCGCGAGCGCCTGCGGGCGGTGGAGGTGCTGGCCCTCAGCGGCCTCCACGACGATGTGCCGGCGCTGCTGCGGCCCTGGTGCGGGGCGGGTCTCACCCTGGCGCTGGTGGGCTCCTCCGGGGTGGGCAAATCCACGTTGGTGAACGCCCTGCTGGGCGCCGTCCGGCAATCCACCGGGGACATCCGCGAGGCCGACGGGCGGGGCCGCCACACCACCACCCGACGCTCCCTGCTGGCACTGAATGACGGCACCCGGGTGATCGACACGCCCGGACTTCGGGAACTGAAACTGGATGTGGATGCCGACACCCTCGCCGACACCTTCGCCGAGGTGGCGGAACTGGTGAACCGCTGCCGGTTCAGCGACTGCGGCCATGGCGCCGAGCCGGGCTGCGCGGTGCAGGCGGCGCTGGCGGCGGGCCGGCTGGACCCCGACCGCTGGTCCCAGTATCAGCGCCTGCACCGGGAAAGCCAGGCCCAGGCGAGCCGTCGCGAGGAGGCCCGGCATCTGCGCCGCCAGCGCGAGCGCAGCTTCGGCAAGATGGCCCGGGAGGTGCAGCGGGGCAAGCAGCGGCGCCGCGCCGGGCTGCTCTGAGGGCGACAGGTCGGGTGGTCCGGCCGCGCCGGATCACCTATGCTGAACCCCGAGAGCCCCTGTTACCCTCAAGACCCCGGAGAGACCATCCATGTCCAGCCCCAGTGTGCTCGCCCTGGCCGGTAGTGCCCGCCGTGGTTCCGTGAACAAGCGCCTGATCCAGTACGCCGCCCGGGAACTGGAAGCCCTCGGCGCCCGGGTGACGCTAGTGGATCTGGCCGACTTCCCCATGCCCCTCTACGACGGCGATCTGGAGGATAGCGACGGGTTGCCGCCGGCCGTGCAGCGACTGCGCGAGTTGATGATCCCCCAGCAGGGCCTGCTGTTCGCCTGCCCCGAGTACAACAGCTCCATCACCCCGCTGCTGAAAAACACCATCGATTGGACCACCCGCGCCCCCGGCGGCTCGGGGGATCTGGCCTGTTACCAGGGTAAGGTGGTGAGCCTGGTCAGCGCCTCGCCGGGGGCGTTGGGAGGGCTGCGCGGGCTGGTGACGGTGCGCTCCATCCTCGGCAACATCGGCTGTCTGCTGATGCCCCAGCAACTGGCCGTCAGCAAGGCCGACAGGGCCTTCGACGAGGCGGGAAAGCTTGGTGACGCGGCCATCGCCAAGCGGCTGAGAAGTCAACTGGAGGCGCTGGTGGATACTCTGAAGCGGCTTAACGGTTAGAATGCCCGGAACAGGCGAGGTCCACGGTCCCGGGGATCGTGGACCCCACCCGAGTTGCCAACCGTTTTCCAGACCGATACCCGAGAACCCTATGAGTGCCTCCTCCAGCGACCGCGAGCCCACCGGCCCGGTGAATTTCATCCGCCAGATCGTCGACGCCGACCTCGCCAGCGGCAAGCACCAGCGGATCGTGACCCGCTTCCCGCCGGAGCCCAACGGCTACCTGCACATCGGCCACGCCAAGTCCATCTGCCTGAACTTCGGCATCGCCCGGGACCATGGCGGCCAGTGCAACCTGCGCTTCGACGACACCAATCCCCTGAAGGAGGATCTGGAGTTCATCGAGTCTATCAAGGCCGATGTGCGCTGGCTGGGCTTCGACTGGGGCGAGGGGCTGTACCACGCCTCGGGCTATTTCGATCAGCTCTACGCCTGGGCGGTGGAACTGGTGGAGACCGGCAAGGCTTACGTGGACAGCCTCTCCGCCGAGCAGATGCGCGAATACCGCGGCACCCTCACCGAACCGGGCCGGAACAGCCCCCACCGGGAGCGCCCGGCATCGGAGAACCTGGATCTTCTCGAGCGTATGCGGGCCGGGGAATTCCCCGACGGTAGCCATGTGCTGCGGGCCAGGATCGACATGGCCCATCCCAACATGAATCTGCGCGATCCCGTGCTCTACCGGATCCGCCGGGCGTCCCATCCCATGACCGGCGACAGGTGGTGCATCTACCCCACCTACGATTTTGCCCACGGTCAGTCCGATGCCATCGAGGGCGTCACCCACTCCCTGTGTACCCTGGAGTTCGAGGATCACCGACCCCTCTACGACTGGCTGCTGGAGAATATCACCGCGCCCAGCCGCCCTCGCCAGATCGAGTTCTCCCGGCTGAACCTGGATTACATGGTGATGAGCAAGCGCATCCTCAGCGCGCTGGTCACCGAGCAGCACGTGGCGGGCTGGGACGACCCGCGCATGCCCACCCTGGTGGGGATGCGCCGGCGCGGCTTCACGCCGGCCTCCATCCGCGATTTCTGCGAGCGCATCGGCGTCACCAAGCAGGACAACCGCATCGAGATGAGTTTGCTGGAGAACTCCATCCGCGAGGATCTGGATCGCCACGCGCCCCGCGCCATGGCGGTGCTGGACCCCCTGAAGGTGGTGATCACCAGCTACCCGGAGGGACAGACCGAGACCTTCGACACCCCCGTGCATCCCAAGGACGAGACCATGGGGCGTCGCCAGGTGCCCTTCTCCCGGGTGGTTTATATCGAGCGCGACGATTTTCTGGAGGATCCGCCGAAGAAATTCTTCCGGCTGGGTCCGGGCCGGGAGGTGCGGCTGCGCTACGCCTATATCATCCGCTGCGACGAGGTGATCCACGACGACAGCGGGCGGGTGGTGGAATTGCGCTGCAGCCACGACCCCGAATCCCGGAGCGGCGGCGCCAACGCTGATCGCAAGGTCAAGGGCATCCTCCACTGGGTCTCGGCGGAACACGCCCTGCGCGCCGAGGTGCGCCTCTACGACCGGTTGTTCCGGGTGCCCGACCCCTCCGGCAGCAACTTCCGCGAACACCTCAACCCCGGGTCCATCCAGGTAATCGGCGAGGCGCTGCTGGAACCGGGGCTTCGCGAGGCCAGCGCCGAGGATCGCTTCCAGTTCGAGCGGCTGGGGTATTTCTGCGCCGACCGGTTGGATTCCCGGCCCGGCCAGCCGGTGTTCAACCGCACCGTGACGCTCAGGGATACCTGGGCGAAACTGGAGAAGGCCCGGAAGGGTTAGCATTCGACACCAGGAGGTGGCCATGGCGATGGGACGGTGCTGGCGCGGTACAGGGCTGCTTCTGCTGCTGCTCTGGAACCTGCCCGGCTGGAGCGAGACCATTCTGATCGGCTCCGGCTCCAGAACCGGTGTCTATTTCCAGGCCGCGCTGGCCATCTGCCAGGTGCTCAACCGCCATAGCGACGGGCGGCTGCTGTGCCGGGGGCGGCCCACCCCGGGGTCGGTGTTCAACATCGAGGCGGTGGAGCGGGGCCTGCTGGATTTCGGTATCGCCCAGTCGGATCGCCACTGGGAGGCCAGCCACGGCCGGGGCCGCTGGCGGGACCAGCCCATCGACGGTTTGCGCAGCGTGTTCAGCCTGCATCCCGAGGCCATCATGCTGGTGGCCCGGCGCGACAGCGGCATCCACGATATCCACGATATCCGCGGCAAGCGGGTGAATATCGGCAATCCCGGCTCGGGCAGTCGGATCAACGCCGGGGATCTGCTGGCCGTCCATGGTCTGGTGCCCGGCGCGGATTTCACCGCCCTGGAATTGCAACAGGACCGGGCCTCCCGGGCGCTGGTGGACGGCAAGCTGGATGCCTTCTTCTTCACCGTGGGCAATCCCAGCGAGACCATCGCCAGCCCCGCCCGGCAGGTGCCCATCCGCATCGTCGAGATGCGCGGCGAGCCCATTCAACGTCTGCTGGAGCGCCAGCCCTATCTGGTCCCCGTGACCCTGGCCGATGACCTGTACCCGGGCATGACGCAGGCGGTGAGCACCGTCGGCGTGAAAGCCACCCTGGTCACCAGCGCCGATCAGGAGCCGGCGCTGGTGCATAGCGTGGTGCAACTGGTCTTCGAACATCTGGACCAGATCCGCGCCTTCCATCCCGCGCTGGCGGATCTGACACCCCGGGATATGCTGGCCGGTCTCGGTGCCCCGCTGCACCCGGGGGCGGCGCGCTATTTCCGGGAACAGGACCTGCTGGAAGTTCCCCTCACACCGTGAGCGGCGGTCGGCGCAGCAGATTTTCCAGGGGCTGGGGATAACCCAGATGGTAGCCCTGCACGAAATTCACCCCGATCTCCTCCAGGCAGGCCAGGATCTCGGCGTCCTCCACGAATTCCGCCACGGTCTGCTTATGCATGGTGGTGCCGATCTGGTGGATAGCGGTGACCATGGCCCGGTCGATGGGGTCGCGGGTGATATCCTTGACGAACATGCCGTCGATTTTCAGGAAATCCACCGGCAGGTTCTTCAGGTAGGCGAACGACGACAGGCCGCTGCCGAAGTCGTCCAGGGCGAACCGGCAGCCCCGCTCCCGTAGCGCCCAGATGAACTCGGTGGCGGCGGCCAGATTGGCGATGGCGGCGGTCTCGGTGAGTTCGAAGCAGAGCTTGTGGGGCGGCACCCGGGAGGTGGCCAGTTGCTGGACGATGAACTCGTGGAATTTCTCGTCGCCCACCGACAACCCCGAGAGATTGATGGAGCAGAGCTGGAGCTCGGCGAGGTGTTCGGGATGGCGGTCCAGCCAGTTCAGCACCTGGCGGATCACCCAGCGATCAATGCGCGGGGAGAGCTGATAGCGCTCGGCGGCGGGCAGGAAGGCGCCGGGGGAGGTGAGCTTGCCGGTCTCGTCCTCCAGGCGTAGCAGCACCTCGTAGTGCAGCGGCGCGGCGGACTTGCCGGTGGCGACGATGATCTGGTACCAGAGCTGGAAGCGATCCTGCTCCAGTGCCTGTTCGATGCGTGCCACCCAGGCCATTTCCCGGTGGCGCTGCACCAGCGCGGCGTCGTCGGGGCTGTACAGATGAATCCGGTTGCGCCCCAGATCCTTGGCCGCGTAGCAGGCGGTGTCGGCGGCCTGCAGCAGGCTGCTCATGCTGGTGCTGTGGGCGTCGATGGGGACCACGCCGATGCTGGTGCCGATGCTGAAGCTCTTGTCCTCCCAGAGAAACCGAAACTCCTCCAGGCTGCGGCACAGACCATTGGCGATGCGCTGGGCCTGGGTGGCCGAGCACTGCTCCAGCAGGATGCCGAACTCGTCGCCGCCGAGGCGGGCCAGCACATCGTGTTTGCGGATGCCCTGCTGGACGATCCGCGCCACCTGACGCAGTAACTCGTCGCCAGCGATGTGGCCACAGGTGTCGTTGATGACCTTGAACTGATCCAGGTCCAGGTAACACAGCGCATGTTCCTGGTTCTCCTCCCGGGCCTGTTGCAGGGCAAGGCTCAGCCGGCGCTCGAACTCGTGGCGGTTGTAAAGCCCGGTGAGGGCGTCGTGACTGGCCTGGTGGCTGAGCTTCAGGGATAGCTCGTGGGCGTCGGTGATGTCCTCGGAGACGATCAACAGGGTGGTGTTGCCGTTGTCCTCCGCCGGCCGGGCGGTCTCGCGCACCCACAGGTTGGTGCCGTCCCTGCGCCGCTTGGGCAGTTCCCAGCGCTGGATGCTGCCCGGGTTGTCCAGGCAGGTTTGCAGGTGTCCCTGCACCTGTTCCCAGCCGCCATCCGGGTAGAGGTGGGCTGCCGGACGACCCACCAGTTCCTCCACCTCGTAGCGCAACTGGGCGGCGCCGAAGCGGTTCACCGACAGAATGGTACCGGTGGCATCCACGGTGAGAAACATGGCCGGGGTATCGTCATAGAGGGCCCGGTAGCGGCGATGGCTCTGGCGCAGGGCGGTCTCGGTGTGCTTCTGCTCGATGGCCAGGCCCGCCAGTTGACTGGCGGTGTGAATCAGATCCAGTTGCTCGCTATCCGGCCGGCGCGGATGGCGATGATACACCGCGAAGGTGCCGAGGACCCGCCCGCCCCGGTCGATGATGGGCTCCGACCAGCAGGCCCGGATCCCGGCGAGTTTCGCCAGTTCCTGGTGTTTTGCCCAGTAAGGGTGCTGGGTAACATCATCCACGACGACCCGTTCGCCGGTGAACGCGGCGGTGCCGCAACTGCCCTGGCCGGGGCCGATCTCCAGGCCGTCCAGAGCCGCGCTGTAGGCCTCCGGCAGACGCGGTGCTACCCCCCGGCACAGGCACCGACCGCTCTCGTCCAGCAGCAACACCGAGCCCAGGGCCTCGGGATAGAGTTGCTCCAGGGTATCCACCAGGGAACCCAGTAGCTCGGCCAACGTGGCGCCCCGGGCCAGTTGCTCCAGCACCTTGCTGCGCCCCCGCTGTATCGCCTCGGCGCGCTGGCGGACCTGGATCTGCTGGCGTAGCTGGCGCTGATAGTCGCGGATGGCGTCGCGCATGGCGCCGAAGCTCTGGATCATCCGCCCCACCTCGTCACCCCGGGCCGGTGGCAGGGGGGCCTCGAAATCGTGGGTGGCCAGCCGGTCGGCGGCATCCGCCAGCGCTCCGAGGGGACGGCGCACCAGGGTTTCCACCACCACCCCGGCCAGCCCCACGAAGCCCACGATGGCCAGCAGCACCAGCCACAGCAACTGCATCAGGCGACGCGACTCCGCGGTCGTCTCGGCGCTCATATCCACCTGCAGCGACAGGGTGGCCACGGGTTCGCCCAGATAGTCGATGGGGTGATCCAGGCGGATCAACCTCGGCGCCGCCGGGGGCAGGGCTTCCAGGGGATAGATCAGTATCCCGGCCATGTCGCGCAGGACGATACCGCGCCAGTACGGATTATCGGCCAGCGCGTTGTCCAGGGTGTCGTAGATGGTGGCGAAGTCGTTGTCCAGCACCGGCAATAGCAGGGAACGCCCCAGGGAGCCTAGATGTTCCTCGATCCTGGCCAGGGACTGCTGCCGGGCCTGTTGCATCTGGGCCGGATACCACACCAGCCCGAGATAGCTCTCCATCATCAGGCCCAATAGCAGTAACGGTATAAAGAGCTTGAGGCTGAGCTTCACGACGGCTACCCACCGCCGACGGTCCCGGGCTGTTCCAGGACGTGATGAGCGGGCATGGTGTTCAGCCCATGGGCGTCAACTGGCACTGCATCCTCCCGGCGCGCAGGGCGTCGCGGACCGCGTCCGGCGTTTCCGGCACGTAGGGAAAATAGGTGGCGGGTTCGAAGTTGCCGCTGGACAGTACCTGTAACACCTGATCGGCGCTCCGCAGGGGCTCGGGCATGGGGAAGGAGACCATCAACACCGTGCGCGTCCCCTGGTTCAGATAGATCGAGACGAAGTTCTCGAACAATTCGCGGATCTGGCAGCTATCGAAGTTACCCCCGCCGGGTAATGACGGGCTGACCGGACCCGGGGCGGCGAAGGCCAGTCGGGTATCGGTGGTCGTCGACGCCGGTGGCGTCTCCGCCGAGGCCGGTGGCGGTGTCCGCTCGGCCACCGTCGCCGTGGACCGCGCTTGTCGGTTGCCCGGCCCGGTGTCTTCCGGCGGCGCCGCTGTAAGAGGCGCAATGTCCTCCGACGGGGGCGGCGCGGCGGCCACGGCGGCGTCGGCATCGGTCACGGTGGTGGGTACCAGGGCCGGTGACGGAGCCTCGCTGCCGGGACCGGCCACGCCGCCGCCGCTCTCCATGGCGGGCGTGTCCACCCCGGCGGTATCCGCCGTGGGCAGCGGCGTCAGCAGACCGGGGCGGCGGGCCGGCGGATCCTCGCGCACCGCCGCCATGGCAGCGTCCGCCGCCGAGGGGGCGGGGGCCGGTGGCGCGGCGCGGTCCGCCAGTGCCTCGGGATCGTCCAGTGTGGCAGGGTTCGGTAGCGCCACCCGGGTACCCGGTGGCGGGGCGGACACCGATGCGCCAGCCGAGGGCGGTGGCAGGCGAGTGGCAGCACCGGACAGGGCGCTGACGTCGGTGGCGGGGGCCGGACCCATGGGGCCGGAGCGTTGCTGACGGGGCGCCGCAGTGGGCGGTGAGCGCCGCGGCGCAGGCATTGCGGCGGGCGCGGCGGGAGGGCTGGCGAGGGCCACCGCCACCGTATCCGGCGGCAGTCCGGTCAGCCTGCGAGGTGTCCCGGGAGCCGCGGATCCGCTCCCCGTCGCTGGCCCGGCCGCAGCCGATGTGGTGTCGGCCATCGTCGGCGCGGCGGTCATGATCTCGGTGTCCGTGATCGCCGTGTCCGTGGGTGGGAACGGGGCGCCGGCCAGGCGATCGGTGTCATCGCGATCCAGCGCTATCGGGCGCTGTGCCACCGCCGTGGCGTCGGCCCGGGGCACGGTGTTGCGCTGGGGCGGCGCGGGGCGACCCCGGGGTGCCGGCACGGCGGGCAGTGTCGACTCCTGGGACCGTAGTGCCATGGCGCTGGGATCGGCGATGGGCGAGCGGTGGCGCGGGATCGGCGCGGGCGGTGGCGCGGCTGGCCGGGCCGGGGGTGGTTCGGCCAGCGGCCGGGGCGGCGGCGCGGCGGCCAGGGAGCGAGTGGGCGGCGGCTCCGGGGCCGGCAGTGGCCGCAGCAGTGGCTGCCGCGGTGTGGCATCGACCACCGCCGACGGCGCCGGCCGGCGCCGGGCCGCCGGGGCGGGCGGGAACGAGGTGGCGGCGTTGGTGAATGCGCCCGGATCGACGGTGGGCGAATCGCCTACGGGCACCGGCAGATCGGCCCGGGGGCTCACCGGCGCGGG
>JGI12109J20283_10039590_pt1 | contig 13145 bp, 15 predicted proteins | sample ElkSlonscriptome_12_FD_20283 | JGI IMG/M metagenome (IMG submission 20283) | reverse complement strand
CGATCAGCGGCGCCTGGACGGCGATCGACGATGGCGTGATCGGCCCGGGCCTGCTGCGTGGCTTTCTGAGCGAGCAAGACGCCGAAGCAATCATCTTTCCGGACGAGATCGAGGTCATCGGTGGTCGAAGCCTGGCCTCATTGCTCGCCGGCGGCCAGGGCAACTGCGCAGTTTCATCGGACATGGATCAGTTCGATGGCGTCGACGGCTGGTGGTTCTACTTCGACATCGAGGCCACGCGACCGCCGGTCGGCGACTGAGACCTCCGGAGCCGACCAACGAGGCCATGGAAAGCCGCTGGACCCAACTCGGTTTTCTTCTGATGGCGCTGGCCGCAGCGGTGCTGTTGATGAGCGCGATCTATCCGGCCGAGCCGATGGTCGACGAGCATTTCCACCTCGGTCAGATCCGCTTCATCAACAGCGATGAATTCATTCGCGTCCCCGAGCTGACCACCCCGCTGGGCTATCACTACAGCGTCGCCCTGCCCGCCCGCTGGCTGGGCGTTGATTCGCTGAGCGGACTGCGCGCGATCAGCGCCTCGCTCGGCCTGCTGGCGGTCCTGCTCGCCTGGGCCTGCATCCGCCGCAGCCACGACGACGGCGCCCTGATGCGCGCATTCCAGGTGCTGCTGTGTCCTCTGCTCTGGCCCTTCTATTTCCTGCTCTATACGGATCTGGTGTCTCTGGCTGTGGTCCTTTGCGCACTGCTCTTTGTGCTATCCGGTCGCTATGGACTCGCGGCCATGGTCGGGATCGCAATGCTGGGCTGGCGGCAAAGCAACGTGTTCTGGGCCGCCCTACTCTGGCTGATGGCACTCCACCAGGCCGGGCTGGGCCCGATCCTGGGCCGTTTGTTCGACCGAAACCAGAGCGTTTCCTTCGCGACGCTTTCCGAGGGCTTACGCGAATCGCTCAAGGCGACCTGGCCGCTGGCCTTGCCGCTTTTCGCGTTCCTGGCGTTCCTCGTGCTCAACCAGGGTGTCGCTATGGGCGACCGCGCGGCCCACCAATTCGGCGCTCGACTCTACCCGTCTCAGGTCTTCTTCATGCTGCTGACGGTCTGGGTCGTGCTGCTGCCGCTGCACCTGGCCTGCCTGCCGCAGATCGTGGGACTGATCCGTCGACGACCGATCATCGTGCTCGGCCTGACCGGATTATTCATTCTGTACATGCTGAGCTTTTCGGTCACCCATTTCTACAATCTCGGGCTGCCGGAATTCCATCTGCGAAACCGGGCGCTCGGATGGCTGAACGATGACTACCTGTGGAGGGCGTTCGGATTCGTCGGCATCGCCTGGTCGGTGCTGACCCTGGCCGTCACGCGGCTGAAGACACCCGCCGCGTACTGGCTTTACCCCATGACCCTGGCGGCCCTGCTCCCGGTTGAGCTGATCGAACAGCGCTATTACATCGTGCCGATGGTGTTCTTTCTACTGTTTCGTGACCGCGGCCGAACCGTAACCGAATGGTCACTGCTGGCCTGGTTCGGACTGCTGAGCGCGGCACTGACCGGAGCCTTCGCCTCGCAGCGCTATTTCCTCTGAGTTACCAATACCTTCATAAGTATTGGTAGGACAAGTCGATTATTCCTGCAGATCCCAGGACGTGGAAACGCCCTCGGCGCCGGCGTGCATCCGGATCTGCAGCCCGAGGTCGTTGCGAGAATCAGCGTGCTCCATCGCATGCTCTTCGTCGATCTTGCCGTCGCGATAGAGCTGGAACAGTGATTGATCAAATGTCTGCATCCCGTGCTGGCTGCCGTCCTTCATCGCGTCCTTGAGCCCGTCGATCTCGCCTTTCAGGATCAGGTCTGCGATGTACGGCGTCCGAATCATCAGCTCGACGGCGGGCACTCGTTTGCCGTCTCGAGCCGGAACCAGGCGCTGACTGATGATCGCATGCAGGTGCAGCGACAGATCGACGAGAAGCTGCCGGTGGGCCGTCTCCGGAAAAAAATTGATGACCCGGTCGAGGGTCTGGTTGGAGTTGTTGGCGTGCAGCGTCGAAAGGCACAGATGGCCGGTTTCCGCATAGGCGATCGCGTGCTGCATGGTCTCGCGGTCACGAATCTCGCCGATAAGGATCACGTCCGGAGCCTCGCGCATCGCATTCTTGAGGGCCGTCGCATAATCATGGGTATCCAGGCCCACTTCGCGCTGATCGACGATACATTTTTTGTGCGAGTGCAGAAATTCGATCGGATCCTCGATCGTCAGCACGTGGCCGGTCCGGGACTGGTTGCGGTGGTTGATCATCGATGCCAGCGTGGTCGACTTGCCAGAGCCGGTGGAGCCGACTACGAGGATCAGTCCGCGCGGGGCCATGATCAGCTCTTCGAGCTTGCCCGGCAGGTTGAGCGCTCCGATTTGGGGAATCTCGGCCTTGATATGCCGGATGACCATTGCCACTGATCCGCGCTGGCGAAACACGTTGACGCGAAAACGGCCTATGCCTTCGAGGGCCAGCGCCAGGTTCATCTCCATTTCGCGCTCGAACTCCGCGCTCTGGCGATCGCTCAGAACAGAATAAGCGAGCTGGCGGGTCTCGCTGGAGCTCAGGCGGTGCTCGCCCAGGAATTTTGTCCGCCCCTCGATCTTGATGCCGACTGGCGCACCGGCACTGAAGAACAGATCGGAAGCCCCGTGCTTGACCATGACCTTGAGAAACTGCTCGAGGTGCATCTACATTCTCCCCTTCGACTTACTCCCGATGGAGTCTAACACCGGCTCTAACGCGACCGGCAACGCTCTCACCGCTGCCCCGGCTTTTGCCGGATAGCCTGAGACTCGTGTACCGCGCCAAGCACTCTTCTGAGGACAACTATGATCGAAAGCTCGCATCACTGCTCGATCGATTCTTCAGCGCAATCGTCAAAGCTCGGAAGCCTTCTTCCAGGATCTGACCACGGAACAGGCCCAGGGTCAGGCGATGTCCGTCTTGGCCGCGTGCACGCAAACCGATGAAAAGGGGGCTGACGAAGACCGGGCCCAAGCGTTCGAGGCGGCGCTGCTTCTCCTTACCGTCTACCAGGCTGAGGCTGTCCTCCGAGAGCAAGACCGCTTTCCAGGTCGGCGATGATGCAGACGCGATCTCGCTGGCCAATGAAATCGCTCCCAGGACGATCAGGACGGTTTTCAAAGGCAGCGGAAGCGGGCTCAGGGCGAGGTAGATCAGAAAACTGACGCCGAGCAGGCTAATCAGCGCAAGCGCCAGTCGTGACGGGCGGATCGCGTAACGGCCAGGTTCAGCGGCTGATGGGCTGGGCACGGATCGCGCTGACGATGTCCTGAAGATCCTCGGGAGGATCGGCACGGCCCATCATCCAATCCCAGATCGCGTCATCTTCCTGAGACAGGAGCTGCTCGAAGCCTTTGCGCAACTCGTCTGACGCATCGGGCCAGGCTCGTTCGAGCCACTGCCCGAGCAGCACATCGAGCTCGCGCATGCCTCGGCGGCAGCGCCAGCGCAGGGCCGACGGCGGTAGCGGCGCGGGGGTATCCGGGTTGACCACGATCAGAGAGCGCTAGAGGCTGCGCCGGGCCAGCATCATCTTCTTGATTTCCGAGATCGCTTTGGCCGGATTCAAGCCCTTGGGGCAGGTCTTGGCGCAGTTCATGATTGTATGGCAGCGGTAGAGACGGAACGGATCCTCGAGATCGTCGAGCCGTTCCCCGGTAGCCTCGTCGCGCGAGTCGACCAGCCACCGGTAGGCCTGAAGCAGAATTGCCGGGCCGAGATAGCGGTCGCCGTTCCACCAGTAGCTCGGGCAGGACGTGGAGCAGCAGGCGCAAAGGATGCATTCGTAGAGACCGTCGATATGCGCCCGATCCTCGCGCGACTGCAATCGTTCCTTGTCCGGCGGTGCCGGGCTCTGGGTTCTGATCCAGGGGCGGATCGACGCGTACTGCGCGTAGAAATGCGTCAGATCGGCCACGAGGTCCTTGATGACCGGCAGATGCGGCAGCGGATAGATCTTGACGTCACCCTTGATTTCATCGATACCCTTGATACAGGCCAGGGTGTTGGTGCCGTCGATATTGAACGCGCAGGATCCGCAGATTCCCTCCCGGCAGGACCGGCGGAAGGTCAGCGTCGGATCAATCTCGTTCTTGATCTTGACCACCGCATCAAGCACCATCGGACCGCACTGATCGAGGTCGATGTCGTAGGAGTCAACGCGCGGCTTGTCGCCACTATCCGGGTCGTAGCGGTAGATCCGGAAGGTCTTGACGTTCTTTGCGCCGTCGGGGGCGGGAAAATGCTGCCCCTTGCCGAATCTGGAATTTTGCGGAAGTCTGAATTTCGCCATCTTTGCAGCCGATACGATTGAATTGAGTTGCCCGATCGATTCTTTTGTTCGGGTCCGCTAACGTTCTCTTCGTCTTAGTACGTTCGCGCTTTCAAGGGAACAACCTCGACGTCGTCGCTCAGGGTGTACATATGCACCGGGCGGTAGTCGATTTTTGCCTTGCCGGCCTCGTCGAGCCAGATCAGCGTGTGCTTGTGCCAGTTGTCGTCATCGCGGTCGGGATAGTCTTCGCGCGCGTGCGCGCCGCGACTTTCCTTGCGGTTCTCTGCCGCGGCCAGGGTGCTGACCGAATTGGCCAGCAGGTTACGTAGCTCGAGCGTTTCGACCAGATCCGAGTTCCAGATCATCGACCGGTCCTTGACCGACACATCCGCGAACGCGTCATTGACCTCGCCGATCCGCTTGCAGCCCTGGGCAAGAGTCTCTCCGGTGCGGAACACAGCGGCATCTTCCTGCATGACCGCCTGCATGTTGTCCCTCAGCTCTGCCGTCGAGGTAGAACCGGGCGAGTGGCGCAGGCGATCGAACTCACTGACCAGGCGATCGACCGAATCGCTCGGCAGGCTCTTGTGCGACTGACCCGGCTTGATCGTCGCACCGCAGCGCTTGGCCACGGCCCGCCCGAAGACGATCAGGTCAAGGAGAGAGTTGGAGCCGAGGCGGTTGGCGCCGTGGACGGATACGCAACCCGCCTCGCCGATCGCATACAGGCCCGGAACAACGGAGTCCGGATCACCGTCCTTGAGCGTCACGACTTCGCCGTGGTAGTTGGTCGGAATTCCACCCATGTTGTAGTGGACCGTCGGCAACACCGGAATCGGGTCTTTGGTCACGTCGACGTTGGCGAAGATCTTGGCCGTTTCGGCAATGCCGGGAAGCCGCTCGTGGATCACGTCCCCGCCGAGATGCTGCAGATTCAGATGGATATGGTCGCCTTTCGGCCCGACGCCGCGACCCTCGCGAATCTCGATCGTCATCGACCGCGAGACGACGTCGCGCGACGCCAGGTCCTTCGCGTTCGGTGCGTAGCGCTCCATGAAGCGGTCGCCCTCGGAATTGGTCAGGTAGCCGCCCTCCCCGCGCACGCCTTCCGTGATCAGGCAGCCGGCCCCGTAGACGCCGGTCGGATGAAACTGCACGAACTCCATGTCCTGAAGCGGCAGCCCGGCTCGAACCACCATGCCGTTGCCGTCTCCGGTACAGGTATGGGCCGACGTGCAGGAAAAGTAGGACCGACCGTAACCACCGCTGGCGAGGATAACCGCGTGCGCCCGGAATTCATGCAGGGTGCCGCTGGCCAGATCCCAGGCCAGCACGCCCCGACAGGCACCGTCGTCGTCCATCAGCAGGTCGATCGCGAAATACTCGATGAAAAATTGCGCGTCGTGCTTGAGCGACTGCTGGTAGAGCGTGTGCAGAATCGCATGTCCGGTCCGGTCGGCGGCAGCGCAGGTGCGCTGGGCCGTTCCTTCACCGAACCGTGTCGTCATGCCTCCAAACGGACGCTGGTAGATCTTGCCGCTCTCGGTCCGTGAAAACGGGACGCCGAAATGCTCGAGTTCGATGACCGAGGGGATCGCCTCGCGGCACATGTACTCGATGGCGTCCTGGTCACCGAGCCAGTCCGAACCCTTGATCGTGTCGTACATGTGCCAGCGCCAGTCGTCTTCGCCCATATTACCCAACGCGGCACTCATGCCGCCCTGTGCAGCCACGGTGTGCGACCGAGTGGGAAATACCTTGGTAATGCAGGCGGTGGTCAAGCCGGTGGCGGCTAGCCCCATGGTCGCCCGCAAGCCGGCTCCGCCGGCGCCGATCACCAACACGTCGTATTCGTGCTTCGTGAGGTCGTAGGAATGACTCAAAATCAGGCTCCGAATGCCAGTTTCAGAATTGCAATAACGGCCAGTAGTGCGCCTGCGAGTGCTGCGATCTTGACGACTAGCTGCAGCGCAACTTCGACGGCGCGATTATGCACGTAGTCTTCGATCACTACCTGCAAGCCGAGCTTGCCGTGGTAGATCGACGTCACGATGAACAATATGCCCATCGCCGCGTTGACCGGCTGCGCCAGCCAGGCCGAAGCAGCGGCGTGACTTGCGCCGACAATTGAGACCAGCGCATACACAACCCACGAGGTCAGGAACACCAGCAGAATTGCGCTGAATCGCTGCGCCCACCAATGTCCGACACCGTCTCCGGCCGCGCCATGGTTGTGAGCATTGGCGAGGGGATTGCGCAGATTCATAACGCTACCCCCCAGATCACCGCTGTGAGCACCACTGCAAGCGTGACCACGGCCCACCCGGACGCATAGGCGCCGCGAAGATCGAGAAGCCAACCGGCGTCCCAGAAGAGATGCCGGATGCCGTTGAGGAGGTGATACATGAGTGCAAAAGTCCAGGCAGCAAGCAGGACCAGGGCGAGCGGGCTAGACAGCACGCCGATCATGGCATCGTAGGCTTCCGGCCCGGAAGCCAGGGCCAGGAGCCACGCGACCACGACAATGGTTCCAAAATTCAAGACGATGCCGCTGATGCGATGCGAAATCGAGAGGACCGAAGTCAACTGCGGCCGATAAACCTGGATGTGTGGAGAAAGAGGTCGGTTGTCCGTCACCATGGATGCGTTACTCGTCTGTTGATTCGTCGTGGGGTCAAAAGTCTATGCAGCGCCCGTTCTTTTCCCAGTCGCCGTAGCGCGTTGGGTCGAGACCTTTCTTGCGGCCGCCGATCTCTCGGGGAGAGCTTTGCGGCTCGGGAGTAGACGGCGAGGATTCGGCATCGCCAGAATCGCTCGGGTGTTCCGGCGTCTGAGCGTGATCTTTCGTTGCCATAGTAGAATTGTAACGGGTCATGAGCGTTGATCTCGCAGTTTTATGTCGAAAAGATTCTTGATCGAACATTTGGGCGGACTTCGCCTGACGGGCCGGGATGCCAGGGCGTTTTGCCAGGCGCAGTTCACTGGCGATGTCGAATCCTGGCCGGTCGATCAATGGCAGATCACGGGTTGGTGCAATTCGAAAGGCCGTGTTCTGGCTAGCATTCTCGCCTCATCGAATGAAGACGGCGTCGATCTGATACTGCCCAGCGAGCAGTTGGAAATTGCAAAAAAATTCAGCGTTTACGCGATCGGTCGACAGGTCGAATTCTCTGATGGGTGGTTCATCGAAGGCAGCTTCGAGCCCGCTGCAGATGACAAGCGCATTGCTGGCGATGCAACCCGGGCGCTTCGCTTGACTCGCGACGGCACGTCTGGATCGCTGTCAGAACTCATTCAATGGCGAATCGCAGATCTGTGCATCCCCCTGCCCTGGCTGACGCGCGAGACCACCGGGCGTTACCTGCCGCAGTCGCTGGGCCTCGAGAACAACAACGGCCTGAGCTACACCAAAGGCTGTTTTCCGGGCCAGGAAGTCATCGCCCGCGTCCATTATCTTGGAAAAGTAAAGCAACATCTGCTGGCCTTCGAGTTCGATGCCGGCGTCGATGCCGAGCTTGCGGCAGGTGACTCACTACTGCAGACCACCGGCGCGCTGGGGACCGAAATCCTGAGCAGTCTCTCCGTTGAGCGCACAACGATCGGTTTGGGCGTCAGCCCGATCGACGTCACAGCCGGCATAGAGGTCGTGCCGGCGTCAGACGAAAGGGGGCAGTCAGGGCGAATGGCGACGCTCGATCGGCTGTGCTACTATCGCGAGAAATCTATCAAAACAGAATAATCGATCTTGAATCAGGAAGTTAAAGGGGTAATTTCGATGAAAACTTCAATCAGCGTACTGGTTTTCCTGTCCTGGATACTATTTCCAGCCGCGAGCATGGCTCAGGAGACCGAGTCTGAGCCGGTGGAAGAGGCGACGCCGATTGTCAGCAACGACTCGTCAGACGCCGAGCAGATGGCGTCGGAAGAGGACGGCGAGCCGGCGGTCGCTGCCCGCGATATGTCCGTCGAGGCGGACCGCATCTTCACGCTTCAGCCGCATCCGATCTTCAATCCGGACCAGGCCCGGCTCGTCTACGAGCCTCTGATCACCTATCTCAACTCCGCAACCGCTTACCGCTTCGAGCTGTTGGCCCCGCGGGATTTTCATCGCTACTGGATCGATATTCGCCGAGGCGTTACGCCCGATCTGGTGCTCGAAGATGCCCACCTGACGGCACTCAGGATCGACCGCTACGACTACAGCCCACTGGTCAAGGCCGAGCAACCGGCGACCTTTTCCCTCCTGACCTCGAGCATGAACGCCGATAGCGAACTGACCGATTTCATCGGCCAGCCGATTTCGAGCATGCCTTCGCCCAGCCTCGGGTACCTGGTCCTGACGAGCTGGTACGGCAATCCGATGCAACAGCCGGTGATCCAGTCCAACGCCACGTCCTGGCTGGATGCGATCGAAATCGTCTTCGCGATGGAGGCCGAAGCGGCGATGGCTCCGCACAATCTTGTCAGCCGCTACGTCAACATGGTTGTACTCCGGACATCTGAAGAATTCCCGCACGCGACGATATCGGCCAGCCCGGACGTCCCCCAGCCGGTTCGCCGGGCGGTGATTGACGCGCTGACGGTGCTGCATGAAGACCCGGAGCACTTCGGTGCCCTGCACGAGCTCGACATCGACGCTTTCGTACCGGCATCGTTCGGAGAATACGACGGCCTTGAAAGCTGGCTCGATCAGGTGTTCACGTTTTTCTGAGCCTGCCGATCATCGCCGAGCGATGATGTAGCAGATCCAGCCGGCGTCCGCATCGCCGGTTTCGCTCGGAGAATAGATCCCGTCGCCCTCGCCGGTATCCTCATCGGTGCCCTCCCAGTAGACCGTCGCGGAACTGAAGCCCGCCTCCAGAAGCAGCTCTCGGATCTCCGGCAAAGTCCATAGTCGCCAGTGGTATTCGAACGCGGACTGGCACTCGGACCCATCGGGAAACTCGAAGTGGATCCGGCAGGTCATGAAGTGGTTGATCGGGTCGAAGCTGGCTTGATCCCAGACGTAGGTGAATTCGTCGTATTCCGTGCGTTCCTCCAGTTCGCGGTGGGCGTCGTAACCACCGAAGGCGTCCAGGAACAGGACCCCGTCTTCCACCAGGGCGCCGCGTACTCGCTCGAAATAAGTTCGAAGCCAGTCGCGGGTCGTGAACAGGTAGTAGCTGAAGTTCATGGCCAGTACCGCATCGACCGGATCGGTCTCCACCGTGAGCACATCGCCCTCGACAACCGTCAGACGCCTGGCCTGACCTTCGGAGAGCGCGGCCACGTGATGAGCTCGGCCCCAGTCCAACACTTCGGCGTCAAGATCGACGGCGATCGCGCGATGTTCCTTGCCCATGCGTATCCAGGCACAGGCGGTGTTGGTCGTGCCGCAGAAGTCCTCTCGCAAGGAAACCAGGCGGCGACCGGCTAGCTCCTTGAAGGTCTCGCTGACGAATTCCAGCTCGGCCTCCGTATCCTGCACGCTGGCCTCGTAGAGTTCATGGCGGTCGGCCCGCTCGGCCATGGATGGTTTTTTCTGTTTTTTCCTGGACATGGCTTGGGTGCTCTCAACGTTTCTGGCGAATCGCCGGCCAGGCGGCATGGAGGTAGGAAATCATCGAAATGACAGTCAGAATGGCGGCCAGCACCAGCAGGATTCGACCGATGGCAAGCACCGGCAGCCAGCCGAGTGGTTCACCGTAGAGGAGAAAACCGATCGCGACCATCTGCAGAATGGTCTTGATCTTGCCGGTCCATGCCACCTTGACGCGAGACGCTTCTCCCAGCGAGGCCATCCACTCCCGGAGCGCCGAAATCGTGATTTCACGCCCGATGATCACCGCCGCCGCCAGCGCCAGCATGATTTCGGGGTGGGCCTGAACGATGATGATCAGGGCGACCCCGACCATCAGCTTATCGGCCACCGGATCGAGAAAGGCGCCAAACGTCGACGTCATTCCGAAGCTGCGGGCAATCCAGCCGTCGAGCCAGTCCGTCAGCGCAGCGAGAACGAAAATGGTCACCGCCACAATATTCGACCAGTCTGCCGGCCAGTAGAAAACGATGACCAGCACGGGGATCATCGCGATACGTAGCAGCGTCAGCAGGGTTGGGATGGTGAACGACACGTGGTTTCGCTGGGAAGGGCTTCCCTCTCATTATCCCGCAAAACAGCGCTGACCGGGTCCTCGGGCCTCCGGCTGCTCAGGAGCTGCCCGTGCTTCGTAGATGCTCGGCGATTCTCGCGGCCAGTGCCGCGCTGATGCCGGGGACGCGAGCAAGCTCGTCGGTACCCGCCTTGCGCAGACCCTGTAGCCCTCCGAAATGAGCCAGGAGTCGCTGTCGACGCTGGGGACCGATCCCCGGCACCTGCTCCAGCGGCGAGGCCTGGGCACGCTTCTGGCGACGGCGCCGATGGGCATTGATCGCGAATCGGTGCGCTTCGTCGCGAATCTGCTGAACCAGATGCGAGGCCGGATGGTGGGGCCCGGGACGGACTTCGCGGTTTCCGAGGATGAAGGTTTCAAGACCGGCCTTGCGCGCCGGTCCCTTGGCGACGCCCAGGATCGGAATCGCGTCCAGATCGAGCTCTTCGAACACTTTACGCGCTCGCCCCACCTGCCCTTTGCCGCCGTCGATGATCACCAGGTCCGGCACATCATCGCCTTCGGCAAGAAGCTTTCCGTAGCGACGCCTCAGGACCTGCTCCATCGCCGCGTAATCATCTCCAGGCTCGATCCCGTTGATGTTGAACTGGCGATAGTTCCTCGTCATTTTCCCCTCCGGCCCGAACACCACGCAGGAACCGACCGTCTCCGTACCGGAACTGTGGCTGATGTCGAAACACTCCAGGCGCGCCGGGGGCTCGGCCAGTTCGATGAGCTCGGCCAGGGCGTCGAGACCGCGACCGATCAGATCCCGCTCGGACACCCGCCGGCGCAGCGCGTCCTCGGCGTTGGTGGTCGCCATCTTGATCCACTGCGCCCGATCGCCACGCAGCTTCCAGCTCAGGCGGACCTTGCTTTCGCGCCGCCGCGCCAGCGCCTCGGACCAGAGCGCCGCCTGGGACGGCTCGTGTGACAGGAGAATTTCAGCCGGCGGTATGCGCTCGGCGTAATACTGGCCGATGAACGCATCGAGGATCTCGGACGGCTCGAGTTCTTCACCCAGGTTGCCGGGGAAGAAACACCGACCGCCGACGTTGCGCCCCTGGCGGAACTCGACCACCTGCACCGCCGCGTGCCCGTTGCCGGTCGCAAGCGCGATCACATCGAGGTTATCGGCGCCATCGGTGACGTACTGGCTGGACCGAACGCGCTGGAGGGTCTGGATATGGTCGCGAAGGCTGGCCGCCTTCTCGAAATCGAGGGCCTCGCTGGCCTGCTGCATGCGCTCACCGAGATACTCGATCACGGCTTCGTCCCGACCCTTCAGGAATTCCCGGGCCGCTTCGAGATCGCGAGCATATTCCGCCTCGCTGATGTAGCCGACGCAGGGCGCGCTGCACCGATTGATCTGATACTGCAAGCAAGGGCGACTGCGGTTGCTGTAGACCGTATCGCGGCACTGGCGCAGGCCGAACAGGCGATAAATCTGATTGAGCGACTCTCTTACCGCGCCGGCGCTGGAATAGGGCCCGAAATAATCACCGGCTTCCTTGCGGCTGCCGCGATAGAAGCCGATGCGAGGAAACGCATGGCGCGTATCGATCCGTATCCATGGATAGCTCTTGTCGTCGCGCAAATTGATATTGAACCGTGGACGATGGGCCTTGATCCACTCGTTTTCGAGCAGCAACGCCTCGGCCTCGGTGCGAGTCAGACTCACCTCCATGCGAGCAGCCTTGCGAACCATCAGATTGATTCGCGAGCCCTTGTCCCGCCGGTCGAAGTAGCTCGCCACTCGGCGCCGCAGATTGCGTGCCTTGCCGACGTAAAGGACCTTGTCTGCGCTATCGCGCATCAGATAGACGCCCGGACCGGTACTCAGCGATCGGGCGAACGCGCGGCCGTCGAACTCGCTCATCGGCCGGCGGTCAGCTCCTCGACCAGGCGATCGGCGGCGCTTTCCAGCATGTCGATCACCTGCCGGAAACCCTGACCGGAGCCATAGTAGGGATCGGGTACTTCGTCGAGTCCGTAGTCGGGGGCCAGGGCCATGACCAGTTCAACCCGGGCGGTGCCGTCGCCGGGCGCCATCGCATGAAGCGCGTCCAGGTTGCTGCGATCCATCGCAAAGATGCGATCGAATCGCCTGAAATCAGCCGCGGCCACCTGGCGAGCGCGTTGCGCACTGATGTCGATGCCCCAGCTTCGGGCGAACTCGATCGAGCGGGGGTCGGGCGGAGCGCCGACGTGGTAATCGATCATTCCGGCCGAATCGGTTACAGCCTCGATCCCCGCGCGTTCGAGCTTGTGTTCGAACATCGCTTTGGCGGTCGGACTACGACAGATGTTACCCAGGCAGACAAACAGAAAACGTTGCATGGTGGTCTCGAAAGATCGACTGAAAGATGAGTTTATCGCAAGCCGCTCAGCAACTCAGCCAAGGGATCGACGCAGGCGCTCCAGATCATCCGCCGTGTCGACCCCAACCGGAATCGGGCGAATCGCACGGGCCGTAGTGATCAGCCAGCCCGCGCTCAAGGCACGCAGTTGCTCCAGCGACTCATATCGTTCGAGTGCACTCGGGGCGAGTTGCGGCCACTCGCGCAGCGCACCGGCGCGATAGGCGTAGAGGCCAACGTGGCGCCGTGCCTCCGTCCGCGGCCAATCCTGATCGCGGGCATGGGGAATCGGCGCGCGCGAAAAATACAGGGCTCGACCGCGACCGTCATTTACCAGTTTGACGACGTTAGGATCGCGCCA
>JGI12109J20283_10609271_pt1 | contig 13150 bp, 6 predicted proteins | sample ElkSlonscriptome_12_FD_20283 | JGI IMG/M metagenome (IMG submission 20283) | reverse complement strand
GTCCGTGTCAGCTCGTCGGCGGGATCCCTCCCGCCGACGGTCGCCGCGACCCGCCTCCGATTACTTTCGGGACGATTGATAGTCGGGGGTGCCCCGGAGCCGTTAAGGCTGTCGCATCGAGGGGGGGCGGCAAGTCGCCGAGTTCGGATCCGGCATGGTCGATGCGGCCGCTTTTCTCACCCCCGTCCCGATTCCGCAGGGCGACGCGGATGCAGAGAACGCTGCGCGCGACTCTGCGTATTGGCCCTCTGGCGGGTAGGGAGCCCCGTCCCAAGTGGGGCCCTGTCATATCGCGGGCGGGCCCTGGGTCCACCCCATCCGCCGATTGCGCCAGCGAGACGTCGACCAACCGCGATACTGTGCGACTTGTCCGTGACCCTGGCCGCTGCCGTCATTGCGGTCGGGGCTACCCATCACCGCGCCAATAACAGACGAGGAGAGCCATGAGCGAACAACACAAGATCATCTACACCTGGACCGACGAGGCGCCGGCGCTGGCGACACACGCCTTCCTGCCGATCATCCGCTCCTTCGCCGGAGCCGCCGACGTGCCGGTCGACACTCGCGACATCTCCCTGGCCGGCCGCATCCTGGCCGTCTTCCCGGATGTCCTGAGCGATGATCAGCGCGTCAGTGACGACTTGGCCGAGCTCGGCCAAATCGTCCTGTCCCCCGCAGCCAACGTGATCAAGCTACCCAACATCAGCGCATCGATCCCGCAGATCAAGGCCTGCATCAAGGAGCTTCAGGGCAAGGGCTACCCATTGCCGGACTACCCGGACGAGCCCAAGAGCGATGCCGAGCGCGACATCAAGGCCCGCTACGACAAGGTCAAGGGCAGCGCCGTGAACCCGGTCCTGCGCGAGGGCAACTCCGACCGCCGCGCCCCGGCTTCGGTCAAGACCTGCGCCCGCGCCAACCCGCCGCGGATGCGTGCCTGGTCGAGCGACTCCAAGGCCCATGTGGCGACCATGGACTCGAACGACTTCCGCCACAACGAGCAGTCCCTCACCCTGCCCGCGGCGACCACCGCCCGCATCGAGCACGTCGCCGAGGATGGCACCGTCACCGTCATGAAGGACGGCCTGAAGCTGCTCGACGGTGAGGTCCTCGACGGCACCTTCATGAGCCGGAAGGCCCTGGCCGGCTTTTTTGAGCGGCAGATGGCCGACGCCAAGGCGCAGGGTGTGCTGTTCTCGCTGCACATGAAGGCCACGATGATGAAGGTCTCCGACCCGATCATTTTTGGCCATTGTGTGCGCGCCTTCTTGAAGGATGTCTTCGCCAAGCACGGCGCGACGCTCGAGGAGATCGGCGCCAATCCCAACGACGGCCTGGCCGCCGTGCTGACCAAGATCGAGAGCCTGCCCGCCGAACAGCGTACCGCCATCGAGGCCGACATCCAGGCCTGCTACGACAGCGGCCCCAGCATCGCCATGGTCAACTCCGACAAGGGCATCACCAACTTGCACGTGCCGAGCGATATCATCATCGACGCCTCGATGCCGCCGATGATCCGCGACTCCGGCTGCATGTGGAACGCCGCCGGCGAGCTGCAGGCCGCCAAGGCCGTGATCCCCGACAGCTCCTACGCCGGCGTCTACGCCGCCACCGTCGACGACTGCAAGGCCAACGGCGCGCTGAACCCGGCGACCATGGGCAGCGTCGCCAACGTCGGCCTGATGGCCAAGAAGGCCGAGGAGTACGGCTCCCACGACAAGACCTTCGAGGCGCCGGCGGACGGGACCATGCGCATTGTCGATGCCGACGGCAATACCCTAATCGAGCACCAAGTCGAGGCCGGTGACATCTGGCGTGCCTGTCAGACCAAGGACGAATCCATCCGCGACTGGGTCAAGCTTGCCGTCGCCCGCGCCCGCGCCGCCGGTACCCCCGCGGTTTTCTGGCTCGACAAGGGCCGGGCCCACGACGCCGAGATCATCAAGAAGGTCGACACCTACCTGCCCGAGCACGACATCGCAGGCCTGGATCTCAAAGTCATGCCCCCGGTCGACGCCTGCCGGTTCTCGCTGGAGCGCATCCGCCGCGGCGAAGACACCATCTCGGTGACCGGCAACGTGCTGCGTGACTATCTGACCGACCTGTTCCCGATCCTCGAGGTCGGCACCAGCGCGCGCATGCTCTCCATCGTCCCGCTGATGAACGGTGGCGGTCTGTTCGAAACCGGCGCCGGCGGCTCGGCACCGAAGCACGTCCAGCAGTTCCAACAGGAAGGCCATCTGCGCTGGGACTCACTGGGCGAATACCTGGCGCTGGCCGCGTCGCTGCAGCACTTGGGCGAGACGTTCAACAACCGGGGCGCCAAGGTCCTGGCCAGCACCCTCGACGAGGCCACCGGTCACTACCTCCTCAGCAACTGCTCCCCGCAGCGCAAGGTTGGCGAGCTCGACAACCGTGGCAGCTGCTTTTACTTGATCCGCTACTGGGCCGAGGCCCTGGCCAAGCAGGCGAGCGACGCCACCCTCGCCACCCGTTTCAAACCGATCGCCGACGCCCTGATCGTCGACGAAGAGAAAATCCTGGCCGAGATCGACGCCACCCAGGGCAAACCACAGGATCTCGGCGGCTATTTCAGACCCGATCCGGAGAAGGCCCGCGCGGCAATGTGCCCGAGCCAAACGCTGAACAGGATCATCCTTAACGTCTAACCGCGGCGACCGCCTCGCTCCCACCCTCCGCGTGGGAACGCATCTCGTAGGCCCATTTCAGCACGAAAAGGCGCCCCCGTCGGGGGCGTCTCCTCCTGCTGCAAAGCAAGCAAGATCGGCGCAGTCCGGCGCTTCGTCCGCGCCAGATCGATTTCGATGACTTCGGTGGTGCTCGCCGCACGGGGTTTCAGACATGGCGAAAAAGTCCAAGCTCGCAAAAATCATTCATCAACAGTTCCTCGACTATTATGGTCAATTCTCAGAAATAGCCGATCGTGCGCCTGCAATGTTCACCGCCGGAGATTTGGATGGGCGCCTCAAAGATGACCTATTGCGAGTCCAGCTCTATCGCACGGCGATCGATCGCAGTGCCACCTCCGTGCAACGGCTCCTTGGTAAGCATGCATACGATCTGAAAAAATGGAAGCGCGCGCGAAAAGAATTCAAGAAGGAATACGCTGATGAATTAGCTACCACCTATTTTACCTCCGTGATGCGAAAGGTTTTCGCAGAAAAAAACATATCGATCGAATTCCGCAATGACGGTATCAAGCATACGCAAGTCAATCCGGACAGAATCGTCCATCACCATCCACTGAAGACGCCGGCCGATCTCGGGCGGGCCATTCATGCCGTCCTGGGGGCCTCCGATTTTTCCGATTCGCTTTCTGAGAACATCTCGCAAAATACCGGCGTCATCGTTGATATTGTCAACGAGCAATTGGAAGAAGCCGACGGTCTGCTGGCCATGGAAGCCTTGCGGCCGACGTTTTTTAGAGGGAAAGGCGCCTATTTGGTCGGGCAATTCAGAACGCGGTCCGAGCTCATTCCGGTCATTTTCTGTATCGTGCATTCCCCCGAGGGAGTGAACGTCGATGCCGTTTTGGTCGGGTATCACGCCACGCGCAGCTTTCTATTCTCTTCAACCCGCTCCGCTTTTACCGTTTCGACAAAGCATTATCGGGAACTGTATAGCTTTCTGCAGCGGTTGTTCCCGAATGAAAATCCCGCCAATATCCTCGATCTGATCGGCTTTACCCATCCGGCGAAATTGTCTCTCCTGCGCCAACTCCGAGAAATATTGCATACAGGGGAGAAGTACCACTATGTCGGGACCGGACCGGTCGACCTCGTCTTCGGCCTAGCGGGATTCCCGCTCGTCTTCAAAGTCCTGCGACGAGATCTGGCCGATCGGGACAATGTTATCGGTAATTTCGTCAGGGTCCACACGATCGATCGTCTCGGGCAGGTTCTCGATTCTCTCGATTACAAGGACCTGAAATTCCGCCGCGATCACTTCTCCGAGGAGTTGCTGGAAGTCCTCGCTGACGAGCAGCCGGAAGACGTGCGCATGACATCCCGCCATGTCATTCTGAAGCAGATCTATGTTTCACGGCGGATCAAACCCGTTTCCGAATACATCCGCACGGCAAGTAAGAAGAACGTCGAACAGGTTCTGCGGGACGTAGGATGGAATATCAAACACTTGGCCGCGATGGGCTTTGTGCCGAGATCATTGGGGCTGGAGCATTTCGGTTTCACGACCTGGGACCGCGTTGTCTATTTGAACAATGCCTCTCTGCTCGACATCCAATTATGCAATTTCCGCGATCGACCCGATACGATGCTGGGCGCGGAGCGGTACAATATCAATCCAGCCGATTTTGAGAAGGAACTGGACATTCCGCAACAGCACAGAGACATGTTCCGGGCAGTCCATGGCGATCTCTATCTGCCGGATTTCTGGGAAGACAGAAAGATCAGTATTCATAATGGGCGCTATCCGGATGTTTTTCCGTACCAGTCGCGCTACCGGGTGGAGTCGAGAAAGTTTCGTTATGCCGTTGTAGACGAACTTCAGCGGATCAGCGGCACGGCCGATGCCGACCGCATCCACATCGTTCTGGATAACATCGCGGTCGTCGACGTCGAACTGGCGGGATTGAGCTTTTTGCGCCTCGAAGTCCCTTATCCCAGTGCCCGTGTCCTGGTCCTCGAGCCGATCGGTCCGGAAATCATCGCCCAACTTCACCGGCAATTTCAGGATGTGACATTCGACATCCTGCAATCGGAGTCGGAGGTCGTCGAGAGTGCCGGGCAGTGGATTCCCGGGATTCATGGGAAATTGATGGCACTGGTGCAAGTGAGGAAATACGACTACGTGATCGGCTATGTCAATGAAACCTTCGATGAAGAATTCTTCCAGCGTGCCAAATTGAGGGGCTTTTTGTTGCTGTCGACCGGCACCCACAATATCGATATCAAAGCGGCGACGAGCGTGCATACCGTTGTCACCAATGCGCCTGGCCCCACGACGACGACCGTGGCCGAGCAGAATGTCGGATCCATGTTGGACGCCGTCTATGCGCATGCCGTTCGCTTTGGGCACGGCCCTGAAGGCTTTGTCGGTCTGCGAAGCCTCGCCGAGGCGTCTGCGCCGGCATTGGCCATCGCCCAGGTAATGTGGTTGAGCCTGCTGCTGAGGACCTTGAAACTCGATGAGATGTTCGCCTTCGGCGCGAGCAGGCGCTATGTGCGGACCGGAGTCGGCGAGCGGGCTACCGTCTACCACGACCAAATCGGACAGAATCGAGAGGCCGGCATCAGTCGTAGTATTGGCGTTATTGGGCTCAAAGGACCCGGCATCCACCTTGTCGAGTTTGCCATTGCATACGAGATCTCGACCGTCTACGTGCTCGAGGAGGAGTATGGCCGGCTGTCTGCCGATGACAAGGAGGGACTCCAAGAGACGATCGCGATCATCAAGGAAATCGCTCAGGTCGAGGGCTTGTCTATCAAGATAGCTCCGGTGGATAGAAACCAACTGCTCGAGCGTTCCGCCTATGTATTCAATGCGGAGCCGAATGAGGCAATTGGATTTGAGCGGGAGAAGAACGACGAAGGCATTGATATCGACATTGGGGATATTTTCGTTCGCGATCTCGTCGATCTTTACACGGGCTCCCTGTCGAATCTGACGCTTGGCATCCAGGGGTTGGGTCGTATCGGAGAGGCCGTTGCCCAACGGTCACTCGTGCTGGGGTTGAATATTCTCATTTTCCAGAGAGACCCGGGCCGGCCAACCTATCGGGCAAAGCGTAGGAACCTTCTCAAGTTGGCCGATCACTGTAGCCGCTGGGCCGAACGGGCGCTGACCGTCGAATATGCAGAGGACAAGGATGCCTTTTTCAGGAAGAGCAATATCATTACGACCTTGGCGGCAACGACCAGCAGCACATTGGGCTGGGTCGACCAAAGAGGATTGGACCAATTCGCAGCCGAGGCGTCCGGTCCGGTCCGCGTCATCGTCAGCGCCGGTAAGGGGCTTGTCGATGAAGATGCGTTGATTCGCTTCCTGAAGGACAACCCCGCTGCCGAGGCGAGGTTGGACGTGCTGAGCGGCGAACACGAGGGGGGGGCCTACCTGAAGCTGGTCGATGATCGGGGTTCGCCCCTTAGGAACATCAAAGTGACTGGGCACACGGCCGCCGCAGTCCGCGAGGTTCGTCAGCTGAAGGTCTACAAAGCGCTTGATAACCTAAGAAAATTGATCGACGGCAAGATTCCCCCGAACATCGTGAATAATCCGATTTCCAAGGGTAAGACAAAAGGCACGCATAGCACGATCGAGCGTGAGGGGCTGAGCTTTTTCCGCATGGAGGTTCCATCGCCCAAGGCTCGGGTGCTTGTGATCGAACCCCTGCCGCCGGAGATTCTTTTGCAGCTGCAACAACAGTTCGGGGATGTGTCATTCGATATTCTTCTTGCCGAGTCCGAGTTGGTCGAAGTCGATGGCCAATGGTCGCCCGGCATCAATGCAAAATTGAATGAGATCGTCGCGAGCCGGGAATACGATTATTGTCTGGGCTATTGCAACGCAAGTTTTGACGCGCCCTTCTTCGAGCAAGGCGGCTTGAAGGGCTTGATCCTTTTCGCGACGGCAATCCACCATATTGACCTTGCTGCGGCCACGCAAGCCGGAACGGTTGTCACCAATTCACCCGGGTTCACGACGGTTGCGGTAACCGAACAGAATATCGCGATGGCCCTGGATGCGTTCTACGGGCGTTATATCCAGGACTACCTGTCCGAGGGCGCGGTGCCCCTGCATCGCGTCGACATCGCCAAAGAGGAGCGGGCCAGAACAGTCGCGCAGATCATGTGGTTCATGTTGCTCAAGGGCGCATTGAAGCTGGATGCCATGTATCAGTTCGGGTCCGGAGATAAGTATGTGCGTACCGGCGTCCGGCGAGATGCAACAATTTATCACGATCAGTTGGGACAGAATGATCAAGCGGGTATCAAGAACAGTATCGGGATCATCGGGCTCGATGAGGTCGGCTTGAATATTGTCGAGTTGGCGATGGCGCACGAACTGTCGGTGATCTATGTCTTGGAGGACGAGTACGAGCATCTCTCGCGACAACAGAAATCGAGATTGGAAGAAGTGGCCGAAATCGTCGCAGAGGTTTCTCAGACGAAGGCCTTTTCCCTGCAATTGGTCCCTGTGAATAGGGAAGACTTGGTCAGCAAGTCGACGTATACCATCAAGACGCCTGCCGCGTATGAAACGGCATCTCTCGCAGAGATAAAGGCCAAGAGTGCGATCAGCGTTCATGCCGATCGGGTCTACGTGAACAACCTGGCGGTATTCGAGCGTTCGTTGGTCGGCGCAACCTGTGGCGTACAAGGGTTAGGCCGGATCGGAGAGGCGGTCGTTCAACGTGCGTTGGCTTTCGGATGCGATGTGATCGTCTGCCAGAGGGATCCTGAGCGGCCAGAGTATCAGGAGAAACAAGCGCGCCTCAGGCACTTGGCGCGAAACCGTGCGTGGGTCTATCGCCAGAAGATCGATACGGAGTATGTCGACAAGGCCACCTTGTTCCGGAAGAGCAACATCGTCACTACACTCGCGGCCACGACCTCGGGGACACGCTATTGGGTGGACCGTGAGGCCTTGGATATGCTGGGCTGCGACGCACAAGGCCCGGTTCGGATCCTGGTGAATGCGGGGAAGGGACTGTTGAACGAAGCTGCGCTGGCGCCTTTTCTTAGGGAACGTCCCGAGGTTGAGGTGCGTCTGGATGTGTTATCCGATGAACAAGAGGGCAAGGCGGGGCAAAGGTTTTTGGATGCGGATGGACGGTCGTTGGCGAACTTGAAGATCGCCGGGCATACTGCGGCGGCCGTGCCGGAGCTGCGGCGACTGAAGGTCTTCAATGCATTGAACAATTTACGGCTTCACATCGATGGTTACCGACCGAACAACGTCTTGAACCGGGACGTCGTTGCCGAGAACTGAGATCAGGTGGCGGTGTTTCCGGACAAGACCGGGGTCTTGGTGATTGGCGGTGGCAACGCCGCCCTCTGCGCCGCGATCTCCGCCCGCGAGGCCGGCGCTGAAGTAGTGCTGCTCGAACATGCGCACAGAGCGATGCGCGGAGGCAACAGTCGGCACACGCGCAATCTGCGCGCCGCGCACGCGGCCCCCACAGCCACCTTGACCGGGACCTATACCGAAGAGGAATACTGGCAGGATTTGCTGCGTGTCACGGCTGGCGAGACCGACGAGCAGCTTGCCCGCATGATGATCCGCAAGAGCGCCGAGCTCCAGGATTGGTTGGGACCGCGGGGCGTGCATTTTCAACCGGCTTTGACCGGGACCCTTAGCTTGGGGCGGACCAACGCCTTTTTTCTCGGTGGCGGCAAGGCCCTGTTGAATGCCCTCTATGACACCGCGGAGAAGCTCGGTATCCGAGTGTTTTACAATTCTGAGGCCCAAGCCCTTGATATTGCAGATGGCGTTTTTCGGTCTGCGACCGTCGTCAACCGCGGTTTTGCTTATGAAGTCAAGGCCGAGGCTGTGGTCGTCGCCTCGGGTGGGTTTCAGGCTAACGTTGATTGGCTGAAAGCGGTATGGGGTGATGCGGCTCAGCGCTTCATTATTCGCGGTACGCCCTACAACCGCGGTCGCCTTCTCAAGGATCTGATGAAGAAGGGCATGAAGTCCGTGGGCGATCCAGCACAGTGCCACGCGATCGCCGTCGATGGCCGTGCCCCAAGATTCGATGGCGGCATCGTGACTCGGCTTGACTGCGTCTGTTTTGGCATCGTCGTCAACCAAGATTGCCAGCGTTTCTACGATGAAGGTGAAGATTTCTGGCCGCAGCGCTATGCGATATGGGGTCGTTTGATCGCCCGGCAGCCCGACCAAATCGCCTATGCCATCGTGGATAGCAAATTGATCCACAACTTCATGCCGTCGGTCTTTCCCGCGATCAAGGCCGAGAATATTGCGGATCTGGCAGGGTTGGTGGGACTGGATCGACGGGCCCTCGAACAGACCGTCACCGAATTCAACGCTGCGGTGAGTCCCGGGACCTATGCGATCGACGCGCTCGATGATTGTTCGACGCGCGGCATTCAACCGCCCAAGACGCATTGGGCACTACCGCTAGACAAGCCGCCATACTACGCTTATCCACTGCGCACCGGCATTACCTTCACCTATTTGGGGTTGAGGGTGAACGAGCGGGCACAGGTGTTATTGGAGAATGGGGCCCCGACGAAGAACATTTTCGCCGCGGGCGAAATCATGGCCGGCAATATCCTCGGCAAAGGCTATTGCGCGGGTACCGGCATGTCCATCGGATCGGTGTTCGGGCGGATTGCGGGAGAGGCTGCGGCATGCGTTCGGCGCAGATAGAGACAGGCGAAACGCCCGCCTTGGCGGAGGTCCGACGCGTCATGGTGATCTGCAATGCCTGCCGCTACTGCGAGGGTTTTTGTCCGGTCTTTCCAGTTATGGAATCTTGGCGAGAGCCGACCGCTGCCGATTTCGATTATCTCAGCAATCTTTGTCACAATTGCACGGCTTGCTATCATGCCTGTCAGTATGCGCCGCCACACGAATTCAGCCTCAACCTTCCGGAGGCGCTCGCCGAGGTGCGCGCTGAAAGCTATGAGAAGTATGCCTGGCCCGCGATGTTTGCCAAGCTATTTCACAAGAATGGTTTGATCGTATCCTTGGTCGCGGCATTTGGGATCGCTTCGGTGTTGTTGCTGACGGCTCTGCTGCAAAGCCCCGATGTGCTGTTCGCTGAACACAAAGGACCGGGGGCCTTTTACAAGGTCATCGACCACCGTGTGATACTAGCGGTTGCCGGATCCCTATTCTTGTACTCTATCCTTGCCTTGATGGTGGGCTTCGTCAGGTTTTGGCATGCCGGGGGTCGCGGATTTCTGGATCTTGTCACACCGCGATCATTGCTCACCGCCCTCAGAGACGTTGCGACCTTGAAGCACCTGGGCGGCGGTCATGGGAATGGCTGCAATACCAAAGACGAGACCTTTTCAAACCAACGCCGGGTCTATCATCAGCTGACGATGTGGGGGGTGATACTTTGTTTCGCCGCGACCTCGGTGGCGGCAGCCTATCACCATGGCCTTGGGCGGATTGCGCCCTACCCAGTCTTCAGTCTGCCGGTCTTGTTCGGCACCTTCGGAGGGATCGGTCTGCTGGTCGGGCCTGCGGGACTAATCTGGATAAAGCTGCAGACCGACCCCCGGCCTATGCTGGTGCGACAGTTCGGGATGGACTATGCGTTCCTTGTGCTGCTTTTCTTCATTGGCCTGACAGGCTTTCTACTGCTTGCCTTGAGAGCGACCTCGGCGATGGGCATGTTGCTCGCGTTACATCTTGGTCTTGTCCTCGCTTTGTTTCTCGTGTTGCCCTACAGCAAGTTCGTGCACGCAGTATATCGTTTCGCGGCGTTGATACGCTTTGCTTCCGACGGGCGTCGAAGACGCACAGCCAGAAGCGGAAAACCGGCCGCCTAAAGAAGTTGCGCGAAGAAATCGTTGCCCTTGTCGTCGACGAGGATAAACGCTGGGAATTCTTCGACCTCGATTCGGCAAATGGCTTCCATGCCGAGCTCCGGGTACTCCAGGATCTCAACCTTCTGAATATGGTCTTGGGCCAGAATAGCCGCAGGACCGCCGATCGAGCCGAGATAAAACCCGCCGTACTTCCTGCACGCGTCGGTGACCTTCTGGGTGCGATTTCCTTTCGCGATCATTACCAGCGATCCGCCTTTGGATTGAAACTCGTCGACGTACGAATCCATACGGCCGGCAGTGGTGGGTCCAAAGGACCCCGACGGCATCCCCTCGGGAGTCTTTGCCGGCCCGGCGTAATAGACCGGGTGGTTCTGGAAGTAATCCGGCATGTCTTCGCCGCGATCCAGGCGTTCTTTGATCTTGGCATGAGCGATGTCTCGGGCAACCACAAGTGTTCCCGTAAGCGATAGCCGAGTCTTGATCGGGTATTTTGTGAGTTCGCTTAGGATGTCTTGCATTGGGCGATTCAGGTCGATCTGCACGACGCCGCGTTCACGCTTGCGCCGGTATCTTGCCGGAATGAAACGCCCGGGATCCCGCTCGAGTTCCTCGATCCAAATGCCTTCCTTGTTGATCTTCGCCTTCACGTTACGATGCGCAGAACAAGATACACCCATGCCGATCGGGCAGGATGCCCCGTGGCGTGGAAGGCGAACGACGCGGACATCGAGGGCGAAGTATTTGCCGCCAAACTGGGCGCCGATACCGCTGTGCCGCGCTGACTGAAGCAACGCCTGCTCCAGCTGATGATCACGGAACGCCTGGCCACTCGGATTTCCCTGAGCTGGCAGCGCGTCCAGGTAGCCCGTAGTAGCCAGCTTGACCGTCTTCAGGCACGCCTCAGCAGAGGTACCGCCAATGGCGAACGCCAGGTGATAAGGCGGGCAGGCGGCGGTGCCCAGCGTCTTCATTCTCGCCGTCAAGAAGGCTGCCAGCGCGTCGGGATTCAATAGAGCTTTGGTTTCTTGAAACAGGAAGGTCTTGTTTGCTGAGCCGCCGCCCTTCGCCACGAATAGGAATTCATACTCCATGCCGTCCGTCGCGTAGATATCGATCTGCGCAGGCAGGTTGGTCCCGGAGTTCTTTTCCTCATAGAGCGTCAAGGGGATCGTTTGAGAGTAACGAAGGTTCTCGCCGAAGTAGGTGTCAAACACGCCCTGCGACAGGGCCTCCGCATCGCCACCGCCCGTCCAGGTCTGCTGGCCTTTCTTCGCAAAGATCGTGGCCGTACCGGTGTCTTGACACATGGGCAACACGCAGTGCGATGCAACTTCGGCGTTCTTGAGCATGGCGAGTGCGACCGTACGATCGTTGTCAGTCGCGTGCGGATCATCGAGGATTGCGGCAACCTGCTGCAGGTGGCCCGATCGCAGCAGGAAAGAGGCATCCCGCATGGCCTCCTTCGCCAAAAACCTTAGCCCCTTGGGATCGATGTGCAGTACTTCTCGGTCGGCAAATTCGGCAACAGAAACAAAATCTCGACTCAATAGCCGGTAGGACGTGGTGTCTTCCGCCAGCGGCAACGGATCTCGATAAGCAAGATCGTTCATGAGTTGTTCTACTCCAATTCGCGGATTCCTAGAGTGCCGACTTCAGCAGCTCACCCATCTCGGCCGGGTTGTGGGTGGTGCGAATGCCACACTCTTCCATGAGCGATAGTTTCTCCTGTGCGGTGCCCTTACCGCCGGAGATGATGGCGCCGGCATGGCCCATGCGTTTGCCTGGCGGGGCGGTGACGCCAGCGATGAAGCCGACGACGGGTTTCTTGTTGCGGCACTCCTCGGCGTACCACCGCGCAGCGTCTTCCTCGTCGGAGCCGCCGATCTCGCCGATCATGATCACGGCGTCGGTCTCCGAGTCGTCCATGAAGAGCTCGAGCACGTCTTTGTGCTTGATGCCGTTGATCGGGTCGCCACCGAAGCCGACCGCGGTGGACTGGCCCAGGCCGAGGTCGGTGAGCTGGCCGACCGCTTCGTAGGTCAGGGTTCCCGACCGGGAGACCACCCCGATGCGCCCCTTCTTGTGAGCATGGCCGGGCATGATCCCGATCTTGATCTCGTCGGGGGTGATGATGCCGGGGCAGTTGGGACCGCACAGCAAGGTCTTGGTCCCAGCGTCGCGCATCTTGTTTTTCACCTCGATCATATCCCGCACCGGGATACCCTCGGTGATGCAGATCACCAGTTCCATCTCGGCCTCCACCGCCTCCCAAATGGCGGCGGCGGCGAACGGCGGCGGCACATAGATCACCGAGGCCGTGACGCCATGCTCCTGCTTGGCCTCGTCGACGCTGGCGTAGATCGGGATCTCCTCGAAGGCCTCGCCGGCCTTCTTCGGGTTGACCCCGGCGACGAAGCAATTGGCGCCGTTGGCATACTCCTTACACATCCTCGTGTGGAACTGGCCGGTCTTGCCGGTGATCCCCTGGGTGACGACTTTGGTTTCCCTATCGATAAGGATGGACATGACGGATTCCTCTTGGACCCTTTCGCCTCTCTGGAACTATACCCATCGCAAATGGCTTTTCGGTTTCTGGGCCGGGCAGCGGGGGCAGGGGTGTCGACGGCAGGGATGCTGTCGTC
>JGI12109J20283_10484948_pt1 | contig 13150 bp, 10 predicted proteins | sample ElkSlonscriptome_12_FD_20283 | JGI IMG/M metagenome (IMG submission 20283) | reverse complement strand
ACGCGCAATGCCCGCGGCCAGGTCGCGGTCGTCCAGGTCGCCCACGGTGCCCGAGAGGAACACCACGCCCTGGCGCACGGTGACCTCGAGCGATTCGACCCGCTCGGTGGCGTCGAGGATCTCGGTGAGTCGATCGGCGATGCGGGCATCGGCCGGCTGGCCCGAGACCTCGACCTCGCCCTCGCTGGTGACGACCGACCCCGCGTCCGCCTCGAGCTGGGCGGCCGCGCCACCGGCGGGCGGCGTCGTGTCCTGGGCGGTCGAGATCGACGGCCCGGCGACCGCCAGGGCCGCGATGGCCACGACGATCAAGATGAGCCGCCGGCGCCACGCTCCCTCCGTGGCGGCGTCGGCAGGCCCGAGAGCCGCCGCGGAGGTATCCGCGGCGCAGCATTCGATGTCGGCCACCTAGGTGCTCTTGCCGACCAGGAAGTAGATGATGGTGCCGATGATGGGCAGCAGCAGCACGACGAGGATCCACAGAACCTTCCAGCCCACGCTCTTGGCGGCCCCCAGGATGCTGATGATGGCGATGATCCACAAGATGAGGGCGATGAGGCCCAACAGTCCGCCAGCGATTTCCACGGTGCATCTCCTTCGTTCGTCCGCCCCGCCGGGCCACACGCCCCACGAACACGACGGGAACAGTGTACTTGAGCCCCCGCTGGCAATGTCAAGCCGCGATGGGCGTTCCTGATGACGATTGCACGGGATTGCCCGCACGAATCCGTCCTCGGAGCCCGTGAGGTCCGATGACAGACTCATGAAACTCCCCAATTCGGGTCGGCGAGGACGGGCAAAACCCCGAACGAGCGGCGCCGTGGGCGCGCCGGACTCCACCACGATCGCACGCCCGGCCATCGGCTCGACCACGATGCACGCCCGGGCTCGTGCCATGCGGCGCCCGGTGACCGCGCGGGACGCCGCGGCCGCCCCGGCGAAACGCATGGCGACCGTGATGGCACCCATGGGGACCGTGACGGACGCCACGAAGGCCATGACGAACCTCATGGGCGCCATGACGGACGCCTCGGGAGCCCCGCGCTCCATCATGGCGACCGTGCGCGAGCGCATGGAGGCCATGACGAGCGCCACGGTGGCCGTGGGCTCCGTCATGGACGCCGTGATGGGGGCTTTGGTGGCCGTGATGGACGCCATGGCGGCCCAAACGCCCGCCCCCGCATCCGGATATCGGGCGGACAAGGCCGCTTGACGTGGCCGAGGGCCGATCGAGCCCGCCGCGAGGCCGCGACGCCCGATTCAAGGGGGCCGGACCGACGCCTCCTCAACGAGTCCCCGCCGTGATGCGGGGGCCAGGGAACGCCACAGCGGTCACGATGCCACCGGTCCGGCCTACGTCCCCGAGCCGCTATCCCCGGGGACCATTCCACGATTGGACAAGCTCACCAGCGGCGCGGACCGGCCATCGCTGGTGTCGGTCTTGGCAAAGCCGGTTGGCTGGTCGGAAAAGATTGCGTGTGCGGCCTGGGCCAGAACGATGTCCTTGTTCGCCTGATCGCCGGCGGCTTCCACCAAGGCCCGATACGTCCGAAGCGCGTTGCAGCGGTGTCGGTTCACGACCTCGTTATGCCTGTTCGCCGCGTACTGGCGTCCAGCCAAGACGGCAAAAGAACCCACCGAGGCGAGGACCACGACCTTGCCGACGGCGAGTTGGATGGCCTCGTACAGCGATGTCGGGGCGAGCGCTTCATACTTATGGATGAACAGGGCGGCAATCGCGAGCCCGGCAACAAGCAAAGTAGCCAGCCCCGTGCTGGCCAACCAGAACCATGCCGCACTTGAGTCTCGCCTCGCTTCCGCTTCAAAATGCTCGGCCTGCTTCATGGTGACGACGTCTGCAACGTCCGCTCGTGCGGATTCAATCAGACGCTCAAACTCTTGCTGCTGCTTGTCGGCTCCCGCCTTGAACAACTGCAATACGGCAAACCCATCAGCTTCTATCGAGGCAAAGTCCGAATTGACGGAAGCTCCGAACGCGATCAATGTATAGAGCTGATCAAAGCTCTCTTTGTACTGAGCATTGAGCTGCGATACCTGAACCGATTTCCACTTCGACGTGTGCAGTTCGGTGGGGCTCGCCTCTTGGGTGCTCCTGAGAATACTGGTAGTCGCTTGCAGATTTTGTACAAGGTGATTCAAGTACGTGGCGGTAAGCCACTGGACGCTGCTCACAGGAAGCTTTCGGTACAGTTGCACCAACTGATCTACGGCCGCGACCAGTTCGTCCTGCGGACCTTGATCTGGCAACACCATCCGCCTGCACAAGCCCTCCAAGTCAAAAGTCTGCACTTGGTCCAAGAGTTCCATGACCTGGCGTCTGACTGTGGCGTGGGGGTCTTGGCTCAACAACTCGCTCCTCGTAGCGAGGCGACTCGCGGGTCTCAACACAAAGAAACATGATTCAATCGGTCGATGTTAGACTGACCGTCTCGATCGGTTCTCGTCACCAGCGTGATAGCCAATCATCTTACAGCGATCCGTCGGCAATCGCCCGCAATCCCCGGGATCGACCGTGGGACCGGAGATCACCGCCACCCCCTAGCGCACCAAAAGGAAGGTCTTCGCCGGCACCGCGATGGAGTACTCGCCGATCGGGCCGCTGGCCTCCTGCGTGATGATCAGGCCGAAGGGGGCGTTGTACGCGCTCTTTCCGCAGAACGACTCGATGCCCGCCAGGTCCTTCCGCTCGGGACCGCCCCGGCGGTACTTCACCTCGACAGGAATCCGCGTCATCCCCACCGACAGGATGAAGTCGACCTCCGGCTCGTTGGTGCGCTCGGGGAACCACGACAGGTCCACGCCCGGGATGCCCTTCAAGAAGTATCCGAGCACGCTCTCGATCACGTTGCCTACACGCCCGGCCACGGATTGGTCGGCCTTGGCGAGTTCGGCGGGATCCAGCGGCAGGGTTTCCTGCAAAACGCCGTCGCGCACGAAATGGTCGCAGATGCAGAGCTTCGAGGGATGCCCGCCCTTCTTGGCCAGCATGTCCAAGGCGGGCACGCGGTAGAGCAGGAGCGACCCCGCCAGGAACTCGAGCGCCGCCTCGACACGTTTTTCGGAGACCTGTTCTCCGGCCAACTGTGACAGCTCGGCCGAGAGCACACGATTCCTGGGCCACTGTCCCGCGTACCGACAGGCCATCCGGAACACTTCTCGCACGAGCTGGGTGTCCAGGGTGGTGGCCTTCTTCGGATGAATCGGATCTTCCTGGATCGTCTTGTCGATGACCCCCGACACGATTGATTGCCGCAGGCGCGCCGCGTCAGTCTCCTGCGTGCTGTGGCACATGGGATAACCGCCCAGCGACGAGAACCACCCGAAAGCCTTGTCGCGGATCTCCGCGTGCCGCTCGCCGTGGGTGATCAGGTCCAGCCAGAAGTCCCGATCCTTCCAAGCCTCGGTGGTGGCCGATGCCTGGAACGGCTCGATGGAACCGAGCCTGCGGATGCCCACGATCTCCCTCAGGCGGAGGGGTCCCAGCTCGATGGTGTCCATCCTGCCGGCCAGGGTGTCCTTGCCCTGCTCGATGCGCAGGGCCGAACTGCCGGTCACCACAATCCTCGCGTCGTGGGTGTCGCCGAGGATCTTCAGTTGGGTCGACCAGTCCGGCTGGTTCTGCACCTCGTCAAAGAGCAGGTACGCGGGCTGCCCACGTGCGGCCGTTTCGTTGAGCGTGCACCCCAGCACGTGCTCTTCGTACCAGCGGATGATCGCCGCGATGGGCATCGAGATCCCCGTCAGGGCCGGGGCGTCATCGAACTGCACGCGGAGGATCCGCCTGGGGTCCACCGGCTTCTGCGTCGGATCGATGGCCCCGATGTTCAGCAGGGATTGGACGAGTTGCTGCTGCAGCACCGTCTTGCCCACGCGGCGTGATCCGCGGATGACCACCATCGAGGCCGTCGGACGATCCAGCCGGCGGACCATCTCGTCGAAGGCCCAGCGCCGGAAGGTCTCGGTCTTCGCGGCCGGCTTGCCGCGCCACCACGGGTTGGTGTCTTCTAGGAAGCGCACGATCGGCTGGGAGAGATCGCCGATGGGGGCGCTCTCGAATACTGGCTTGTGTCTCTCGGCGCTCTTGCCTAAATTCGAGATAGCCCGCCAGAACTCGTGCTTGTCCAGGTTTCTCCCGGTGCGATCGATGAACTTTTGACGCATCGCGTCGAATGTGGACGTGTACGGCAGGGCGTCGCGCCCGCCCGTGCCCTCGGGGAACAAGGCGAGCAACTCCCACTTCTCGTCGGCACCCAGTTTGGGCGCCTTTGAGCCCTTGCGGCGACCGCTGGTCTTCTTGAGGGACTTGGTCTTGCCGATGCTGCTCAGCAACTTCCAAAAGGCGGCATCGCCGATCGTCGAGCCGCGCTGCTCCTGGAACGCTCGCTTGAGCTTGTCGAACTCGGCCGTGTACGGGAGCGAGTCGCGTGGCACGTCGCTCCCACGCAGGAACTGCACGGCAAGCTCACTGTCGCGCGTGCGGTCGTCGGTCTTGGAATGCTTCTTGGCGAAGGCCGTTTGCTCCTGGTAAGTGGCAACGGCCGCGCTCTGGGCCGCCGTCCGTGCGTGCCGGGCGGGATCGTATGCCTCAGGAGTTGATGGCTGACCCACCAGGTTTGCTGTTTCAGGGGCTGGCCAAGTCCCCCCCGGCGTAGCCGAAGAAGCCCCCCTCCGCCTGGGCGGACCTCGGCACACTTCGAGCCCTCCGCCAAGCGGCCCCGCCGGGGGCGGGGGAGGGAAGCAGAGCCCACGCGCGTTTAGTAAGGATGGCGTGGCCCTCGGCCGGGACGCCACCGCGCCGGCGGAGCGCGCTGGCGTGGCCGGGCCGGACACGAAAGCGCCGCGGCAGGGGCCGAGAAGAACCGCCCCCGGGGCCTCGCGGGCGGGGGCGGACAGAAATTTTGCCGAAATGGCGTGCACGAACGAAAGTTCGAGCCTTGGCCCGTCGATGACTCTGCCAGCGGCACGCGGGGCAGCGTTGCTCCGGGCCGCGCCAAGGCCCGCCGTTGGGCGGAACCCATGCAGGGGATTCGTTATGAGTGTGATTCCTCCCGCCAAAGAGGACATGATCGCGTTCTTCGCCAGCCACGTGCCCGTGTGGTCCGCCCAGGCGGCCAACATCGGGGTCACGCCCGAATCGATGGCAGAACTGAGCGCACTTCTTTCTGCAGCACAGGATGCCGCCGCAACGCAGGCGTCGAAGGACGCCGAAAAGAAAGCGGCGACCCTGGCGGCCAACCAGGCGGCCGCCGCGCTGCGTGAAGCGGGCGCCGGCGACCTGGCCACCATCAAGGCCTTCGCCAAGGCCACCAAGGACCCCAGCGTCTACGCCAAGGCGCAGATCCCCGAGCCGGCCGAGCCCACGCCCGCGCCGCCCCCCTCCGAGCCCTACGACCTGGACGCCGAGCTGGACAACAACGGCAACGTCATCCTGACCTTCAAGAGCGAGAGCGCTTCGAGCCACACGGGCGTCTTCTTCGAAGTCCGCCGCAAGCTGGACGGCGAATCGAGCTTCTCGATCGTCGGCTCGACGGGCACCAAGAGCTTCACCGACCAGGGCATCCAGCCCGGCACCGCCAGCGCCGTCTACAACGTGACGGCCAAGCGCGGCGAGCTCTCCAGCACGACCAGCGAGAACATCTACGTGCCCTTCGCCGGCAGCGGCAACGGCTCGAGCCAGGCCCTAAAGCGCGTGTCGACGACGCCCTCGCCCAGCACGAAGACCGACAAGGACGCCGCCTAAGAAGGCACGCCACGATCTGCGTCGGGGTAGCGTGGCACGTCCGCCCGGGTTCCTATGGGATCCGGGCGGGCTTTCGCTTGGCGATGGCGTGCCGTGAGGCGACGGCCGCGCACGCAGATCGGGACGACCGTCGGTCTCGTCGCGGGATCGCGCACGCGGTGCGCGGCGATCTATGCCGGATCCTCGCGCCACCTCGGGTGGTCGGTGGCCACGTGGTAGTGCGGATCCTCGCTGATGTTGACCTCCACCATGTCGCCGGCCTTGTCCAGCAGGCGGCGGCAGTCGGCGCTGAGGTGCCGCAGGTGCAGGCGCTTGCCCTGGGCGGTGTAGCGTTCGGCGAGCGTGTTGATGGCCTCCAGGCCCGATTGGTCGTACACGCGGCTGAAGTAGAAATCGATCACCACGTCGTCGGGATCGCGCGCGGGATCGAACAGCTCGCGGAACGTGCCCACGCTGCCGAAGAACAGGCCGCCGTGGAGCTGGTAGATGCGGCTGCCGTTGGCATCGGTCTGCACGTCGGCGTACAGGTGCTTGCTCTTGTTCCACGCGAAGATCAGGGCCGAGAGCACGACCCCCAGCAGCACGGCCGTCGCCAGGTCGTGCATGAGCACGGTGTAGCCCGCCACGACGAGCATGACCAGGACCTCGGCCTTGGGGAGCTTGCGCCAGGTCTGCAGGGTCGTCCACTCGAACGTGCCCACCACGACCATGAGCATCACGCCCACCAGGGCGGCGATGGGCACGGCCTCGATGAGCGGGGCCAGGAACAGGATGAACACCAACAGGCTCAGCGCGGCGGTGATGCCCGAGAGCCGGCGCCGGCCGCCGGACTTCACGTTGATCAGGCTCTGGCCGATCATCGCGCACCCGCCCATGCCGCCGAAGATGCCGCAGGTGATGTTGGCCACCCCCTGCCCCAGGCACTCGCGGTTGCCGTTGCCGCGCGTCTCGGTCAGCTCGTCGACCAGCGTCATGGTCATCAGGCTCTCGATGAGCCCCACACCGGCGAGGATCACAGAGAACGGCAGGATAATCAGCAGCGTCTCGAGCGTGAGGGGCGGGAGTTCGAAGTCGAGCCATGCGGGCCGGGGCAGGCCGCCGGCAATGCCCGCGTCCGACTCGTCGACCGAGGCCAGGGCGGCGGCGGTTTCTTCGCTCGACAACGGAGCCAGGGGTGCGTCGCCCTCGATCGAGACCGCCAACGTCTCGCGCACGGGCTTGGGCAGCGTCGCCGAGGCCGTTTCGAGCGCGGCCGCGTCCTTGGCGCTCTGGGCCTGGCGCACGGCCGCGGCCCGCGTGTTGTCCAGCACCAGATCGCCCACGGTGCGCACCGGGCGCTCGGCCTGGGGCGCCTGGGCGTCCGTGTCCGACGCGGGGGCCCAGGCGTTGACGGCGACCGCCGCAAGCGAGATCGTCACGATGGCCACGAGCGAGGCGGGCACCGCGCGGGTCAGCTTGGGCAAGAAGGCGATGATGCCCACCGTCGCGGCGACCAGCGCGAGCATGATCCACAGTTGCGTGCCATGAAGGAACGCCATCGCGCCGTCGGCCGAGAGCGACTTGAAGCTGTCGGCCTGCGCCAGCAGGATCACGATCGCCAGGCCGTTGACGAAGCCGAGCATGACCGGGTGCGGCACGATGCGGATGAACTTGCCCAGCCGAAGCACGCCGGCGAGCAACTGCAAGAGCCCGCACAGGACGACCGCGGGGAAGAGATAGCCGATGCCGTGGTCGGCCACGAGCGCGACGACCACCACGGCCATAGCGCCGGTGGCCCCCGAGATCATGCCGGGCCGACCGCCGAAGATCGCCGTCAGCAAACAGATGATAAAGGCCGCGTACAGGCCCACTAGGGGCGGCACGCCGGCCACGAACGCGAACGCTACCGACTCGGGCACCAACGCGAGGGCGACCGTCAGCCCGGCCAGGATCTCGGACCGTGCCGAGCCGCTCTTGGCCGATCGGATATCAACCCCGCGAGGCTTGGAGCGAAGGAAGGCGGGCAGAAACCTGGTGAACTGGGACATCGGACCTCAACGAACATGGGCAACGCGACGTCGGCCGCCACGCAAGAGCGGAGCGCGGTGGGCCTTCGCGATCTGGTGATGGGCAAGACTCGGGGATCACCCCGGACCGAAGCGGCCATCGTAGGCGAAGGTGGGTAGGAGGATCCTGATAGCGCCGCGCGGGATGACCATCGACCGGCCGGCCTCTAGCCTCTCCCTCCGGCCGACGTCGCGCCGGGCATTCGAAACCCCTTGCGAGATCGCTCCGATGCACATCGACGACAACGCCGGCTTCGGCACCAAGGCCATCCACGCCGGCCAGAGCCCCGACCCCGCCACCGGGGCCATCTGCACGCCCATCTATCAGACGAGCACCTACGTCCAGAAGTCGCCGGGCGAGATCATCGGCGAGTACGACTACAGCCGGGCGGCCAACCCCACGCGCACGGCGCTCGAGGCCAACCTCGCGGCCCTCGAGGGCGGCACGCACGGGCTGGTGTACTCGAGTGGTGTCGCGGCGACGGGCGCGGTGCTGCACCTGCTCAAGGCCGGCGACCACGTCGTCCTGTGCGACGACGTCTACGGGGGCACCAACCGCATCTTCCACCGCGTCTTCCAGCAGCTTGGCATCGAGATCTCGCTGGTGGATATGACCGACCACGACGCGACCCGCGAGGCGATGCAAAAGAACACGAAGCTGGTCTGGGTCGAGACGCCCACGAACCCGACGCTTAAGGTCATCGATATCGCCGCCATCGCCGAGATGGCCAAGCAGGCCGGCGCGATGCTGGCCGTCGACAACACGTTCTCCAGCCCGTACCTTCAAAATCCTCTGAGCCACGGTGCCGACATCGTCTGCCATTCGCTCACCAAGTACATCGGCGGGCACAGCGACGGCATCGGCGGCGCGCTCATCGTGAACGACGACGAGATCCATAAGAACCTGAAGTTCATCCAGCTCAGTGAGGGCGCGGTGCCGGGCATCCAAGAGTGCTTCCTGTTCCTACGCTCCACCAAGACCCTGCACGTGCGGATGGACCGCCACTGCGAGAACGCCGCCAAGGTCGCCCGCTGGCTCGAGGCGCATAAGAAGGTCGACAAGGTCATCTACCCCGGCCTGGAGAGCCACCCCCAGCACGACATCGCCACCAAGCAGATGCGCGGCTTCGGCGGCATGGTGACGATCTACCTGAAGGGCGGGCTCAAGGAAAGCAGGACGATGCTCGAGACCGTGAAGATCTTTGCACTGGCCGAGAGTCTGGGCGGGGTCGAAAGCCTCATCGAGCACCCGGCCATCATGACGCACGCCAGCGTGCCGGCCGACCAGCGCGAGAAACTCGGCATCGCCGACAATCTGGTGCGCCTGAGCGTGGGCATCGAGGCCGTCGACGACCTGATTGCCGACCTGGAGCGTGCGATCGGTTAGCCTTCGTTCTCTTGGGCCCGCTCGTCGCGGTCCTTCCACATCGTCAGCAGTTCCGCTTCGCGTTCACGCGTGAGGCCGGGTCGTGCATCGCCGAACGCGAAGCGGGCGTCTGGCTCGCCCCGATCTGCCATGGCTTGCTTCCAGCCGGGCAGATACTCCTCGTCGAGCCAGGTCAGCGTGTCGGCGATGGTCGTTTCCAGCGGCCGCGTCACCAGGCCGGCGGCGATGGCCTTGGAGATGTCTCGCGTGTGGAAGCCGGCCGTCGCCGGGCCCGGGGGGATCCACACGGGCATCTGAGCCCACGCGTTGACGCCCTGGCCCGCCAGCCAGTCGCCGTCGGCGTAGGTGAAGGTCGCCTCGCTGCTGGTGACCCGCTTGCACGTGTCAAGCAGCGTGCCGATGGTCATGGCCTGGCCCCCTTCACCTAAGACGGGGCCGTTGACGTTGAAGGTGCCGGTCGTGCCCCGCTCGATGCCCAGCACCATGAACGCGGCCAGGTCGCGCACGTCGATGAACTGCAGCGGGTGGCTTGGTTCGCCGGGCGCCAGCACCTCGCCGCCCTGGCGCACGCGGTATGGCCAGTACGTGAAGCGGTGCGTGAAGTCTCGTGGACCCACGAGCAGCCCCGGGCGGTGGATCAGCGCTTTGCCGGGGAAGTGGCGTCGGGCCGCGGCCTCGCTGCGCGCCTTGACCGCGCCGTAGTACATCATGTTGTACTGCGGCGTGGTGATCTCGTCGGCCACGTCGTCGGGCATCATCGCCACGTCGTCGTCCTCGTCGAGCCCGACCTGGCTGTTGTCGGCGTAGACGCTCAGCGACGAGATGTACGTGTAGTGGTCCGCGTGGCCGGCCAGCAGCTTCGCGCTGTTCTCGACCCAGGTGTGCACGCTTGCGGTGTCGATGACCGCGTCCCAGGTGCGCCCCTTGTTGAGTTCGGCCTGCAGGGGCTTGAGTCCGGGCTCGACGTCGATGATGCGATTGCCCTGGATGAACTCAAGATCGGAGAACATCTCGTCACGGTTGCCACGGTTGAAGAGCGTGACCTGGTGTCCGCGGTCGATCAGAATGCGGATGACGTGCGGCCCGAGCATGCCCGTGCCGCCAAGGAACAGGATCTTGAGCGGCTTGGATGCGCGCACGCCGGCAAAGGCGTGATGGGCCCACGGCCCAAGCCCAAGCAAGACGGTTGCGGATGTTGCCGAAGCGGTCATGAGAAACTCTCGTCGGGTTTGGTGCATGGGTGGAACCTCATGGAATGGTTATGCGTTTCCGCCGACCGGGCTGGCTTGTGGCGCCGCGCCTGGAATGGGGTCGAGTGCTGCTGCGCTGGCGACGTGGACGGCGTGCTCGTCTCGCCTGCCCAGCCACACGCCCAGCACGAGCGAGGCGGCGCCGAGCGGCACGGCCAGCCACGCGGCCGCGAGCCCGAGTGCGGCAAGACCGGCGTCGGCCGCCGTGCCCACGGTGTCTCCGCCACGATAGACGAAGGTATCAATGATGCCCTTGGCCTTGTACTTGTCCGCGCGTGGCACGACCGTGAACAACGCCTCGCGTGCGGGCTTGCTGAGTGCGAAGTGGCTTGCGCGACGCGTCGCCTCGAAGGCCGCAAGCACAAGCAGAGCCGGAGCGGCGGCAAGGCCAATGAAGCCGACGATGGTGACCACTGGCACAATGACCAACAGCGCGCCGACTCCGAACCGACGCATCATGCGGCCTGTGAGAAACACCTGCAGGAACACCGTCAGGGTCTGCCCGGCAAGCTCGATCCACGCCATGACCTGTGCTCGCGCGTCGGTGTCTTGGGTGAACGCCTCGACGATACGAGCCTTCTCAAAGTACAGCAGCGTCGACAGGATGGTGAACGCGGCGACGTAGCTGGCAATGCCCAGCAAATACGGTGATCTGAGCACGTCGACCACGCCCTGCCAACTCGTGCCACCCAGCGGCGCATCCGACAGCGTGTGCTCGGGCGAACCCATGCAGCGTCGCGTCGCGATCGCATCGAGCACGATCGCCATGATGCCGGCCAGCCCGATCAACACCGCAGCTCCCGCGAACAATCCAATCGGGCCAAGCCTCGTGGCCAAGAGGCCCGTCCACGCCGAACCGCAGATCGCGCCGGCCGTGCCGCCCACGGCGATGAAGCCGAACAGACGCGCCGCCTGAGACTTTGTGAAGATGTCGGCCATGAAGCCCCAGAAGACTGTCGTGGCCATGAGATTGAAGACGCTCAGCCAGACGTAAAAGACCTGGCCCACAATCTCCGAACGCTGCTCGCCGAGCAAGAGAAAACAAAGTAAGAAACCGACGAGGCACACGATGCCGAGGCCGTAGACCAGCGGCACGAACACGCGCCTCGACACGCTGGAGGCGAGCGCCGCGAAAGCCAGATTCGCGACGAGCATGACGGCCAGCGTACCGAGAAAGAGCAAGCGCAGCGAATCGACGCCGCCGGCGAGGCCCATGGCGTCGCGCAGCGGCCTGAGCATGAAGTAACCAAACAACAGGCAGAAAAAATAGATCGCCGAGATCACCGCGGGCGCCAGCTCTCCTGGTTCAGCAGCGACGAGGCGTTCGAGCGAGCGAGGAACCATCGTGGGCAACGATGATGCGCCGCGGGATAGCAGCCGTCACGAGACTATGCCGTGATCTTGCCCGATTGCCCGGCAACCTCGGCCACGGCCTTGCCCACGCCCTCGGCCATCTTGCGCTGGCTCTCGTCCTTCAGGTTGCCGTCGTCGTCAAACGCTTCGTGCGCCTTCGAGAGCGAGAATTGGTCGGGCATCACGATGGCCTTGATATGGCCGAAGAGCATGCGCTCGATGGGTAGGCCGCGGATCCCGCCGAGCCCGCCGGGCGACGCGGCGACCAGGCCGATGACCTTGCGATCGAAGCACTCCAAGGGCTGCTCGCCGTCGGCCGGGCGGCTGACCCAATCGACCGCGTTCTTGAGCGCCGCGGTGATCGAGCTGTTGTACTCCGGGCACCCGATGATCATGCCGTGATGGGCCTTGAACAACTCCTTGAGCTTCAGGCAGTTGTCGGGCAGGCCGTCGGCATCCTCAATTTCCTGATCGTAGATCGGCAGCTCGAAGTCTCGCAACCGAATGACGGTCACATGCGCCCCAGCCGCCTCGGCACCCTTCGAGGCCGCCACGGCGAGCTTGTGGTTCCATGAATCAGTACGCAGGCTTCCGGAGAAGACGAGGATCTTTGGCTGGGCCATCGGCGGTTGCTCCTGAGAGGATCGGTGTCGCTGGAGCGACCAGCGTAGTCGCCCTCTTTCCTTTGGGCGACCAAGTAGGTCCGATGAGCGAGGACACACCTAGCCGACGTGCACGGATTCGTTGAGTTCGTAGCGGCCAGCAACGTATGCATCAGCGTATTGCATGCTCGAAGCATTCGTATGCTGGGTGCATCTCAGGCAGCACGCCGCACCTGCATGGAACATTCGGAAGATCAGCAGCGACGGCTCGGTTCATTGTCGTGCCGGCCCCTCCATCGCACACGCGATGCTCATTTCCCACCAGTTTCACTCTCCCCATCCATCGCCCCCCCGACATCGACCTCAACGAAACCCTCGACACGTTCGACCTGCTGGCATTCGTCAATCGCTTCAACGCCGGCAATCTGCGGGCCGACCTCGATGGCGACGGTGTGCTAACCATCGGTGACTTCCTGGCGTTTTAGGCGACCTTCGACGCCGGCTGCTGAAGAAAATCTTCTTCTCGCTCGTGAGTGGGCCCGCCGGCCTGCGTTCTCCAGTGTTGTCCCCCAAGGGCGAGCACAAGGAGAACACGAGATGTCCAGCCGAAGGATTCAGCGTCGATTACTCCGTTTCGCAACATCGGCGACCGCGCTGCTTGCGCTGGGCGTCATCACGTCGCAGGCGACGGCCGTACCCATTGCGCCCGGCGGCGCGGCGGCACTCCCAGGCACGACCGGGCCGGCAGGCTC
>JGI12109J20283_10031816_pt1 | contig 13150 bp, 13 predicted proteins | sample ElkSlonscriptome_12_FD_20283 | JGI IMG/M metagenome (IMG submission 20283) | reverse complement strand
GACAGTAGTAAGGATCCACGCTGATTTTCTCCACCAGCGAGGTGATGGCGCCGGTGGGACAGACCTCCAGGCAGCGGGTGCAGCCCTGCAACTGGCTGTTGCCGTGGGCGCAGATCTCGGGGTCGTAATGGAAGAAGCGGGCTTTTTCGAACTCGCCCACCATCTCGGGTAGTTCGGCGAGCGCCGCCGCCAGCCGCGCCGGGTCGGCGCCGGGGGCGTAGTAGCCCAGCGGCGGCAGTTCCTGGGTGAATTGCGGTTCGTCGTGCAAATCCAGCACCAGGTCGAAGGCGCCGTCGGTCAGTTGTAGCGCCTCGCCCAGATCCAGGCGCGCCTCGCCGTGGTAAAGGGCCGCCCGGAAGGCGCCCAGGTAGCCCTGGAGCTGGATCTCGCGGCCATTGGCGTGGCTCACCATGATGCCGTCGATCTCCCGGCCGGTGCCGTGGCCCGGCACCAGTAACCAGCAGCGCAGGGGGTCAGGGAGTTGCCGGGCGGCGGCCAGCGCCGCCGTCTCCGGGCCGATGATCAACACCCGGCCGGCGGACTGGAAGCCCAGGATCGAGGTGGGCTCCACGTAGACCTCGCAGGCGGCGGCCAGCGCCGCGTCGCGAGCCTCGCGATTGGGATCCGGGATGGTGTCGTGCAGGGTACTCATGCGGGTGTCTCGTCGTCGGATTCGGTGCCCGGGGACGCTGGCCCGGGCTCATGAAACTTGGCCCCGACTTCTGTTTCGGATGCAGGCTCGGTCCCGGCCAGCGCGGTATCGTCGGGCGCCTCGCCAGGGGATTCGGTCTCGGCGATCCGCTCTTTCAGGCGTCTCGCCTCCCGTTCCAGCATCCGCTTCATCTCGTGGGTCACCACCTCGCCCAACGGCTGGTAGCGGGTGAAATCCTCGGCGTAGTCGTCAAGACCGTCGGTGATGTTGAAGCGGGGCGCATGGAATAGCTTGCGTAGTGCCGCCCGGCGCAACCCGGCACTGACCTTAGGTGAGAAGAAACCGCTAAAATCGGCCTTCTCGTCCAGGGATTCCAGGGGCGGCATATCGGCGTCGGTGAGTTCCGGGAGCGCCTCGGCTTCGTCGGACGGTTCGGCGGCGGGCGGTTCCATGGGCGCGGGGGGCTGATCGGCGCCGCGCTTGCGGCGCGACCAGCGCTCCAAAAAAGAGCCCGTTTCCCCGCTGGCGGGCAGCGCGTCGCGATGGGGTTTGTCGGTCATGGCGGCTTCAGTCTCCCTTTTTCCAGTTCTCGCGCTTGCGCTTGCGGCGCTGCTCCGGGACGTAGTGGGTGAGCACGAAGGCCTCGATCCAGCCGTGCAGTTCCGGGGGCATGGGCACCGGCTGGGCGTCCTCCTCGCCCTCCATGTAGGCGTGGGCCTCGTCGAAGCAGGCGGTCACCAGAAAGGGCTCGGGGGCGTGGCGGGGGCCGCTGCGGGTCACCACGTACAGGCTCGGTTGCTCGGCCAGCAGGTTGAAGTAGTAACTCTCCGCCTCGTCCCTGTACAACCGCACCCTGAAACCGCCCCAGAGATAATCCTCGGTGCCGTCGGGGTCGCTGCGCACCAGCCGCCGTTCCGGGGCGGCATGGTGGTTCACCACCACCCCGGTGATGCGCCAGCTATCCGGGCGCCATACGTGACTGGAGGGTCGCCGTTGTAGCATCACCGCCACCGGCATCTGCCCCTCCAGCGGTGGGGTTTCGGGTAGGTCCATGACGGGGCTCCTCCTACGGGAATCTATCAGGATAATTTATAATGCGGTTTTATAATACGACTATATTACCACCACAGACCACATGGACCACCGCGTATTCCCATGAGCAAATTGTTACGCATCGTCCAGCTGGACGACTCCGACACCCAGGTCTACGAGCCCTGCGCCGAGGCCGGCGAGTGGGCGGTACCCGGCAGCTTTTATTTCTGGGATCTGCATCCGGAGGATCTGGTGGGCAAGCGCCGCCAGACCTTCAGCCACGGCTTCCTCGGCATCGGCAGCTTCGGCTGGGGCTCTCTGGTGACCGTGGCCGAGATCGACGCCGCCGAACTGGAACAGCTGACCCATGAACTCGCGGTGCATCTGGTGCAACGCTTCGGCGCCCCGGATGTGGCCACCGCGCTGCCCGCGGCCCGGGAGGAGATCGAGTTCGCCATGGGGCTCTGCGATCACCCGCCCAACACCCTGATCAGCGTGGTCCGGGAATTCGAGGGCGAGGAGATCCGCGAGAACTTCCGCCGTATCCAGCCCCCCTCGGGGACCGATCACGAGAGCCTGCGCCTGTTCGGGGTGGATAACAGCTATGACGCCAACCGCTGAGCACCAACTCTGGCCCGGGGCCGGTTACCGGGATCTCACGGTGCGCCCGGACGGGCGGCTGGCGGTCACCGACGCCTGGCTCGGGCGGTTGTTCGCCCGTCCTGAGGTGGCGCCGGTGGCGGAATCCTGCGATCGCGAACGGGCCTTGCACGCGGCGCTGCTGGACGATCCCCGCCGGAGCGTGACGGACGCCGAAATCGCCGCGCTGGCCGATCCGGACGCCTGCGACAACTACCGGGTGATGCTGGATTTCCGGGATCTGCTGGTGTCCCACCCCAGCCTGGAGAACGCCTATCTCACCGCCGCCGGCGGGCTGTATCCCCGTCCCCTGCCCCAGACCCTGCTGGACGAGCTGGTGCGGGCGATCCTCTGCCATGTGCTGGTGGACGCCGACGACCCTTACCGCTGGCGCATGGGGGAACTGCTGTTCCGCACCCAGCGGGTGGCCCTGAACGAAGGCGTGATGCTGGCCGATGCCGAGTACCTGGAAGTGCGCCGCCCCGCCGAGACCCTGACCCTGCTCCAGTCGCTGATCCGCCAGGCCGGCGGTGAGCCGGTGGATACCCGGGAGACGTTGGAGGTGCTGAACAAGACCACCCTGGGCCATTACCGGCGTCACAGCGAGGCCCACGATCTGGCCGTCAGCCTGAATCTGGCCGAGCCCGGCATCCACGCGCTGGCCCGGGTGCTGGAGCGCTGGCTGTATCATTTCCACGGGCTGGATGCCGAGATCACCCCGCTGGCCAGCATCGACGACGCCCACTGGCGCTGGCATATCGGGCTGGACGCGGAAAGCAACCGGATCCTCAACGCGCTTTACCAGAGCGGGGAACTGGCCGGGGACGACGCGCCCCGGTTGCTGTCGTTGTTTCGTTTGCGGGTAGCCGACGCGGCGCGCCTGCAACCGGCACTGCGGGACTATCCCGTCTATCTGGGTCTGGCCATGGACGCCGAGTATCACCTGCGGCTGAAGCCCCAGAATCTCCTGCTGAACCTGCCGCTGCTCACCACCAGTTGAGGACGACCATGCGAGGATGGCTACTGGCCCTGCTGATTGCCTGGTCGCTGCCGGGCCTGGCGGCGCTGGACGAGGCCGAACGCGAGCGTTGGCGCGACGCCGTGGAGCATAACCGGGTGGCGGTGATCGGCGAGTTACTGGCGCGGGTGGAGAACGTGGACCTACCGGCCCGGCGCGACAAGACCGCGCTGATGGCCGCCGCCGCCGGTGGCGCGCCCCACCTTGCCCGGGCGCTCATCGACCGCGGCGCCGATCCCCACGCCCTCAACACCATGGGCAGCAGCGCGCTGATCTACGCCGCCTGGTCCGGGGACGTGGCGGTGATCCGGTTGCTACTGGAACACGAAGTGGACCTCGACCAGCAGGCCAGCAACGGCTGGGGCGCGGTGATGATGGCCGCCGCCAAGCGGCGGGTGGCTGCCCTGCGCCTCCTCTGCGAGGCCGGCGCCGATCCCAACCGGGCGGATGTGTATTTCTGGACGCCGCTGATGCGGGCCGCCTACGAGGGTCATAGCGAGGTGGTGACGGCGCTCCTGAACTGCCCCGAAGTGGATCTCGCGGCGCTGAACGACCGGGGCCAAACAGTATTGCACCTGGCGGCGATCCAGGGCGACGTCGGAATCTTCCAGGCGCTGCTGGTCCACGGCACCGAACCCGGGGTGGCGGACTACGACGGCAACACCCCCCGCAGCATCGCCGCCGAGCTGGGCCATCGGGAAATCCTCGCGCTGCTGGAGGCCGCCGCCGTCAGCCGCAGTCCATCCGCTGGCGGGTGAAGTCCTCGGTGGCCATCACCACCGCCTGATCGGCCACCAGTTCCTGGGCCTTGCCGTCGAACTGCATCTCCAGTTGAAAGCCGAACTCGGCGAAGAAGCGCTCGAACAGGGTGCCACCATGGACCCCATGGGCGTAAAGCTGCCCATCCTCCTCCTCCAGCGCCACCGCCGCCAGCGGTTGCGGCGCCGGCCCGGCCAGCACCCGTCCGCCCTCGGCCGGATCGTAGACGCTGCGCTCCGAGCAGCACTGGATCAGCCCGGGTTTACGCTCCATGCCGTTGTCGCCCACGTAGGCCACCGGCCGGTTGCGATAACCGATGAAGCTCACCATGGCCGACGGATAGGTGAGGCGGTGGGAACAGATGGCCGAGAAGGCCACCACCGAGCGCTGCGGGCCGATGCCGCCGGACCAGCTGTAGTCCTCGCCGTTCTCCTGGCGTAGCGCCACCGACTGAGCGGTGGGCCGGCCGAGATCCAGCAGGAAATTCGGCGTGCTGCGGTAGGGGTAGAAGAACAGATACTCCCGTTCCGCTTGCAGGTCCGCCAGGGTCAGGGGCCTGCCCTGCGAGCCCACCAGCGCCACCCGGGGAAAGGGCTGGCGGCTGGCGGTGACGGCCCGCCGGGAATAGCCCAGCAGGGCCACGAGGGCGGTGCAGGTGTGCAGAAAACCGCGCCGGTTGAGGGTGGGGTCGTGCATGCTGAGGTCCTGGGTGGTCGCAAACTTACCGGTTCGGTCCAATCCTGACCCTGTTGGGTCAGAATAACCGGCCGGACCCCGTGAAGAGGGTTCCGAATGGTCGTACGGCGTCCCCTGGGGTTTTTATCCAGTTATTTTCTATACGGTTTTTTGTGCGCTGCGGAATCTGGCATCGCTTATGCAGAATAACTTGACAACATCCGATGGATGTTTCTCCTCCAATCCTCCTTGAGTAGTGGGTTTCGCCGGGGCTTCCACCCCGGCTTCTTTTTGCCCGGCTTTTTCTGCCGTCAAGTATAGATCAGGATCGCAAGATTGCCCGAAAGTGGGACGAGTAACTATTGACGTTTACGTAAAGGTGATATTATCTCGCCACACCGATGCACGCCCCTGGAGATGCCCATGTCTGGCAGCATGGATAACCTAGCCGCCACCAGCTACACCATCACCGACCTGGCCCGGGAGTTCAACATCACCACCCGGGCGATCCGCTTCTACGAGGACCAGGGCCTGCTGACACCCCGCCGCGAGGGACGCAAGCGGGTCTACAGCCGCCGTGATCGCACCCGCCTGAAACTCACCCTGCGGGGCAAGCGCCTGGGCTTTTCCCTGAGCGAGATCCGCGAACTGTTCGAGTTGTTCGATTGCAACCGGGGCGAGGAGATCCAGTTGCGCCGCTTCATCCGCATCCTCGACGAGCGCCGGGCGCTCCTCAAACAGCAACAGCGCGATATCGAGGCGGTGCTGCGGGAGATCGACAATGCCCACGGCGAATGCCTGCGGCTGCTGTCCGAGCGGTTTGTGAAGACCGCCTCCGGCTAAACGCGGCGGTTTTTTGGCTTTCAGGTTGACGTTTACGTAAACGTCATTTACCGGCATACTGATACTCCGGTAACGCCCTACCACCGTAGACTGGGAATCCGCACATGATCCACTACCCCACCCTGAATTTCGGCCTCGGCGAGACCACCGACATGCTGCGCGAGGCGGTGCGCGAGTTCGCCCACGCCGAGATTGCCCCCCGCGCCGCCGAGATCGACCGGAACAACGAGTTCCCCATGGATCTCTGGAAAAAGTTCGGCGATCTGGGCCTGCTCGGCATCACCGTGGAGGAGGAATACGGCGGCGCGGATATGGGTTATCTGGCCCACATGGTGGCCATGGAGGAGATCAGCCGGGCCTCGGCCTCGGTGGGACTGTCCTACGGCGCCCATTCCAACCTCTGCGTGAACCAGATCCGCCTGAACGGCACCCCCGAGCAGCGGGCCAAGTATCTTCCCGGGCTGGTCTCGGGCGATCTGGTGGGGGCGCTGGCCATGAGCGAGCCCGGCGCCGGCTCCGATGTGGTGAGCATGAAGCTTCGCGCCGAGCAGCGGGGCGATCACTATGCCCTGAACGGCAACAAGATGTGGATCACCAACGGCCCCGACGCCGACGTGCTGGTGGTCTACGCCAAGACCGACCCGCAGGCCGGCTCCAGAGGCATCACCGCGTTCCTCGTGGAGAAGGGCATGGCCGGCTTCAGCACCGCCCAGAAACTGGACAAGCTCGGCATGCGCGGCTCCAACACCTGCGAACTGGTATTCCAGGACTGCGCGGTGCCCGCCGGAAACATCCTCGGCGAGTTGCACCGGGGCGCCCGGGTGCTGATGTCGGGGCTGGACTACGAGCGGGCGGTGCTGGCCGCCGGACCCGTGGGCATCATGCAAGCCTGCATGGACGCGGTGATCCCCTATGTCCACGAGCGCGAGCAGTTCGGCCAGCCCATCGGCGAGTTCCAGCTCATGCAGGGCAAGCTGGCCGATATGTACACCACCCTGAACGCCTGCCGGGCCTACGTCTACGCCGTGGGTGCGGCCTGCGACCGGGGCGAGACCGCCCGCAAGGACGCCGCTGGCGCTATCCTCTACGCCGCCGAGAAGGCCACCTGGATGGCGCTGGAGGCCATCCAGTGTCTGGGCGGCAACGGCTACATCAACGAGTATCCCACCGGACGCTTGCTGCGCGACGCCAAGCTCTACGAGATCGGTGCCGGCACCTCGGAGATCCGCCGCATGCTGATCGGCCGGGAACTGTTCCAGGAAACCCGCTAGGAGAACCCCCATGCGCGATGATCCCGTCGTTATCGTCGGCTACGCCCGCACTCCCATGGGGAGTTTCCAGGGCACCTTCGCCGAGTTGAATTCGCCGCAACTGGGCAGCCACACCATCCGCGCCGCCATGGCGCGCGCCGGTCTCGCCCCGGAGGCGGTGCAGGAGGTCTACATGGGCTGCGTGCTGCCCGCCGGCCTCGGCCAGGCCCCGGCCCGCCAGGCGAGCCTCGGCGCGGGGCTGCCGCTATCGGCCGGCTGCACCACGGTGAACAAGATGTGCGGCTCCGGCATGAAGGCCACCATGCTGGCCCATGACGCCATCCTCGCCGGCAGCGCCGAGATCCTGGTGGCCGGTGGCATGGAATCCATGTCCAACGCACCGTATCTGCTGCCCAAGGCCCGGGGCGGGCAACGGTTGGGCCACGGCGAGATCATCGACCACATGTTCTACGACGGGCTGGAGGACGCCTACGACCGGGGCCGGCTGATGGGCGCCTTTGCCGAGGAGTGTGCCGAGCACTACGGCTTCACCCGGGAGCAGCAGGACACCTTCGCCATCACCAGCCTGAGCCGCGCCCGGGAGGCGGTGGAGGACGGCACCTTTAATCTCGAAGTGGTGCCGGTGAGCGTGCCGGGACGCAGGGGCGAGCGGCTGGTGGATCACGACGAGCAGCCCTACACCGCCCACCCCGAGAAGATCCCGCACCTGAAGCCCGCCTTCAAGATGGGCGGCACGGTGACCCCGGCCAATTCCAGTTCCATCTCCGACGGGGCCGCCGCACTGGTGCTGATGCGCCGCTCCGAGGCCGAACGCCGCGGCCTCACCCCGCTGGCGGCGATCCACGCCCACGCCACCCACGCGCAACAGCCCAACTGGTTCACCACCGCCCCGGTGGGGGCCATCCAGAAGCTCCTGGAGAAGGTCAACTGGACCAGCAAGGAGGTGGATCTCTACGAGATCAACGAGGCCTTCGCGGTGGTGGCCATGGCCGCCATGCGTGAGCTGGATCTGCCCCACGACAAGGTGAACGTCCACGGCGGCGCCTGCGCGCTGGGCCATCCCATCGGCGCCAGCGGCGCGAGAATCCTGGTCACCCTGCTGGCGGCGCTGGAGAAATATCAACTTAGCCGCGGCGTGGCCAGCCTTTGCATCGGCGGCGGCGAGGCCACCGCCGTGGCCGTGGAGCGACTGTCATGATACTCACCCAGGACCAACGGATGATCCGCGACTCGGTGCGTAGCTTCGCCGCCGAGCGATTGGCTCCCTTCTCCGCCCAGTGGGACCGGGAGCGGCACTTCCCCCGGGAAGCCCTGAAGGAGATGGCCGACCTTGGGCTGATGGGCATGGTGGTGCCGGAGCAATGGGACGGCAGCGGGCTGGACGCGGTCTCGGTGGCGCTGGCCATGGAGGAGATCGCCGCCGGTGACGGTTCCTGCTCCACCATCGTGGGCGTGCATAACTCGGTGGGCTGCGGGCCGATCCTGGCGTTTGGCGACGAGCGCCAGAAACAGGACTATCTTCGCCCCATGGCCCGGGGCGAGTTGCTGGGCTGCTTCTGCCTCACCGAGCCCTCGGTGGGCAGCGACGCCTCGGCCATCCGCAGCCGGGCGGTGCGAGACGGCGAGCACTACGTGCTCAACGGCACCAAGCAGTTCATCACCTCCGGCAGCAACGCCGATATCGCGATTGTTTTCGCGGTCACCGACCCGGACGCCGGCAAGAAGGGCATCTCGGCGTTCATCGTGCCCACCGACAGCCCCGGCTACACCGTGGCGCGGATCGAGGAGAAACTCGGCCAGCACGCCTCCGACACCGCACAACTGGTGTTCGACGATCTGCGCATTCCCGTGGCCAACCGCCTCGGCACCGAGGGCGAGGGCTACCGGATCGCGCTGGCCAATCTGGAAGCCGGGCGCATCGGCATCGCGGCGCAGGCCATCGGTATGGCCCGGGCCGCTTTCGAGGCGGCACTGGCCTACGCCCACCACCGGGAAGCCTTCGGCAAGCCCGTCATCGAACATCAGGCGGTGGCCTTCCGACTGGCCGACATGGCCACCCGGCTGGAGGCAGCCCGCCAGCTCTGCCTGCACGCGGCGAGCCTCAAGGACGCCGGCCAGCCCTGCCTGAAGGAGGCCTGCATGGCCAAGCTGGTGGCTTCCGAGATGGCCGAGCAGGTGTGCAGTGACGCCATCCAGATCCACGGCGGCTACGGCTATCTCCAGGATTTTCCGGTGGAGCGGATCTACCGGGACGTGCGGGTCTGCCAGATCTACGAGGGCACCTCGGATATCCAGCGGCTGGTGATCGCCCGGGCCATCATGGGTGCCTGAGGGCGCACATCCGGTCCCGGCGGCGTGGCCAACCCGGCTGGACCCGCGGCGCCTGCCGGAAAGTACCGCCCTCGGACTGCTGATCTATCTCGGGCTACTGGTGTGGCGCGCCCCGGAGATCGTGCTGGCGGGCAGGTTCTGGGCCGAGGAGGCCCTGTTCTTCCAGCAGGCCCGCCATACCGATCTATTCACCGCGCTGGCGGCGGCACCCCTCGGTTATCTCAATCTGCCGGCCAATCTGGCGGCGTGGTTGGCCAGTCGGGTACCCCTGGAACTGGCGCCGCGGGTGACGGTGTCGGTGGCGCTGCTGGTGCAGATGCTGCCCGCACTGTTGCTGCTGCGTGGGGGGGTGCCGGGATTACGGGCCTGGTGGCAACGCTGGCTGGCGTTGCTGCTACTGCTGGTGGTACCCCCCAGCCAGGAGGTCTGGCTCAACTCGGTCAATGCCCAGTTTCATCTGGCCATCGCTGCCGCGCTGGTGCTGGTGGCACCGGCGGGCCGGGGTGTCGGCGCCGTCGGACGGCGCCTGGTGTTGCTGTTGGCCGGTCTCGGCGGTGTGCCGGCTTTGTTTCTGACCCCCCTGTTCTGGTGGCGAACCCATGTGGAGGGCTCCGGGGAGCGGCTGGGTCAGGCTCTGGTATTGACCCTCTGCCTGCTGTGCCAGGGTGCGTTGGTGATCCAGTTGCTGATGGCCGGCGTACGGGGTGGCGAGATCTACTGGACGGCGTTTCCGCTGGTGGTACTGGCCAAACAGGTCATGCTGCCGTTGCTGGGAAGCGGCCTCACCGATGGTTGGGTGGATGCGCTGATACCGTTACTGACCATGCCGCCGACGCGGCACTGGCTGGCGCCGTTACTCTGGTCGCTGCTGACGGCGTTCTGGTTACTGGCCCTAAGCGCCACCTGGCGCAGCGGCGCACGGGGCGCCCGCTATCTGCTGCTGGCCAGTATGGTCATGCTGGTACTGGGGTTCTGGGGCGGCGCCGATCTTCACCGCCCGGCGGTGGCGCTCGGCCACGCCCGCGCCCTGTTCGCGGGGCGCTATTATTACGCCCCCAACGTGCTCGTGGCGCTGGCCTTGTTGAACCTGGCGGTGGAGGGACGGGGAGGCTGGCAGCGTGGGGTGGTGTCGACGATCCTGGCCTGGGTGTTGGTGGTGGGAGGGCTGGATTATGTCCACTCCCGCGCCCGCCACGGGTTTTTCTTCGACGGCCCCTCCTGGTCCCTGGAGGTGGTCCGCCACCGTATCCAGGGTATCGACACCCTGGCCATCTGGCCGGTCCCCTGGTACGTTCGGGTGGCCGATCCCGGCAATGTCCATGGCGCCCCCTGAGCCCCGGTGGCGGAATGCCGTCATGGTCATTGGGAGGTCCGGGATGCCCGAGTGATTACATGAGCGAGACGACCATGACTAGCGATATCGTGCTGGTGGAACGCACAGGCATCGGTGTCACCACCGTGATTCTCAACCGCCCGGGCATCCACAACGCCTTCGACGATACCCTGATCCGGGAACTGACCCGGGTGCTGCGGGAACTGGAAGACGACACCGCCACCCGGGTGGTGGTACTCGGCGGCGCCGGCAAGAGTTTCTCGGCCGGCGCGGATCTCAATTGGATGCGGCGCATAGCGGGCTATTCCGAGGCGGAGAACCTCCAGGATGCCCGGGAGTTGGCGGCACTGCTACGCACCCTGTATCGCCTCGGCAAACCCACCGTGGCGCGGGTACAGGGCGCGGCCTTCGGCGGCGGCGTGGGACTGGTGGCGGCCTGTGACATGGCCATCGCCGGCGAGGTGGCGAGTTTTGCCCTCACCGAGGTGAAACTCGGCATCATTCCTTCGGTGATCTCCCCCTACGTGGTGGCGGCCATCGGCCCGCGCCAGTCCCGTCGCTATTGCCTGTCGGCGGAGCGCTTCGACGCCGCCGAGGCCCATCGCATCGGGCTGGTACACGAGGTGGTGGCCATGGCGGAACTGGATACCCGGGTGGCGACGCTGGCCCGGCAGTTACTGGGCAACGGTCCCGCGGCGCTGGCCGAGTGTAAGGATCTGCTGCACGCGGTGAGCTGGGGACCGCTGGATGAGACCATGGTGGAGGATACCGCCCAACGCATCGCCCGGGTGCGGGCCAGTGCCGAGGGGCAGGAGGGTCTGAACGCCTTTCTGCAAAAACGCCGTCCTGCCTGGCATCCCGGGGCCTGAGTCCGGGGGGACGGCCTCAGACCGGAACGGAGCGTGGTGGCTGGAGGTGAGCCAGCAGGCCGTCTACGGTGCGTTGCCAGACCAGCGCAAGCCCCCGGCCGTCCGTCACAGGGTCCAGCGACGGCTGGTCCAGTTCCCGATCCTCGCTGCTGAAGATCCGGTCCAGGGCCTCCAGGATCTGCCGGGCCGACAGCGGGCGGCGCACGCTGTAGTAGGGCGCGTTGATCAACTCGTTGCGCGAGGCCATCAGCACCACCGCGTCCGGAAAAGCCACCCGGTAGATATTCCAGCGAGCCAGCGCCTCCGGATTGTCGGCGTTGCAGATGAACACCGCCAGTTCCCGCTGGGGCGCGTTGGTGGTGAGTTCGTAGTGGTAGGCGCGGCCCGAGCGGGACAGGGAACTCACGGTGCGCAGAATCCGCAGTTCGTTATCGGAAAAACCGATCGCTGCCATGGATACCGTTTTGCTGTTCATGTCTCACTCCACCAGAGTTCAGCGTTGCTTTGTGAAATGAAGTTACATGACTCATGCCAGAAATAAATTACAATGAAAATTAATTGGTTATGAAATATCCCGGGTGGCAGGGGACAATCCGGGTCAGACTGGACCGGTTCATCCGGGATCAGCCGGTGGACCGATTCGGGGTGGCCGGTGCCAGTTGTTCCAGCAGCAATCGTAGCTCGGCGGCGTACTGATAATGCAGCCGCGGATCCTCGGCCAGCGCCGTATCCCGCTCCCCGGTCAGGATCGTCCGTAGTTTGTCCAGCAGCAACCCCATGCCCTGGGTGGGATCCAGGTCCGCCTCGCCGGGCAGGGTCAGGTGTCGAGGGGCGGTGTTGCCGGCCTGGATCAGCGCCTGCACTACCTCGCAAAGCCGTGCCGCCGGGTGGGGGTTGAGACCGCCACTGCGGCGATGGGCCAGGAAGCCCTCCACCGCGTTACGCCGGGCGTCGGCGGCGGTGGGTTTGCCTTGCAGGGTGTCCAGCCGGGCCAGCAGGTGCCAGGTCTTCCAGGGCTCGGCTTCGGCGCCCTGGTCGAGCTTGTGGGACAGCGCCTGCTCCAGGGCCAGCCGCGCCTCCGGGAGCCGGCCCAGTTTCAGCAGGGTCTCCCCCAGATTGTGGCGCGTCTGGCCCTCCAGCAGTGCGTCGCCCAGTTCCATGGCGATACCGGCGGCCTGACTGGCCAGTCGGGCGGCATCCTCCAGTCGGCCCATGGTATCGAACAGATTGGCCAGCTCCGCCAGCGCCATGGCCTCGCCGCCCCGATCCTGGCGACGGATGCGTCGCTCCAGGGCGTCCTGGACCAGTTGTTCGGCGACGTCGAAATCCCCCAGTTGTCGGTGGGTGGCGGCCAGCAGTTGCTGGATATCGGCCCGCGCCGGATGATCGGCGTCAGCGCTCTCCAGGGCCTGGCGCAGGGTCGCCAGGGCCGCCTCCCGGTGGCCCGCGGAGAGCTGAATGGTGCCCAACCGCAACTGGCCCAGCAACTGTCCCCGGGGATCGCCCCGCGCCGTGCTGGTCTGCACCAGGCGGCGGTAATGATCCATAGCCTGATCGGCCTCGCCCAGCGCCAGATAACACTCCCCCAGTTCGGCCTCCAGCCCGGCCATCAGGTGATGGCCGTCGCGTGCCGCGAGGCGGCGTTGGGCCGCCCGCAGGGGTTCCAGGGCCTGGCGGGGTGTACCCCGCCAGCGCAGGGTGCGAGCATAGGTGAAATAGGCCGCCGCC
>JGI12109J20283_10443693_pt1 | contig 13165 bp, 6 predicted proteins | sample ElkSlonscriptome_12_FD_20283 | JGI IMG/M metagenome (IMG submission 20283) | reverse complement strand
CGCCTCTCAGCGGTGGCTCCCCCAGCCTCGTGTCGGCGTCCGACGGGGCGGCCCCGTCGAATCGATTCCAGGGTAGGCGGCTGCCCCCCGGGGTCAACCTCTGGAACCGGGAATCGACGACCCCGCGCTTGCGGAAAGGTCGGGCCGGGCTCGATCTTCTCTTCCTGATGAACACGCGAACCACGTTTCCTCTGGCCTTGGCTTTCGGCCTGGCCTTCGCTCTGGGCGCCTGTGCGGGCGATCCGCAACCCGAGCCCGCGACACCCGAACCGGCTCGGGATCGCACGGGTGCGCGCGTGCGGATGATCGAGACATTGCTCGCCGAAGGTCAGATCGAGGCCGTGCGCGAGCAGTTCGCCCGCCTTGCCGAGGACCCGGAGGCTCGGGTCTCCGCCGGGCACGTGCCTTCGTGGACCGACGACCTGGTGGAAGACCTGATCCGGCGACGGGCGCTGGATCTGGCCGATTCGCTGCTCGGGGAGATGGGCCCCGTCGAAGCGCGTGGCGCGGAGCGTCAGATCCTCACGGCGAATCTTCGGGTCCTCCAGGGCCGGATCGACGACGCGATCGCGATCTACTCCGGTGTCGAGGCGGATGATCCGGCCGTGCAGGTGCGCGCGCTCCACGAACTCGCGACCCTGCAGATGCGCCTCGGGCAGTGGGACGCCGCGATCGACCGCGCGGCTGAGGCTCTGGTGCTCGATCCCGACCGGGGTCCGCTGCGCGTGCTGATCGCACGGGCCGAGGTCGGCCGTGGACGGCCTGAAGCCGGGCTCGAGGCCCTGACCGCACTTCCACCTTCGCCCGCACGGTGGATGGCCGAAGCCGAGATCCAGTTCGACTCCTTCGATCGGCCGGATACGGCGGTCACCCTTCTGATGGCCGCTCGCGAGCAGATGCCCCGCGACTCCGGCCTGGCCCTCCTCCTCGGCCGCGCCCTGATCGCGCGAGGCGATCCGGGAGCCGCGATCCCCTTCGTCGAGCCCCTGGCGCGCCGCATCGAACCCTACGCGAACAGCGAAGAGGTGCTTCTCGCCGCCTGGGAAGGCGTCGGTCGCGCGGCATTGGCCGACAGCCTACGCGCCGTGCTGGATGCCCGGGAGCGTGCTGACGAGGTCCGTGCATTGCGGATCGAAGGTCTTCGGCGGAGTCAGTCCGGTGAGCTCGACGCGGCATTGGAGTTCTTCGACCGCGCGCTGGCTCTCGCACCCGACGACGGTGAGCTGCACCACGATCGCGGTGTGGTCCTGGCGCGTCAGGAGAAGTGGACACCCGCACGACGCGCATTGGAGGCGGCAGCTCGCCTGCGCCCGGACGACGTGTCCGTGCTGGTGAACCTCGCGCGCCTCTTCGATCGGACCGGTCGAGTCGCCGCGCGTGACTCGATCATGGCCAGGGTGAGGACTCTCGCTCCACGCTGACCGCGTGGTCTTCGTGGACAGGGCGGGATCGAGTCGGCACACTTCCCGCTTCGCAGTCGAGAACTCTTCCCACCCTCCGGATGGTGTGCACCATGAAAACCTCGATCTCGATCGTCGTTCTGCTCGCCGCCTTCTTCGTCGGTGTCGTACCCGCGGCCGCGGACGAAGCCCCGATCCAACTCTCGATCTTCGAGCCCCTCCAGCTCCAGCCCGCCGAGAAGTCGATCAAGGGCCTGAAGCTCAGCCTCTTCTACGGCAAGAACGCCAACATGAAGGGTTTGGAGTGGAGCTTGATCGCTGGGCACAACACCGGCAGCCTCGAAGGCGTCCAGTGGGGCCTGGTCAACATCACCGACGGCTCGGCCCTGGGCTGGCAGGCCGGACTCGTGAATCTCGCGAACAGCGACTTCACCGGGTACCAACTCGGTTTCTTCAACCGCACGAAGGGCGACACCAAGGCCTTCCAGTGGGGCTGGGTGAACGTCGCCGAACGCGGTGGCGGTCTCATGCTGGGCCTGGTGAATTATGCCAAGACCATGGACGGCCTCCAGATCGGGCTCGTCAACGTCATCACGTCGAAGGACAACCTGCCGGTCCTTCCGATCGTGAACTGGACCTTCTAGAAGCTCGACGACACCCCTCAGGAGCCCGACGCGATGCATCGTTTCCTCGAGATCCTCCGTGAAGGCCCCGTTCTGTTCGACGGGGCCGTCGGCACCGAGTTCTATCGGCGTGGGATCTACCTGACCGCGAATTTCGAGGAGCTCAACCTGTCGCGCGCGCATCTCGTGCGGAGCGTGCACGCCGAGTACGTGAAGTCGGGCGCGCAGGTCGTCACCACGAACAGCTACGGTGCACATCCCTTGCGTCTCGAACGCGCGGGACTGGCCGACAAGGCAGTCGAGATTGCGCGACGCGCGGCGGAGATCGCCCGTGAGGCGGCGGGCGAAGCGGTCTGGGTGGCGGGCTCGATCGGTCCGTCGGGCGCCGAGGGGGCCCGGATTCTCGGCCCGGGAGCGGTCACGGTCCGTGACGGTTTCCGCGCGCAGATGGACGCCCTCATCGAAGGCGGCGTGGACCTTTTCCTGATCGAGACCTTCACGCATCTGTCCGAGATGCAGTTGGTGCTGAGCGTCGCGAAGGAAGCCCACCCTGACGTTCCGGTCATTGCGACGATGCGCTTCGAGACGAACGAGAAGCTCCTCGACGGCAGCGAGCCCGAACCGGTCGCCGAGGCGCTTCTCGAGTGGGGCGCCGACGTGATCGGCGCGAATTGTGGCGAGGGGCCCGAGCTCGTCTTCCACGTCGCGCGGCGCATGCTCGGTCCCGAACGTCTCGTCATCGCACAACCGAACGCCGGTTCGCCCGAGTCGATCGATGGTCGCGCGGTCTACGTCGGCAACCCGGAGTTCTTCGGGGTCTACGGCAAGCGCATGCTGAAGGCCGGGATCCGCGCGGTGGGCGGATGCTGCGGCACGACGCCCAACCACATCCACAGCATGCGCGGTGCAGTGCGCATGATGGGCGGTGCTCAAGCGGCCCGACGTGTGGCCCACGACGTCACCGTGGTCGACGTGGACGAAGTCACCGAGCGTACGGCGCGGCCGGAGCCTTCGGATCGAAGTGAGTTCGCACGACGCATGGACGCGGGAAAGTTCGTCGTGAGCGTCGAGGTGAATCCGCCACTCGGCCTCGATCCGACACCGTGCATCGAAGCGGCGAAGGCCCTGAAGGCGGCTGGTGTCGACGTGATCAACACCGCCGACGGACCGCGCGCGTCCGTGCGCATGAACAACCTGTCGAGCGCCGTGCGCGTGCAACAGGAAACGGGGATGGAAGTCCTCCTGCACATGTGCACGCGCGACAGGAATCTGCTCGCGCTCCAGGCCGATCTGCTCGGTGCCCATGTCCTGGGTATCCGGAACCTGGTCGTCATTACCGGTGATCCGCCCAAGATGGGCGATTATCCGGACGCGACCGCGGTCTACGACCTGGACTCGATCGATCTGCTCAAGTGGATCGACGGCTACAACCACGGCGTCGACCCGACGGGCCGCGCGATCGACGCGCCCACCCACTTCCAGGTGGCGACCGGCGCCGAGCCCGGTGCGCTGGACTACGACCGCGAGCTGCGGCGCCTCGAGCGCAAGGTCGCCAATGGAGCTGATCTCGTAATGACCCAGCCGGTCTACGACCCGAGGGTCATGGAGCGGTTCCTCGCCGACACCTCCCACCTCGACGTGCCGATCCTGATGGGACTGCTTCCGCTCGCGAGTCATCGCAACGCCGAATTCCTGCACGAGAACGTGCCCGGCGTGAACATTCCCGACGACGTGCGGGCGCGCATGAAGTCGGCCGGTGGTGGCGACGGTGGGCGCGCCGAAGGCGTGAAGATCGCCCAGGAGGCACTCCTCGCAATGCGCGATCGCATCCAGGGTGCCTACGTCATGCCGCCTTTCGGTCGCTACCAGATGGCGATCGAGCTCCTGGATTGTCTCGGTGAGGACTGGAAGACGATTCCGGCTCCTGCCTGAGACCGGCCGAAGAATCGTTTGACGCGACAGGCCCACGAGCGGAAGCTCATGGGCCCTTTCGCTCGTCGTCCCGGCCCCCACCCGTCGGGATCGGCTGGCCCGACCACTCGCCCCGTATCGGCTCGACCCGAAGGATTGGTTCCCCGATGGAAGACTCCACCGCCGTCAACGTCACCCCGATCGACCTCACCGACGTGTCCGCCTGGCAGGACTGGCTCGAAGGGCTGATTCCCACACTCGCCGACTTCGGCGTCGATCTGCTGATCGCCCTCGCGATCTTCGTGATCGGTCGCATGGTCGCCAAGTCGATTGCCGGCGGCGTTCGCAAGGGAATGCAGAGAGGCAACGCGGACGCCACGCTCGTCGCATTCGTCGGCAACCTCGTCAATGCGCTCATCATGGCCTTCGTGATCATTGCCACGATCAAGCAGATCGGTGTCGAGACGAGTGGCTTCGTCGCGATTCTCGGTGCGGCCGGTCTGGCCATCGGCTTCGCACTGCAGGGTTCGCTGGGCAACTTCGCCAGCGGCGTATTGCTGCTGTTCTTCCGCCCGATCAAGATCGGCGACTACGTCGAGGCCGGCGGCACGAGCGGCTCGGTGAAGGACATCGGCATCTTCACCACGACCATGCACACGCCCGACAACAAGAAGGTCATCGTTCCCAACGCACAGATCACCAGCGGCACGATCACCAACTACAGCGCGAATGACACGCGACGCGTCGACCTGGTCGCGGGCATCGGCTACGGGGACGACATTCCCAAGGCCAAGGCCGTGCTCGAGCGCGTCGTGAAGGCGCACGAACTCGTGCTTGACGATCCCGCCCCGATGATCGAGGTCAGCAACCTGGGAGACTCGGCGGTCGACATCGTCGTGCGCCCCTGGGTCAAGACCGCCGACTACTGGCGCGTCTACTTCGACCTGACGCAGACGATCAAGATGGAGTTCGACAAGGAAGGCATCTCGATTCCTTTCCCGCAGCGGGATGTCCATTTGTTCCAGGAGAACGGGGCGGACTGAGGCGGCCGATGCTTGCCCCGGGGCCGACGCCCCGGGGCGTTTCTGTCTTGTACTGAACAGGACGTGATCGTTAGACTCAACGCCCCTGCCAACAGCTCTAGCGACAACCCATGATCGACGACGGCGACGGCCCCACTTCGCTGGTTCTACTGAATCGCGCGCGCGCAGGCGACGAAGCCGCGCTCGACCTGTTGTGCCGACGGTACATTCCCCGCCTGGAGAACTGGGCAGCCGGGAGGCTTCCAGCCGCCGCGCGCGATCTCCGCGACACGGCCGACGTCGTGCAGGAAGCCTTGATCAAGGCGATCCGAAACCTCGACCGCTTCGAGTTCCGCAATGACGCTGCTCTGCTCGTCTATCTCCGACATGCGGTGATGAATCGGATCCGGGATGAAGTGAGACGTGCCCGGCGCAGCCCCGACCGGGTTGGCGACCTCACGTCGCCCGGAGATGCTCGTTCAGTGTCGATCTCACCGCTGCACGACTATCTCGGAGTCGACACGGTCGACCGCTACGAGCGTGCGCTCCAGAAGCTGCAGGAGACCGACCGCGAGCTGGTCATCGCAATGTTCGAATTGGGTGCGGACTACGAGGAGATGGCGCGCCTGGTCGGAAAACCAACGCCGCACGCGGCTCGCGTTGCAGCTTCACGCGCACTGGCCCGCCTGGCGCGCGAGATGGATTCCGATGACTGAAGAAGACCCACTCGTCGATCTCGCGGACGCCATCCTGCGCGGCGAGTCGATCGATTGGGACGCCGCGGGTGACGGGATCGATGCGGGCGACGCCGGTGCCCTCGAGAACCTCCGCCTTCTACAGAAGTTCGGTGGAGTCCTGCGCGCCGCGCCGATGTCCTTTTCCGTGCCGGGTTTCCAGGTGCTGCAGAAGATCGGCGAAGGCGGCATGGGAGTCGTCTACGAGGCCGAACAGGAGAGTCCGCGTCGGCGCGTGGCGCTGAAGATCCTGCGAACCGGGGCGCCGCCGGACTCCGGTCACGGTCGATCGATCCAGCGCGAAGCCCGAGCTCTCGCCCGGTTGCAGCATCCGAACATCGCGGCCGTCTTCACAGCGGGAACGACGCGCGAGGGCAACGACTACTTCGTGCTCGAGCTGGTGCGGGGTCTGTCCCTTTCCGAACACGTGAAGCCGTGGCTCCTCGACGCACCACACGCGCGAGAGAATCTTCGTCGGCGTATCGAACTCTTCCTCCAGTTGCTCGACGCGGTGGCCTACGCGCACCAGCGCGGCGTGATCCATCGCGATCTCAAACCCGGCAACGTCATGGTGTCCGAAGACGGCGTCGTGAAGGTGCTCGACTTCGGTCTGGCGCGCGTCACGTCGTCCGAGGAGAGCGTCGCCTTCACCATGAGCGGCATGATCCAGGGAACGCTCGCCTACATGAGTCCGGAGCAGGCCAAGGGCCGGATGGATCAACTCGACGTGCGGACCGACGTCTATTCGTTGGGTGTGATGCTCTACGAGCTGATCAGTGGCGAATTGCCGCACGACGTGTCCCTCGACGATCTCGCCAGTGCGCTCGACACGATCGCCGAGGTACCTGCCGTACCGGTCGGGAAGAAGCAGCCCCTGGCCCGCGGCGACCTGGAGACGATCGTCGCCAAGGCTCTCGCAAAGGAACCCGACGCACGATACGAAGGCGTCGCGGCCTTCGCTGGTGACCTTCGTCGCTACCTCGAAGGACGTGCGATCACGGCGCGGCCGGCGACCTGGACCTACCAGACGAAGCGTTTCGTGGCGCGACATCGCCTTCTGGTCACGGCCGTGTCGCTGGTGCTGGTCACGGTCCTCGGAGCAACGATCGGTATGGCGATCCTCTACCAACAACAAGTCGTCGCGACCGAGCGCAGCGAACGTTCGAACGAAGTGCTGCGTGAAGTGCTCGGTTCCGTCGCGCCGCGATCCGGATCCTACGGCGAGTTGGATCCGGTCGGTCTGCTGGAGAACGCGCAGACACGTATCGAGACGAGTTCGGACGATCCCAGGGTGGTTGCGCGAAATCTCGTGTTGATCGGTGAACTCCACCTGCGTGCGGGTCGCGCCTACGAGGCGCGTGAAACCCTCGATCGAGCGTTGGAGTTGCACGACGGACGCGACGCGGACACGGCCCAGGCCTACGAATCGCTCGGCATGGCCCACCTGGACCGGGGAAGCATCGAAGACGCTGCCCTCGCCGTTTCCGAGTCGCGGGAGCGATGGCAAGCCCAGGGCGATCGATCGGGCATCGCACGAACCGCCCTGCTCGAAGGGGAGATCGCGCTCCGGCGTGGCGATCTGAAGGAGGCCTCGCGGTGTTTCGCGAGAATCACCGGCGACGCCGATTCCGGAGTCTCACGTCGTGCGCGGGCACGGCAAGCCGTCGTGTGGATCGCTGCCGGGCGATTCGATCGAGCCGTGGCTCGCTTCGATTCGCTGATCGCTTCGGCGCAGTCGACGAGCGACATGGGCACGACCGAGGCCCTCGACCTGCGATTCGAGCGTGCACGCGCGCTGGCCTTCCGAGGGGATCTGGACGAAGGCGAGCAGGAACTCCGTGGATCGGCGGCGGCGCTTCGCGCGCGCTACGGCGACGATCACGAACGGGTGGCCGTGGCGGATCTCGCCCTGGCAAGGGTTCTCGTGGCGCGCGGTGACACGAGGATCGCGGAGCGGATGGCAAGAGCCGCAGGAACCCTTCTCGAGCGCGATGCCGATCCCGTGAGCGATCGTGTGGCGCGCGCGAGCACCGTCACGGCGCGGATTCTGCGCGACCTCGGCCAGTACGATGCCGCGATCCAGATCGTCGAGCCTGCCCTCGCTGCCTGGCCGACCGCACGACCTTCGATCCATGCCGCACGCGCGGCCTTGCTCCTGGCGGACATCCGCATCGCACGAGGAGACCTGGGCGTCGACAGCCTGCTCGATCGTGCTGCGTCCGATCTCGAGGCAGGGCTCGACCGACGGAATGCCGAGGCCCGTCTGCTCGCCCTCCTCCGTCATCGAGTGGCCGTCGCGCGCGGGCAGTCGTCCGAGGGCTTCGTCGCCGTGCTCCGGGGCATCGTCGAAAACCCGAGCGTCCCGGCTTCCGAACGCGTCGTCTGGTGGATGGAAGCCGCTCCGGACTCCGTGCGTTTTCCGAATGCCCTCGACGAGGCGGAGGCCTTGCTCGAGTCCACGGGGTTCGATCGCGCGCACCCTTTGTACCTTCGACTGGCCAACGAGCGAGCAGAGCAAGCATGGAGCGGTCGGCGCTTCGAAGAAGCCGAGGCCATCCTGCGTGGAGCACTCGAGGAGAGCAGCGCACGAGGCGTCACGCGTGCACGTCCTGACGTGACGACGACGTGGAGCAATCTGGCCGCCGTTCTCGTGGACGCGGGACGTCCGTCGGACGCCGAGTGGATCTACCACAACGTGGTGATGAACTGGCAATGGAAGCGCTTCGGCGCGGACCATCCGGACAACGGGCCCACCTATCTCGCGATCGCCGATGTCGAAGTGCGTCTCGGTCGACTCGATCGAGCGCGCGCCTACTTCGAGCGTTCGATCGAGGTCCGTCGGTCGGCCTTCGGAGGCGATGACTGGCGCACGGCATCCAGCGAGAACGCCTTCGCGGCCTTTCTCTTCGACCAGGGGGACACCGCGGCGGCGCGCGAACTGTTCGCGCGGACATGGCCGCTCCTCGAGGACACGCCACAGGGCGACGTGGCCCGCGAGCGCATCGAGACACGGATCGGCAGCGTGCCGGACTAGGGCACTACCACTTTCGGAACGTGCGCGCTTGCGGCAGGGGCCCCGTGGGATCGGACACGAGGGGAGTGGTGATCGGTGTTTCCTGGTCGGTCGCTTCCAGGGTGCTCCGTGGCGCGTAGGACGCACCTCGCAGGAACAGGATGCGGACGGACCCGGTCGACTGACCTCCGCTCGGATGGCCCGGGGCTCCCACCGCGAGTTCCGAGACGCCGTCGCCGTCGAGGTCGCCGATCGACTCGACCGACGACCCGAAGCCCTCGTGATCGACGAGCGTCGCGGTGAGTCCTCCGCTCTGGTCGCCGAACTTCCGGACCTGCCGGGCTTCACCGTCGGCGCCGAGGAACACGATCCACACGGCCCCGCGGTCGTACCCGTGACCGTCGTGGGAAGCACTGGAAACGGCGAGCTCGACGATTCCGTCCCCATCGAGGTCGTCGACCACGGAAAGATCGTGACCGATCGAGTCCTCGTAGTCGACGCGATCCAGGAAGGCCGGATGCGTCGCAGGGATCTTCCGGAATCGGCGAACGGCGAAGTCGTCGTCGATCGAAACGATCCAGGCCGCACCGGTGTTGTCCGTTCCCTCGTCTGCGTAGGCCGAACCGACGGCGAGTTCGATCGCGCCGTCCCCGTCGAGATCGCCCAGATTCGCGAGTCCCGTACCGAAGTTCTGGTGGTCGGAAAGCGGAGCTCCGAAACCCGGTTCGCCCGGAGCGAGGAGTTCGACGTCGAGCACGGCCCCTTGCGGGTCGAGTTCGACGATCCACACGATTCCACGGTTCGTACCGCCGCGGGGCGCGTTGGAGTCGCCGATCGCAAGCTCCGGACGACCGTCTCCGTCGAGGTCGCCGAGGAACTCCAGGCTCTCGCCGAACTGGAGGCTCTCCTCGAACCGAGGATCGTCGCGCGAGATCTCGCGCGCGTGCGCGACGCCCCCGGACTGATCGAGGAAGAGGAGATGTACCGCACCGCGATCGTCGGGCCCGTGGTTGCCGACGGCGAGTTCGGGATTGCCGTCGCCGTCCAGGTCTCCGACGCAGGCGAGCGAACGACCGAAGCGCGTGCCCTCGAGGTGCGGCGTCTCGAGTCCCGCGGTATGCGGTGTGATGCGCTTCGTGGCCCGCACGGAACCGTCCGGTCGCAGGAAGAGCACGAAGATCGCACCATTTGCCGGGAACCCGAGTCCCGGATCGCCCCCCGCGCTCACGGCGATGTCGACCACGCCGTCTCGATCCAGATCGCCGAGCGCCGCGATCGCCGTGCCGAGACCCGACCCGCTGTTGACCAGGGAGAGCCCACCGGCTCCATGGGCGATGCGCGTGTGTTCACGCACGAAGAGCGCCTCGGCAGGACCTGCCACCAGGCCGAGCACGAGAAACACGACGGCGCCGACGAGCCAACCGTCGGCGCGCCCTTCATGCGTTCCACCGTGGGATTCCGTGTGTCCTCGAACCATGCCCACGAGACTAGCGGCCCCCGCCGGACGCCGTCAAAACCGAGAATTTCGAAAAAGTGAGGGGGGACTGTGAATCCGTCCCCGTCCCGGCGTTGTGGTGAGTGAACCGGAGACCGTCGCAACGACAGACAGCGACGCCGGTCACGCTGACGTTCGTCGCGCTGCGGTCCATCGGGAGCCGGACCTTGGGTGGCGATCGACGGCGAGGGGCGGGTCGGTCTGGTGGTGTCGCTGGACCGGCCCGAGCCCCAGCTCGCTCAACCCGAATTTCGAGGTGTAGTCTTGAACGTTCGTCATGTCCTCGCGGGAATCTGCTTTCTCGCCACGTGCTTCACCGACGCCCGCGCCGACACGGCGTTGATCGTCCCCAACGAAGGAGCGTCGGCCGACGGTGTCCGATTTGTGGCGACGAGCGCTGATGCGCGCGTGTTCTTCACCGCGGATCGGGTCGCGATCACCCGTGTCGACGTCGACCGCGTAGGAACACCCGTGGGCCGATCGGTCCATCTGGAACTCCTCGAACCATCCCCGTTGACCAAGCTCCGGCTCGCCGATCCGGTCCAGACGCGCATCAGCATCTTTCGTGGCAATGACGCGTCGAAGTGGCAGCGCGGTGTTCAGGCACACACTACGGCGATCTACGAGAACGCCTGGCCTGGCATCGACTTGCACGTGCGAGTCGAGGAAGGAGCGCTCCGTTACGAAGCGCATGGCCCTGCTGCCGACGCCTTCGATTCCTCGCGCCTGCTCCTTCAGCGGGGGCGGGATGTCGCAGACGACGTCTTTCGTCGAGATGACGTCGCGCGGAGCGGGAAGATCAGCTGGCGTTCGACCGGAGCCAGCCGTCCTGCGCTCGCGCGGTCGACGGATTTTCGGTCGACCTTCCTGGGAGGCTCCGCAATAGAGGACGAATCGAGGGTCTTGCTGGCGTCGAACGGCGATGCCATCGTGATCGGTGCCTCGTTGAGCACGGACTACCCGACCACACCTGGAGTCTATGACCCGACGGACAATGACGGCGGAGGCTGGGAGACCGTCGTGACACGGATGTCCTCCGACGGCTCGACCCGACTCTGGAGCACATACATCGGGGGCACGGCGAACGACCAGGCGCAGCGCGCAATTCTCGGCGCCGCCGACGCGATCTGGATCTACGGAAGTTCGACGAGTTCGAATTGGCCGACGACCGCGGGCGCCTACCAGGCGAACCGGAGCGGAGGATACGACGGTGTCGTGTGCCGTCTCTCCCCAGACGGGACCACCCTGGAGTACAGTACGTACATCGGCGGAAGTCAGACGGACTACCTCATTGGCTTCGACCTGCATCCCGGCGGTGGGTTCGTCGTAGCCGGCGATACCCGGTCCACCAACTTCCCGGTCACCATCGGGTCCTTCCAAGAAAGCTATGCGGGTGGGCCCGGCGACGGTTTTGTTTCGCGATTCAGCGCGGATGGGTCGACGCTTCTGGCGAGTACGTTCGTCGGCGGTGCGGCAAGCGACGCCTTCCGTGCGGCTCTTGTTCTCGACGACGGTCGTGTCGTCCTGTCGGGAGAGAGCTACTCGTCGGACTATCCCGCGACCCCCGGAGCCGAGAACCCGGTGTTCCTTGGCGGCTCCACGGACGTCGTCTTGACCGCACTCTCTTCCGACCTCGCGACGCTTTCGTGGTCCACATACTACGGTGGAGACGCGGCCGAGGGTGTCGGCAGTGTCCTCGTACTGTCGCCACAGGGCGAGGTCCTCGTGGCTGGACGAACGGATTCGTCGAGTCTTCCGAGGACGACGCGAGCCCTGCAGGACTCGAATGGGGGAGCGTCCGACGCATTCGTGACGAGTGTCGATCCGGAGACTGGATACGTATTCTGGTCGACGTTCCTGGGCGGTACGGGCACGGATGTGGGGCAGGCCCTGACTCCGCTGGCGACGGGTGCAATCGCGGTCAGCGGACATACCCAGTCCGCGGACTTTCCCGTCACCGCGTCCGCCTACGACGCGACCCACAACGGCGGCAAGGATGTCTTCGTCGCCGTGATAGCCAGAGATGGGTCGCGGCTCGGGTACTCGACGTTCATCGGAGGGAGCGGTGACGACACCGGCTTCGGAATCGTGTCGGGAGCGTCGGAACGGATCTGGGTGTCGGGACAGGCGGAGGCGGGCTTTCCGACTACGGCCGGCGCCTTCGACGAATCACAGAACGGAGGCCCTGACCAGTTCCTTGCTTCGTTCACTCCGGACGTCGTTCTCGATCTCGAGCGTCCTCTCGTCACGGCCGTCGCCGACGTTCCGGACGATCAAGGGCTGCAGGTCCGACTCAGTTTCCAGTCCTCGATCCACGACGACGCCGAAGACCCCGCGCCGGTCGTCCGCTACGCCGTATATCGACGTTACGACGACTTGCTCGCGCGGACCTATCCGGAAGGCGACTGGGACTTCGTAGTCGAACTGCCCGCCAGTGGCGACTGGGAATACAACGTCGTCGTACCCACGCTCTGCGACTGTTTCGAAGGGCAGGACTGCTCGACGTCGTTCTTCGTCCGCGCGATCACGACGGATCCTTTCGTCTATTACAACTCGCTTCCTCTTGCGGGTTGCTCGGTGGACAATCTGACCCCGGAGGCGCCGGCCGCTCTCGTACTGGACGGCGAGACGCTTCGTTGGGATCCGTCCGGAGCTCCCGATGTCACGCTCTATCGCGTGTACGGTCTGGAGAGCGGGCAGGACGTTTCGTCGGGTGTGGTGGTTGGCGAGACGGGAACCAGCGCTTTCGACGTGACGGCGGTCGCGACCGAGCTGGCCTTCGTCACCGTCGTCGACGATGGCGGCAACGAAAGCGAGGCTTCCACGATCGTGGCACTCGGTGGGTCTGGTCCGACCGACGTTCCGCGCGCCGGCGGCAGGACAGGTCTCGCGCAGAACACGCCGAACCCGTTCAATCCGAGCACGGTCATCGAGTTCTCCATCGGAAGTCGATCTCCCGTGGAACTG
>JGI12109J20283_10110308_pt1 | contig 13170 bp, 9 predicted proteins | sample ElkSlonscriptome_12_FD_20283 | JGI IMG/M metagenome (IMG submission 20283) | reverse complement strand
AAGGAAGGGGTCAGTAAGTATTCAGAAAAAGGATGTGTAGTTTGTGGTATGGCTCAGTTAAGCCGTTGGATGCTGACCAAAGCCAGTAATCAAGCTGTCTTGTTTCCCTTATATTTGGCAGGTATATAATACAGTTGTTTTAAGCTAAAGTCATACCATGAGTCACCAAACTCTATCAGGAATAGCAGCAGGATGTATCCGGAATTTTCCGGATTGGCTGGTCAGAAATAAGTAAAAAAATTGATTACGCCCTGATCAAACCCTGTCTGATAGCTTCTCTTAGCATACCAATGACAGTGTTTGCGTTGAGCTTTTTGAGTAAGTTAAGTTTGTGGGCTTCTACCGTACGGGGGCTTATGTCTAGCGCAGCAGCAATCTCTTTATATGTAAGGCCGTCGGCAAAATGTTGTAATACCTGGAGTTCCCGCTCAGAGAGTTCCTTTGGGTTGTTGATCAGAAGACTGGAAAATGTAGAGGAAATATACTTGCGCCCCTGTACGACTTCCTTGAGCGCGTGAAGATACTCTTCCTGCCTGATATCCTTAGTAAGAAAACCTTCCGCTCCAGCCTTTTGGGCTCGCCTCAGGTCTGATACGTTAGGTTCGGCGGTTAAAAGTATGCACTTTAAGCCCGGGTTCATGTTCTTAATATCAGCAATTAACGACGCGCCATTGGCGTCAGGCAATTTGAGGTCTACAAAAACTACATCCACCGGCTGTGTGCTGAGTTTCTCAAGGGCTTCTGCGCCACTTTCAGCTTCTCCTGCAATTTTGTATTGTGGCACACCCAGGATCATGGTCTTTAACCCATCCCTAACTACTTTGTGGTCGTCTATCAGAAAGAGCTGGTACATTAGTATTTTTTTAACTCAAGTATAAATGTTGATCCTTTGCCTAACTCGCTGCGGACTGAAACAGAGCCTCCCATTTTGTCCATAAGTTCCTTACACAGTTTCAAGCCAATTCCTGTACCCCTGCGGACTGAGTTTTGAATGTCCAGGAGGGTATCAGGGTCAAAAAGCTTAGGGGCATTTTCAGCACTGATTCCCACCCCTTCATCGGTGATTTCAATAAAATCAGAAGTGCCAGCCGTTTTGTAATCAATGGTGATGGATTTGCCCTCTGGGGTATATTTAATGGCATTGTCCACCAAGTTTCTTAGCACAATTTTTAAAAAACCTTCGTCAGCGTATACTTTTTCGCTACCTGTAAGCTGGTTCCTGATACTCAACTTCTTCTGATGTATAGCCGTGTTGAGTTGAGAGGTGACATCATGGAGCAAATGGTTGAGGTTTATTTTTTGTTTCTTACAATTAAGCCCCCCGGTCTGGCTTAATGCCCAGCGCATCAAATTGTCCATCATGTCCTGGACTTCGCGGCTGCTATCCCTTAGGGTCTCTACATACTTTTTCAACTGATCTTTGTCAACGTGATCCCAGTGATTGGTCAGGTTAGTCGTAATGGTGTTGAAGGACGAAATGGGACTTTTGAGATCGTGAGAAATGACTGAAAAAAGCCGGTCTTTGGCATGGTTTGATGCCGCCAGTTCTTTGTTGACTTTACTTTTGATTTGACTACGACTATACAAAAGACCAACGGCCATGATTAATAAAACAGACGTAACACCCAGAAAAATCTGATATTGTCTTCGCCGGGAAGACTCCAATTCTTTCAACTTATTATCTTGTTCTAACTGGGCAATTTCCTGTTCCTTTTGTTCTGTTTCGTAAGCTACTTTTAGCTCTTGGACCAATTTGGCTTTTTCAGTGTCCCGCTCACGATTGTACATTTCCTGATGTTTACCCTGATAGTAATAGGCACTATCGTATCTGCCAAGTTTAGAAAACACCTTGTGAAGTAAATCGTAGGCAAACATTTGTTGCAACTCAATATTGGAAGGGACAGAAATGGCCAGGCTTTGTCTGCACTTTTGTAAGGCCTGTTGGTACCTTCCAGCCCTGTACAGGGACTCTCCCCAAAATGTCAACGATTCTGACTTAGCGGCCGTCAAGTCGTTTTCGTTAAAATAAGCGTAAGAGTTTTGATAATACAGATGGGCCTGGTCATAATTTTCGGACTCAGTCAGGGTGATCGCCAGGTTGAGTGAGGTATTGGCAATACCCTCGCCGTCCTCAATTTGCTGGAAAACAGCTATCGCTTCCCGGTACAGAGCTACTTCCTTTTCTTTGTTGCCCGTCTCTGACTCAATCGTTGCGATGTTGTTGAGCGCGTTGGCGTACTGCTTTTGGTTATTGGTGGCCTGAGAATATTGGGCATACAAGCGATAGTATTTGATTGCTTCTTCAAACTCACCCTGATAATAAAGGTCAATACCAATGTTATTGACTGCATCGGCCATACTGAGCGTGTCATTCCTGCTTTCGGCCAATTTCAGTGCTTCAAAAGACTTTTGGATGGCATCTGCGTGCATCCCCTTATAGGATAGCGCAACTGAGTTTCCAAGGTAGGCTCTCGTCAGAATAGAGTCATTTTCTAAAGCAAGGGCACTCTGCTCACCCAGTTCGCAATAATAAAGTGCCGAATCAGGGCTATATTCGGTCATCTCCCAACAGATACTTACGTAAATCTCAGCCTCTGTTGGTGTGCCTTTTTTCACCGTATCAAGTTGATCAATAAACTGCTGCCAATTGCTTTGAGCCAGTACAGACAAAAAGCCTGATGATAAGATGAATACAAGGACTATCTTCTTCATACTGTGATTTTCAAGAATAAGCATTGGCAAAACTGCACCTGGGGGGTTAAAAAAATGCGTATAGTTGGTCAGATCACAGATGGGTTAATCTTTGATAGAAAAATTCTAAAAACAGCCGCAAAAACGCCTATGCTACCAAGCTGTAGTGAACTTATCCATCTGCTTTAGAAAAATATGAAAGAAATGCTACCGGCACAAAAAGAATCATAGCGGATAAGTCATAGTATCGGGCATTATCCTGTAATTAGCGTAGCCCGAAGGCTTTTGTGCTATGATGGGCTATCACTTTCCTATCGTGCTAATAAAGGTAATCATTTTGTGATAGGGCAACGGGCTTCGTAGAAAGCTGATACGAGGTACAGGTGTATTTCTAAACCACCTTCAAAATGAACTACCAACTTTCCTTAAGCTGTTGTATCTTTATAAGCTTAACTCAGATCTTATGAAGGATATGCGCATTTTCTCAGGTTTACTCGCTGTTTTGTTTTTGATAGTTATGGCGGTAGCCTGTACATCTACCCAACCAGAAGAGAATGAGGAAATGCCTGTCGTACAGGCTAATTTTGTAAGTGATGAACTGTCAGTACAGCAAGGACAGTCACTATTTACCCAATACTGTGCCTCTTGCCATAATTTTGAAGAAGCTGTCATCGGACCCAATCTGAACGGTGTCACCAGTGAGGTTGATAAAGAGTGGCTGGTGTCCTTTATCAATAACGCCCCAGAGATGATTGACGGTGGTGACGAACGGGCACAGATGCTGTTCAAAAAATACAATCAGTATATGCCGGCCTTCACAATGCTGGACAGTCTACAGATAGAAAATATCCTGGGTTACATTCACAAACACTCGGAGGCTGAAAGGCGTAGCCAAAACAAAAGGCCCGGGGGCATCATCAATCCGGTGGAGCGTAAAATCCCACAATCTGATCTGCGCCTGGTATTAGAAGAGGTGCTAACCGTTCCGTCCAGCGATACTGTTCCACCGCTGGCACGCATCAACAAACTACTTGCAGTAGGTGGGCCTACCCACGAAAGGCTGTTCTTGCATGACTTGCGAGGTAAGCTCTATGAAATTACCAACCGTGACCCTAAGGTGTACTTAGATGTCAACGATGTTTTTACCGACTTTATCCATGTGCCGGGCTACGGTACGGGACTGGGCAGCTTTGCTTTTCACCCGGATTTTGATCAAAACGGGCTTTTCTATACCACTCATACCGAGCCAACCGATGCGGCACCTGCTGACTTTGCCTTGCCCGATAGCATCAAGGCCAAACTTCAGTGGGTACTGGTAGAATGGAAAACCAATACGCCGGAAGCAACACGTTTTGAAGGTGATCGACGTGAAGTGCTGCGTGTAGACATGGTATCGCATGTACATGGTTTTCAGGAAGTCACTTTCAACCCTTTGGCCAAGCCAGGTGAGGCTGAGTACGGTCTTTTGTATCTAGGTATGGGCGATGGGGGTGCCGGGGGCCGGTATCCTTTTCTATACGATACCAACACCCAAATCTGGGGAAGTGTAATTCGGATAGACCCATCGGGCAGCAACAGTGCCAATGGTCAGTATGGGATTCCGGCAGATAATCCGTTTGTAAACGAGCCTAATGCGGTACAAGAGATTTGGGCACGTGGCTTCCGCAACGCGCACCGTATTTCGTGGGACAGAACTGGTTCGGGTAAGATGTTCATCACCAATATCGGCCAGCATAGCGTAGAAGAAATCAATTTGGGTGTGGCAGGAGGCGACTATGGCTGGCCTCATCGGGAGGGTACCTTCCTTTTTGACCATTTGGCTAATCCCGAAATCGTCTATCCGCTCCCTGATAGCGATTCCGGTTACGTCTATCCCGTAGCCCAGTACGACCACGATGAGGGCAACGCAATCTCCGGCGGCTTTGTATATGCCGGTACAGAAGTACCACAGCTAAAAGGAAAGTACGTGTTCGGCGATATACCCCGAGGCAAGCTGTTTTATACCAAAGTAGACGAAATGGAACTGGGCCAGCAAGCGCAGGTTTATCGCCTGAACTTAGAGTTTGATGGTCAAGCCACTGATTTGGCTAGCATGACCAAGAGCCGCCGTGTAGATCTGCGATTGGGGCAGGATGCTGCCGGGGAGCTTTACCTGTTCACCAAAGCCGATGGCAAGTTATACAAGGTGGTAGATGCCAAAAATACTTCCACAGTGGCCCAATTGGATATCCGTCGCTGACAATTGGTATTTTTGTATTACCACCTAAGCGGTTGTTCCTACCAGCGAATGCGCAATTTTCTGGTAGTCAGCTTCGCTGAGCGCTGAAGCGCTGCCAAACTCGTCCATCACTCCCTCCATGATCCTGTCCTGCTTCTGGCCGATGCTGAGTGCCTCGGAGTAGCGTAGGTGTGAGAAGGTGACCATACTGTACAGAGGTACCCATTTATCAGGAAAACGGCGATGCAATTCTGCTTCAATTTTTTTGCGTTCCAAAAAATGTTCATCGGCTACCAGGTCGCGCATCTCTACAAAATTACGCATAGCCAGGTCAGCGATGGCATCTGCATCTGGCTTGCGCTTTTGCTGAAAGCTAAAAAGGGTTTTCTCAACACTTCTACCCTCAGCCAGCATTTCGCTCAGTATACGGCAATCCTCAAAAGCAGCATTCATACCCTGCCCGTAAAAAGGAACAATGGCGTGGGCAGCGTCGCCCAGGATAAGCTGTTTGCCATTATATGTCCAGGGGTAGGCCCGAATAGTGACCAGATCAGAAAGGGGGTTTTCAAAAAACTCATGGGCTAGCCGGGGCATTAGCGGTACAGCGTCTGGAAAATTTTCCTGAAAAAACTGTGTCACTGTACGTTCGTCCTTGAGCTGGGCAAAAGACTTTTCCCCTTCGTATCTCAAAAAGAGTGTACAGGTAAAACTTTTGTCAGGGTTGGGTAGGGCAATGAGCATAAAGCCCCCCCGGGGCCAGATATGCAGGGCGTGAGGGTTCATGGCAAAGCCTCCGTCCGCTTTAGGTGGAATGGTCAGCTCTTTATATCCATGCTCTATGTAGTGCTGACTGTAGTTGAAGCGAGGGGTGCGTTGTAAAGTAGTTCGTAGCACCGAAAAGGCTCCATCCGTACCGATGAGCGTATCGGCCTGAAGTTTTTTTGCCCCTTCTGTCGTTTCAAAATGCAAGTAGTTATCCTCCAGGCTTATCTCCTGGCAGGCATGCTGAAAGTAAAATTTAGCACCACTACGCTCCGACTGATCTATTAGGATTTTGTTTAAACCGGCCCTGGAAACTGAGTTGATAGCTTGTCCTTCCTGCCCATAGGGCTGGAGGTTGGTTGCTCCAGCCAGGCTATGAACCATCCGGCCCCTCATAGGTATGACCATAGGCTGTACTGCTTCCTCAAGTCCGGCAGCCCGCAGGGCTTGCCAGCCGCGGTCGCTTAGTGCCAGATTAATGGAGCGGCCCTCTGCTGCCTGGGCAGCGCGAGGGTCAGGGCGTTTTTCGTACACCTCTACTGGGTAGCCCTGCCGGGCCAGCAAAGAGGCTAGTAAGGAACCGGCCAGGCCGGCCCCAAGAATATATATTTTACGTTGCTCGTTAGGATTCATCCAAAGTGTTTTTCAAAATTTCATAAAAGCGATAGACCTCGCCAAAAGTATTGTAAAGGGGCGCCGGGGCCACGCGTATGACATCGGGCTCACGCCAATCTACCACTATGCCCGCATCGGTCAGCTTCTCAAACAGCTTTTTACCATACCGCGCCGATAACATAGATAACTGACAGCCCCTGGCTTCAGGAGTTGCTGGTGTGATGATTTTGATACGTTCGCCCTCGGGGTCCAGGGACAGAATGCATTCTTCCAGGAAGGCAGTCAGCTTCATACTCTTTGCCCGCAGTTTGTCCATACCCGCTTCCACGGTTATCTCTAGCGCAGCACGTTGCACCGCAGTCGATAGTATGTTGACATTACTGAGTTGCCAACCGTCTGCACCGTACATAGGTTTAAATCCTTTTTTCATCCGAAAACGTTCCTCCTCGCTGTGCCCCCACCAGCCTGCCAGGCGGGGCAGGCCCGGATCTGAGGCGTGGCGCTCGTGCACAAAAGCCCCTCCGTTGTTGCCCGGGCCAGCGTTCAAATATTTATAGGTACACCAGACAGCAAAATCTACGTTCCAGTCGTGAAGGTGGAGAGGGACGTTGCCTACTGCATGGGCCAGATCAAAACCGACCCTGGCGCCCACTTCATGCGCCACTTGGGTGACTGCTCGCATATCAAACAACTGTCCGCTGTAGTACTGTACGCCCGGGAGAAGCACCAAAGCCAGTTGTTCGCCCTGTGTTCGTATTGTATCCAAAATATCTCCACTGCCTAAGGTATGCTCTTCTCCTCGAGGGATAAGTTCTACGATAGCCTCCTCTGGATTGTACCCATGAAAGCCTACCTGACTTTCTACGGCATACTGGTCAGAAGGAAAAGCGCCGCCTTCTATCAGAATTTTGTAGCGCCTGGCCGTAGGGCGGTAAAAGGACGCCATCATAAGGTGAAGATTGGTAGTCAGGTTGTTCATAGCTACTACCTCATGTGGCAAGGCTCCGCAAATGTGGGCAAGAGGCTTTTTCAGTAGCGTGTGGTAATTCACCCAAGGGTCAGGTGGCTGAAAATGGCCTTCTACCGCTTGCTGCTTCCATTTATCCAGGGACTGTTGTAAGTAGCGCGTTGCATTTTTGGGTTGTAATCCCAGGGAGTTGCCACAAAAGTAAATGAGCTTCCGACCGTTGGGGGCTGTAGGTAGGTGAAATTGCTGTCGGTACGGTTGTAAGGCATCCCCCTGATCCAGTACTGAGGCTTGGTGTTGAAGATCAGGCATATATAATAAAGAAAAAAGAAGGAATAGTGTTGCGTTCTTTACAAAATTATAAGTCTTATCCCATCCAAAAGCTAACTACCTGATTACCCAACAAAATGATCAGGGTAACGGATACTGCCCCGATGATCACCCCTGCCTTGGTAAAATCTTTGGTATCCAAATCACCTTTGCTGTACGCGATTGTGTTAGGGGGCGTACTGACCGGCAGCGACATGGCCAGGGAGGCTGCTAAGGCGATTCCTACCCCGATCTGAATAGGGCCAGGACTTGCTATTTCTGAGCCTATTTGCTGGATGGCGTAGGTAATGCCGATGGGCAAAAGCAGATTGGCCGCCGCTGTATTGGAGATAAACGTACTAAACAAAATGGTCGTTACGACGAGTACTGCCAGTATAGCCTGTCCCTGTACCGGAATGGCTTCTACCAGTATGGTATCCAACCCGGTAGTCTGCATGCCAATACCCAATGCGATGCCGCCCATGATCAGAATCAGGATGTGCCACTCCAGGCTGTTAATATCGCTACGACTGATAAGCCCGGTTGCGGTAAAGGCTACTGCCGGGAAAAGAGCTACCACCGCAGTAGAAAGGCCATGAAACCGGTCAGTGAGCCAGAGCAGTACAGTGGTAACCAGGATCACGATCACGTACCATCCACGTCGGTCTATTTTGCGTTGCTCTGCGTTGAGTTGTACATCAGCGTCCTGCGCGGGAAAGAGGTAACCGATCAGTAACCAGGCAAAAAACAACAGAAAAACCATAAGGGGCACTGCGATCAGCACCCACTGCGAAAAGCTAATCTCATAGCCGGCTTGCTGCAAAAAAGATACGGCTACCGCGTTGGGAGGTGAGGCGATAGGCGTGCCCATTCCCCCGATATTGGCGGCAAAGGGTATAGAAAGCAGTAGCCCCTTACGCAGTGGGTCACTGGTAGGTACCTGGCTGAGCATGGGTACTACCAGTGTGATCATCATCGCGGTGGTAGCGGTATTGCTCATCCACATAGAAAACACTGCGGTAATGAGCATCAGGCCCAGCATGACCATACGAGGCTTGCCTCCGAACCAGCGGAGTATCACACTGGCCATGGCTTTGTCCACGCCTTCCTTAAGTACAGCCTGAGCCAGTACGAAGCCTCCAAAAAAGAGTACAATAATAGGATTGGCCAGTGGGGACAGAAATGCCTGATAGTCCGGTGAGTTTCCGTCAGCGAAGCCGAAGCCCGGCCAGTTGCCAGGATTGGCTATAAATATGATCTCCAGCGCGATGATAACAATAGCCGTAGCAAAGAGCGGTAGCGACTCAGTGACCCAAAGCAAACCGGCCAATACAAAAATACCACTCATAAAAACCGCCTCCCGGCGCAGCCCGGTATGCTCAAACAACAGCCACACCACCACGGCGTCGGCCAGAATGACCAGCAAAAAAAGAATGACTCTGCGGGAGGGGATAGGTGGCCTGATTTCGGCCAGGCGTTCAATATTCCTCAGGCGTTTGACCTCTTCAGTAAAACGTGGGAAAACTTTTCTGAACCTTATTTTCACAATATAAGCGGGTAAGCTGTGAAGATACTGAGCAGACAGGGGCGCATCAAATCAGCCTAAAAGTTTTTTTAGTGCGGAAAAAAGTCATGCCATTTGTTGGAGCGGAACCCTACACACAGATAAAGGCTTCAGGCACAGCTCCATTTTCCTGTTTATTGCACCACACGGGTCACACCCAACGTTTCCAACACCATCCAGGCGATGAAAATCGCGTAAAGTGCCAGCAGGGTCCAGCACTCGCTTTTTCTCAGACGCAGACTGGTACGCATCATAGTAAAGAGCATAATGGTAGCCAGCGTCAAAAAACCCATCATGGGAGCGGCTACTTTAAAATCAATCGGGGCAGTACCAGCAATCAGTATACCTACGGGGACGGCTACCAGCAAGTCAAAAATATTACTACCCAGTACGTTCGCCAGACTCACCACGCCTTCCCCCCGCCGGGCAGTCTTCACGCTCACATAGGCATCGGGCAGGCTGGTACCTGCCGCTATCACCGTAAGCCCCCACAGAAAATCAGGGGTATTGAAGTATTCGCCAAAGCCAATGGCCGCCCTCACCAGGCCTTCTACGCCAGCTACAATGATGACCAGGCTTAGTGCTAAACGTAACCACTCACGCTTGACTGAAATATCTGAAGGTGGGTCACTCTTTTTTTTCTTCCGATCGTCACGCACATCCTGAAACTGTAGGAAGATGTACAAAAAGTATAGTAGAAAGGGTACCAGGGCAATGAGGCGGTTCATCTCACCTACCAGTTCTTCTCCTTCTACGGGCTGATAAATGACCGCAAAAGAAAAAGTGAGTAGCAATACTGCTACTGAGGTAATATAAAACTGAGCGTCTTTGTAGACCAGTGTATGGTTGGCTTCTAGCCTATCAGCAGCCAGCCCTGCTATAGCAGGTATCACCAGGATATTGAAAATGGCAGAGCCTACAATAGCTGATACGCCCAGATCAAACTTACCATGAACCAAAGTAGAAATGACAGCACTGGTAAGCTCGGGAAAGCTGGATCCTACAGCAGCTAGAATCGCTCCCCTGAAGATAGCCGGTAGTTGGTAATAGGCAGCGAGTCGGTCAGAAGAAGACTCCAGCATATCGCCGCCCCACCATACAATGGCAGTGCCTCCGATAGCCAAGATGATATATAAAAAAATGGAGTCCAAACAGCGTAAAATAAGTTGCCCTTCTAACCGCTAATCTTACTTAGTGTTTTTTTCCATACTCAAAAAGCGAAATAGACCGTAGGCAATCTCTTCCGGTACTGATATTTATCATATTCATAGATAAGCGATGTCATGGTTAAAGTGTACTTAATTGGACTTATTCGTAAAGAAGAAACACAAGCGTACAAACCCTAAACCAACAAGAGCCATGAAAAAGCGAACTAATCTCTCATCCGTACTTGGAAGCCTGGAAGAAATGGGCATTCACAATGCCAAAGGAGTATTTTGGAATCTGCACCCTGCCGAACTTATGGAAGAAGCCGTAAAGCGGGGCGAAGGCGTCATGACCGATACCGGTGCGTTAATGTGCGACACGGGTAAGTTTACCGGTCGCTCTCCCAAAGACCGTTTTATCGTCAAAGACGATACGACTGCCGACAAAGTATGGTGGGGTGATGTGAACGTCGCCTTTGACGCTGATAAATTTGATCAGCTCTACGATAAAATGGTCAGGTTTCTGGACGGAAGAAAAATCTACGTAAGGGATGCTGCTGCCGGAGCCGACCCTACTCACCGGATGCGGGTACGCATTATTGACACGCAAGCCTGGCACAACCTTTTTTGCTATAACATGTTCCTGCGGCTCAACCAAAACGAGATAGAGGACTTCCATCCGGATTTTACCATCCTGGCCATACCAGAGTTTAAGGCCAATCCCAAAGTAGATGGAACACGAAGCGAAAACTTTGCTATCATCAACTTTACGCGCCGTATGATCTTGGTAGGAGGTACCGGCTACGCCGGCGAAACTAAGAAAGGAGTGTTCAGCGTACTTAACTTTCTGTTGCCTGATCAGGAGCATATCTTGTCTATGCACTGTAGTGCGAATATGGGCAAAAAAGGTGACACCGCGATCTTCTTCGGTTTGTCAGGTACTGGCAAAACCACCCTTTCCGCTGACCCTAACCGATACCTCATTGGGGACGACGAGCATGGCTGGACTGATCGCAGTATTTTTAACTTTGAGGGAGGCTGCTATGCCAAGGTTATTGACCTCACTCCTGAGTCTGAACCCGAAATCTGGAACGCGATTAAATTTGGGGCGATTGTAGAAAATACACGCTTCCTGCCCGGTACGCGCACGGTAGACTATACCAATCGCGAAGTAACCGAGAATACGCGGGTATCTTACCCTCTTTACCATATCCCCAATGCCAAAGAACCCTCAGTAGGTGCTACGCCTGACAATATCTTCTTCCTGACTGCTGATGCATACGGGGTGCTGCCGCCTATTTCCAAGCTCACGGTCAACCAGGCCATGTACCATTTTATCTCTGGCTACACTGCTAAAGTGGCCGGTACCGAAACTGATGTCAAAGAACCTAAGGCTACCTTTTCTGCCTGCTTTGGTTCACCTTTTATGCCCCTGCACCCAACCAAGTACGCGGAGATACTGGGTGAAAAAATGGAGCAACAAAAGGTAAATGTTTGGTTGGTCAATACGGGTTGGTCTGGTGGCCCCTATGGCGTAGGTAGTCGTATTAAGCTCAAGTATACCCGGGCCATGCTTACTGCCGCTCTGGAAGGTAAACTTGACGAAGTGGAGTACGAAGCGCATCCTGTATTTGGGGTACAGATGCCACTCACTTGCCCTGACGTGCCTGCTGAAATCCTTAACCCCCGCAACAGTTGGAAAGACAAAAAAGCCTATGACAAGAAGGCCGCCTTCCTGGCTGAGCAGTTTGTGGACAACTTTGAGAACTTTGCTGAAAATGCCAGCGAAGACATCAAAGCAGGTGGCCCAAGGGTAGGTACTACCGTATAAGGGTCGTAAATTATAAATACAAAAGGCATATCCTCGTGGATATGCCTTTTTGTTTTGTCAAAATATAATCTGCTCAAACCGGATTAAGGACCTTTTTCTTCTCAAAAAAGTACAGCAGGTTATCCACGGCTTCGTGCGCCATCTCGGTACGCGATTCTATGGTTTCCGTGCCGATATGTGGTACCAATACCACATTGTCCATCTTGAGGAGTGCTTCGGGTATTTTGGGTTCCTGTTCAAACACATCCAATGCCGCGCCCGCCAGTTTTCCTGTTTGCAAGCGTTGCACCAGGGCCTGCTCGTCAATGACAGCTCCGCGTGCTGTGTTGACCAAAAAGGCCGAAGGCTTCATCATGCTGAGGTGTTGGGCATCCAGCATGTGATGCGTTTCATCCGTCAGGGGGGTGTGCAAGGATACGATGTCGGACTCTTGTAACAGTTCGGGGAGCGTAGTGTACGTAGCCCCGCTCTCCTGCTCGAACTTGGTAAAAATAGGCGACCGATTGTGGTAAAGTATTTTCATACGAGCAGCCAGGGCGCGTCTGGCCAAAGCCCTTCCTATTTTACCTAACCCTACGATGCCCAGGGTTTTACCGTAGAGGCTATGGCCAATATGTTCACGCATCATACCCCAACGAAAGTCAGGGTCGCTGCGAAGGTGGCGGTCGCACTCGGTGATGCGGCGTAGCAAGCTATGCATGAGGCCAAAAGCCAGCTCCGCCGTAGCTTCTGTAACCGCGGTGGGGGTGTTACTCACGGATAGCCCTTTTTCCTTGGCATAGGCCACATCTATCTTGTCTACACCGGCACCGTAGTTGGCGATGACCTGCAGCTTGCTACCACGGTCTATCATCTCACGGTCTACTTTGAGGCTGGCCGACAGTAGGGCGTCACAGTCGGGAAGGTGCTCCATGATTTGCTCTCGGGAAAAACGGAGATTTTCCGGTGCAATGACCGTATGTTTTTCACGAAGTGCTTGCAGGCCGGCCTCGGGGAGGCGATAAGAAACCAGTATTTTAGGCATAAAAGTGTAATATTAGTCGGATTATAGGTTGCTGTCCCAATATA